>Ga0194132_10001725_pt1 | contig 43408 bp, 42 predicted proteins | sample TA2KigOf80mmetaG_FD_148612 | JGI IMG/M metagenome (GOLD analysis project Ga0194132, IMG submission 148612) | Freshwater microbial communities from Lake Tanganyika, Tanzania - TA2015054 Kigoma Offshore 80m | ecosystem: Environmental > Aquatic > Freshwater > Lake | place: Tanzania: Lake... | reverse complement strand
GGACGCGCTCCTCGGGAACGCGAACCTGTGCGCCGGCTTGGGCGCCAAGCAACACCGCGCTCACTAGTCCCGCCGCGACGCTCAGCCGTATCAACCTCTTCGAATCGAAACGCATTTCGTCACCCTGCTTGTTGGATCAGCCTGTCGGCCTAGCCCTCGAGGCGCGCCCCGTCTGGTATCGCCATGCCGCGCTTGACGGCAGGACGCGAAGCGACGAGATCATGCCAGCGCTTCAGGTGGACGAACTCGTCAAGGCGTAACGTAACCCAAGAATATCGGGTGATCCAAGGAAATGCGGCTATGTCGGCGATAGAATAGTTGTCGCAAAGGAATGTCGATGCGGCAAGTTGCCGATCGAGCACGCGATAGATGCGCTCGACCGCGCCGACGATGTGAGTCACGGCGCTGGTCGGTTTCTCCGGCGCCAATTCGGTCCAGTGGTGGGCCTGTCCCGAAAGAGGCGCGAGCCCAGTCAACACGACCATCAGCCACGACAAGACTCGGGAGCGGGCGGCTCCATCGCTGGGCAGGAATCGGCCGTGGCGCAAGGCGAAATCGATCAGGATGGCACCCGATTCGAACATCACTCGACGCGATCCGCCTTCGTCCCAGGCGACGATTGGAATCTTGCCATACGGATTCATCGCCAGGATTTCCGGCGCAAACTGCTCCCTTCGTCGAATATTCACACCGACGATTTCGTAATGGAGGCCGAGTTCTTCGAACAGGATCGACACCCTGTTCGAATTTGGCGTCGCCCATAGCCAGGCGGTCAGATGATCTTGGGACAATTCCGTTCCTGCGCGTTGCCGAATTGCTTTCGCGATTCATGTCCTCCCCGAGATCCCCTCGGCGTCGTCGAAGGACGAAAAGTTGAAAGCGTGGAGCCTGGCATAGAGGCCGCCCGATCGGATCAGGTCCTCGTGCCGTCCGCTTTCGACGATGCGCCCCTCTTGCAAGACGAGGATGCGGCCGGCGTGGCGCACGGTGGCTAGGCGGTGCGCGATGACGATGCCGGTGCGCCCCTCGAGGAGCCGTCGTAGCGCCGCCTGGATCTGTTGCTCCGTGTAGCTGTCGATATTCGCGGTGGCTTCATCGAGCACCAGGATCTGCGCATCGGCCACCAGCGCCCGTGCGAAGCTGAGCAATTGGCGCTGGCCCAACGACAGGTTGCGACCGTATTGATCGAGCGGCGTCTCGTAGCCCAGCGGGAGCTTGGCGATGAAGTCATGCGCGCCGACGACGCGCGCCGCCCGTTCGACGTCCTCCTTCGATGCCGATGCCGTGCGGAATCGGATGTTCTCGGCGATCGTGCCCGAGAACAGGAACGGGTCCTGCAGCACCATGGCAACGTGCCGGCCCAACGATTTCTTGGCGTAGTCGCGGACGTCGCGGCCATCGATCGTTACCGCGCCGTCCCACACGTCATAGAAGCGATGCAGGAGCGCCGTGACGCTGGTCTTCCCCGACCCGGTCGGGCCGACGAGCGCGATCGTCTCGCCGGGCGACACGGTGAAGCTCACGTTCCGGAGTACGGGCTGACCTTTGACGTAGCCGAACGTCACGTCGCGGAAGGCGATCGCCCCCGTGATCGTCGCGGGGTCGATCGCGTCTGGCTTGTCGGCCATCGCGAGCGGCACGTCGAGGACCTCGAAGATGCGCTGGCCCGAGGCCATGGCCCGCTGCATCACGCTGTACTGCATCGTGAGCGAGCGGATGGGGTCGAAGAAACGCTGGACGTAGAACACGAATGCGACGATCACGCCCACATCGAGCGTCCGTTCGATCACCAGCGTTCCACCCAGCACGACGACGATCGCGAGCGCGAAACCCGTCATCGTATCGACGATCGGCACCATCACCTGGCCGAACTTGGCCGCGCGCAGGTGTGCCCGCAGGTTCTCGCGCGCCTTGTCGTCGTAGAGTGCGAAGTTGACCGTCTCACGCACCATGCCCTGCACGGTCCGCACGGCGTGAATGCCCTCGGCCAACGCGCCGTTGACGATCGAGTTCGTCTCGCGCGCATGGCGGAAGGCGCGGCGCGCCCGCGGTAACCAGATCAGGCGGACGAACAGGAGCGTCGGTACCAGCGCCAGCGTGAACAACCCGAGCTGCCAGTCGAGCCACAGCATGATGACGACGATGCCGAGCAGGAGCACGATGTCGCCCACGGCCGTCACCGAATTGTCGATGAACTCCTGGAGCGAGCTGACGTCACCCTGGAGGCGGGACATCATGCGCCCCACCTCGGTGCGATCCATGAACGCCAGCGCCACCTCCTGCAGGTGCGCGAACATCGCGCGGCGCAGGTCGAAGATGATGCGCTCGCCCGTCAGGCCGACGAAGTAGTCCTGGCTGCGGTTGGCGACGTAGTTGACCGCAATGACCGCGGCGAACGCGGCCATGATGACGACGAGCGGCACGGCCTGGGCGGGATCGACGATGAGCGCCCGGTCGATAGCAAAACGAATGATCAGCGGGATCGCGAGTTGCGTCGCGGTGAAGGCAAGGACACCGACGACCGCCAGGACGAGGGCGCGCCGGTAGGGACGGGCGTAGGAGAGAAAGCGCCCGAAAATCGCCCGATCGAACGCCGCCCCGAACATCTCCTCGTCGCGGTTGATCTGGGAACCGACGACGGCCCGTGGCGGCCGTCCGGAACGACTCGCGTCGGCCGCCGTCATGGCTGCGCCTCCGTCAGATCGTGACGACCCTGCAGCGCGTGGAGCGCCGCGTAACGCCCGTTCAAGGCAATCAGTTGCTCGTGGGTGCCGCGCTCGACGATCTGGCCCCCTTCGATGAAGAGGATCTCGTCGGCATGGCGCAGCGTGCTCAGGCGATGCGAGATGATGATCGTCGCCCGGTTGGCAGCCCCCGCGCGCAACGCCTCGCGAATCCGCCACTCGGTGCCGGCATCGATCGCCGCGGTCGAATCATCGAGGATGAGCACCGGCGGCTCGAGCAGGGCGGCGCGGGCGATGGCGACGCGTTGCTTCTGGCCGCCCGACAGCGACACGCCGCGTTCCCCGACCAGCGTCTGGTAGCGCTCCGGAAGCCGTTCGACGAAACCCTCGATCTGCGAGGTCGCCGCCGCCCGGTGGATGGCGTCCTCGTCGGCCCACGGGTCGCCATAGGCGATGTTGTTCTCGAGCGAGGAGGTAAACAGGAACGAGTCCTGCTGCACGACACGCACGGCCCGGCGCAGGGAATCGAGCGTGAGGTCGCGGATGTCCTCGCCGTCGATCGTGATCCGACCAGCCGTCACGTCGTAATAGCGCGGCAACAGATGGGCGATCGTCGACTTGCCGCTCCCCGGCGGCCCGACGAGCCCGAGCGTGCGCCCCGGTTCGACCAAGAACGAAACGCGGTGCAATGTCCGGGAATCGCCGCCGCCCGGGTAGGCAAAGGAGACATCGTCGAAGCGCACGACCCCGCGCGGGTTCTCCAAGGTCTTGGCGTCGGGGCGTTCGGCGATCGTCGGTTGGTGATCGAGGACCACGAACAACCGGGCGCCGCAGGTCGCCGCCCGGGCGAAGGCATTCACCACCATGCCCATTTGGCGCACCGGAAGCTGCAGGATGGTCATGAACGTGAGGAACTCGGTCAGGGTTCCGACCGACATCGCGCCCGCGAGCACGCGGGTGCCGCCAACCCAGAGGACGAGTCCCAACGCCACGAAATAGGAGAGCGTCATGACGCTCGAATAGCCGGCCCGCGTGCGCACCCGCTCGTGCGTGATCGCCATGGCCTCGTCCGCCGCACGATCGTATTTCGTCAGTTCGTGGGGCTCGGCGCCAAAGGCACGCACCACCCGGATGCCGCTCAGGTTCTCGTCCATGATGCGGCCGAGAATTGCCATCTTCTCTTGCACGGTGAGCCAAAGCGCCCGCAGCCTGAGGCGGGTCGTCGTCGACTTCCAGATGGCAAACGGGACGAAACTCAGGCTGAGCAACCCGAGCGTGATATCGGTCGAGATCATTTGTATGGCGCCGGCCCCGATCAGGATCGCGAGCAGGAGCACGCGCAACAATCCGGCGCTGGTCAGCCAGCGCACGCCGTCGATGTCGAGGATGCCGCGCGTGATCAGATCGCCGGTGTGGGCGCGGTCGTGGAACGAGAACGACAGTTGCTGGAGCTTGCGATAGAACGCGAGACGCAAATCGTAGGCGAGCAGGTGACCGATCGACTCCCCGCCGTAGTTCTGCACCAGCGTGAATGCGCCGCGCAGGGTCGAGGCGGCGAGCAACAACGCGGCTGCCACGAACAGGCCCTCGCGCGCGGCCGCGCCCGACACCGAAGCATCGCCGGCAAGGCCGAGGGCGGTGTTCACGGCGCGGCCGAGAAGCGGCGGAATCGCGAGCTGGAACAGGCCGGCGACGACGGTCGCCACGACCGCCAGCGCGACGCGGCCACGGTAACGCAGAATGAGCCGACAAATGCGCGCCAGCACCCGCAGATCGCCGCCCAATGTCCGCTCGGCGGCAATCACCTCCGCCGGCCGGGAACCGGGCAATGGCGCGGTCGGCGAATCCAGCGCAGAAGAGGCGGTCGACATGGCGTTGCGAAAGCGCGATCGGTGGGTCGGGCACGACCGGCGGTACCGATCGGGTTCGACATTGTATCATGAGCCGAGCGCCGGATCGGTAACCGGGCCGTGGTATCCCCGGCGAGACGCAGCACGATGACGGACCGACCGACCACGGGCGCCGACAGCATCGGACGACGCCTGACGCTCATCCGCGAGGCCGATTTCCGTCGCCTGTGGTTCATCGGCGGCCTCGGCGAGGCCATGCGGTGGCTCGAGATCGTCGCGATCAGCATCTATGTCTTCGACGTCACGCAGTCCGCGCTCACCGTGGCACTGGTCAACTTCGCCCGCGGCCTGCCCTCGCTCCTGTTCGGACCGGCCATGGGCTCGTTGGCCGAGCGGGTCGATCGGCGGCTCCTGATGATCCTGAGTGCGGCCATTCCCATGCTGACGGTGCTCGCGATCGGGCTCGGGGCCTGGCTCTATGAGATGCCAGTGTGGCCGCTCGCCGTCGCGAGCTTCCTGAGCGGCATTGCGTTTACCACCGAGCTGCCGGTGCGCCGCACCATGATCGGCGAAGCCGCAGGCATGGAGCGCATTGCCGCGGGCATGGGTCTCGACGGCATCACACGCCAGATCACACGCATCATCGGCCCGGGACTTGGCGGTTACTTGCTGCGCGAGATCGGGCTTGCCGGCGCCTTCCTGCTGGCGGCCGTCGTCTATGGCCTCTGCACGATCCTCTCTGTCCGGCTCACGATGACGCGACCGGCTGGAGCCGGAGAGCAAAAGCAGAGTTTGCTCGCAACCTTGATCGAGGGCCTGCAATACGTGCGCACCCAACCGGCCCTGCTCGCGGTGCTGAGCGTCAGCCTGATCGGCCAGATGTTCATCTTTCCCTACATGACCCTCATCGCGCCGATCGGCAAAACCGAGCTTGCGCTCGACGCCTTCGCCGTCGGGCTCCTGACCTCGAGCGAAGGCGTGGGCGCGATGTCCGGCGCACTCGCCGTCGCGCTGTGGGCCAGGCCCGCGCATTTTCGCGCGATCTACCTCGTCGGCGCCGCCATGTTCGCCGGCGGCATCCTCGGGTTTGCGCTAGCCCCGTCCTTCGAACTGGCGCTGCTCGTCCTGTTCCTGGGCGGGCTCGGCCTCGGCGGATTCTCGACCATGCAGACGACGCTGCTATGTCACCGCCCGCCCCGACATGCGCGCCCGTATGATGGGTCTGATCGGAGTCGTGTTCGGAATCGGACTGCTCGGGATGCTGCACATCGGCTTTCTCGCCGAGTGGCTGGGCCCGGTGGCCGCGGTGGCGATCAGCGCCACGGAGGCGCTGATCCTGCTCGCCGTCGTCGCCTTCTATTGGCGGCGGGCCGCGAAGACGATCGCCTCACCACCCTAGTCCTCGTTCACGATCGAGCACGCCGGCGACGGCCCGAGAGCCGGGCCGTCGCCGAACGGGTCTCTGCTAGTTCTTGCGCAGCAGGTGGGCAGCGATGTTGCCGGTCAATCCGCCCTGGTTCTGCCAGCCCGTCACCTTGGCACTCCGCGCATGCGGAACGCCGGCGTCGACCAGATAAACCTGCGGCGGGTTGTCGGCCATGATCTTCGCCACCTCGACCAGGATCTCCTGGCGCCGCGCGGTCGCGTTGGCCGGCAGATGCAGGCCCTCGGTGACCAGCGCGTCGTAGCGCTCGTTCTTGTACTTATAGGAATTCTGGAACGACTTGCCGTGGTTCATCAGGCTGAGTGAGTAGAACGGATCGGCGAATGCCGGCGACTCGCTGTAGAGCATCGCCTGGTAGTCGCCCTTGAAGAAGCGTTCGGAGAACGCCGTGCCGCTCGCCATCAACTCGATCTCGAGGTTGATGCCGATCTGCTTCAAGTTGTCGACGATGAAGATCGCCTCCTGCTCGGCGTGGGCACCGGGCCGCGATGGGCTGACGACGATCTTGGCCGAGAAGCCGTTGGCAAAACCGGCCTGCACCATCAGCGCCTTGGCCTTGGCCACGTCGTGGCTGATGTAGCGCGTCAGGCCGTCGATCCCGTAGTCGGCATGGATCGCGGTGACCGCCGGCTTGCCGAAGCCGCGGAACACGCCGCGCACGATCGCCTCCCGGTCGATCGCGAGCGACACGGCTTGGCGCACCAGCGGATTGGCGAACCGTTCATCCTGGTAGTTGAGGAGCAGCGTGTCGCGAACGGCCCCGACGCAGGTCTCGACCTTCACGGCCGGGTCGCGCACCAGGTTGGTGTACTCCTGGAGTGGCAACGAGGCGGCGAAGTCGATCTCACCGGTGCGCAGCAACTGGGAACGCGTCGAGCTGTCCGCCACGCCCAGGATCACGTGGCGGTTGGCGTTGCCCCGCCCGGCCTGATTCCAGTAGTTCGGGTTGGGCGTCATGGTGGCGCGATTACCGGGTGTGAAGTTCGCCTCCGTGATCTGCCAGGGCCCGAAGTCGGCCGTGTTCTTGGCGAGCCAGCCGGTCCCGAGGTCATCGCCGACCGCCTTCGGAATGACCGTCTTCGAGTCGTGAATCTGCGCCTGGCTCCACGTGAACGTGACAAAGTCGAAGATCGTCGGTTGGTTGATGTGGATGCGCAACGTGTAGGGATCGACGACCTCGAAGGTGTCCTCCTTGCGGAACGAATTGACGTCGAACATCAGGAAGCGAACGATGCTCGCCAACTTGACGGCGCGATCGAGGCTCCACTTCACGTCCGCGGCGGTCATCTCGTTGCCGGCAGCGCTCTTCACGCCCCGGCGCAATTTGAACTCAAGCGCCTTGCCGTCGGCGGTGTAGCCCCAGGACTCGGCCAGGTTGGCCCGCAGGTTGCGCTGTACGTGCGGGGTTTCGAGGCAGCCACCACCACGCAACTTCTCCGAGTCGTAGGCGAGCAGCGTCGAAGCCTGCTCGTAGCCGATATGCGCCGAGGCTTCGCCCTCGTAGCGCTGCTGCAGGTCCAACTGTTGTGGCACCGCCGGCACCGCCTTTACGATCGTCTGTTGGGCGTTGGCCGCCGTTGCCAGTCCGATCGCCACGGCTGCGGCCACGCCCACGCGCATGAAACTCATGGAGGCCTCCCTTCGTCAAAGGCGGTCATCATGTTACCCTGCCGGCGGGGTCGACTCAGCGAAATCGCCCTAGTCGAGAACGATTCGCGGAAAATAGAACGAGACCACCCAGTTGGGCATGTCCACGATCTCGCTCACCCGCAGGTCGCCGGCCACCGAACACAGCATGTACGCATCGGCCGCGGCGAGAGCGTGCCTCCGGCACAAAAGATCGATCATGCGCCGGACCGCGTCTCGTGCGCCTTGCATAAGGTCCGGGCCGATGCCCGTCGTCACTTCGTAGCCTTTGGTATCGACGTGCCGCGTCACGGACCCCGGTGTGGTGAACCGGGGCGACTCGATATTCGACCCCTTGATAACGTCGAGCGTCAGGACGGCGGTCATCGGGCTTTCGATCGCCGTGCCACAGACCTCGCCGTCGCCCTGGGCCGCGTGCGTATCGCCGACGGAGAACAGCGCGCCCTCGACTTCGATCGGGAGGTAAAGTTCGACCCCGGCCGAGAGATCACGAATATCCATGTTGCCGCCGACCCGGCGCGGCGGAACAATCGAGTGCAGCCCCGGCTCGGCTGGGGCGACCCCGATGGTGCCGGCAAAGGGCCGGATCGGCACACGGCCGATCGTCGCGAAGTTCGCCGGAACGCGCCCACCCGCCTCGTAGCGCCACAGGTGAAGCGCGGGAGTTTTGAAGTCGTCGGCGAGCAGACCAAAACCCGGAATCACGGCGGTCCAGCCAAAGCCCGACGGAACGAACGATTCGATCGTCACCTTCAGCACATCGCCCGGTTGCGCGCCCTCGACGAGGACAGGACCGTTCACCGGGTTGACCCGGGCGAAATCGAGCTTCGGGACGTCCGTGGCGGTGCTGATCGCCGTGATCTGACCGCCCGATGCCTCGTGGCATTCGAACGCCACTGTCGAACCCGGCGTGACGCGGAGGACCGGCGAAAGCGATCGATCCCACCCGAAATGGTGGTGCACCGCGTGGACCGTGTGTCGACCGTGAGCGGCCATGTCATTCCCCTCGCCAAACCAGACGATTGTCGGGGCCGGAGGCTCAGGCCGCAAGCGACGATGCGTCGATCGAGTGCTGGGGTTCTCGTCGGTCTCGCCCTAACATGCGCGCGGTTTTCGTTCGAGGGACCGTGAGCCAGCCTGCCGCCGCGTCATCGTCCGCCCCGTCCGGACGCACTGCCTCGCCCCGCCGATATTCCCGGATCGGGCTCATCGTGCTCCGGCGCCTGATCATCATTCCGATTTCGTTGTTCTTCGTGGTCGCGTTCTCCTACGCGCTCGTCGAGATCATGCCGGGTGACCCGGCGCTGGCCATCGCGGGCAACACGGCCAACGAACGCGAGGTCGCGATCATCCGTGCTGAACTGGGGCTCGACCGGCCCTTCGACGAACGTTTCGTCAGGTTCTTCACCGACATCGCCCAAGGCGATCTCGGCCGTTCCTTCTTCGACGGTCAGATCGTGAGCCATGAGATCACGCGCTATTTCCCTGCAAGTGTCGAGATCATGGTGCTGTCGCTGCTGTTCGCCGGTCTGATCGGACTGTCGCTCGGGGCGCTCGCCGGCTATTTCCGGCAACGCGCCCCCGACAGCGTCGCCCGCATTGTCATCACCGCCCTGCAAGCGGTGCCCGAGTTCCTGATCGCCCTGCTCCTCATCTTCTTCATCTTCTATTTGTGGCGCTGGGCGCCGGCCCCGATCGGCCGCCTCAGCCTGACCGACACCTATCCGCCGGTGGTCACCAATTTCCTGTTCATCGACCTCATCCTGGCCGGTGACTGGAACGGCCTGCGCTCCACGGCCCATCGCTCGGTGCTACCGGTGGCGACGCTGGCGATCGGGACGGCCGCCTACTTCGCCAAGGTGGCCCGTGCGACCATCGGCGCGGCGATGAGTTCCAAGCAGGTCCAGTTCGCCCGCGCCTGCGGCCTGTCCGAATTCAAGGTCCTGCAGTACGCGCTCCTGCAAGCGCGCGGTCCGATCATCACCTACACCGCGATTCTGGTCGCCGCGCTGGTCGGCGGCGCCTCGATCATCGAAACGATGTTCAGCTGGCGCGGGCTCGGTCAATGGGGCCTGCAGGCGATCCTCAACAAGGACGTTCCCGCGATCCAGGGCTTCGTCATCGCGACGGGCTCGTTCACGATGATCGTCTACCTCGCCCTCGACCTCGTGGTCGCCGCGCTCGATCCTCGGATTCGTCATGACCGCGGCTGAATCAAGTCCCGGCACGCTGCGCGCGCATTTCGGTTTGTGGTTCGGTCTCACGGTCATTACGGCGATGCTGGTGGCCGCGGTGTTCGCGCCACTGCCCTACGACCCGATCAAGCCCAACGCCGACGCCGTGCTGCAGGCGCCGTCGGCCGCCTATTGGATGGGCACGGACAGCATCGGGTTCGACGTGTTCTCGCGCGTCATCGAGGCCGCCCGCCGCGACCTACCGCTCGCCTTCGGCGGCGCGATCATCTCGGCTGTGATCGGCGTGCCGCTTGGTCTCGCCACGACCCTCAAGGGCCGTGCCTCGGAGATCATCATGCGCGGCCTCGATGCCTTCCAGGCGTTCCCGCTCCTCGTACTGGCGATCGCCATCGTCACACTGACCGGCAATCGTCTCGAGATGGTCATCTTCGCCATCGTCCTGATCGAGACGCCCCGCATGATGCGGCTCATCCGCAGCGAAGGGCTGGCGATCCGCGAGTCGCGGTTCATCGAGGCCGCCGAGGCGATGGGCGCCCGACCACGCCGGATTCTTTTCGTTCACCTGCTGCCCAACGTGACCGGCATCATCCTGGCGCAAACCTCGATCGCCGCAGCCAACTCGCTCACCGTCGTGGCGGCCCTCAGCTTCCTAGGAATCGGCGTTTCGCCGCCCGATCCGAGTTGGGGCGTCATGATCCAGGCCGGGGCGCGGCTGATGACCTCGGGCCAGTGGTGGGTGTCCTTGTTTCCTGGCGTCGCCGTGTTCCTCGCGGTCATGTCGCTCAACCTCATCGCCGACGACCTCGATGTGATCTTCGAGAGGACCAGCCGGTGAGCCTGGTCGTCAAAGACCTGGAAACGCGTTTCATCACCCGCCAGGGCGTCGTCTACGCCGCGAACGGAGTCAACTTCACGGTGGGCGACGGCGAGATCGTCGGCATCGTCGGTGAAAGCGGGTCGGGCAAGACCGTCACCATCAATTCGATCCTCGGACTGCTCGATCCTGCCGGTCGGGTGCGCAACGGTTCCGCGTTGTTCGACGGCACCGACCTGCTCGCAATCCGCCGGCGCGAACTGCGCCGGATTCGCGGCGCCCGGATCGGCTTCATCGCGCAGAACCCGTTCGGCGCGCTCAACCCGATGCTGACGATCGAAGATCAGTTCTACAACGTCATGCGCGCGCATCGGCGGGCCGATCGCACCGAGGTGCGCCAGCAGGCCCTCGAAATGCTCCGACGCGTCGGCATCGCCGGGCCCGAACGCACGCTGGACGGCTACGCCCACGAGCTGAGCGGCGGCATGGCCCAACGCGTGGTGATCGCGATCGCGCTGCTGCTGAACCCGCCGCTGGTCATTGCCGACGAGCCGACCACGGCGCTCGACGTCACGGTGCAGCGCCAGATCCTCGACCTGATCAAGGGCCTGATCCGCGAGGGGCAGCGCTCGATGCTGATCGTCACCCACGACCTCGGCGTCGTCGCCCAGTACTGCGATCGCGTGGTCGTCATGTACTCCGGACGGGTCGTCGAGGAGGGACCGGTCGCCAAAGTGTTCACCCGCCCGCTGCACCCCTACACGCTGGCCCTGCTGCGCTCGGTGCCGCGGCTCGGCACCGAGGTGCAGGGTCTGGGCGGGCGTGTTCCCGATCTCCTGTCGCGCCCGACCGGCTGTGCGTTCCGCCATCGCTGTGCGTTCGCCAAGGAATCGTGCGCGGTGGCGACTCCGCCGACCGCGGCGATCGGACCCGATCGGGCCGTGGCCTGTGTGTTGGACGTCGAGCGCGAGGTGCCCGCCCTTGTCGTTGATTGAACTTGAACACGTCCATCGCACGTTCCGACGACCGGATGGGACGGTCGTCTACGCAGTGCACGATGTTTCGCTCACGGTGGCCGACGGAACGACGGTCGCCATCATCGGCGAAAGCGGTTCGGGCAAGTCGACGTTGGGCCGGCTGGTCCTCGGACTCCTGACACCGGATTCCGGCCGGGTCGCATTCGAGGGCAAGACCCTGAGCACCCTTTCAGCGGAGGAAATACGCCGGCAACGGGCCAGGATCGGCGTCGTCTTCCAGGAGCCGTTCGAACAGCTGAACCCGCGGCTCAAGGTCGGAGCCATCGTCGAAGAACCGCTGATCATCCACGCCCCGAACCTCAAGGCCGAGGAGCGGAGGCAGCGGGTGTCGGCGCTACTTCAGGAGGTCGACCTCGATCCCCAGATCGCGGCGCGTTACCCGCAAGCCTTGAGCGGTGGGCAGCAACAGCGTGTCGGAATCGCCCGGGCACTGATCATGCAGCCGAGCCTGGTCGTGCTCGACGAGCCGACATCGTCCCTCGACCTGTCGGTGCGGGCCCAGATCCTGAACCTCTTCGGCCGCCTGAAGCAGGCCCGCGGCCTGACCTACATGTTCATTTCTCACGACATCACGACGGTCGAATACTTCAGCGACCACGTCGTCGTCCTCTACCTCGGCAGGGTCGTCGAACAGGGGCCGACGGCCAAGGTGCTGCGCCAGCCGCGCCACCCCTACACCCAGGCCCTCCTGTCCGCACGACTGTCGGTCGATCCCAGCGTGTCGCCGCCGCACCTGCCGCTGACGGGAGATCCGCCGTCACCCACCCGGCTGGTTTCGGGATGCCCCCTCGTCGGGCGATGTCCGATCGAAACGCCGGAGTGCGCCCGCGCCCCGATCGCGCTCCAGACCAAGGACGAAGATCACCGCGTCGCGTGTCTTCGCGCCTGACGTCAGGTCCAGGTCTTGCGCGCGGGTGATTTGACCTCGATCAGAACGACGTCCTCCAGCGCCTCGCTCATGTGACGCACCCCTTGCGGGTGGCGCCAGACGTCGCCGGGCTGGCACAAGAACTCCCGATCGCCGATCCACATCTTCATCTTGCCGGCGATGAGCGTGGCGACCGACTCGTGATCGTCATGGACCTGCCAGGGATCGACCACGCCCTTCTGCTTCCAAGCGCGAAACACCAGCATGTTCTCGGTGACCATCAGAACCTTGAGATACATGCCCTCCGGCTCTTTGACGCCTTCGACGGCGTGGATCGTCTCGCGCAGGATATCGGCATCGCGCCGAAACAACACGTCCATCGGCGTCATGCGCCGCTCGGGGGGAACATTGTCCATGTGTGGCGTCCTACAGTGGTTGCGACGCGATCCTAGCGCGTGACGTGGGCTTGGGCACGCAGCCGTTCGACGAAGCGCGCCAGGAGCAGCGGGATCAAGTGATCGGTTTCGGCGATCTGATCGAGGCGAGCCCGTAGCGCCTCTTCCGGGATGACGACCAGCATCACGTCGGTCTTGGCACGTGCCGAAGCCATGCGCGGCTGCCGGTCGATCAAGGCCATCTCGCCGATGATCTCCCCCCGACCGGCGATGGCCAACACGACCGTGCCGGTCTTGCGCTCGAGAATGATCTCGACGTCCCCGCGATCGATCAGATAGGCCTCGTCGCCCCGGTCGCCTTGACGAAACACGAACTCGCCGGCGGCGATCCGGCGCCGAAGCAGCCCGTCGCCGGCAGCGACCGGCTTGTTCGCCCTGGGCTTGGCCCGCCCGCGTGCCGGAGCGCGTCGCGGCGCTGCGCCGGTCAATCGATCCAACTGTTGGGTGACTCGCACCGCGAATTCGGCTGGAAGCCCCCCAGCCGTTACGCGTCGGCGCAGGTCATCGACCGCCTCGCCCAAGGTCGCCACGTCGGCCGGCCCGAGGAACGAGGCCGCATCGCGAAGGCATTCGACCGCAGCGATCAACGGTTCGGCGACCGCCGTCTCGTACTTCACGCCGAATGGACTCGTTCGCAGATCGACGAGGTAGCCCACAACGCCGGAGCCCCCACCAGCAGGTGTTTGAGCACCGCCTTGACGCCTTCGGCCGCCGTCAAATCGCGCTGATCCTCGCCGAACACCAATCGGGCGCGCCTGGTCACGGCCTCGCTCATCGCGCGCCCACCGCGCAGGCCCGCCGGAGCGGTCAACGCCGTCACGATCGCCAAAAGCGCTCGCCGATCCGCCGCCCGCCCCGCCCGCGTAAGGGGCTGCAGGCCACGAAGCACGTTGGCGACGCGCTCGATCAATTCGGCGCGGCAGTGGAACATCGGGTGAGCGGCGAGCAATCCGTTCAGCCGCTCGAGGGCGGGATTGACGCCACAGCCGCCCCGATGCCGGGCGCGCAAAAGGTCGGCCATCACGATCAGGCGCTCGCCGAGATCCGCGGTTCCGAACAGGTCGGCCACGGCCGCATCGAGATCGAGAATTTCGGCAAGAATCTCATCGACCAGTTCGGCGCTCTTTCCGTCGGCGCCGCGTTCGAGCAGATCGGCCAAATAGTGCAGTTTCTAGCCCCAGTCGTCGTGCGCCGCGAGCTGATGGGCGACGGCTATCCCCACCGCCCGCGCGGCGTGCGCCTTGAACGACCGGGCGGCCACGGCTTGGGCAGCTGCCAGACCATCGCGGCGAAGCGCATCGGCAACGGGACCGACATCGCCGACCTCCCGCAGTGCTTCGATCATCTGATCGGGCAACCCCATCAGCTCTTCGGCCCGGTCGATGGCATCGAGTTTGGACTGGCGCGCCTGCATGCGGGCGACGCGATTGGCCGCCTGAACGATCAGGTCCTCGAAACCGGTCAGGGCGCACAGCTCTGCGAGGGTGTGGACGACTTCGAAGGGCGGCAGCCGGCGATGGGTGAAGAACGTGCGCAGCACCTGACCTGCCGCACGGCGGGCCGGAAAGGCGAAATAGTCATCGAGGGTTCGGCACAGCGGCGCCGTCGAGATTTCCCCCGCGCCCAGCGTCGGTCCCTTGCGGGCCACCGATTGCTCGAACAGCACGGCCGGGCGCCCCACCCGCCGCTCCTGCAACACTCGCACCGCATCGTAGCGCCGACTCGCGACCAGGGCCTGGGCCGCCGCCAACGCCGATGCGCGGTCGTTGAACACCGAATCGATGGCGGTTCGGCCATCGACTTCCGTATGGACTTCGTAGCTCTCCGCCCTGTCACGTCGCATCACCAATCTACCCTGCGTCCCCCGAGTTTACCCATGAGAACGGCCCGAAGATGCCTGCAAAGTCATGGGTGCGACACAGTTCCAGAGTTTAGTCGGTGGTCGCCGGACGTTCCGGAAACCGTTGTGCCTGCTGGCGTAGGTGTCCGACTAGACGCGTGAGCAACATTGGCATCAGCCGATCGACCTCGGCAGTGCGTTCGCGGCGTGCGCGAAACGCGTCCTCGGGAATTGCGACTAGCACCGGGTCTTCCGAGGTACGCGCCGACGCTATTCGCTGCTGTCGGTCGATCAACGCCATCTCGCCCGGCGCTGAGCGGCCGAAACGGCGAGCGCTACTTCACAGCGCCGAACAAGGACCCGAAGGCTCGCGGATCCCCGGGTCGGGTGAACGTCGGGACACCGCCCATGGCGCGGGAAGCGCCAACGAAGAAGGTTTTGTCTGACGCAAAGCCTCCGGCATGCAGCAGGGCTTCCGGGTCCTGCGAGCGCAGGCGGCCCTTGAACGGCTCGTTCTCGTGGTAGGTGTCCCAGTCGTTGACGAACGCCTCGTGCGGGCTGAGGCCGGTGAAGAATTTGCGTTCGGTGTGGATCGTGACTCCGCCCCGGCGCAACAGCCGGAAGCACTCGCTCAGGATGTTCTGCCAGGCCTTCCCGGAGGTCTCGTGGGCGACCGCATGCGTGACGACGAGATCGAACGAGTTCGACGCGAAGTTGGTGCGCTCGGCATTCTGCTGCGAGAAATGAACGCGCTTGTCGAGCGCCTCGGCGCGAGCGTGCCCGTAGCGCAGCAGCGGCGCGGCATAGTCGACCGCGAACACCTCGGCTTCGGGGAAGGCATCGCAGTATGGCAGGGTCGACGTGCCGACCGCACAGCCGAGATCGAGGATTCGGCGTGGCCGCAGTTCGGGAAAATACTGCCGCAGGTAGTGAAGCGCGTTTCGGGTCGAGCCTTCCATCACCAGCGCGCCCGGGCGCTCCTGCAGACCATGGCCCTTCGACCCCACCAGACTCATGACCACGTAATAGCCGCCACGATCGTAAAGTGCCCCGGCATAGACATCGTCGGGCGCGATCTCGCTGTGATAGCCCCCCGGCATGGCGTGGATGTCGACGGTCGCGTTGTAGCGGGGCACCGGCAGGGCGGGATCGAGCGTCAAGGTGCCACGCGCCCCCGACCGCGGTTTGGCACGCTCGATCAAATCGGGAAGCTGTCGCAGGACGCTGTCCCCGACGTCGTCCCAGATCATCTCCTTCAGCGTTCGCGTCAGCGCGCTCCACATCTGATAGTAGGGATCGGGCCGCATCGCGCGCCGGATGTCGTGGTGATGGCGCGGCGCGAAACCGTGTTGACGTGTGAACCGCGCCTTGCCGCGTCCCTCGTACACGAGCTCGTCGCCTGGCGTAATGTTCTCTTCGACGTGGATTCGGGAACTGACGACGAAGTTCTCTCGCGCGCGTTCGTCGTGGTTGGCCGCCGGCATCATGCCGTGGGCAAAGGGCTCTTTCATGGGCACCCCCGATGCCCTCAGTATACTGTGTTGCGCCCCGGTCGCGGCGCCCCGACACCCACCCTCTCGAATGCCCCGCTCGTCCCTCTGGATTCCCTGGCTGTTCGTCGCGCTCGGCGCGGCGTTCTACGGCGGCTTCTTTTCGGCGAGTCGGCTGGCGGCAACCGCCGGGGTGCCGTTTCTCACCTTCACGTTCTGGCAAGCCGCCATCGGCAGCACGGTCCTGCTCGTCTTGACGGGCGTGACCGGCCACTTCCCACGCTGGTCGGCGGCCCATGTGCGCAACTACCTGGCGACCGGCCTCCTGGGGATTGCCGTTCCCGTGCTCGTCATCGCGCTCGCCTCGCGGCACCTGCCGGCGGGGATCGTCGCGCTCGCCGTAACACTGACCCCGAGCTTCACCTTCCTGATCGCGCTCGTGGTCGGGATCGAACGCTGGCGGTGGTTCTCGTTCGGGGGCGTCGGATTCGGACTTGCCGGTGTGTTGCTACTCCTGCTCCCCGGAAACGCCCTTCCCGACCCCGCCTCGGCGCCCTGGGCCCTTCTCCTACTCGTGATTCCGGCCTGCTACGGCACCAACAACGTGTTCGTCTCGATCGTGGCGCCGCCGCAGGTGACGCCGGCCATGCGCACGGCTGGCCTCGTGCTCGGGGCCGCCGTGATCACGTTGCCCGTCATGCTCCTGATCGACGGTGTCTATCCCTGGTGGAACGCATCGGCCCAAGGGTGGCTCGCCGTCCTATGGGCGGGAAGCCTGACGCCGCTCACCTTCTGGTGCATGTTCGAGATCATCAGCCGTGCCGGCCCGATCTTCTTCGGCCAGTACAACTATGCGATCGTGGCATCCGGGGTCGTTTGGTCGTTCATCGTCTTCTCCGACCGCTGGACCACGATGATGTGGGCGGCGCTGACGAGCATGATCATCGGGATGGTCCTGGCCAACGTCGGGGCAAGGCAACGCCTTCGCGCGGGGCCGACCAATGATGGAGTGGGCCGTGCCCAATCATGATTCGATGTTCTCGGTTGCTGGCAAAGTCATCGTCGTCACCGGCGCTTCCAGCGGCATCGGACGATCCCTGGCCGCCGGGCTTGCGGCGAACGGTGCCAAGGTGGCGACCGTGGCGCGCCGCCGCGACCGCCTCGACGCGCTGATCGCCGAGATTCGCAAGTCGGGCGGGGTCGCTCAAGCGATCACCGCCGACGTCACCGATCACGCCGCCGTGCGGGCGATGTTCGACGAGGCCGAACGGGTGCTGGGCCCGATCGACGTCCTGCTCAACAACGCGGGCATCTCTAAGCCACGACCGGTGATGGAGGTCGTGCCAGAGGAATGGGACATCGTGGTGCGCACGAACCTCGATGCGGCGTTTTGTGTCGCCCAAGAAGCCGCTCGGCGCATGGCCCCGCGGCGCCGAGGCTCGATCATCAACATTTCGTCGATCGCGGCCCTCCGGGGCTTTCCCTTGGCCGCGGCGTACGGCGCCGCCAAGGCCGGCCTCAACAATCTGACCGCAACCCTTGCGGTCGCCGTCGCGGGCAACGGCGTGCGGGTCAACGCCATCATGCCGGGATCGTTCGACAGCGAACTCGGCGACAACTATGTCGCTCGCCATCCCGAGCATCGCGCGCGAAACATCGAACGCATCCCGATGCAGCGCGTCGGCGAGCATCATGAACTCCTGGGTCCGGTCGTGCTGCTCGCGTCGGAAGCATCGTCCTATATGACCGGGTCGGTGCTGGTGGTCGACGGCGGAACGACCGCCGGGCGCTGATCGTCAGGGCGCGATGCCGACCGCCTCGGCAAACAGGCGGTAGCGGACGCGCGCCGTCGAGACCGTGCGATAGAACGTGACCAGCTGATCCCACGGTCCGGAGATGCGCTGGAACCCCGAGATGAACACGACGATCGTCGCGACCTCGATCTCGCCCTGGATCACGAGAATGCCGCCGACCAGGAGCACGGCCAGGGGCCCGATGGCGTCGAGCAGATTCTCGAAGAACGTCAGGAAATACTTGATGCGGTAGAACCGCATGCGCGTGAAGTAGGCGAGGCGCACGAGCCTTCTGAACCGCGCTCCACTCTCCCGCGCGACCACGCTGTCGCCCAGCCAGCGGACGGCCCGCGCATGCGACGCCGCCCAGTGGTTGATCCGGCGTTGCCCGAGCGGTACGACCGCGAAGGACGGCGCGTAGACGACGAAGGCGAACAGCGCGATCAGCGGCTCGACCCACAACAGATACCCGAGGACGAATACCAGCGTTCCTGCCTGGAGCAACGGACCCGACAGGCTCTCGCCGACGAACCCGCCGATGCTTTCCGCCTCGGCCGCCACCATGGAGACCGCCGCACCCTGATCGGGCCGCCCCCACGGATCACGACGGATGGCTTGGGGGATGGCGCCGACGCGCGAACGCAGGTCCATGGTCGCCTGTTCGACAATACGACCGCGATAGACGTTGAGGAGGTATTTGGTCCCGCCCTGAATGACCAACAACACGAGGTACAGTCCGCACAGGAACAGCAGATGCTCGATGTCGGGTTGATTCACGGCATCGGACACGATTCGCCGTTGCAGCTCGAGGGGCAGCGTCGTCAGCCCGGCCACAACCAAGGTCAGCGCACCGAGGACGACCTGGGAGCGACCACTGACCTGCCAGTTGTAGGCGTAGAGCGAGGACGGTATGAACGACCTCTAGCCATTGTCGTCGAAGATCGATCGCTCGGCAGCGACCCAGGTCAATGCCATTGTGGCCGCTAGCGCTCATCGTACAGGCGGGTGCCGGCGCACCGCCCAGACGCTGGTCGCTTCGCTGCCGTTGTCGCTTTCGGTCGCGAGGTAGTTGACGGTCGTTCCTTCTTTGAGGTCGTCTTAGCCGTTATCGCGCACGGCGTTGCGATGGAAGAACACCTCGGTGCCATCGCCATCGGCGATGTAGCCGATGCCGCGGTCGGATTCGAGGCGAACGACCTTGCCCCGCAGCGTCACCTCTTCCGCGTGCGCCGCCCGGTTCTTGCTGCGCCGCTGCCCGACATCCTGCAACTGCCGCTGCACGACGCGAAACGCATCGCGCGCCGCAACGTAGACATCGGCGTGCGAGGCATCGGCCGACGGGCTGCGACTGACCACGATCTCCTTGCCGGGAACCGTAAGGTCGATGCGCACGTTGTAGAGCCGCCCCTTGCGCTGATGACGATGCGGCGCGGCAATCGCGACGCGGCAGGCGACGACGCGACGCGAGAACTTGTCGAGCTTGGCCGCGCGCTCGCGAACATAGGCTTCCGTCGCTTCGGAGGGCGGCATGTCGCTGAAATGAATTTCTAAGGGGATTTTCATGATTCCAAGGTGAGGACGCTCGGCCGTTCGGTCCTTGACTCACGTCAAGGTAGTGGAGCGGCTGGTGCCAAGCAGCTTGCCCCCCGCCCCCCCTTCGCCCATGCTGCCTGACCCGCAGCGAGCCCTCCGATGACCAGCCCCAACGTACGAACCGGCGCGCGCATGATCGTCGACGCGCTCCGCCAGCACGGCGTCGACACCGTCTTTCAGGTCCCAGGCGAGAGTTTCCTGGCCGTGCTCGATTCGCTCCTCGATGCGCGCAACGACGTCAAAGTCGTGACCTGCCGGCACGAATCGGGCGCCACCAACATGGCGGATGCCTACGGCAAGCTCACCGGGCGGCCAGGCATCGCCTTCGTCACCCGCGGCCCCGGCGCCTGCCACGGCTCGGTCGGGGTCCACGTCGCCAAGCAGGACTCGACGCCGATGATCCTGTTCGTGGGCCAGGTCGAAACCACCGCGCTCGGCCGCGAAGCGTTCCAAGAGGTCGACGTCGCCCAGATGTTCGGGTGGACCGCCAAGTGGGCCGCCAACATTCCCCACGTCGACCTGATCCCGGAATACATCAGCCGCGCTTTCCACACCGCGCTCAACGGGCGCATGGGGCCGGTGGTGTTGGGCCTGCCGGAAGACATCCAGACCGCAACCAGTGCGGCCACCGATGCCGGAGCGCACGTCATCGCGCCTTTGTCGCCGGCGGCCACCGATCTCGCGGCGGCGGCCCGACTGTTGTCGGAGGCCGAGCGGCCGATCGTGATCATGGGCGGCACCGGCTGGACGCAGGAATCCTGCGATCAGCTCCGCCAGTTTGCCGAACGTCACAATCTGCCCGTCACGGTCACCTTCCGGCGTCAGGACCGTTTCGACAATCGCCACCCGAACTACGTGGGCGACCTCGCGTTCTCGCCCGATCCCGCGCTGGTGCGGGCGATGGCCGATTGCGACCTCATTCTCGCGATCAACACACGCTTGGGCGAACGCACGACGCAGGGCTATGTGAGCCCGGCGCCGCCGCGCCCGAGGCAGCGCCTGATCCACATCTTCCCCGATGCGGCCGAGCTCGGGCGGGTCTACCGCGCCGACATCGCGATCGCCGCCGCGCCGGTGCCGACCGCCGCAGCCCTCGCCGCGCTCGCGCCCGCCGCCAACCGACGCTGGGATGGCTGGACCCGCGCACTGCGCGAGAACTACGAGAAGACCTGGCAGCCGGTCCCCTGCCCCGGCAACGTCGACATGAACGCGGTCATGGCCGTGGTGCGCGAGCGGCTGCCCGAAGACGCCATCATCGCGAGCGATGCCGGCAACTTCGCGCAGTGGGTGCAGCGCTTCTATCCGTTCCGCCGCCTGGGAACCATGCTGGCCCCGGCCGCCGGCGCCATGGGGTACGGCGTGCCGGCCGCAGTCGGCGCCAAGGTGATCGCGCCTCAACGCCGCGTCGTCGGCTTCATCGGCGATGGCGGCTTCCTGATGACCGGCAACGAACTCGCGACGGCCATCCAGTACGGTCTCGACCCAGTCATCATCGTCGTCAACAACGGCATGTACGGCACGATCCGCGGTCATCAGGAGAACCACTTCCCGGGTCGCGTCAGCAGCACCGATCTGACCAACCCGGATTTCGCCGCCTTCGCGCGCGCCTTCGGTGCGCATGGCGAGACGGTCACCCGGACCGTAGATTTCGCGCCGGCCTTCGATCGCGCCCTCGCGGCGCGAAAAGCCGCCGTGATCGACGTCCACCTCGACCGCGAGGTCGTGAGCACGCGATCGACGCTCACGAGTTTGCGCCAGGCGGCCGAGAAGAAGCGCCGCAGCTAGCCGCCTCCCCAAGGGCCAGACCACCGTGTCGGACGAAGCCCGCGCCATCAACGGCCAGACGCCGATGCTGGATGGCGGCGCGCTGATCAGATGACCGTACCTAACTCGACATCTATTCCTTGGGCCCTGCCACCGGCCTTGGCGCCATGACGCCGCGCGGCGGCAGGCCGAGCGCCCAGCGGCCCCAGTGCGGCATGGTCGTGTCCCAGGCGACACCGACTTGCGTCGTCATCGTGTGGATGTCGCGGTAGTAGCGGTTGAGCGGGTTATCGTCGAACACGCCCATCGCCCCCATCATGCGCACGAGCCGCGCGACAGAACGCATGCAGAGTTCGGCGATGAAGCCGCGATTGCGCTGCACATCGATCTTCTCGCGCTCGGTCAGGCGCCGGCGGGCCACGCCCCGCCGATGCAGCAGGGCGAGGTCGGTGCGGGCAATGAGGTCGGCGGCATGAATCTCCGCCGCCGACTCGGCGAGCCGCACCTGAACGAGATCGCTATCGCCGACCGGCGTCCCCAACACAAGCGACACGCGCTGGCGCGTGATCGCGATGTAATCCGCGAGCGCCGCTTCGGCGATCCCGACGGCGGGGCCAAGCGGGCTCGACCCGAGCACGTGCGGACCCATCTCCATCGCGTAGATGTAGCCCGGGTTGCACGACGCACCGGGCGGCCGACGCTGGAAATCCTCGAAGCGCAGCGCGCGATGGTCGGGCACGAACGCGCCGTCGGTCACCATGTCCTTGGTGCCGGTGCCGCGCATTCCGATCGTGCGCCAGTTGTCACGGATGCGGTAGTCGCGGCGCGGCAGCAGGAAATGCCACATCTCGGGCCCCTCGCCTTCAATGCGGCCGGCGGCGAGACACCACGTCGCGTGATCGATGCCGCTGGTGAAACCCTGTGGACCGTCGAGCACGAAGCCGCCCCGTACCCGCCGAACCCGCGCGCCCTTCTTGGGCGGCGACGCTTGGCAGAGTACGACATCGTCGGTCGCGCCCCAGATCTCTTGCTGCGCTTCCCTGGGGAAGCGCGCCGCGTGACACGACAGCTGGCCGCACAGCGCCACCACCCACGCGGTCGACGGACATCCGCGGGCGAGTTCCTTGGCGAGCAAATACTGGGTTCCCCATGCCATTTCGAAACCGCCGTAGCGGTGCGGCTGGAAATAACGAAAGAGGCCGGCCCCGCGCAGGCGCGCGACGACTGCCGGCATCAGGCTGCGCCGACGCTCGTTGCGAGCGGCGTGGGCCTTGACGAAGGGGACGAGCGCGCGGGCGCGCTCGACCAGTTCATCGACGCTCGGTGTCGCTGTGCGCCGCGTGGCCGGCGCTGATCGCTGCTGTCGGCTGGATACGATGGCTTGCCCACGCCCCCGTACAGCATCGAACAGTTCCGGCCGACGGACCACGGGAACAGCCCGGTGGCCCGATCTCCGTCGGCCGGGCCACCCCGCCCGCAACTATCTCGCCACCGTCCTGACGGCCGCAACCCGCCTGTGGACCCGCGCTCATGAGTCCACGCCTAACCGCGGTAGGCGGCGACCACGACGGTGATGTTGTCCCGTCCACCCGCTGCCAGGGCCTGACCGAGGAGGGCCGCGGTGATCGCCGCGGGGTCGCCCGGACGATCGGCAAATACGGTCGCGATCGCCTCGTCGCTCAGCATGTCGCTGAGCCCGTCGCTGCACAGCAAAAACATCTCGCCCGGCTCAACGCGAAACGCGTATCGCTGCGGCACGACGCCGCCGGGCGACCCGATGACCTGGGTCAGCACGTGCCAGTCGTGACGGTGACGCGCCTCCGCCTCGCTCAGGCGGCCGGCGCGCACCGCCGCCATGCCGAGCGTCTCATCGACGGAGATCTGAGTCAGTTGCCTGCCGGCAAAGCGGTAGATGCGGCTATCCCCGACATGGGCGATGGCGACCACGGACGGCCCGAGCAGCAGGGCGGAGAGCGTCGTGCCCATCCCGGCAAGCGCCGGATCATGTTCCGCCACATCGAGCAGCGCCTGGTTTGCGGCCGCGAAGCCCGGAGCAAGATCGCGCGCCTCGGGCCCTACCGGTAGCGACGTGCGCAACGCCTCGATCGCCAGCCGGCTGGCGAGGTCTCCTGCCGGAGCCCCACCCATGCCGTCCGCCACCGCGCAGAGGTTGGTCGCCGCATCGATGACGAGCGAGTCCTCGTTGCGCTCCCGCCAATGCCCGACGTGCGTTCGCCCGGCAGCGACCCAGCGGCCCTCGGCAAGGGTCAGGGGCCCTAGACTCGTACCCGGATGCGGGGCCATCAGGAGATGGTCCGTGCTAGCATGGCGCCATGATCGTGCAATCCGCGGCGGCGGGACAGCCGCACTTCGTCATCACCATGGCACAGCACACCGCCTTCGCCGGGGCGATGGCGCGGGCCTTCGGCAACGACAACTTCGAGCCGATCGCGCCGCGAGACCTCGTGCTCTATGTCATCGATCACCACGATGCGGGTTGGGCGCCGATCGATGCCGAAATCGGTGTCGATCCCAAGACACACCTGCCCTACAACCTTGTCGGCACGCCCCGCCAGCAGGTGATCCGCACGAGTTACGGCTCGCCCGACTGGAACGAACGCAAGCACCCCTACTGCGGCCTGTTGTCGAGCATGCACATCTACGGGCTCTACAACGCGCGTTACGGATTGGCGGATGCCGCGGTGCGCAACGTGCCGCCCCCCGAGTTCAAGGACCAGATGGAGGCGATGCAGCGCCACCAGGAACAGCGCCAGGAACGTCTCAAGAAAGAACTGCAGGCCTTCCCGGAGACCGCCGGCCTGGCCGACGAGGAGCAGATCTTCCTCAACTACAAGCAATTGCAGTTCTTCGACCTTACCGCGCTCTATTTCAATTTGCGCTATCCAGGAGGTCGGGGCGAGGGATCGTTCCGCTCGGTGCCCAGGAACCGGCGCGAGGACGCCACGGTCAACGTCCGCGAGCGCGATCCCAAGACCTACGCCTTCGATCCGTTCCCGTGGCGCGAAGACGGGGTCGAAATCGTGTTTGAGGGCCGCTACCTCGATCCCAAGGACGAATCCGCGGAGGCGATGCGGGCGCGTCTCGCGGCGCGCCCGGTCGAGCGCCAGCGCCTGCGCTTCGTGCGCGCCTAGCGACTCGCCGGAAACACGCGGCGGTATTCGGCCTCGTAGGCCATGCGCATGAGCGCTTCACCGTCGATCGGCGATTCCATGAGATGGAACAATCGCCAGCCCTCGGGCCTCTTGCGCCACAACGAGGTGACGCGCACGTCGGCCGACACGGGCTTGGGCGAGCGATGCAGCTTCGCCACCCACCGCATGTCGTAGATGCAAACGGCCATCTCCGGCGTCAGGAACCGCGCCGCGTGATTGGCTGCATGCGACCTGATGTATTCCATCACGCTCGACCAGTCCTTCCAGTAGGGACCGATCGCGCCCCAGCCGATCAACGGTTCCTTGTTCTCCTCCGGCATCAGCAGAACCTGCGGGTCGTCCTTGTCCCACATCGCCCGCTTGCCGGCGAAGTTCATCGTCGCGGAGTAGCCGACGTATTCGTCGATCAAGTCCGCGAGCGTTCGCGTCAGCTCGGGATCGGCCCAGTTCACGGCAGGGCCCCGCGACGTGGCTGACCGGCAAACCCCGATTCGGCGGTGGCCTCGAAGTATTCGGTGAAGAAGCGGTAGGGCGCATAACTCGCCTCGGCGTAGTGCGCGAGGCGCCAGTCGCTCGAGCGCAGCACGAAGACCGCCGATGTTTTCAGGATTCCGCCGATCGCCGGGCGCTCGGGTTCGGTCATCGCCCAGCGCACGAAGAAGAACGCCGAGGCCAGGTTGCGGTCGAGAACGCGGGGCGCGATCCGCTCCGGGCGATAGACGATCGCGCTCGCACGACGGCAGGTTGCCGCCATGTCGTTCCGGATGGCGTCCAGCGTGAACAGAGGCGTCCGATGCTCGCGTCCGAGCATGAACACCGGCCCCGCCTCGTCCCACAGACGGCCGAGGAGGGCCGCGTCGCGGGCCTGCCAGGCCGCGGCCCACCGGCCGATCGCCGCCACGACGCTGTCGGAATCGAACATGCCCGAGTGTACACCGCTCCCCGCTGGGATGAGCACCCACGCTCTGCTAGCCTAGCGGGTGGTGGGAGGGACGCACGCGAGCCGCGTGCGCAGGCAATGTGCTGATCATTCAACTGGCGATCAATGGCATCGCCGTGGGCTGTATCTACGCCCTCGTCGCCCTCGGACTCGTGCTCATCTACAAGGCGACCGAGGCGGTGAACTTCGCCCAGGGCGACCTCATGATGTTGGGGGCGTTTTTCGCCCTCACCTTCATCTCCTTCGGTGGCCTGCCGTTCTGGGTCGGCCTGGCGCTCGCGATCATCGGCATGGCGGCGGTCGGCATGATCATGGAGCGCCTGGTGCTGCGCCCGATCCTCGGCCAGCCGCAGTTCGCCGTAATCATGGTGACCATCGGCGTCGGGTTCATCCTCCGCTCGGGCGCAACCATGATTCCGGGCTGGGGAACCTCGAGCCAGGCCCTGCCGACCCCATTCTCGAATCAGACGCTGGACGTCGCGGGCCTCGTCATGGCCCAGGAGCATCTCGCGATCATCGGGGCGACCGTGATCCTGTGTGCGCTGCTCTACGGATTTTTCCGCCACACGCGCTTTGGCATCGCGATGCAGGCCGCCTCGCAGAACCAGCTAGCCGCCGCCTATATGGGCATTCCGATCAAGCGCGTGTCGGCCGCCACCTGGGCGATCGCCGCCGCGGTCGCCGCCTTGGGCGGCGTCCTGCTCGCGCCCATCGCCCTGGTCGAAGCCAACATGGGCTTCGTCGTGTTGAAGGCGTTTCCGGCCGCCGTGCTGGGCGGCTTTGCCAGCCTGCCCGGCGCGGTGATCGGCGGGGTGGTTATCGGGCTGATCGAAGTGTTCAGCGGCCGTTACATCTCCGATACGGCGCGCAATCTGGCGCCATTCGTCGTCCTGCTCGCGGTCCTGGTGATCCGCCCCGAGGGTCTGTTCGCCGAACCGAAGAAGCGGCGCGCCTGACATGCGCTTCCTGTTCAAGACGAACTACGAACAGGACGTCCGGCTGTTCCAGCACGGCGGCCAGGTGTTCTGGTATGCGGTGCTCGCTGTCCTCGTGCTCGTCGCGCCCCTGGTCCTGAGCGACTATTTGGTCGGTGAGGCGGCGTTCGTGTTCATCCTGGCGATCGCCGGCGTCGGCCTCATGCTGCTCACGGGCTACACCGGGCTGGTGTCGCTCGGGCACGCCGCGTTCCTCGGCATCGGCGCCTACGGTGAAGCCTATCTCCTGTCCAAGGGCGTGCCGTTCCCGATCTCGATGCTGCTGGCCGCGCTGATCGCGGGGGCCACTGGCTTTCTCATCGGCCTGCCGACGCTCCGCCTATCGGGGGTCTACCTCGCGATTGCCACCTTCGGCTTCGCGCTCATCGTCTCGGAGATCCTGGCCAAGTGGGAATCGGTGACCCGTGGCTTCAACGGGTTCCGCGTGCCCCGCATCGTCATGTTCGGCGAGACGCTGCGCCAGGACTGGCACCTCTACTACATCAGCCTCGCCGTGCTCGTGGTCGTGATTCTGGGCGTGCTCAACCTGTTGCGCTCGCCCACGGGCCGGGCGTTCATCGCCATCCGTGACAGCGAGGTCGCGGCGCAGAGCCTCGGCGTCAACCTGACGGTGTACAAGACGCTCGCCTTCGCGCTTTCGGCCGCGATCACCGGGCTCGCCGGCGCGCTCTACGCCCACAAGTTGAATTTCCTGTCGCCTGATGGCTTCAACATCATCCTGTCGATCCAACTTCTCTTGATGATCGTGGTCGGGGGCCTCGGCTCGCTGCACGGTGCGGTGTTCGGAGCGCTGTTCGTGGGCGCGCTGCCCTCGGTGATCGGCATTCTGCGCGGCGAACTGCCCCGCGTCATCGCCGAGCAGCCCGGGCTCGAGCCCCTGATCTTCGGCCTGATCCTGGTGCTGACGATCATCTTCGAGCCTTACGGCATCTACGGCCGATGGCTCAAGCTCAAGCTCTACTTCCAGCTCTTTCCGTTGTATCGCCGCGCCACCTTCCGGCGCACCAAGGCGTTCCTGAAGTCGGGGCGACGATGACGACGATGATCGAGGTCGAGGGGCTCTCGGTCGCCTTCGGCGGGGTGCGGGCGGTCGACCAGGTGTCGTTCGGCGTCGAGAAGGGCGAGATTTTCTCGATCATCGGCCCGAACGGCGCGGGCAAGACCACGGTCTTCAACCTGATCAGCCGTCTCTATGACGCGACGGCCGGTCGTATCGTGTTCGAGGGTCGCGACATCAGCCGCCTGTCGGCCGATCGCATCGCCGCGGCGGGCATCGCGCGCACATTCCAGAACATCGAGTTGTTCGAGAATGCCTCGGTGCTCAAGAACCTGTTGCTCGGGCGCCATGCCCATCGCCGAACCTCGGTCTTCTCGGAACTGCTGTTCCTGCCCAAGGTGCGGCGCCAGGAGATCGAGAACCGGTCCATCGTCGAAGACGTGATCGACTTCCTCGACCTCGCGCATCACCGTGACGCCCGCGTCGCCGGCCTCCCCTACGGCGTGCGCAAGGTCGTCGAACTCGGCCGCGCTTTGGCCGCCACGCCACGCTTGCTGCTGCTCGATGAGCCATCCTCCGGCCTCAACCCGGAAGAAACCGAGGATCTGTCGTTCTGGATTCGCGACATCCGCGACGACCTCGGCATTACGGTCATGATGGTCGAGCACGACATGGGCCTGGTCGGGCGGGTGTCCGACCGCGTCCTGGCGCTGAACGAAGGCAAGGTGCTGGCGGTCGGAACGCCGAGCGCAGTTCAGTCCAACCCCGCCGTCGTCGAAGCGTACCTGGGAAGCTGACGGTGGCGCTCCTCGAAATCCGCAACATCGAGACCTACTACGGCCCGGTCGCCGCGATCCGCGGCGTCAGCCTCGACGTCGAAGAGGGCAAGATCGTCACGCTGCTCGGCGGCAACGGCGCCGGCAAGACGACCCTGCTGCGCACGATCTCGGGCATCGTCGACCCCCAGAAGGGCACCGTTGCCTTTGCGGGGGCGATGATCCAGGGCGCCGATCCGGATGCCATCGTGCTCAAGGGCATCGCCCATGTGCCTGAGGGGCGCGAGGTCTTTCCGTTCCTCAGCGTGCGCGACAACCTGCGCATGGGCGCCTACACCCGGCGCGATCCGGACGGCGTCGCCAAGGACCTGGAACTCGTGTTCGGCTACTTCCCGATCCTGCGGGAACGGGCGGAACTGGCGGCGAGCCAGCTCTCGGGCGGGCAGCAGCAGATGCTGGCGATCGGCCGGGCTGTCATGGCGCGCCCCAAGCTGATGCTGCTCGACGAACCCTCACTCGGGCTATCCCCCCTGCTGGTCAAACAAATCTTCGGCATTGTGCAGCGCATCAATCGCGAACAGGGCGTCTCGGTGCTGCTGGTCGAGCAGAACGCACGCATGGCCCTTCAGGTCGCCGACTTCGGCTACGTCTTGGAACTCGGCCGCATCGTGATGGAGAATACAGCGGCGAAACTGATGGAGAGCGAAGACGTGAGCGAGGCCTACCTCGGGAACAAGCAGCAAGGGGTGCGCGGCGAACGTCGCTGGCGGCGCAAGAAGCAATGGCGATAGCGCTAAGCGAATCCTCCACCGTACCGACGGCGGCAAACGACGCCGCGGGTAGCACCGTGCCGCAGTTGTTCGCTCGCGCCTTGACGACGTGGTCCGGGCGGACAGCACTCCGGGAAAAGACCAAGGGGATATGGCGATCCGTCACATGGCAGGAGTACGGCGAGCACGTCCGATGGGTCGGCTTGGGCCTCGCCGCGCTCGGTCTCAAACCTGGCGAGCGCGTCGCCATCCTCGCCAACAATGGCGTCGAGTGGGTCGAGGCCGATATCGGCGCGATCGGGGCCGGCGGCGTATCCGTCGGCATCTACGTCACCAGCGTCGCCCGCCAGGTCGCCTACATCGTCAACGATGCCGCGGCCCGGTTCATCTTCGTCGAGGACGAAGAGCAACTCGACAAGATGCTGGAAGTGCGCGCCGACACGCCTTCGATCGAGAAGATCATCGTTTTCGACATGGAAGGCCTGCGCGAGTTTCGTGACCCCCAGGTCCTGAGTTTCGCCGAGCTCCTGGCGCTCGGACGTGAACAAGATACGAAGCATCCGGAGCGTTGGGCGCAGTTGAACGCCATTCCTCGACCCGACGATCTTGCCGTGCTGATCTACACGTCCGGAACGACCGGTCCGCCCAAGGGGGCGATGATCTCGCATCGCAACATCGTCTACCAAATGACGCACGTCACCGATGCGTACCCGGTCAACGACACGGACAATCATCTCTCGTTCCTACCGGCCTGCCACGTGTTCGAACGCCTGTTCGGCGTTTGGCTGTCGATCGGCCACGGTATGGTCGTCAATTTTGCTGAAGACGGCGAAACCGTTCCGGAGAACCTGCGCGAGGTGCAGCCGACGATCTTCGCCGCCGTGCCGCGCGTCTGGGAGAAGTTCTATTCCTCGATCACGCTCGCCGTCCGGGACGCGAGCGCGTTGCAGCGCTGGGCCTACAAACTGGCGTTGGCCGTCGCCTACCGCGCCGCCGACGCCGAACTGGCGGGCAAGCAACCGAACGTCGGGCTGCGGCTGGCACGTTGGGTGGCCTATTGGACCGTGCTGCGCACGGTGCGCCAGATGATCGGCATCGATCGCTGCCGCACGTGCCTGTCCTCGGCCGCCCCGATTTCGCCCGAGTTGCTGCGCTGGTTCCGCGCGCTCGGCATCAACATGGTCGAGGGTTACGGGATGACCGAAGCGACCGGTGGTATTACGATCAACCCGTTCGACCGCTATCGCCTGGGCAGCGTCGGCAAAGCGCTGCCGGAGTCCGAGGTTCGCGTGTCGCGCGATGGCGAGATCCTGGTGCGCGGCCCACACATCTTCATGGGTTATCTCAACAAACCCGATCGCACCGCCGAGGCGCTCAAGGACGGCTGGCTGCACACCGGCGACGTCGGGTCGATCGACGCCGACGGCTACGTGAAGATCACCGACCGCCTCAAGGACATCATCATCACGGCCGGCGGCAAGAACATCACGCCCTCCGAGATCGAGAACGAACTCAAGTTCAGCCCTTACATCTCCGATGCCGTGGTCATCGGCGACGGCCGCAAGTTCCTCAGTTGCCTCGTGATGATCGATGCCGACAACGTCGCCCGCTTCGCGCAGGACAACGCCATTCCGTTCACCAACTACGCGAGCCTCACCCAGGCGCCCGAGGTCGTGGCCCTGATCCAGCGCGAGATCGACGCCGTCAACAAGAAGTTCGCGCGGGTCGAATCGATCCGCAGTTTCCGCCTGATCGACCGCCTACTGACGCCCGAGGACGAGGAACTGACCCCGACGCTCAAGCTCAAGCGCGCCTTCGTCAACAAGCGTTACGGCGATTTGATCGAGTCGATGTACCGCGCGGCGTAAGGCCGAGCGAACGGCTTTTGGCCGTGTCGAACGGCTCGGCTAGAATGACGGCAATACGGCGGCCTACAGGGGGCCGCCCTAAGGGAGGTCAAAGATGATTCGTACATTGCTTGCGGGCGTGGCCGCTGCGGCGACCATCGCCATCGTTGCGCCGGTGTTGGCGCAGACACAAGGTGTGACCGACAAGGAGATCGTCATCGGGTCGCACCAGCCGCTATCCGGCCCGGTCGCGGCTTGGGGCACCCAGGTCACGAACGGCATGCGCATGCGGGCCGACGAGGCCAATGCCAAGGGCGGCGTCCAGGGCCGCACCATCAAGTTGATCGTCGAGGATAACCAGTACGTGCAGTCACGCGCCGCCCAGGTCGGCTCGAAGTTGATCAAATCCGATCGCGTGTTCGCGCTCTTGGGCGCACTCGGCACCCCGCCCAACCTCGTGGTCATGGAAGAGGCCTTCGACCGCAACGTCCCGAACCTGTTCCCGTTCTCGCCGGCGACGTCGATGTTCGAGCCATTCCACAAGCTCAAGTTCTCGTTCCTGTCGCCCTACTACCCGCAGATGCGCAAAGGCGTCGAATACTTCGTCAAGACCAAGAACAAGGCGCGCGTCTGCTCGCTCTACCAGGACAACGACTTCGGCCAGGAAGTGCACAAGGGCGTCGAAGATCAGCTCAAGGCGATGAACCTGCCGTTGGTCGCCTCGGCCTCGCACAAGGCCGATGAAAAAGACTTCTCGGCGACAATCCTGAAAATGCGGGAAGCCAACTGCGATCTCATCACGCTCGGCACGATCGTCCAGGACACCATCCTTCCGGTGGTGACCGCCCGGCGCATGGGCTGGAACGTCGAGTTCCTCGTGTCGGTGGCGGGTTACACCACCGAGACGATCGCCGCCGCGCAGGGCGCGACCGAGGGGCTCTACTCGATGACCCAGATCCAGGCGCCCTACGCCGACTCGCCGATTCCGGCCGTGAAGGAATGGCTCGATCGCTACAAGGCCGCGTTCAACGCCGACGGCACGATCCAGGCGATGGCGGGCTATATCGCGATGGACCTGTTCCTCAGCGGCGTCGACAGGGCGGGCCGCAACCTCACGGTCGACTCGCTGATCGCCGCGTTGGAGCAAACCAAATACGAGGACAAGTTCGGCGGGCCACAGCTCACGTTTGGACCGCGCAAGCGGCTCGGGACGGAGATCACCTACGTCTCGCAGGTGAGAAGCGGCCGTTGGACGAAGATCTCGGACTTCCTCGGCTCTTGACGCTTCATCGCGTTGGCTGACGACGAACCCCGGGGCCGCGCGCCCCGGGGTTTTTCGTTGGCTCACGAAAACAGGCAAAGCACCCCGTAGCATCGCCCGACCTCGCGCATCACGAAATAGAGCGCGACGTCGAGCACGAGCCCCAGGCCGACGATCGGGATCACGAGATAGACGACGACGTAATAGGCGGCCCACCACGTGAACCGCGGCCCCGGCGCCACGACGCCGTTGACAGCCTTGCCCTTTCGCCGCATGGGAACAGCCTAGCCGCCGAGACGAAAAAGCGAAACGACGATGGCGCACTGGCTATGGAACGACGTCCGCGAGGTCGACTGGCGGCGCCATCTGGCGAGCGCCGGGAAAAGCGCCTTCGAGCAGGCGTGGGCGTACGGTGAGGCCGCCGTGGCGATCGGCGGGTTTCGTGTCGATCGCGGCGTCGCCATGCACCAAGACCGAGCCATCGCCATCGTGCAGGCCTTCACCCGCCGTTATGCCGGGCTCGTCCAGGTGACCCAGTTGCTGCGGGGCCCGTTGTGGCTGAGTGACGAGATCACCGCCGAGGATCGCGCGACGCTCTTGCACGCGATCAAAACCCGGTTCACCTCGGAGCGACTCCGATTCCTCTATTGGGTTCCGGAACTCGACGCGAGCGCCGCCCAGGAGATGCGCACGGTTCGTCTGCACCGGGTGATGACGGGTTACAGTTCGATCTGGCTCGATCTGGCGCCGACGGCGGAGGATCTGCGCCGCGCCCTGGACGGATCCTGGCGCAATATGGTGACGAGCGCCGAACGCAACGACCTGGTCGTGAAGACCGGCCACGGCGGCCAGGACTTCGAACGCCTGCTTGCCCGCGATGACGAACAGCGGCGACGGCGGCGATTCCGCGCGGTCGGTTCTGCGTTCCTGCGGACGACCGCGGCGGCGACCAAGCCGCGCAGCGATGTCCTCGTCACGAGCGCGCACCAGGGGAGCGAGATGGTGGCCGGGGCGTTGTTCTTTCGTCACGGCCAAGCCGCGACGTATTACGTGGGCTGGACCAGCGAATCAGGCCGCAAGGCCCACGCCCAGAACCTGCTGCTATGGCGCGGGATTCTCGAACTCAAGCAGGTGGGGGTGCGCTGGATCGACCTGGGCGGCCTCGATACCGCCCGCCAGCCGGGAATCGCGCGCTTCAAACTCGGCCTCGGCGGGACGCCCTACACGCTCGCGGGCAGCTATCTCTAGCGGCGCGGCCGCAGGCGATAGAGCGCGCCGCCGTGATCGACGACGTAGAGTTCGCCGTCGTTCGCCTCGCCAAACGACGAAATGCGGATACCGGCCTGGGTCAGCGGCAACGTGCGATAGCGCCCGCCCTCGCGCGCCACCGCCCAGATCTTGCCCGAGCAGTAATCGCCGAACACGTACATGCCGACCAGCGCCGGTATCTCGCGCCCGCGATAGACATAACCCCCCGTGACCGAACAGCCGTCGTTGCGGCCGTATTCGGCGACCGGGTCGATCAACCCCTCGAACGAACGGCCGCGCGGGCGGAATTCGCTGGTGCCCTCCTTGATGTTCCAGCCGTAGTTGCCGCCCTTGACGATGATGTCGACCTCTTCGAGGCGATTCTGTCCGACATCGGCCGCCCACAGCTCGCCGGTCGCGCGATCGAACGTCATGCGCCAGACATTGCGTAGGCCGTAGGCGAAGATCTCCGGTCGCCCGCCGCCCCGCGCGAACGGATTGTCGGCCGGGATGGCGTAGGGGCTCCCGCGGTCGACGTCGAGCCGCAGAATTTTGCCCAGGAGCGTGTTGCGATCCTGGCCCGCATCGAGCGGATCCCCCGCCGAGCCACCGTCGCCGAAACTGACATAGAGAAATCCGTCGGGGCCAAACAGGACGTCGCCCCCGTTGTGATTGGCGTAGGGCTGGGCAAGGCTCAACAGAACTTGCTCGCTCGCCGGGTCGAGGAGCCCGTTCGCTCCGACCAGAAACCGTGACACCACGGAGACCAACGGGGTACCTGGGCGCGTGTAGGACAGGATCACCTGACGGTTCCGTGCGAAGTCGGGGTGAAATGCCAGCCCGAGAAGACCCGCCTCGTTCGGCCCCGATTCGACGCGCTGACGAATGTCGCCGAACACACGCGGCGCGGTCGCGGCCGGATCGCGATCGAGGATCGTGATGCGGCCCACCTGTTCGACGACATAGAGCTTGCTGTCATCGCCCGGCACGACATGTACCGCGAGCGGTCGAGACAGGGACACATCGCGATGCACGCGCTCCAGCTGCACCGCAGGCTGGGCCGTGCTCGGTCCCGCCGCGATCCCGACCACGAGGGCCACGACAACCGCAAGGCTCTTCATCGATCCTCCCCGTTGGGTCCGCCCGAGACCTCGGGGACCTGATCGCGCAACCATTGTAGCCGCCGCGCCGCCACCAGTCCGAAGCGAAGCGTCATGGTGCGGCGGCGCGGCGCACTCAATTTTCGGCGCGGCGCATCGCGGAGGATGGCACCGCCGTAGCCGTCGGCGACGATGAGGCCATGATCGGCCGGCAGCACGTCGCGCGGGAAAACCGCGGCCACCGCGAAAAAGAACCCATCGCACCACTCGAGGTATTCGGGCCATTTCTGATCGCTGCGGAAATCGGCCAGCGAGGACTTGACCTCGACGATCAGCACTTCGCCGCCGCGATTGAGCGCGATGAGATCGGCCCGCCGGCCGCTCTGCAGGGGAAATTCAGCGAGGCAATCATAGCCATGGTCGTAGAGCAGCCGGACAGCCCCCCGGGTCAAGGCCGCGGCATCGTGGGATTCGCCGGTCGAGGCATTCGGCTGGTCGGACATTCGGACCGCCGATTGTGTAGATTTGCGTCGGCGCCAGCAACGCTCGGGGAGACCTCATGGACGACCAAACGCTGCCCATCATCCATTCGATCCTCGACGCCCCGGCGCTCGGCCGGGTGATCCAGAAACACTGGGGGCTGTCCGAGCCGTTCCACTGCGAGTTGCTCACCCGGGGCATGAACGACGTCTACCTCGTGCGCAGCGGCCAGACACGCTACGCCGCGCGCTGCTGGCGCAGCGAAGGCTTCGCCGACGGCGGCGTCGACTACGAGTTGAAGCTCCTCGATTTTCTCGATCGCGACGGCCTCCCGGTCGTGGCACCGGTGCTGGCGAAGGACGGCTCGTGGTCGACCGAGGTCATGGCCCCCGAGGGCGCGCGCCCGGTCGCGTTGTTCCGTTGGGTGAACGGTGGTCCTCTCCACGATCACCCGAACCCGGTTCCCTACGCCCGGTACTTGGGCGAGTTGTTCGCCCGCATGCACCTGGCGACGGCCCGTTTCCACCCGACGCCGACGCGCTTCGCCGATTACGCGGGCAAGATCCGGCGCGGCTGGCCGAACGTGCAGCGGCTGTGTCGCCATCGCCCCGACGATCTCAGGTTCTACGAGAAGGCGATCACCGCGGTGGCCGACGGCCTGCAACGCTTGGATCGCTCCGCCCTGCCCTGGGCGCACACGCACGGCGATATCCACGCCCACAACGCGCTGATCGATGGCCAGGGCCGCATGATCATCATGGACTTCGACTCGGGCGGCGAGGACTTCATGGCGCAGGAGCTCGTGAGCCTCGTTTGGGCCGGGCGCAAGAACGGCTTCCCGCTTCCCGCCATCCAGGCCTTCCTCGACGGCTACGATTCGGTGCGCCCCCGCACGCTCGAAGAGCGCCGGCTCGAACCCCTGTTCATGGCCGGAAAGGAGATGCGCTACTTCTGCGGCTTCGCCGGTGCGGTCAACGCCATCGGCCACAAGCCGTTCCGCTACCCAGGGCTCGACTGGTTCGCGGCGTCGGTGCGCAAACACATCGCGGCCGCCGAGGGCTTGCTCTAGCGCAGAGCGAAATAGAATGAACAGCGTCCACGTGCGCGACGACGTTCCCCTGTTGCTGACGCCAGGGCCGCTCACGACCGCGCCCGAGGTTCGGGCGGCAACCCATCGGGACTGGGGTTCGCGGGAGGGTGATTTCGTCGCCCTCACGCGACGCTTGCGGGCGCGGCTTGTGCAGCTCGCGGGCGGCAGCGACAGGACGTGCATTCCCGTCCAGGGCAGCGGCACCTATGCCGTCGAAGCGATGCTCGGGTCGTTCGTCCCCGCGGATGGCAAGGTCCTGATCCTGGTCAACGGCGCCTACGGCCGTCGTATGGCGGAGATCTGCCGGCGCATCGGTCGGGCCCACCGAACCATGATCTGGGCCGAAGACGAAGTCGTCGACGCCGCCGCCCTCGAAACGGCCTTGCGCGAGGAGGCCGGGATCAGCCATGTCGCCGTGGTCCACCTCGAAACGACGAGCGGCATCCTCAATCCGCTGGCGGCGATCGCCGCGACGGTCGCCAGCCACGGCCGGCGTCTGTTGGTCGATGCCATGAGCAGCTTCGGGGCCGTGCCGATCGCATCCGACCTGCGGATCGATGCCCTCGCCGCGTCGGCCAACAAGGGACTCGAGGGCCTGCCCGGCCTCTCGTTCGTGCTTGCCCGCCCCTCGGCGATCGGCGAGGCCGCTGGCCGAGCCCCGAGCCTCGCGCTCGATCTCCACGACCAGTGGCGCAGCCTCGAGACCAGCGGCGAGTGGCGTTTTACCCCGCCCACCCATATCGTGGCCGCACTCGACCGCGCGCTCGATCTTCTGGACGCCGAAGGTGGGATCGCGGCGCGCCATCGACGTTATCAGGCGAACATGGCGGCGTTGCGCCGGGGTATGGAGCGCCTGGGCTTTCACCCTTACCTCGCCGAAGAACGCAGCGGGCCGGTGATCGCCACATTTCATTGGCCCTCACCCACGTTCGACTTTGTCGAGTTTCACGCCCGCCTGTTGGCGCTCGGCTTTGCCATCTATCCGGGCAAACTCACCGCGGCCCCGAGTTTTCGCGTCGGCTGCATCGGGCAAGTGACCCCGGATGACATCGAGCGCTTCCTCGCGGCCGTCGCGGTGATATTTACGAGCCCGTCACGAAGCTCCTGAAACGTCGCGCCACGGCCTCAGGGGTGATCGTCGGCCGGCCGAGATTGGCGAGCGACCCGGGTCCGATCGCGATGTGAATCAGGTTGGGGCCGGGGCGGCGCAACGCCTCGGTGAGCGCCGCGGCGACGCCCTCGGGATCATTGCAGCGAAACGCGGCGGCATAGCCACATGCGACCGCGATGTCGGCGAAGTCGACATTGGCCGACGCCGTGGCCTGTCCGCCGGTTGAATCGTGGACGCCGTTGTCGAGCACGATGTGGACGAGGTTCCTCGGGCGATAGCGCCCGATGGTCGCCAGGTTGCCTAGCTTCATCAGCGCGGCGCCGTCGCCATCGAGCACGACCACCGGGCGGAGCGTGTTGAGCGCGACGCCGAGCGCCATGGCGCTCGCCCCACCCATGGAACCCACCTGGTAGAGGTGCTGTGGCCGATCCGCGAGCGTGAAGAGTTCTCGGCCGCACTTTCCGGTCGTGGCGATCACCGCGGCGGCCTCGGGAACCACATCGAGAAACCGCCGAAGCACGGCATGACGAGTGGTGGGCCGGGCGGACGTCCGTCGCTCGACGACCTCGCCCCGGGGTGGGCGACCATCGGGCGGGACCGTCTGAGCATCACCGGCGATGGCGTCGCGGGCCACGACCAACGCGAAGGGCAAGGGATCCCGCGCCAGGGCGACATCGATCGTCGCGATCTGTCCGGCAAATCCGGCCGCATCAGCCACGAGATCGGCATGGGGCAGTCGGATCGTGGTCAGCAACTGATGCGTAAGCTCGCCCATAACCGCATGTTGCGGTTCGTCGGGAAGGCCCGGCTGCCCGCGCCACGTCACCAGCAGGAGGCTCGGGATTCGGAACGGGTGGTTGAGCGAGGTGAGCGGGTTTACGGCATTGCCGAGCCCGGAATTCTGGCAGAACACGACCGTCTTGCGGCCGGCGAGCCAAGCCCCGGCGGTGATCGATCACGCCTCATTCACGGTGTCGCCCGGAGAACTGGTGGCCTTCGTCGGGCCGTCGGGGTCGGGGAAATCGACCGCGTTGGGCATCCTGACTCATCTTTACGAGCCACAGCAGGGCGCGGTGCTGTTCGACGATCAGCCGATCGCACGGGCAAGCGATGAATCCTTGCGCGCCATCATGACGGCGGTGCCGCAAACGCCCGTGCTGTTCCAGGGGACCATTCGAGAAAACATCGTGATCGCTCGCCCCTCGGCAAGCCAGTCGGAGGTCGAAGCAGCGGCGCGAGCGGCCGCCGTTCACGACGTGATCACCGCATTGCCGGAGGGCTACGACACTCCGGTCGGTGAGGGTGGTGGCGCCCTTTCGGGCGGCCAACGCCAACGCGTCGCGATCGCCCGCGCCTTGCTGCGCGATGCCCCAATCCTCGTCCTCGATGAGGCGACGGCCGCCCTCGATCCGGCGTCCGAAGCGCTCGTCAATCAGTCGATCGCGGCGTTGGCCGGACGACGCACGGTGTTTTCGGTCACCCACCGCCTGGCATCGGTCGCCGAGTTCGATCGCATCGTCGTGTTCGATCGCGGACGGGTCGTCGAATCGGGTCGCCACGACGCCTTGCTGGCCGCAGGCGGCCTCTACGCTCGGCTCTGGCAAAAGGTGAGCAGCGTCGCCGTCAGCGAAACCTCGGCCGACGCGACGATCACCGCAGAAGGCCTCCGTGCGATATCGTTCTTCTCGGAGTGCCGCGACGACACGCTTGCCCATCTCGCCGAACGTTTCGTCTCGGAGCGGCTGCCCGAGGGCCGCGACGTATTCCACCAGGGCGATCCCGGCGAAAAGTTCTATGTCATCGCACGCGGGCGTGTCGACGTGTTGCGCGAAGCCGAGGGCGGAGCCAAGCGCATCGAGACGCTGCACGACGGTGATTTCTTCGGCGAGATCGCGCTGATCAAAGATCAGCCACGAAACGCGACGATTCGCACCGTCACGGATTGCTGGTTCCTGGCGCTCCATCGCACGTCGTTCGACCAACTGATGGCGCGCGAACCAGGACTGCGCGAGCGCATCATGCGCGCCGTCGCCAAACGCTCCCCCTAGTCCGCGGGCTTCACCCCGGCCAGCCACCGTGCAGCCGCGCGAGAGTCGCGAACTCGGCCGGCGTACGTGGTCCGTACGTGGCGAATGTCGGGCGCGGATCGGCGGCATAGGCCGCCTTGACCTGCCCGATCGAATCGGCCGCCGCACGTTTGCGCTGCGCCGGCACGTCGATGCCATAGGCCGCGGCGGCGTTGAGCCCGAACACGCGACGCTTCAGGTCGGACGTGAGTTCGGGATAACCGAAGCGCTCACGCAACTCCGGGGCGATCTGGAAGGCACGAAATGCCATGATCTGGTCTTGGGGCGAGCCGTACCAGATCGAGTCGGTTCCCCACAGCACGTTGCGCTCGCCGACATGCCGCAGCAGCTTTCCGAGCAGGTGCGCCCCCTGGGTCGGATCGCGCATCACGGCCCGCCAAGTCGAGCCCAATTCGGCGTAGACGTTGCTGTTGGGGGCGATGCCGTTGTCCTGCAGCGACTTGACGAGACTGTCGATGCCGGCCCGGGCGTCTCCCGGGTTGTAGGGCCCCTCGCGGCGCTGCCAGTCGTAACCCGAGTGATAAATCAGGAATTTGATGTCGGGGAACAATTTGGCGGCGACGCCGACGTCGGTGCACGTCGAGTTCTCATAGTCGCCGACGCCCAAGGGAAATCCCTTGTGGATACAAACGATGGGAATCTTGAGCGCGCGTGCCTTCTCGAGGAACGGAATGCCGACCCGGGGATCATCGAGACGCCACCCCTTGCCGCCGCGGGGTGCCCACTGGGTGTAGACCTTCCAGGCCGCAATCGGCCATTGCGCGGCCGCCCGCTCCATGCCGGCGAGTTGCACAGCGAGCGGCGGTAGGTTCGGCATCACCATCGCGTGCAGGAACAGCCGCTGATGACCTTCGAGGCGATCGACCAGGCGTCGGACACGATCGGCTTCTTCGAGCGACAGCGGGTTGAATTCGGGCGGCGCCGGGACGAACGACAGCACGGCCACCTGGGTGTCGGAATCGAGGAACACCTCCTTGATGAAGGCATCGCCCGAATAGCACTCGGCGACGTCCGCCTTGCCGCATTTGCCCTGGGGCCAACCGCGCAACGCTTCGATGAAGCCTCGCCCGGCGTTGTTACGCCACGGTCCCTGGGGATCGACGAGGTGGGTCTGGATATCGAAGATGAATTCGTCGCCCGCGAGCGTCGCCTGGGCGATCTGATCGTCGAGCACCGCGTCGGGCAAGAGCCGGAAGCTTCCGCCCGTGAGCCCTTGAGCAGCGAAGCTTTCGTTGAGCGTGGTCAGTACCGTCGCGGCTCCGGCGAGGCTCGACAGGAACGCCCGTCGGCTACGGCCGGTGCGACCGGCGTGCTCGACGGCCCGTCGCCGGGCCTCGGCGTTCGCGGCGCGCAGGGGCGCCGGCAGCGGCATCGGGGTGAACTCGCCGTTCGACGTCGAATCGATCTTGATAGGAAGAGTCATGACGACCTCCTTGGCATGAGACTATCACGCCAAAGGGCCGGGATTTCCGTTCTTGGGCGCCGGGATCACAGGAAAGTGCGCCGTTAGCTGACCGCCGCCGCGTGTTTGAGCGAGGTGATCATCGAGGAGTTCATCAGGTACTCTTTCATCCGGGCACGATCGCCGGTGATCCGCCGGAAGCTCTCCATGATTTCCTCGCGCTTCGCGGGATCGCGCTCGCGCATACGGAAATGGTTGGCGTCCGACATCTTCTGCACGAAATCGGTAGCGACGCCGCGGCGCTGCCGCGTGTAGAGGTCGAACAGCGCCGGGCTCGCCCCCTTCAGCACGCGCAGCAACTTGTCCACGAGGTTGAAGGAGTCGTGGACGCCGGAATTCATGCCCATCCCGCCATTCGGGCTGTTCAGATGCGCGGCATCGCCGGCCAGCAGAACCCGCCCGACGTTGAACGTCTCCGTGACCCTCAAGTGCGTGCGATACATCCCCCGCGCGATGATGTTGTAGCGCTCGCGCCGCGGCACAATCGACTGAAAATGAGCCTCGATTGAATCGTCGGCCAGCGCCTCCTCCGGAGTCTGACCGGGCCGCGGCGTGATGCCGGAGCGCCAACGGTCCGGAACACGCAGCAATGAGCAATTCGAGTCCGGCGTCCAGATGTAGTTGACGCCCGACAGCCCCTCGTAATGATCCTCGAAGCGAAAGTCCGTGATGGCGACCAAGGTCACCGAGTCGTAGGTCTTGCCGACGAAGTTGAGGCCCAACTGCTCGCGGATTTGCGACCGCCCGCCGTCGCAGCCGATCAGGTAGGGCGAGGTCACCGTGTAGGTCTCGTTGCCTTGCTTGAGGGTGGTCGTCACCGAATCGGCCCCCTGCTCGAAGGACACGAACTCGGTGCCCCAGCGGACTTCGGCGTTGTCGAGCGCCGCCACGTGTTCGGCCATGTGACGGACGACATGGAACTGCTCGCACTGGACGCGGTAAGGGTGACCTGTTTCCCCCTCGAGCACGCTCAGGTCGAACACGACGCGACCGGGCTTGTCGCGATAGCGGTACTGCCAGGTCGGCGCCTTCGACCCCATTTTGAGAATGTGCGGCGTAACCCCCAGCTCCTCCAGCATATCGAGTGTCGGCGGATGCCAGGTCGATGCGCGGAGATCGGTCGGGATCTCCGTCGAGCGATCGACGATCAACACGGGCACACCCTTGCGGGCAAGCTGATAGCCGGTGATGAGCCCGATCGGACCGCCGCCGACGATGAGAATGCGTTCTTTGTCGTTCCTACCCATGGCCCCGATTGGAACCGATGCCCGGTCCGCGAACAAGCCTTAGACTATGCGTCACGGCGCCGCTTGGGCGTCCGATGGGAGGCAGTCATGGGCATGCTGGCGGCGGGACAGTGGACTGACGACGATGGTCGCCAGAGCGACTCGGGCGGGCACTATCGCCGTGCCGAATCGCCGCGCCGCGCCTGGGTCACCGCCAACGGGGCCCCGGGGCCATCGGGTGAAGGCGGTTACATCGCCGAGAAGGGTCGCTATCACCTGTACGTTGCGGTCGGCTGCCCTTGGGCGCACCGCACAATGATCGTGCGCAAACTCAAGAAGCTCGAGGACGTGATATCGCTCTCGTGTGTCGCGCCGCGGCGGGGCACCCAGGGTTGGACCTTCGATCGCGACGGCGTCTACGCCGACCCGTTGTTCACGAGCGAGCACCTCCATCAGATCTACACCCGCGGCCATCCCGACTACACCGGGCGTGTCACCGTACCGGTGCTGTGGGACAAGGCGGGCGCCACCATCGTCAACAACGAATCCTCCGAGATCATCCGCATGCTGAACGGTGCGTTCGATCGCTGGGCGGGCGGACCCGATCTCTATCCGCTGGCGCTGCGGCAAGACATCGACCGCTGGAACGCGCGCATCTACGAGACCGTCAACAACGGCGTCTACCGCGCCGGCTTCGCCAAGACCCAAACCGCCTACGAGCATGCGTTCGACGCGTTGTTCGCCACGCTCGATGCGATCGAAGAGCAACTCGGCCGGACCCGCTACCTGTGCGGTGACCAGATGACCGAGGCTGACTGGCGGTTGTTCCCGACCCTCGTCCGCTTCGACGTGGCCTACGTCGGCGCCTTCAAGTGCAACAAGAAACGAATCGTGGACTACCCGAACCTCTGGCCTTATCTGCGCGAGCTCTATCAGTTGCCCGGAGTCGCCGAAACCGTCGACCTCGACACCTACAAGCGCGGGTACTACTCGCTGTCGGAACGAAACCCTTCGGGGATCATTCCCAAAGGACCGTCGATCGACCTCACCCAGCCCCACGGTCGCGCATAAGGAGCGGCTCCCGGCCGAAAATCGCCCTAACCCCTGCATAGGAGATAGTGCAGTGCGCTGTGGGGGACTGGCGAAACGGCAGCCGCAATGCATTGCCAATGCGTGGAGGCCTAGGCCGCGTAAGGGTTCGACTCCCTTATCCCCCACACCCTCCACGCTCTATTTTTTTAGACTAGAGCGCGATTCTCTTAGGTTGAAGCATATCCGGCGTTGGTGAGGTAGTTGGCGCACTCTTGAGGGGAGAAGGCCTCGAGGAGTTGACCGATGCCTCGCCAGGTCGCCTCGGGGGTTCGGGCATCG
>Ga0194132_10001723_pt1 | contig 43417 bp, 37 predicted proteins | sample TA2KigOf80mmetaG_FD_148612 | JGI IMG/M metagenome (GOLD analysis project Ga0194132, IMG submission 148612) | Freshwater microbial communities from Lake Tanganyika, Tanzania - TA2015054 Kigoma Offshore 80m | ecosystem: Environmental > Aquatic > Freshwater > Lake | place: Tanzania: Lake... | reverse complement strand
TCGCGTCTGACGCCTGCGGCGCGGAGTCGCGTCTGACGCCTGCGGCGCGGAGTCGCGTCTGACGCCTGCGGCGCGGAGAGCGCGTCTGACGCCTGCGGCGCGGAGAGCGCGTCTGACGCCTGCGGCGCGGAGAGCGCGTCTGACGCCGGCGGCGCGGCGTCGCGTCGCGGCCGGCGAGGCCCTTTTCGAACCCGACTGCGCTCCTGTACAAAGGTACCTCGGAGCCATGGTCAAGGTGGCATTCATCGGCGCCGGCAGCGTCGTCTTCGCGAAGAACCTGCTCGGCGATCTGCTGAGCTTCCCGGCACTCGCGGACGCGCACGTCGCCCTGGTCGACATCGACACCGAGCGCCTGCGGGTCGCGGAGCGCATGGCGCACAAGGTCGCGGCGGCGCTCGGCGCGCGCCCGACCATCACCGCGCACACCGACCGTCGCGACGCCCTCGCCGGCGCGGGCTACGTGATCAACGCGATCCAGGTCGGCGGCTACCGGCCGTCGACAGTGATCGACTTCGACGTGCCCAGGCGGCACGGTCTCCGCCAGACGATCGGCGACACGCTCGGCATCGGCGGCGTGATGCGGGCGCTGCGGACGATCCCCGTCCTGCTCGACCTGTCTCGCGACATGCAGCGGCTCTGCCCCGACGCGTGGCTGCTGAACTACACCAACCCGATGGCGATGTGCTGCTGGGCGCTGTCGCGCGCGACGTCCGTCCGCACGCTCGGGCTGTGCCACAGCGTGCAGGGAACCGCGGAGCAGCTCGCGGCCGACATCGGCGTGCCGGTGGAAGAGATCGACTACGCCGCGGCCGGCGTCAATCACATGGCGTTCTACCTCCGCTTCGCGCGCGGCGGCGAAGACCTCTACCCGCAGATCCGCCAGGTGATCGCCGACGGCCGCGTGCCCGACACGAACCGCGTGCGCTACGAGATGCTGAGCCGGCTCGGGTACTTCGTCACGGAGTCGAGCGAGCACTTCGCCGAGTACGTGCCGTACTTCATCCGCCGCGACCGCCCCGATCTGATCGAGCGCTTCAACATCCCGCTCGACGAGTACCTGACGCGCTGCGAGTTCATGGACGGTCTGTGGGGCACGATGCGCGAGTTCTTCGGCGGCGACGAGCCGATCGCGAGCGTCGAGCGCAGCCACGAGTACGGCGCGCGCATCATCGACAGCCTGGAGACGGGTGAAGCCCGCGTCGTCCACGCGAACGTCCGCAACGAGGATCTGATCACGAACCTGCAGTCCGGCTGCTGCGTGGAGGTGCCGTGCGCGGTGCGCCGCGGCGTCGTCGAGCCCGAGCGCATCGGCGACCTGCCGCCGCAGCTCGCCGGGCTGATCATGACGAACGTGAACGTGCAGTCGCTCGCGGTCGAGGCCGCGCTGACCGGCAAGCGCGAGCACGTCTACCACGCCGCGATGCTCGACCCGCTCACCGCGGCGGAGCTCACGCTCGACGAGATCTGGCGGCTCGTGGACGACCTGCTCGAGGCGCACGGAGACCGGATCCCGCGTCTGCGCTAGCGGGCGGGCGCGGGCGGCTTGCCGCGCGCCTCGCCGAACGGGCTCGACGCGGCGCCCCGGAGTGGCGTAGCAAGGGGCATGGCCGCCACGCTGCAGCGCTTCCCGCGACACGCCGATCCCGACGCCGTTCAGGCGGCCCTGCGCGACGACGGCGCCGCGATCGTCGAGGGGCTGCTCGACGCGGACGTCGTCGCGCGCGTCAACGACGAGGTCGAGGCTGCGGTCGCCGCCGCCGGTGCGCAGCCGCCGATGTTCAACCCGGTGCTCGAGGCGTTCCACGGCGGCCAGACACGCCAGGTGGCCGGCGTCGCCGGCATCTCGCGGACGTTCGCGACCGACGTCATGTGCGCGCCGCTGCTGCTGGCGCTCGCCGACCGCGTGCTCCTGCCCGCCTGCGCGCGCTACCAGCTCAACATCGGACACCTGCTGCAGCGCGGACCCGGCGCCGAGGACCAGTGGCTGCACCGCGACGAGGCGGTGTGGAGCGACGTGCCGCGCACCGGCGGCGTCGAGCTGCAGCTCGCCTCGGTGATCGCGTTCGTCGACTTCACGCGCGACAACGGCGCCACGCGCCTCGTGCCGGGCAGCCACCGCTGGCCCGACCGCGCGCTGAGCCCGGCCGAGCAGATGGTGCAGCAGCCGCCGTCAGCCGATGCGATCGCGTATGCGGAGATGCCGGCCGGCTCCGCCGTCGTCTACACCGGCGGCGTGATCCACGCCGGCGGTGCCAACACGACGACGATCCCGCGTCGCGGCGCGCATCTCAGCTACTGCCTGGGCTGGCTCCGCACCGAGGAGAACAACTACCTCGCCGTGCCGCCCGCGAAGGCCGCGACCCTGCCACGCCAGGCGCAGGAGCTGCTCGGCTACGCCGTCTACGACGCGATCCCGCGCGGCGGCGGCTACCTCGGCATGGTGCGGCTGCAGGACCCGGTGGACCTCCTGGCGCGCGGGACGCTCTGAGCGTACCCGCGGCGAGGTCAATCGCCGCGCAGCGCTGCCTCGAGCAGTGCCGCGCGCATGCCGAAGTACGCGGGCTTGCGCCGCCAATCGTCGTCGAACGGCAGCGGCCAGTCGGTGAAGCCGAAGAAGGAGCGCAGCCAGGTGTGGCGGTCCGAGAGCCCCCACGTCGTGACCCCGGCGCAGTCGGGAACCGTCGCGCACGCGGCGATCACCGAGCGGTAGTATCCGCCCTGGAAGGCGAGCCGGCTCGGCAGGTCGCCCACGCGGAACACGAGCGCCACGTCGAGCTCGGTCAGCTCGACGCTCAGGCCGAGGTCGGCGAAGCGCCGCAGCGAGGCGGCGATGGTCGCCTCGTCGGGGTACTGGCCGATCGGGATCAGTCCGAGGTGCGCCTGGAAGCCGACGCCGTCGAGCGGCGCGCCGGCGGCGAGCAGGTCCTGCACCAGCGCGAAGAAGCGGTCCTGGCGCGGGCCGGGAACCTCGATGCCGTTCTCGTTGACGTAGAGCTTCGCGGCCGGGTCGGCGGCGCGCGCGAGGTGCAGCGCCTCGGCGACGTAGCCAGGCCCGATCAGGCGGCGGAAGACGTTGTCGTCGAGTCCGTCGGCGGTCGGCGGATCGAGCGATCCCGGGAGCGGCTCGTTCACGACGTCCCACTGCGCGATGCGGCCCGCGTAGCGGCCGGCCACGGTCGCGATGTGCTCCGCCATCATCGCGCGCAGCGTGTCCGCGTCGCTCGCGTTCTCGACGTAGGCGGGCAGCTGCAGGGCGCCCCAGACGAGCGTGTGGCCGCGCACCCGCTGGCCTTGCGACTCAGCACGCGCGACCACTTCGTCGGCCGGGCCGAAGACCCACGTGCCGGGCGCCGGGTGGATCGGTCCCCACTTCATCACGTTCTCGGCCGTGATCGAGGTCGCCTCGCGATCGAGGGCCGCGGCGTAGACCGGATCGGAGGCCACCTCGTTGGGCTCGATCGCGACGCCGATCTCCGGCCCCGCGTCGGCCACGAGTGCGCGCAGGCTCCGCACGGTCGCATCACCCAGCGCCCCCGCCGCGACACGCAGCAGCACCGGCTCGACATCGGCCGCGCCCGGGCCCCCGCCGCCGCACTCGGTGCGCGGCAGCGCTCGGCCGAGGCTCGTACGGACGCGTGCGAGGACGAGCTGGCGGTCGTCGTGCGCGCCCGGCGCGTCGCCGAGTAGGGGCAGCTCGCTGCGAACCACCCGCCGGCAGAGCGGTGCGAGCGTGCCGAGAACGGCCCCGCGGCAGCGCGCGCTTCCGGGCAGGCTCGCGCCTGCGTCGGCCACCGCCGCGGCGAGCCGGTCTGCGGTGTCCACGCCGCTTGCGCTGAAGGCAGCGCAGGTCGCATCGACGGCCGCGGCCTCCGCGGCCGTCCACTCCCTTGCCAGGCGATCGCTCGCGAGCGCGACGCGCCGCGCGCGGCGCATCGCATCCCCGTCGCGGGCGAAGCGCCCCTCGCCGCGCAGCAGCTCGCCGCAGGCACGGGCGGCGGCGGCCACCTTGCGTGCATCGCAGGGGGGCGCGGCGCCGGCGGGGCGTGAGGCGAGCACGGTGGCGACGCAGAGGAGCACCGTAAGGATGCGCATGGTGCCGGAAGTACTGCCACGGCCGACATGCCAAAGACAATGCGGCAAAGTCGGCCGGCAGCGCAGGGTCGCGGGACGCGTCGCAGCCGACGCAAAGCGTGTGGCGTCCGCGTCGGCGCACGTCCGGATCACGAACGCGCGGGGGTAGAGCGAGACGACGCGTGGTGTCATCCGTGGTGATCGGCACGTCGCCGAGCCGCGGCTCGCGTGCCTCCTCCAGCTCGTAGATCCCGGCGGTCTAGTGTCGATACCCGCCGAGCGGGGGCGGGTGGTCCGTCGCAGGCTGGTGCCGAGATCCCGCGGGTCGCACCGCGCAGGTCAGGACCGGGGGCAGCAGCAGGCCGCCGGGCAGGCGGAAGATCCGCGTCTGCGCGGAGACCGCGAAGCCCGCGTTCTCGAAGAGAGCGCGCATGTCGGCGGACGTCGGCCAGCGGAACGGCTCGCCGGCGAGCCGCGAGGCGGCGTGGATGCCGTCGGCGACGAAGCGCGCGGGCGTGTTCACCAGGGCGACCAGCGCGACGCCGCCCGGCGCGACGACCCGGAACAGCTCGTCGGCGGCGCGTTGCTGGTCGGGAAACCAGTGGAAGGCCTCGGTCGACACGACGGCGTCGAACGAGCGGTCGCGAAACGGCAGGCCGCAGGCATCGCCGCGCACCCAGCCGACAGCGTCCGTTCGCGCCGCCGCGTGCCGCAGCATGCCCGCGGAGAAGTCGCAGCCGGTGATCCGTGCCTGCGGGCGCTCGCGCGCGAGGCGCGCGCTCAGCTGCCCGGTGCCGCAGCCGACGTCGAGAATCCGCGTCGCGTCGCGTCCCCGCAGCGCGGCGACGATCGCGTCGTGGACGGGCCAGTAGGTGGCCCACTGCACGGGCGCGAGGTCGTAGAATGCCGACCATGTGTCGAAGAACCACTGCTGCGGACCGGTTCGCACGGCACCCTCCCGGACCCGGACCCCCCTCGTGGCCGAGCCGCCAGTTTCCGGCAGCAAGAGCCGTTCCCGCGCGCAAGCCGCGCGGGACGGGGCGGCGGTCGCAATTCTGGGAACTCGACCGCGGCCGGCTTCCCGCCGTGGCCGAGCGGCGCGGGGGGGCAGCGCCGCCGCAGCCAGAGGCTGCCGCCGACGTTCTTCAGGCAGAGCGGCATGTTGTCGCGGAACCAGTCGGGCTCGAGGAACTCGAGGCAGGTGTTCATCACCTGCACGTCGAAGGCCGCGTCGTACTGCAGGAGGGCCCGCCAGGCGTAGGCCTCGTTCCAGGCGCGTCCCTCGGCGACCCACTCGCGCGGGTACTCGAACGGGTACGCGACGTCGTGCACGTGCACCCAGACGCCGGGTGCGAGGCGCGGCAGCACGTGGAACAGCAGGTGATTGACGTCGCTGCCAGTGTTGAGCACGTGCGTCGAGTCGATGAACAGCGAGTCGTGCGCCTCGAGGCGGTCGTAGAGGTCGAGCGGCACGTCCTGCACCGGCTGCTGCAGGATGCGCACGCGCTGCTCGTCGCCCGGACGCATGCGGGCGCGCAGCCGCGACGGGTCGGGGTCGATCGACGTGATCTCGAGGCGCCGGCCGAGGAACAGGTCGTCGACGTCGAGCATCGCGCAGGTCGACCACCCGGTCCCGACTTCCACGATGCGCCGGGGCTGCGCGTGACGCAGCACGAAGTACAGGAAGAGCGCGTCGGCGTGACCGTACTGGTCGTTGGCGAAGCCGTAGCGGCATCGCGCGGTCGGCTGCTCGTCGAACGGCTACTCGGCGTAGAACGGCAGGAACAGCCGCAGCAGCTCCTCCTGGCGCGTGAAGTTCAGGTCGATGCCGGGCAGCGAGCGGTGGCCGCGGAAGAACAGTTCCTCGCCGCGCGCCAGCAGCTGTGCGGCGTCGGGGATCGGGGAGGAGTAGTGCCCAGGCGGCACCCACGTCGCAACGGCGGACGCGGCACTCCGCCGCAGCACCGCCAGCTCCCTCTCGAGCGTCGCGATGCGCTCGTCCTCGTACGCGTCCGCCGTCGCCATTCGGACCTCCCGTCCCCGCCGTCCAGAGCCGCCATATCGCGGCCCGTTCGGGAAGTCGACGCGAGGGCCGCCGCGCGCTGCATCGAGACGCTCAGCCGACCGTGCCTTCCGACGAATGGCTGCGCTCGTCGACCAGCAGGTCCGTGGTGCGCTCGAGCCGGTCGCTCAGGATGCGGGTCAGGTTGAGGAACACCTTGGCGGCGATGCGCGGGTGGCGCACCTGCAGGCGCTGCAGGAAGCCCTCGTCGAGGACCAGGTACTCGGCCTCGTGCACCACGACGACGTCGGCGCTGCGCGGCTGCGCGCGCACGAGACCCATCTCGCCCAGGGCGTCGCCGCGGCCCATCGAGCGGATCGGGGCCTGCCCGGTGCCACCGAGCACGTCGACGCGTCCGCGCAGCAGGACGTACATCTCGGCCTTGAGCTCGCCGCGGCGCGCGATGAAGGTCCCGACCGGCGCCGAGCGCAGGCGTCCCATCAGCACGACGATGCGTGCCTGGAACGGACGCAGGCCGGCGAACAGCGGGATCTCGCGGTGCGGGCTCTGGCCGAGGCGCACGAACAGCAGGTCCCACAGGGTGATGATCGTCGTGCTGACGACCAGCCCCGGCGTGATCAGCAGCTCGGCGATCAGGTCGATGACCATGGTGAAGCTTGCCAGCACGCCGAACTGGCGGATCGGCTCGAAGCTCGACAGGCAGAGGATCAGGAAAGCCGCGCACAGCGCCGCCGCGGTGAACACGATCGGCCGCCCGACCGAGCTGACGACGTTGATGATCGCGCGCTCGACGTCGCCGGTCTCGCGGATCTGCAGCTTGAAGTCGTTGAAGTAGTGGATCGTGTCGTCGATCGCGATGCCGAGTGCGATCGCCGCGATCATCGCGGTCGAGATGTTCAGATCGATTCCGGCGAAGCCCATCACCGCAAACAGCGCGAGGATCGGCACGACATTGGGTACCAGGGACAGGAGGCCCGTGCGGAACGACAGGAAGAGGGCCGACATCACCAGCAGGAGCACGATGAGCTCCTGCGACAGGCCGACCGCCTGCCCGCGCGCGAGCGTGTCGGCGGAGCGGTTCAGCAGCACGACGCTGCCGGTCGGGTGCAGCGTGAGTCCGCCCGGCAGGTGCTCGTTCGCGTACTCGACGATGCGGTCGATGAGCCGCGAGATCTCGGCGGAGCCGGACAGTCGTGTACGGACGACGATGTTCGCGCGCGTCCAGTCGCGCGTCACCACCGGGGCGAGGTCGGTCGGGTCGGCGAACAGCAGCAGCTGGTCGATGTCTCGCTGCTGGTCGGGCAGCCCCGGCGGCGACTCCGGGTCGAGCGCGCGGCGCACGACCATCACGTAGTCGGCGAGCGAGAACGTCGAGTCGACCCCGGGCTGCTGGCCGACGAACTGCTGCAGGTCGCGCATCGCTGCGATGGTCGCCACGTCGCGCATGCGGCCGCGCTCGGTCGCCTCGAGCACGAGGTAGACCGGCTGCGCACCGCCGAGCTGCCGGGCGATCCGGTCGTTGTCCTGCCGCACCACCGTCGAGGGTCCGAAGAACGAGAGGTAGTCGGTTTCGACCTCGAGCTTGGTCGCACCCCAGACCGCGATCGCGCATGCGATGGCGCTCGCGACCATGATCTCACGCCTGCGTCGCACGCCGAAGCTGCCGACCGACGCGAGCCAGGCCGTGAGACGCCGGCCGCGCTCCTCGGCGTGCGGCGTGATGCGCGGGTCGGGCAGGAGGAGCAGCATCGCGGGAACGAACGTCAGCGACACCAGGAAGGTGAACGTGACGCCGAGCGCCGAGTAGATGCCGAAGTCGCGGATCGCGGGGATCGGCGTGACCGCGAGCGTGATGCAGCCGATCGACGTGGTGAGCCACGCGATCGCCGACGGCGCGCGAATGTGCCGCACGGTCGCCTCGACCACCGCGACGCGCCCGCCCCCCGCGCCATCGGCGAGCTCGAGGTAGTAGCGGCTCACGACGTGCACCGCGTACGCGATGCCGATCGCCATCAGCAGCGGCGGCAGGATCAGCGTGCCCATGTTGATGCTGCTGCCCGCGAGCACCATCACACCCACCGTCCACACGACGCCGATGACCACCGCCCCGAGCGGCAGCAGCACGCCGCGCCACGTCCGGAACTCGAGTGCCAGTACGACGATCACGAGCAGGAGCGACAGCGGTACGAACCGCTGCAGATCGCGCTCCATGAGCCGCGCGCCCTCGACCTTGAAGGTCTGGATGCCGGTGATCGCGAACTCCGCGGGCGCGAAGCGCTCGGCGGCGAGCGCGCGAATCCGGTCCTCGATGCCGCGCGCGAGGAACTCCTCGTCGCTGAGCGGCTCGAACAGCACGATGACGCCCGTTGCGCGGCCGTCGGTCGAGACGATGTTCCCGGCGTACAGCGGATCCTTCAGCATGCGCGCGCGCAGCGGCGCGACTTCCTCGGGCGTGCGCGGCAGCGCGCGCATCAGGCGTCCGACGCGGACGCTGCCGTCCTCGGGCTCGACGCCCTTCACGTTGGTGACGCTCATCGCCTCGCGCACGCCGTCGATCGAGGCGAGCTGCTGCGTCAGGTCGTCGATGCGCGCGAGGAGCGGCGGCGCGAAGACGTCGTCGGCGAAGATCGCGACCACCGTCGCCTCCTCGCTGCCGAAGTCGCGCTTGACCTGCTCGTAGTAGTCCCGCTCCGGGTCGTTCGCGGGCAGCAGGTTCTCGACCGCGCTGTCGATGCGGACCGCCGCCGCGAACGCGCCGAGCACGGCGGTCAGCGGGAGCAGGACGGCGATGGTCAGTCGCGGGGCGCGCAGCGGCAGGCCGAACGGGCCTCGCATCGGCCGTCCGCGCGTCGGGTCCACCGGGCGGGCGGTGTCGGTGGCGGTGCTACGCACTGGCCCGCCGGCGCTACATCATGCCGGCATCGGTCGGCAAGCGGCGGCGTGCGTCGCGTCGTGCGGCTGCCGTGCGGCTGCGGTGCGGTTGCCGCGCGGTTGTCGTGCACTCGTCGTCGATGCGCGGCCCGGCTCGCCAGCGGGGCGGGGTGTGGCGTAGAAGGCTCGAGTGAAGATCTTCCTCGTCTCGCACACGCACTGGGACCGTGAGTGGTACCGGACGTTCCAGACGTTCCGGGCGCGACTCGTCGATACGGTCGACCGGGTCCTCGAGCTGATCGCGGCGGACGACGGCTTCCGCTTCCTGCTCGACGGCCAGACCATCGCGCTCGAGGACTACCTGGAGGTCCGGCCCGAGCGGCGCGATGCGCTCGAGGCCGCCTGCCGGGCGGGCCGCATCGCGATCGGCCCGTGGTACGTGCAGCCCGACTCGCTGCTGCCGTCGGGCGAGGCGCAGGTGCGGAACCTGCGCGAGGGGCGCCGGGTCGGCGCGGCGTTCGGTCCGGTGTCCTCGGTCGCCTACACGCCCGATTCGTTCGGCCACCCGGCGCAGCTGCCGCAGATCTTCGCCGGCTTCGGGCTCGGCCCGTTCGTCTACTGGCGCGGCAACGGCGACGAGATCGACCGTCTGCCGGCCGAGTACCGCTGGGAGGCGCCCGATGGCAGCGCGGTGCTCGCGCACCACCTGGGCGACGGCTACTTCGCCGCGTCGGGCCTGCCCGCGGACGACGGCGCGGCCGGTGCCTTCCTCGCCGATCTCGCGCAGCGCCTCGGCGCGCGCTCGCGCAGCGGGGCGGTGCTGCTGATGAACGGCTTCGACCACGCGCCGCCCGAGTCGAACACCGCGCGCGCGGCGGCGGCGCTCGCGCGCCGTACGGGCGACGAGGTGCACCGCGCGCTGCTCGACGACTTCGCGGCGGCGCTGCCGTCCGACGCGCCGGCGTTCCGCGGCGAGCTGCTCGGCGCGCGCACCGCGAACCTGCTCGCCGGCGTGTGGTCGACGCGCACGCCGCAGAAGCTCCGCAACCGGCGCGTCGAGGCCGAGCTGGAAGCCTGGGCCGAACCGTGGAGCGCTCTGGGCCGCGTGCTCGGCGCGCCGGACGAGCGTCCGTCGCTGCGGGCCGCGTGGCGCGAGCTGCTCCGCAATCAGGCCCACGACTCGATCTGCGGCTGCTCGCAGGACGCCGTGCACCGGCAGATGGAGGGTCGCTACGACGCGGCCCACGAGCTCGCGCGCGAGACGGCGACGCGCGCGCTCGAGCGCATCGCGGGGCTCGAGACGGTACGGCGCGCGCCGTGGGCCGATGCGTTCGAGCTCGCGGTGTTCAATCCCTCGCCGCACGCGCGCACCGACCTCGTGCGCTTTCCGCTGTCGCCGTCGCGCTGGCTCGAGTTTCGCGACGACGGCGGCGGCAGGCAGATGGCGCTGCACCCGCTGCTGATGGCCGACCTGACGTCACCGGGCTTCACGGTGGACGGCGCCGCCGCGCGCGTCGTCGCCGATCCCGGCACCGAGCGCATCCGGCTGGTCGCCGAGCGCGCGCCGCGCAGCGTCGAGTTCGTCGCCGCGGACGTCCCGGCGTTCGGCTGGCGCCGCTTCCGCCTCGCGCCCGGACCCGGGTGCGACGACGTCGTCGACGACGGGCGCGAGATCGCGGTGGACGGCGTCGCGGTGCGCGTGGCCGACGACGGCACGCTCGACGTGACGATCGGCGGACGGACGTTCCGTGGCCTCGTCGCGGTGGAGGACACCGGCGACCGCGGCGACACCTACGACTTCGATCCCGTCGCGGGCGATGCGCCGCGGCTCGAGTCGGTGTCGGTCGAGCGCGTGCGCCACGCGAGCGGGCTCGCGTCGTTGCGCGTGCGCCGCGTGCTCGCCCTGCCGGCGGCGCTCGCCGCGGATCGCGCGTCACGCTCGGCGGAGCTCGTCGAGACCGAGCTCGACGTCGAGGTGCGGCTCGTGCCGGGCGTTGCCCGCGTCGACCTGCGTGTACGGCTCGACAACCGCGCCCGTGACCACCGCCTCCGGCTGCTGTTTCCGACCCACGCGCCGGTCGCGGAGTTCCTCGCCGCGACCACGTTCGACGTCGCGCGGCGCCATGCCGCGCGGCCCGACGACCGCACCTGGGTGCACCCCGCACCGGCGACCTTCCCGCAGCAGGGCTTCGTGAGCGCCGCGGGTCTGACCGTCGCGGCGCCGGGGCTGCCGGAGGCGGAGGTGACGCCCGACGGCACGATTGCCATCACGCTGGTGCGCGCGGTCGGCTGGCTCGCGCGCATGGACCTGAAGACGCGACCGCAGGTCGCCGGCCCCACGCTCCCGACCCCCGACGCGCAGTGCCGGACGGAGATCGAGGCCGAGCTGTCGCTGCTCGCCGGGTGCGACGCGCGCGCTGCGCGCGACGCGGAGGTCGGCCTGCGCGCGGTCGCGGCGGGCTCGGCACCGCTCGTGGCACCGGGGCGCGCACTTCTCGAGGTCGAGCCGGCAGCCGTCGTGCTGAGTGCCGTCGAGCCGGCGCCCGACGGCGACGGCATCTGGTTGCGGCTGCAGAACCCGCACGATGGCGAGCATCGCGCGACGGTGCGCATCGGCTTCCCGTGCGCGTCCGCGCTGCCGCTGCGGCTCGACGGCACGCCGTGCGGCGACCCGCTGCACGTCGCGGATGGAGTGCTGCAGCTGTCGGTGCCGCCGCACGCGCTCTGCACGCTACGGCTCGTCTGAGGCGCCGGCTCGCGTCCGAGGCGCTGGCTCGCGTCCGAGGCGCTGGCTCGTCCGACAGGAGAGCGGCCGGAGGCGGCGCCTTACACGGCGCCGCCTCCGGCCGCACGATGCGATCGAGACCGCTGCCGTCTCGTCCGTCGTGGTCGGCGAAGCCGGTGCGGACCTCAGTCGAGCAGGCTGCCCGGCCTCGCGACGAACGCGCGGCTCGCCGATCCCGGGGGCTTCTCGCATGCGTCGCGGCAGCCTGAGGCCGCCATCGCGCACTCGTCGAGGCCGGCCTCGATGCCGGCGGCGCAGCCCGTGAGGCACTTGCCCACGCCGCCGATCTTCTCGAGCCAGCACTTCAGTGGGTCGGGCGCGCGCCAGCAGTCGCCGCCGAAGCCGCCGCCGCGATCTTCCTCCTCGTCGTCGCCACCGCCGCCGCGGTGCGCGGCGACCTCGGTGTCGATGAGGCAGGAGCGCGCACACGACTTGCCGGCGTCGCGCACCTCGCCGACGCACTCGCGCAGGTCGCGAACGCACTCGTCGACGCACTCCTCGTCACCCGGATCGTCGCACGGCCGCTCGCACTCCTCGTGGCACGTCACGACGGTGCCCTTGCACGTGGTCTTCGCCGTGGAGAAACCCTGCCGGCACTCGAGCCGGCATGCTCCGGGATCCGCGGCGTCGCGACACTCCCGCTTGCAGCCCTTCTTGGTGACCTTGGCCGCGTCGACGCACGTGGCGCGCGACTCCTGACAGGTCACGTGACACTCGCGCGCCGCGGCGTCGCTGGCTCCGAACGCGAACACCACCAGAGCGATGACGACGGCAGGCAGCGCGCGGCGCCCCGCATCTCCGACTCTCAGCATTTGGGACCTCCTATGCGGCGCTCTGCCGTTTCGACGTGCACCGCTGTCTCCGGTTCGGCAGAGCCGGCCCCGAACTGGAGCCGCGCGGGCCGGAAAAGTCCCGCCGGGACGAGAAAGAACGCGCGTCTGCGCACGTGCCGCGGCACCGTCCGCCGCTCCGAACAAGGCTGCCGAGGAGAAGCTGTGGAGGCCTTCGCGAACGTCACGTCGGGCGCGTGCGCAGCGGCGCGTGCGTGCGCACGTGCTTCGTCCGCAGCAGCCGCGACGCTTGCCACGGCGCGGCCGCTGGTGCCTGATGCCGCGCAGCGAATTGTCGCTCCGACCGGAGGAGGGTGGTCATGCGCAGGGGAACGTGGACGGCGCTCGGGGTGGCGCTGGTGCTCGGCACGAGCGGCGTGGCGCTCGCGGAGTCGCACGCCGAGAAGAAGGGCCCGAGCTGCGACGACATCCAGGCCAAGTGGGAGATGGGCGGCGGCACGGAGAGCGAGGACATGCTCGCGAAGAAGATGAACGTGCCCGTCGAGCGCATCCGCGAGTGCCTCAAGAAGGAGGCGATGGAGCAGAAGGACGCGGACAACCCGCCGAGCAAGTAGCGCGACGCGCTTCTCGCGCGCGCCGGCTTGGCACCGGCGTGGGCGGGACGCGGCCTCACTCAGGCGACGGCGACGACCTGGTCGAGGCCTGCCTGCAGGCAGGCGCGGAACACGTCCGGGTCGGGCACTGCGACCGGATCCGTCGTGACGCCGATCCCGCAGCCGCCGCGGTAGCTGAACAGCGTCATGTTCGCGGCCGCACCGGTCAGCGGACCGAAGCCGAAGATCTCCTCGATCCGCCCGCCGCTCGCGTACACCTCCATCGGCGGCCCCGGCACGTTGCTGGTGACGAAGTCCACGCCCTTGAGCATGCTGCCGAAGAGCTGCGCCGAGACCGGCGCGGGGAAGCGGTTCAGGAGGGACGAGATCTCGTCGATCAGGGGCAGCGCCGGCTCCGAGCGCTGGCGCTTGACGGCCTCGCCGATGCGCCGCATGCGCTCGACCGGGTCGCGGAATCCGAGCGGCACCTCGAAGCGCGCCGGTACGAACTGGTTGCCGGCCTTGTTGCCCTTGTCGCCCTCGCGGACGTTGATCGGCATCGTCATGCGTAGCGCGTCCACCGGCGCGTGGTGCTCGACGTGGTACAGGTGCAGCCCTTCCGCGATGCCCGCGACGAAGGCGTCGTTCACCGTGCCGCCGGCGGCGCGCGCCGCGTCGCGCAGCTGCACGAGCGGGATCGAGAGCACGTCGAGCCGCCGTCGCAGCGAGCGGCCGCGCATGATCGGCGACAGCGGCTCCGAGACCGGCTTGAGCATGCGGCCGACGCTGCCGAGCGCGTCGGCGAGCTCCTGCGCGGTGTCGATCGGGTGGCGGATCGCCTCGGGGACGCCCGTCCACAGCGCGTCGAGCACGCCCATCGCGCGCGTGACCTGCTTGCGGCGCTCGTGCCCGAGCGCGTCGAGGAAGCGCTCGCCGACGCCCTTGTACGATGGCTCCGGCAGCGGCGGCAGCGGCTTGTGCCCGCGTCCCGGGTCCGGCGTGCGGAAGGTCTCCATCAGGCGGCCCATCATCTGCACCATGCCGACGCCGTCCGAGATCGCGTGGTGCAGCTTGAGGACGAGGCCCGCGCCGCCGCCCTCGAGGCACTCGACGACGTACATCTCCCACAGCGGGCGGTCGCGGTCGAAGCTCTGCATCGCGATCGGCTGGGAGAAGTCGAGCAGGTCGCGCAGCGAGCCGCCGCCGGGCGCGCGCACGAAGCGCAGGTGGAAGCCGAGGTCGAAGTCGGGGTCGACCTCCCAGCGCGGCGGCGCGATCGAGAACGGGTTCGCCGCGACGCGCTGCCGGAGCCGCGGGATGTGGTGCAGCGCGCGCTCGGCGCGGTCGTGCAGCCGGGCGCGGTCGGGCGCCTGGTCGAGCAGCCACACGCCGGTGATCGTCGAGCGCAGGATCGGATCGCGCTCGATGCTCCACATGAGCGCGTCGCCGTCGCTCATGCGGTCCTCGTAGACCATCGCCTCGGACATTTCGGCGCCCCCCCCCCCCCCCCCGTTCAGGTCTGCTGCGCCGGTGCGCGGAATGCAAACGGCAGCTCGCGCGCGCCGCTCGGGACGGCGGCGGCACGCCGGCCGGGTCGGGCTTCGTCGAGACGACGGCGCAGAGGTCGGTGAAGAAGCCCGACGGCCCCCGGGTGCTTGTCGCGCTCGACCGTCAGGTGTACTCGAGGTGTATGAAGCGCACCAACGTGGTTCTCGACGACCGGCTCGTCGCGCGAGCCCGCAAGCTCACGGGGCTGCGGACGGCTCGCGACGTCCTCGAGCGCGCGCTGCGCGAGCTGGTGGCTCGCGAAGAGCAGCGTCGGCTCGCGCAGCGCCTGCGCGGCTCCGGCTGGGAGGGCAGCCTCGACGAGATGCGCCGATCGTGACGATACGCCCGCGGGCGCCGACCCTGGTGGACACGTCGGCCTGGGTGGAATGGCTCCGTGGCACCGGCTCGCGCGTCGACCACACGCTGACCGATGCGCTGGAGTCGGGGCAGCTCCTGTGGCTCACCGGAGTCGTCGTGCAGGAGGTTCTGCAGGGGGCAGGGACGCCTGCCCAGGCGGACGAGTTGCGCCGCGTGTTGGCGCCTTGCGCGGTCGCGGAGCCGGTGTTCCCCGAGACGTACGAGCACGCCGCAGAGCTGCACAAGAGATGCAGGCGCGCCGGTCGCACCGTGCGCGGAACGATCGATTGTCTCGTCGCGGCGGTCGCGCTCGAGCACGACCTGGTGGTGCTGAGTGTCGACCGCGACCTGCTCACCCTGCACGAGCTGTGCGGAGTTCGGCTGGCTGTTCGGTAGCCCGCACGCCCGGCTGCACACGGGGCCGTTGCGGTCGCCGCGGCGTGCGTCCGTCAGCCGCCCGATGCGACCGTGGTCTGCGGCGCCGCCGCGATCGTGCCGCCGAAGCGTCCGCAGGCGCGCGTGTAACCCGCGCCGCACGCCTTCTCGTAGAGCGCCCGGGCCTGCGCGACCTCGCCGTCGAGCTGGTGCAGGAAGCCGAGCTCGTCGCAGCCGCCGGGATCGCCCGCCTGGCAGGACATGCGCGCGAACAGACGCGCCGTGTCCGGATCGCCGTCGGCGTAGATGGTCGACAGCGTGAAGCAGTCGTAGGCGCCCCAGCCGGTGCAGCGCCTGCCGAGCTTCGCGACCGCGCGGCGGTGGAGCCTGTCCACCTCGTCGCGGTCGCAGGCTGCGGTCGCCGACGGGTAGAGCAGCTTGTCGGTGCAGAGCCGTGCCAGCGTCGCGCAGCCGTGGCCGTCGCCCGCGTCGCAGGCGCTCTTCGCGAGGAGCGCCGCGCGCGCGGTGTCGCGCAGCGCGCCGTCGTCGGCGAGCAGCAGGTCGCCGAGCGCGCCGCAGCCAGTCGCGTCGCCGCGCTTGCAGGCCGTCGTCAGCATGCTCCACGCGCGGCCGGGGTCGCGCGGCGTGCCGCGTCCGTCGCGGAAGAGGACGCCGGCGCGCGCGCAGCTCGCGGCTTCCCCGGCACGGCAGCGCCGCTCGCAGTCGGCGGCGTCGTAGGCACGGCAGCTCGCCTTGCCGGGCGCCTGCTTGCGCGGCGGCAGCGCCTGCAGCTCGGCGGACGCGGCGAGCGGGAAGGGCGCCATCGCGCGCGCCAGCTCCGCGTAGAGGCCCGGCAGCCAGTGCGGCGCCCGCTCGACGCGCGCCAGCGCCGTCGACACGTCGGTACGTCGCAGGTCGACCGGTGCGACGATCACCGAGATCGGCTCGATGCCCATCGTCGAGGCGAGCGCGTAGACCTCCTCGATCGCGGCGTCGCCGATCGGCAGGCAGCCGGTCGAGACCCGGTCGCCGTGGATCATGATGTCGCCGCCGAGCAGCGTGCGGCCTTCCTCGTCGCCGCGCGCGCGGTCGAAGTCGTTCGGGTAGTCGAGGCGCAGTGCGAGGTGGAAGCGGCTGCGCGGGTTGAGCGCGCTCACCCGGTAGAGGCCCTCGGGCACCTGCAGGTCGCCCTGGCGCAGCTTCGGGCCGAGGCGTCCGCTGGTCGCGCGCACCAGGTACGAGCGTACGAAGGTCGACTTGCCGCCGTCGTCGGCCCACAGCTCGAGTCGACCCTCGTTCTTGAGGGCGATCAGCGTTGCCGCCCGCGGCGGGTAGGCGAGACCGTGCTGGTGGAAGACGCGCACCAGACGCTGCTCGGCGCGTGCGAGGTCGGCGGTTGCGAGCCCGGCGTCCGCGGGTCGTGGCAGTGTCGCGACGATGGCGACCGCGGTTGCCGCGAGCAACCGGATCGCACGGGCACGGCTGCCCTTCCGTACCGTCGCCCACCTCCGCATCGGGCCGACCCTCCCCCCCGCGGCCGGCTCCGCCCAACCTTCGGACGCAGGCGCCGCGGCACGGCCACGGGTAGCTTCCCCGGCCGGGGAATGCCAATCGGGATCACGGTGCCGCGACCGACCGTCGCGGACCGTGATCCTCTGGCGCCTGTCACCGCGCGAAGTAGTTCATCGAGCCGAGCCCCTTGCGGATCACGCCTGGACGGATGCTGGGCGCGGGCGGCGGCGGCACCGGGCCGATGATGATGTCGCAGCTCCCGTAGCAGCAGGCGTACTCGCCCCCGGGATGTCCGCACTCGAGGCACATCATGTTGTCGCGCCGGGTGCAGTCGAGGGGCGGGTCGCGCGGCGTCGGCGGCGGAGCCGGGCGCCCGCTGTCGAACGCGCTCGCCGGCACGGCGTGCAGCGTCAGCGCGACGAGCAGGGCCACTGCGGAACGGACGAGAACGGAACGTCGTCGATCGCGGATCATGTCGTACCTCCCTGTGCCGCAGCGTGCGGCGTCGCCGTCGTCCTTTTTGCACGCTGCGTGCCAGACCGGGCGCGCGAGAAAACGCGGGCGCCGCAGCTCTCCGACCGGACAGATGGCGTCATCTCGATCGGTCACGCTCGCGCCTGCGATCGGACGGATATATCGAAGCGACGCGGGCACGCGGCGCTTCGGCGAGCAGGGTGGCAAAGCTCTGAGTTTCCGGCCTCCGCGTCCCGGCACGGCGGCTGCAATGGGTCTCCTCGCAGGAGGACCCGAAGATGAACACTCAGCCCAGCCGTCTCGCCGGCGCGCTCTCGTTGCTGCTTCTCGTACTGCCCGCGACCGGCCACGCGCTGTCGCGGGCCCGGCTCGACGCCGCACCTGCCGTGACGCGCGTTGTCCCGCTGAAGCCGCTCAAGACCCGCCTCGGCGACCGGGACCTGCGCAACGTCGTCATCGTGAAGTTCTAGGAGGGCACGCGCGTGCGTCGCGACCGCAGCACCGGCCTGCTGCGCGCCGAGCTCGATCAGCTGCGCAGCAAGGACCTCGTGCGGCGCAGCCGCCTGCCGCTGAACGACCTGCGCATCAACGAGGAGATCGCAGCGGTCAACCAGCTCGCGGCCGAGCCGTCGCTCTATCGCCTCGAGTCGCTGTTCACGCGCAGCGCGAAGAAGCTGCAGAAGGAGAAGGACAAGGGCGAGGCGCTGAGCGGCGAGGAGCTGGCCGACCTCTCGCTCTACTACAAGCTCACCATCGCGGATGCCGATACGGCGTCCACCGAGGCGCTGATCGACTCGCTGAACGCGCTCGGCGTGGTGGAGATCGCGTACGCCGAGCCGCTCCCGGCGCTCGCCGCCGCCGACATCGCGCCGACCAGCCCGAACCTGGTGGGGAACCAGGGCTACCTCGACGTCGCGGCAAGCGGCGGCATCGGCGCGACGCGCGTGCACGCGGACTTCGGTGCGAGGGGCAGGGCGTTCGCATCATGGACGTCGAGCTCAACTGGCAGATCGACCACGAGGACCTGAACGCACCCTTTGCGAAGGGCACACCCTTCGAGGACGAGGAGAACACCGACCACGGCACCTCGGTGCTCGGCATGCTGGTCGCGCAGCCGAACTCCTTCGGCATGACGGGTATCGCGCACCGCGCGACCTACGGCGTCATGCCGGCCGTGCAGCGCAAGTGCTTCCCGGCGCCGATCTGCTGGTGGGAGGGCGACGTCTCGGGCGGTATCAACCGTGCAGCGAGCAATCTCCGCGCAGGCGACGTGCTGGTGGTCGAGGTGCACTCGAAGGGACCCGACAGCGGCGAGGCCTGCCCCTGCAACTGCAAGCAGCACGAGTTCATCGCGATCGAGTACTGGCAGGCTTCGTTCGACGCGATCAAGAGCGCGACCGCGCGCGGCATCATCGTCGTCGAGGCGGCCGGCAACGGTGCCATGAACCTCGACGCCGCGCGCTACGGCGGGCGCTTCAACCGCGCGCAGCGTGACTCGGGCGCGATCCTGGTCGGCGCCGGTACGTCCGCCGGACGCTCACCGAAGTGCTTCACCAACTTCGGCTCGCGCATCGACGCGCAGGGCTGGGGCGAGAACGTGGCGACGCTCGGCAAGGGCGACCTCGTGGCGGTCAACGGCTCGTCCGACCCGCGGCAGTTCTACACCGCGGGCTTCAGCGGCACGTCTTCGGCGACGCCGATCGTCGCGGGCTCGGCGGCGGTGCTGCAGAGCTTCCGCACGGCGCGCGGCCAGGACCTGCTGTCGCCGGGGCAGATGCGCCTCATCTTCCAGCGCAGCGGTACGCCGCAGGCGACGGGCACCGAGGCGACGCGGATCGGTCGCCTGCCGGACCTGCAGGATGTGATCGGCGCCTTCGGCAACGGTCCGTGCCAGCAGCTCGAAACTCGCTTCACGACGCGCACGCTGTCGCAATACGTGCACGACGACGGCTCGCGCGACGTCTGCTTCTCGAACTCGCTCGTCTTCGGCACCTGCTTCACCGCCGACACCTGCACCGACCTGGCGCGGGGCTTCGACGCGCGCACGAGCGTCACGCTGTTCGACGCGGCGACCGGTGCCGTGCTCGCGACCTCGGGACCGGGTGGCTGCGGCTCGGGCGGACGGATCGACATCGATCTCGGGCGCGGCAGCTTCCGGCTGCGGGTCGCGAGCGTTGGCCGCTCGAGCGGGACCTTCGCGCTGAGCCACCGCAACAGCCCGCAGTTCCGGGTGCCACTGGACCCGCCGATCCTCCAGCCGTTCTGACCGATCGGCATCGCGCGTCGCGCTCGGGCGATTCGCGGATCAGCGGCGAGCGTCGCACACGGGGGGTGTGCCGCTCGCCGCTCGTCGTTGAAGGTCCGGCTGGTCCGGTCCGAGTGCCCTGCGCCAGCGCCCTGACGACGGCCTGCCGGCGATCACCATCCTCTCCGCGTCCGGCTGCGCGTGGGTATCGCCTTCGCCCTGGCGTGTTCCCGGGCGGACGAGCCCGCAGCGATCGATGCCTCAAAAAGCGCTGCGAGTCGCCCGATAGACGGGACGAGCGTCGAGATGCGCGGGGCGACGGCCCTCGTTCCTAGTCGAGTCGCGAACCAGCGATGAGGATCGGCATCAAGACCAAGAGCACGGCCCTGCTGCTGGGCTACGTGGCGACGATCGTCGGCGTCTTCATGGTCTTTGCCGTCGATCTGCTGCGCCGCGAAGACGGAGCCGCGATCTGAGCGGCTGCAGCAGACCGCAAACCTCGTCGGCGCCGGCATCGACTCCTATCTGCGGAGCGGCACCGAGCGGCTGGCCCAGGTCGCGGCGCTCCCGGAGCTGCGTGAAGACCTCGCGACGAACCGGCCGGCCGCAGCTCCGCTGCCGGAAACGGTGGTCCGCGCGCTCGAGGACTGGTTCTTCATGTCGCGGGTCTGCGTCGGTGGGGTGATGCTCGTCGGCGACTCCGAAGAGGTGCTCTGGTCCGAGCCGGCGACGCTCCGCACGACCCCTCTGTCGCGCGCGCAAGTGCAGGTCCTCGACGACGCGAAGCGCGGCGGTGGGGCGCTGGTGTCGTCCGGCGTTCCCCCGAGCGCGGTCGTCAGCTCGCCCCACGTCACTCTGGTGCAGCCGATCTTCGGAAAGGACGGTCGAGCCATCGCCCATCTGGTCGGCTTCGTCGATCTCATGTGGGCGGCGTTCCTCGACGTTCTGAACGTCACCGCGCGCGCGGACGACCGATTCGTCGTCACGGACCAGAAGGGGCAAGTGCTCGCCAGCACGGGCGACCATGCGCTCCTCACCTTGTGGTGGCCTCCCGAGGCGGTGGAGAACTCCGTGCTCGCGGCGACGCGCCTGGCGCGCGCTCACTGGCAGGTCCGCGCCGGGCAGCCGAAGGAGACCGCTCTGGCCGGGGTCCGCGAATGGCAGTACCGCCTGCTCGGCATCGGCTCGGCCCTGCTCCTGCTGGTCGTTCTCATGGGCGGCCCCTTCATTCGCAGCTTCCGCGATGCGATCACCCGGCTGAACCACTCCGCCGAGGTCATGGCGGCCGGTGACTTGACCCAGCCCGTGCGAACCGCGCCCCGTTCGGACGAGCTCGGTACGCTCGCCGAGACGTTCGATCGCATGCGCAGCGAGCTCCGCCAGTCGCAGGATGCACTCCGTGCCCGGCTCATCGAGCGCGACGAGCTGCTGCGCCTCAAGGAGGAGTTCCTGGCCAACACCTCGCACGAGCTGCGCACGCCCCTGAACGTCATCCTGGGCTACAACGACATGGTGGCGGACCTCGGTCGCAACCCCGAGCTCGAAGGCCCGATCCGGGGCATCCGCGCCCAGGCGAACCACCTGCTGAACCTGATCGAGGACCCGATGACGCTCTCCGGAGTCAACTCCGGCAAGCTCTCGGTCCACGTGGCGCCCGTGTCGCTCGCGGAACTGGGCGAGCGTCTCGCCACGCTCGCGCGACGCCTGACGGCGAACCGCGCGATCACGCTGGCGTTCGATCTCGACCCGACCGTGGCGACGATCGAGACCGACGGGCACCGCCTCGAGCAGATCCTGTCGAACCCGGTCACCAACGCGTGCAAGTTCACCGAGCGCGGTCGCATCTCGCTGCGCGCCGTCCGGGTGCCGGACACGGATCTCCTCGAGTTCACGATCTCGGACACCGGCATCGGGATTCCGGCCCGCGAGCTGCCGTTCATCTTCGACGAGTTCCGCCAGGTGGACGGCTCCATGAGCCGGCGTCACGGCGGCCTGGGGCTCGGACTCGCGGTCACGCACAAGCTCCTGATGCTGCTCGGCGGCCAGATCTCGGTCCGGAGCGTCGAGGGCGAGGGGGCCAGCTTCTGCGTCCGGATCCCCCTCCGGGGCGGCGCCGCCGGCACCGCGGATCCTGCCGCGCGGCATCCCGAGCGAGCCCACGAGCCCGTGGCGAGTGAAGCCGGTCAGCTCTTCGGGCAGGCGGACCCCCGTTCCGAGGCAGGCCGGACGCTGATTCCGAGCCCCGCCGGGCGGGGCTGAGAGGGGCGGGACACCACCTCGCATGCGGCGAGCGCCGATCGTGGCGCCGCGTCTGCAGCGCTTCGCGCGGCACGCTCTGGTCGCGGCGGTCGGTGCGATCGCGGCGTCGATCGCATCCGCTCCGCGCGGTCCCAGCTCGTGATCCAGCGCGAGTCGTCGGCATCGCGATCACGGAGCGAGAGACCATCGCGGTGCGAGAGGCCACGGAGTTGACCGGCGAGCGAACGGCCATCTATCGTCTCGCGCGTCACCGGCACGACCCGCATGCAAGTGCCGGCCGGACGGGCATCCGCCCGACCTCCACTCAGCTCGGGGTCCGCCCTCGAGCGCCTTCCACATACGACTCGAGGGTGCCGATCATGACCGTGTACCGTCACGTTCTCGTCATCGCGTCCGTCGTCACGATGGGCCTCACCGGTGCGTCCGCCGCAGCCTCGGCCCAGACGGCGCCGCGCCCACGCATCGTCAATGGCGCCCTGTCGCATCGTCCCACCGTCGGTGCCCTGCTGACCGTCAGACCCGGCGGCTTCTCCGGATCCTGCTCCGGCACCATGATCGGCTGCCAGACGTTTCTGACCGCGGCCCACTGCGTCTGCGACGGGCTCGATTTCTCGAGCTGCGGTGCGATCGACCCGTCGGACTACAAGGTGTTCCTCCAGAACGTGGGGATCGTCGACGTGTCGGCCATCGACGCCGAACCGACCTACGATTTCGCACAAGGCGGCGACATCGCTGTCGTGACGCTCGCCAGCCCGATCGAAGGTGTGTCGCCGATGACGATCCACACCGGTAGCAGCCCGGCTCCCGGCACGGCCGCGCAGATCGCCGGCTACGGAATCACGGCTGACGGACGCGACGACTCCGGTGTCCTGCGGGACGGTGACGTCGAGACCTCGTCGTGCTCCGGCATCGCCGAGCCGTCGACGCACCTGTGCTGGGTCTTCGCGGAGCCCTTCGGCGTGCCGGGATCGAACTCGAACACCTGCCAGGGGGATTCCGGCGGCCCACTGTTCGCCGACCTGGGCGCAGGCGACAGGCTCGTCGGCGTCACCTCCGGTGGCGACGTGTGCGTCGGCGGGGTGTCCTTCGATGCCGGGGTCTCCGCGCACTCCGCCTTCATCACCGGCATCGCCGGCGCCGACCTGCTGAACACCACCTGCGGCAGCATCGCGCAGGTGGGAACGCCTGGCGCGACGGTGACCCCGATCTCCTACACCGACATCGCCAACACGAAGGCGCAGCGCAGCTGCCGGAAGACGATCGGTACGGCGATCAGAACGCTGACGAGCTCGACCCTGATGGCGCAGCAGAAGTGTCTCGACGGCGTGAATCGCGGCCTTCTGGCCGGCCCGTGTCCCGACACCAAGGCGAGCGACGCCATCCTCCGGGCGTTGGCCAAGGTGACCGCCGACAAGCTCGGCAAGAAGTGCCCCGCAGACCTGCTTGCGGCCGGAGTTGGCCAGGAGGCCCTGTGCACCGGCGCGACCACACCCGGGAGCCTCTCGACCTGCATCGCCAACACGGCCGCGACGCAGAGCGACGCCGCCGTCGCTCTGCACTACGCCGAGGACGCTCCGTCGGGGCCCATCGCGGACGCAGGCGTCCTGGCTTGCCAGAACGGCATCGCCAAGGCGGGGCTCAGTCTGCTCACGGCGCGCCTGACGGCGGAGTCGTCGTGTGCGGCGGCGCTGGACGCCGGCAAGGTGCCGACCTGCCCTGACGCGAAGGCGAGCGTGAAGCTGCAGAGGGCGGAAGCCAAGGCGACCGACACGATCGGCGGCGCCTGCAGCGACGCCCAGATTGTCGCTCTCGACGCCGCGGGGGATTTCGGCACCTGCGGCAGCGTGACGACGGTTGCCGGACTGGTGAGCTGCCTCCTCGCCGGGGACGCCGACATCAGCGCCGGAACGCTGGACGTCCTTTCGCTGGCGCAGCTGACCGCCGACGCCACCTTCGACGTGCCCGTCGGCACGGACCTCCTGCGCATCACCCTCAACGGTGATGAAACCGCGCCGAACGATCTGGACCTGTACGTCAGAGCCGGAGGGCCAGCCACGCCGACGACCTACGATCACGCATCGCAGAACGCCGGGATGTGGGAGACGATCGAGGTCGTGTCGCCTGCTGCCGGCACCTGGCACATGCACGTCGACCTCTTCTCCGGCGCTCCCAGCATCACCTACCAGGTGACCGCGACCACCTTCGAGCCATAGAGGCTCCGCCATTCGGGCAGGCGCTTGGGAGTCCACGCCCACGGCGCCTGCCGCGGCTCACGGCGCAACCGTCCCGGGATGCGGCTTGCCGCGGAGCGGCTCGGGACGCCTCTCGGGCCGCTTCCCTCCCGAGGCGAGCCGTCACGGCCCGACGACGTCGTGATGATCTACCTGGCGGCGAGCCGCTACCCCGCGGTCTTCTCCGACCCGAAGACCTTCCGCATCGACCGCAAGCCGAACGACCACCTCGCGTGCGGCATCGGCGGCGATCGCGAGCCTGCCGGTGGTGTTCACGGCGGGCGGCTCTTCAGAGCGCCCGGCGGAGCGCTGACCCGGCCGCACGGCTGAGGGGACCTGCGCCGGTCCCTACGGTGCCGAACACCAGTTCTCTGCGCCGATCCCCGACCAGGAAACCACCCTGCCCGCCGAGCGACGCTGGGAATCGTTCCCGCCGCAGACGACGAACCCGTGCGTGCGGCGTCGCGGTCGTGCTGCGGCGACGACGGTCTCGAACGTGCACAGACCGGCAAAGAAGTCGCTCGCAACGGTGTGTCCCGACTTCGTCTCGACGGCGAGCAGGTCGCGCCCGAGGTCGACGATCGGGTCGACCTCGTTGCCCTTGCGATCGCGGAAGAACGTCATGCCCGGCGGCTCGCCGCGGTGCACGCGCGCCTTTGCGACCTCCGACGCGACCCAGGTCTCGAAGATCGCGCCACGCAGCGGATGCTCGCGCAGATGGTCGATCGAGCGGATGCCCAACAGGTAGCAGACCATGCCGGTGTCGAAGAAGTGCAGCTTGGGTGTCTTGACGAGCCTCGTCGTGACGTTCGCGTGAAACGGGGCCAGGCGCCACGCGACGTACCCGGCTTCGAGCACCGAGAGCCAGGCCTTCGCGGTGACGTGCGTCAGTCCTGCATCCGCACCGAGCGCCGACAGGTTCACGAGTTGCCCGCATCGTCCCGCGCACAGGCGCAGGAACGTCTGGAAGGCGACCAGGTCGCCGACGTTCAGGATGCTGCGTACGTCGCGCTCGACGTAGGTCGCGACGTAGCTCGGGTACCAGTCGTCCGGCGTCAAGCGTCGATCGAAGGTCGCGGGAGCGCTGCCGCGGAACAGCGCGTCGAGGAGATCCGTGGGTGGATCGGGGAAGCGGCGTACCTCGTCGAGCGACAGCGGCAGCAGCTCGAGCAGGGCGGTTCTGCCCGCCAGTGACTGTCCGATCGATTGCAGCAGGGCGAAGTTGGCAGACCCGGTGAGCACGAACCGCCCGGGCCCGGGCGTCCGGTCCACCAGCTCCTGGACGTACGAGAGGATCTCCGGGACGCGGTGCACCTCGTCGAGGATCGCGCCGTCGCGCCGCTCGGCGAGGAACTGGCGCGGGTCGCGCCGCGCGAAGTCCTGGATGTCCGGTGCTTCCAGCGAGACGTACGGCTTGTCGGGAAATACGGCGCGGCAGAGGGTCGTCTTGCCCGACTGTCGTGGGCCGGTCACGGTGACGACCGGAAACTTGCCCGCGAGGCGTCGCAGGCGCGGTTCGAGGACTCTAGCGATCATTGCGCCACGATGTCCGGCGGGGTGCTATCGGTTAATCTGATCTTCGGTTAGCCCCAATACTCGGGCGCCTTCGGCCGATCACGAGCCGCACGAGCGGCAGGCCGAGCGCGACCGTGACGAGCGCGGCGAGGCCCTGTCCTAGACCGCGCTGCCGCGCCGGCCGCTGCGGTCGTACGGCGATCCACCACCCGCCGCCGAGCCCCAGGCAGGCGACGATGAGGGCCGGAAAGCCGGCGGGGCCCAGGATCTGGATCAGGGGATCCGCCGCGGCGAGCTGCCGGGGAGAGATGCCGTGCAGGAGGAACGTCGCGGCGAGCAGGATGACGAACGGCTGCAGAGCGATGGCCGCGACCGCGACGTCCTCACGCCAGGCGCTGTCGTTCACCGGCTGCAGCATGCGTCGACGCTGTGCCCGCGAAGAAGCGGTGCGTCAAGCATTGCACGACGCGCGCCCGTGCACGACCGCGTGCTCGGTCACGGCTTGCTCGCGAGCTCCCACGCCTCGCTCGTGCACAGCACACAGCCGGCACCGGCGAACCAGCGCTCGCCCACCGGGTCGCCGGCGAGCTGCCAGCGCAGGAACGCGATCAGCGGCTCGCGAAACGGGCCGCCATCGAGGCGCGGCGCGTTGTGGTCCGCGGCGCCGTGACTCGCGAGCCAGGCAGGACCGCGGGCGGCGTCGTACGCCGCGGCCACCGAGGCCGGCGGAACCACGGTGTCGAGAGCGGACGTCATGTACAGAGTCGGCCGGCCGACGGCTGCTGCCCCGCCCTGGATCGGCACCGCCGCGCGATAGTCTTCGGTCGCGGCGGTGGTCTGAAAGGCGCCCAGCGAGTGCCCCGCGAGACCGATGCGGGCGTGGTCGATGCGACCGGCGAGGACGTCGGCGGCGTCGGCGTCGCGCGCGAGCAGCGCCTGGCGCTCGTCGCTTGCCGCCGGGTTCCGTCCGGGACTCTTCCCCCCGACGACGATGAAGCCCCACGACGCGACCGAGCGCAGGAGCTCGTTGTAGTTCCAGGTCTCGGTGTACCCGCTCGCACCGTTGAGCCAGACGACGGCGGGCCAGCGGACGGCGGAGCGCACGTCGGCCGGGTAGAAGTACACCAGCTCCGCCGTGTCCTCGCGTACGGTGGTGTGCGGTCCGACCAGACCGAACGCGCCACCGTCGAGCGAGCCTGCGCCGCGCTCGGCGTCACCGCAGCCAGGCAACGCGAGCGAGCCGAGCAGGGCGGCCGCGATCGCGATGTAGACGAGCTGCCGCGCTGGCTTTCGTGCCTTCGTGAGCTCGCGAGCGTGCACGGCCGGGATCCTCGCACGCTCGTGCGGCACGATCCACAGGCCACGCTGGTGTGATCTGTGCGCTTGCCCGGGCGGGTGCTGGTGTCGTGCCTGGCGCCGTCGGGCGCGTTGACCGGGTCGCCCCCGCCGGCGAGGCAACGGTCGTCGTGCGGCACGCAGGTTGAACTAGCTTGACTTGTCATGACAGCGGCGCCACCATCCGGTTCGTGGCCGCAACCGTGAAGTTCAGCTCGAAGATGGACGCCAAGGTGCTGAAGGGACTGCGCGCACACGCCGCACGCGAGGGCCGCACGCTGTCGGCGGTCTTGACGACGGCCGCCGCTCAGTACCTCGAGAGAGCGACTCTCCGGCCCGCCTTTCGAACCGCCGCTCGCGAGGTGCTCGACGACCATGCCGAGCTTCTCGAGCGCCTCGCCCGCTGATCCGAGCACCTGCCGATGGCTCGGGAGGCGCTGTTTCTCACCGTCGAGGAACTGCTCGAGCTCCACCGTCGGCTCATCGAGCGTTTCGGCGGTGCGGGTGGAGTCCGCGACCCGGGACTTCTGGAGAGCGCGCTCGCGCGCCCCCGTTCCGGCTACTACGCGTCCGTTTCGGAGCAGGCTGCGGCACTCCTGCAGAGCCTTGCCGGCAATCACGCATTCGTCGACGGCAACAAGCGAGTCTCGTTCGCGGCCGCCGCCGTGTTCCTTCGCATGAACGGGTACGCCCTCGTCGTCAGCGCCGACGAGGCCGAGCGCTTCCTCGTCGGCGACGTAATCGTCGGACGAGTCGACGTCGCGGCGATCGCCGAGTGGCTCGAGCGATTCATGGTCGCGCGGTGACCTCGAGGGGACCTCGCGCGCACCTCCCGTGATCGAAGACCGGATCGGTCCTCCTGTCCCGTGCGGATTCCGCACGTGGAGCGAGCGTACGTGTCGCGCTGGTCATCGCGGCACCTACCCCCGCGGCGGCCGCCGCCGCTCCGCGAACCACGCGCGGTACTTCTCCATGCGCGCACGCTGCTCGGGCGACGCCGAGCGCCGGCACGTCGCGGCTTCGGGGCTGCCTTTCGCCGCACCCCAGCGCGTCTCGACGCAGTCGTTCGGGTTGTAGGCCATCTCGAGCGCCGTCGAGCGCTCGAGGACGTCGGCGAGCGTCAAGCGCTGCTCGCTGCCGTCGCTCTTCGCGTAGGTGAAGCTGCGCTTCGCGGCCTCGGTCGCGAGCAGGCTCTCGAGGGTCTTCTGGACGGCCGCGGGATCCTTGCCGGGCGGGATCGCGAAGCGCTTCGGCTGCTGGCGGACCTTCGCCGGGAAGCCGCGCACGACGTCGATCGCGATCAGCAGGCGGAGGTCGCGCGACGGCGTCGCGTAGTCCTCCCATGCGCCGGTGGTCTCGAAGATCGCGGCACCCTGCGGCATCGCGATCGTGCCCCTGTTCTTCGCGACGTACGCCTCGCCGTTGGCGACCGAGCGCACGCGCGCCCGGACCTGCTCGTCGAGCGCGTCGATCATCTGCAGGAACGCGCGCTCGGGATCGAGCGGCTGCGGCGAGAGCATCGCGTCCATGGCGTCGTAGAAGCCCTCGCTGCCGTTCGCGTACTGCGCCAGCGTGAAGTCGGCGAACTCGGGGTTGCGCGTGATCTCGTCGTTCGAGAGGCGCTTCAGGCGCCCGCCGTCCGCGACGATCGGGCGGAAGTGCTTGAAGCCCGCGCCGCCGAGCTTCGGATCGGTCTCGAACAGGAAGTTGCCGCGCCAGAAGCGCTTGCGCGCGACGGTGAGATCGGGCTGCGCGTCGACCGCGAGCAGCAGCCCGCCGCGCTCCGGCGTCTGCGCGATGCGCGCGACCACGACCAGCGTGTGTCCGTAGGGGTCGGCGTAGACCGTGCCGGGGCGGATCTCGCGCTCCGAGATGCCGACCGGGTAGAGGTCGGTCTGCTCCGCCGCGGCCGGCGTGCGAGCGGTGCCGGAGTGCACGCCCCAGCCGACGTCGCGGCGCGCGAAGTGCAGGAACGCGGCGGTGTCGTCGGCCGACGGCGGGCTCTCGGGCGACAGGTTCGAGCGCCAGCCGTCGCAGCGCGGCGGCGACGTCGCGGTGCCGCGCGAGCACGCCGAGTAGCCGAACGGCAGGCCGAGCTTCCACGCGAAGTAGGCGCGCAGGAAGAACGGCAGGTCGGCGCAGTCGGGCGTGAGCACCATCTTGCCGCCCGAGTCCTCGCCGAGGCTCAGGTGGTCGAAGAGCACGTTGCGCTCGGGAGCGCGCAGCACGGCGCCGATGCCCTTCCAGCTCGGCTCCGTATCGAGCGGATCGTCGAACAGCCGGGCGACCCACGCGGCGTACAGCAGCTCGGTCTCGGCGTTCCACTCCCGCTCGACCGGCCACACCGCGCCGGACGGACGCGCGCGGCGCGCACGCTGTGCGGCGTCGCCGACCAGCACCGGCGCGCACGCGACGACGTTGCCGCCGCGTCCGAACGCGACGCGGTACGCACCGGGCGCCGGTGCGTCGACGGTCGCGACCCAGACGTACGGCGTGGCGCCGTGGCGGGCGGCGCTCGCGGCGACGATGCCGCCCTGGCCGTCGCGGCCGATGGCGAGGGTCGCGTCGAGCGCGCGGTCGCTCGCGGCGAGCACGCGCAGCGGCTGCCCGGCGCGCGGCGCGCGCGGGCTGGTCAGCAACACGACGCCGCCGCCCTTCGGCGGGCAGGCGGCGAAGTCCGGCGCGTCCGCCGCCGTGGGCGGGGCGGTGTCCGCGGCGCGCGTGGGTGCACCGCCGGAGAGAGCGATCAGCAGCACGGCGGCGAGGATGGACACGCGGCGCGACGTCGTCATCCGGACCAGCAGACCACGCCGGGCGCGCTCGCGAAAGCGGTCCGGGGGCGGCGCACTGGCTCGTGCGGCCATGCGATGGGCTCGCCCGGTCAAGCGCGCGTTCGCAGTCCTGCTAGGCTCCGGGCCCATGATGCGCGTCGCTCCGACGGTCTTGCTTCCGGCTCTCGCCGTGGTCCTCGGCGCCTGCGCCTTCCACTGGGAGCCGGCCTTCGACGAGACCGCGGCGCCGGGCGTGTTCGACGACGTCGCGATCGCCGACCCGTCCGAGGCGCTGACCTTCGCGCGCACGCTGCGCGACGGCGCGCCGCGCCTGCTGGCGGTGCGCGCCTACCGCCAGGGCACGGTCGAGGCTGTAGACCTGTCGTCGCTCTTCGGGCGCCCGGTGGCCGGCGTCGCGGCGCTGCTCCGCGAGCAGGGCTACGACGCGATCGGGCGCGCGATCGCCGGCGCCGGCGCGGAGCACGTGCTGTCGCTCCCGGCGGCGGAGCTCGTGGCGCCGCTCGACCTCGGCGCCGCGCACGTCGCGGCCGGCACCAACTACCCCGAGCACGCGGGCGAGGCCGGCGTGCAGGAGGGGCCGTTCCTGTTCGCGAAGCGGGTCGCGCCGACCGGGCCTTACGCGCCGGTCGCGGCGGGCGACGGGCTGCTCGACTACGAGGTCGAGATCGCGCTGGTGCCGCTCGCGCCGATCCGAGCCGGCGAGAAGCCTGCGCAAATGGGGCTCGTGCTGGCGAACGACTACACCGACCGCGCGACGCTGCTGCGCCACATCGACCCGTTCGACGTCGCGTCCGGGAAGGGCTTCACGACCGGCAAGAGCTTCCCGGGCTACATGCCGGTCGGGAACCTGCTCGTCGTGCCGCGCGACTTCCGGACGTTCGTGCCGGAGCTGCAGCTCGAGCTGTACGTGAACGGACGTCTTCGCCAGCGCGAGCGCGGCGGCGCCATGATCTGGGATTCCGACGAGCTGCTGCGGCAGACGTTCGCGCGTGCGGGGCTGCGCTGGCAGCACCGCGGTGCCGAGGTGTCGCTGCTCGGCGACGGCGACGCGCTCGACGAGGACATGCTGCTCCTCACCGGGACGCCGCACGGCACCGTGTTCGCGGGCGTCTCGACGGCGCAGAAGCTGCGCGGCGCCGCGCGCTGGGTGCTCGGCGGCTTCCGGGGCTCCGTCGGCGACGGCGTCGTCGAGACCTACATCGACGACGCGCGCGCCGCGGGCATCTTCCTTGCGCCCGACGACGAGGTGGTCGTCCGCGTCGACCGGCTGGGCGTGATCCGCAACCGCGTGACGAGCTGAGCGGGCGCCGTGCGCGCACGGCTCGTGCGCCGGTCAGTTCGGCGCGCGCAACCAGCCGCGCTCGCGCAGCAGCGCGCGCACGCGTCCGCGGACGTCGTCGCGGATCCCGCGCACGACCTCGGGCGGCTGACCCTTCGGGTCCTGCAGCGGCCAGTCGAGGCGCTCGAGCCCCGGCACGACGGGACAGGTCTCGCCGCAGCCCATGGTCACCAGCAGCGACGCCTCGCGCGCCAGCTCCTCGGTGAGCCGTCGCGGCGCGCGCGACGACAGGTCGAGCCCTTCCTCGCGCATCACCTGCACGACCTCGGGGTGCACGCGCTCGCCGGGCTCCGTTCCCGCGGACACGGCACGCGCCTTCGCCGGGTCGGCGAGCAGCTCGAAGATCGCGGCGGCCATCTGGGAGCGGCCCGCGTTGTGGACGCAGGCGAAGATGACGGTGTGCGGCTTCACGACGTCGCGGCCTCCGCGGGAAACCAGTCGCGCGTCCGGTTGCAGACGGCGCAGACGGAGAGCATCACCGGGACCTCGATCAGCACGCCGACGACGGTGGCGAGCGCGGCCCCGGACTCGGGTCCGTAGAGCGCGATCGCGGTCGCGACCGCGAGCTCGAAGAAGTTGCTCGCGCCGATCAGCGCACCCGGCGCGGCGACGTCGTACGGGACGCGCAGCGCGTGCATCAGCGAGTAGGCGAGGCCGGCGTTGAAGTAGACCTGGATCAGGATCGGCACCGCGATCAGCAGCACGTGCGAGAAGCGCGTCACCAGGTTGTCCGCCTGGAAGGCGAAGATCAGGACCAGCGTGGCGAGCAGCGCGACCGTCGTGACGGGCTGGAACGCGGGCAGGAAGCGCTTCTCGAACCAGTCGGCGCCGCGCGCGCGCAGAAACAGCGCGCGGCTCGCGCTGCCGAGCGCGAGCGGAACGACGATGAACACGAGAACCGAGTAGAGCAGCACCGCGAACGGCACGGTGAGCCCGCTCGCGCTGGCGACGAGGAACGTCACCAGCGGCACGAAGAAGATCAGCATGAGCAGGTCGTTCAACGAGACCTGCACCAGGGTGTAGGCCGGGTCGCCGTCGGTCAGGTACGACCACACGAAGACCATCGCCGTGCACGGCGCCGCGGCGAGGATGATGACGCCGGCGACGTACTGGTCGGCAAGCGCGGGCTCGATCCACGGCTGGAAGAGGTGCTTGAAGAAGAGCCAGCCGAGCAGCGCCATCGAGAACGGCTTCACGAGCCAGTTCACGAACAGGGTGACGAGGATGCCGCGCGGCCGGCGGCGGACGCCGAGCACGCTCGCGAGGTCGATGCGCAGCATCATCGGGTAGATCATGAGCCAGAGCAGCAAGGCGATCGGGACGTTGATGTGGCTGTCGCGGCCGAACTCGAAGCCGCGCAGCCAGGCCGTCAGCCCGGGCGCCTGCAGACCGAGCGTGATGCCGGCGACCATGCAGAGCGCGACCCAGAGCGAGAGCCAGCGCTCGAAGAGGCCGAGCCGCTTCGGCTGCGTGACCGCGCGTGCGGCGGGTGCGCCGCTGCTCATGCCCGCTTCGCTCTTCTCGGCGCGGGCACGCCGGCGGTGGAGAGCGCGGCGCGGAGCGCGTCGAGCCGGTCGCGGCGGATGCGGTACCAGACCCACGCGCCGCGCTTGTCGCGCTCGAGCAGGCCGGCCGCGTGCAGCAGCTTCAGGTGGTGGCTCACCGTCGGCTGCGACAGCCCCACGGGCTCGATGAGGTGGCAGACGCAGGCCTCGGCGTCGGGCTGCGTTGCGATGAAGCTCAGCAGCTGCAGCCGGGCGGGGTCGGCGAGCGCCTTGAACGCCGCGGCCAGCTCCTCGGCGTCGCTCTTCCTGAGCCCCCCCTGCAGGACGGGCGGACGGCACGGCGTCGGTGTCATGACGACATATTGACATATCTCGATATGCGCGGCAATGACATCGAAGAACGTCGATATCATGCCCGCCGGGCAGAAGGAGAAGGACCATGGCCAGCACGTTCCACGTCGCCCTCTACGTCGACAGCATCCCCGAGGCCGTCGAGCAGTACCGGAAGCTGCTCGGCATCGAGCCGGCGAAGGTCCGTCAGGACTACGCGAAGTTCGAGCTGCAGGATCCGCCGGTGATCCTGTCGCTGAACGCGGGCGGCGAGCCCGGCAAGCTGAGCCACCTCGGCATCCGCTACGGCAGCACCGGCGAGGTCGCGTCGGAGATGGTGCGGGTCAAGCAGGCGGAGCTGCCGCTCTTCCAGCAGGAGGGGACGACCTGCTGCTACGCGAAGGCCGACAAGTTCTGGGTGCGTGACCGGGACGGCGTGCCCTGGGAGATGTACACGCTGCTCGAGGACGTCGCGGCCGAGACGGCGGCGGACCCGTCGCTGCGCGCGTTCCTCGGACAGCACACGGCGAGCGCCGAGACGGCGGAGGGCACCGGATGCTGTGTCCCGCCCGCGCTCGCGACCAGCTGAGGGTCGTTCGCGAGGCACGTGCGGCGGCAGCGGGTGCTGCCGCCGCCCAGCGCGAGACGCAGCCGAGGGTGCGGCGGGGGTGTCCGACGCGGCACACGTGGCGCACGTGGCGCGAACCGGTGCCGGATGGGCACCCCGACTCGCCCCATCAGGCGCGTTCCTGCACGTCGGGACAGGAATTTCTTCTTGCGAAAATGCACGACGATCCGTGGCGCGGCGGTACGGCCGTTGCTGTTTCTGCCGGCGGGGCGCACACCGCGCTCCGTGGAGATCGCAGGAGAATCGTGCGCATGCGCAAGAACGAATCCGGCTTCACGTTGGTCGAGCTGCTCGTCGTGGTGGCGATCATCGGCATCCTCGCCGCGATCGCGATCCCGGCCTTCTCCGCGTATCGCCAGAACGGCTACGACGGCCGCGCGTCGTCCGACCTGCGGAACCTCGCGACGGCGGAAGAGGCCTACTTCGCCTCGAACGCGTCCTGCGCGACCGACCCGACGATCCTCACGGGCTTTCGCCAGTCGCCCGGCGTGACGCTCGCGATCAGCGCCGCGAGCACGACGTTCAGCGCGTCCGCCTACCACGCCGACGGCAAGGCGAGCTTCAACTGGGACTCCGCCAACGGCGGCCTGCAGAGCGCGCCGTAGGCGCATGCCCGCTACGCGCGCCAGGCGTGCCCGCCACGCACGCCAGGTGCGTGCCCGCTAAGCGCGCCAGGCGCGTGCCCGCCACGCGCCGCCGTAGCGCCGGACCTCGCGCGGCTCGACGACACGAGGGACGTGCCCCGGCACGTGCCCTCGCGTCGGGTCGACGCTACGAGCAGCCGCCGATCGCGACCACCGTTCCGCTGGTCTGGCCGACGTAGAGCCGGCCGTTGGCGAGGATCGGCGACGCCGAGTAGCTCTTCAGGCCGGGCAGCTCCCACAGCAGGTTGCCGTTTTCGTCGAACGCGTAGATCGACTTCGCGAAGGCGACGTAGATCCGCCCGTCGACGTCGATCACCGGCGGGTTGTTGCGGAAGCGGCCGCCGGGCATGGGCCTCTCCCACTTGAGGTTGCCCTCGAGGTCGATCGCGCGCAGCGTGCTCGAGTTGCCGCGCGACGCGCCGAACACGAGCGTGTTGGTGAGCGGGTGCAGCGCGGGCGGTGTGTGGACCCGCTCCCGCATGGGCTCGGTGCTGAACAGCAGCCGCGCGCTGGCCGCCGTGATGGTGTGCTTGATCTCCCAGATGCCGGACTGCGTGCCCAGGTACGTGATGTCGGTGATCGGGTGCACCACCGGCGTGTGGTTCGGCGCACGCCCGATGCCGCGCGGCGTCTCGAACTGCACGCGCCACAGCTCGGCGCCGGTCTCGGGTTCGAACGCCCCGAGCGTGCCGCCGCCGATGTTCACGTACAGGCGGTGACCGTTCTGGCTGAGCCCGGGGGAGGAGTTGCGAACGCCGCCGCCGATCTTGTTGATGCACCACTTGAGCTGGCGCTCCGGGCCCGGGCACATCGCCATGACCGTGCCGGCGCCGAGCGAGTCGGAGCCCATGAAGACGATGCCGTTGTAGGCGATGGTCGGCGGCGTGCTGACGTCTCCGTCGGTGCAGACCTTCTGCCGCCACGCGACCGAAGCCTGGCGCACGCTGCTCGCGTTGGGGACGTCGATCGCCCACATGTCGTTGTCGCGCGTGCCGACGTACAGCATCGCGCCGTTGCCGATCGTCGGCGCCGAGCGGTCGACGTTCTTGCCGAGCTCGTCGGTGCCGCACCACTGCACCGCGCCGGTGTCCGGATCGAGCGCGCACACCGGCATCTTGCCGACCGGCACGTACAGGGTCTCGGGCGCGCCCACGGTGCGCTCGGCGAGCGCCGCCGCGGCGAAGATGCCGCCCTTGAGCTTGGTGGTCCACAGCACGTTGTTGCAGGTCGGACCCGGGGCCGGGCTCCAGCCGGTGTGCTGCGGATCGCGCTGGTAGCTCGGCCAGCTGCCGGGGTTCGGTCCGAGCGGCGTGGTGGTCGCCGGGCACAACGGGTTCACCTCCAGGCAGACGTTTGTCTGCAGGGCGATGCCGCAGCGGTCGTCGGCTCGAGCCTCGCCGGCCAGGGCCGGGAAGCAGAGCAGGGCGGCGAGCAGCACGTCCGTCGCACGGGTCCGGCGCGTGCGCCGGGCAGCGAAGCGGTGGGGGTGAACAGGGAGTCGGGTCACGTCGGGTCCTCGGGGCTGGTGGCTGCGGCCCGCCCTCGGGCCGGGGCGCCACGCAGCCTAGCCGGGCGACGCGAGCTGTGCGAGCAAATTCGTACGTCGCGAGGACCGGCGGCCCGCGAGTGAACGGCATGGCCGCCGAGCGAGGGCCGCCGGGTGGCGATGATCCCGCGGCAGAGGCCGTTGCGACAGGCGCCGGTCGAACGTCCGGTCCAGCGCGCTCAGTCGAGATAGCCGAGGGCGCGCAGCCCCTCGGCCGTGCCGGGATCGACCTGCGGGCGGCCGCGGAATCCGCTGGGCAGACCGTTGGCGCGCTCCCATGCGCGCAGGCGGTCGCGCAGCTCCGCGAAGATCTGCGGCGCCTCGGCGGACGCGTCGCGCGTCTCGAGCGGGTCGCGGCCCAGGTCGTGCAGCACCCAGCTTTCCTGCGTCGGATAGTCGTCGTGCCAGTGGTCGTCGGGCAGCGGACTCGGTGGCGGGGGAGTGTGCACAAGCTTCCACGCGCCGCGCACCGCGGTGCTGACCTCGTTGGGGTACGCGCTGAGCCCGAACACCTCCCGGTCGGACGCCGTGTGGCCCAGCAGCGAGGCCGACAGGTCGGCGCCGTCGAGCGGCGGCGCATCGAGGCCGAGCCCGGCGAGGAGCGTCGGCAGCACGTCGACGAGGCTGGTGGTCGCCGCGACGCGATGGTTCTGCGCGACTCGACCGGGTCTGCTCCAGATCATCGGCACGCGCAGCGACGGGTCGTTCACCAGCCATCCGTGCTGGAAAAAGTAGTCGGCTTCGCCGAGGCCCTCGCCGTGATCCGCGGTGAAGATCACCAGAGCCGACCCGTGCCCGCGCTTGCGAAGCTCGTCGAGGAAGCGCTCGATCTGCGCATCGACGAACACCACCTCGTCGCGGTACCGCTCGCGGTAGAGCGCGGCCTGCGGCGGCAGCCGCAGGATCTGATACCGGGGGATGATCGGGCCGAGCCCGTAGTTGGAGCTGCTCGGGCGGAGCTCCGTGTCGGGCAGCGGGTCCCGTGCCTCACGCGCCGCGGCGGCCTGCGGGGACGAATCGTAGGGCCCGTGCGGTGCCATCAGGTGCAGCCAGAGGAGCCAGGGCCTGCGCGGCGCGGTGGCGAGCCACGCGAGCGCGAGATCGACGGCGACCGGGTCGTGCGAGACCTTGTTCTTGTCGACCGAGGTCGCCACGTCCTTGAATCCTCGCAGCAGACCGCTGCGCTCGTTGATCACGCGGTTCCCGATCACGGCGGCGGTCGCGTAGCCGTGTTGCTGCAGGATCGACGCCAGAAGCGGTACGTCGACCGGTACCGAGCCGAAGTTGGACGTCACGGTGTGCCGGTGGGGATAGGATCCGGTCATGAGCCCGGCGAGCCCCGGCTTCGTGGCCGTTGCGGGCGCTCGCGTGCCCTCGAAGAGCGTGCCGCGGGCGGCGAGACGCTCGAGTGCCGGCGTCAGGTGCCAGTCCGCCGGGGCGACCCCGTAGACGTGATCGGCGCGCAGCGTGTCGACGGTCAGGAGGACGACGTCGGGCAGGCGCCCGTCGTCGTCCCGCAGCCAGCCGCGCTCCACGTCGGGCAGTGCACCTCGCGGGAGCCGGAGCGCCGCGACGACGGCCACGGCGAGGACGGCGCCGAGCACCAGCAGCCGGCGTGTGGACCCATGCGATCCGATGGCGGCCCCTTCAGAGCATGCCGAGCGTGGCCTGCCGCCTTCGCGCAGCGACGGCGCTCGCGGACTCGGGTTCGAAGCGCTCGTCGGGCTCGATGCGGAAGATGCGCTGGCCCTTCGCGACGATGACGCCCTCCCTGCCCGCCATCAGGTTCTCGGTGACGGTGCCGCTGAACGGCGCGCTGATCTTGTTGAACATCTTCATCACCTCGATGATGAAGAGCGGCTGGCCGGCCTCGAAGTGCTGGCCCACCTCGATCAGCACCGGCAGGCTGGGCGCCTCGCGGGCGTAGAAGGTGCCGCCCATCGGCGTGAGGATCTCGTCGGCGCTCGCCGGCGGCGGGGGGGCCAGGGCGCGGGTCTGCTCCGCGATCTGCGCGGGGTCGAGGAAGCGCGCCGGGAAGTGCGGTGCGAGGTCATCGCCCACGGTGACCTCCAGGAAGCTCGAGCGCATGCCGATCAGCGGCAGCACCAGCAGCAGCTCGAGGCCGACCTGGAAGCCGCGGTGCGCTGCGAGCACCGCCTGCCACAGCGCCTCGTCGCGCCCGCACAGCTTCGCGCCGTTGCCGCTCGCGAACAGCGCCTCGACCTCCGCCCACGACGACGCGCCCGTGCGGCTCTCGACCTCGGCATAGAACGCCTCGGCGCGGCACATGACGTCGTGGTCGTGCTCCCAGATCTTCTCCGACGGCGGCTTGCTCGGGACCTCCTCGAGGTCGAGATAGTCGTAAAGCCGCTCGAGGAAGCGGAGCGGATTCGCGAGGAACTTCGGGCGCTCGCCGTCGCGCGTCCAGAGCACGCCGTCGTAGCGGCCGAGAAACCCGCCGAGCATGTGCGGGCTCTCGAGCAGCAGCCCGAGGGGACGGAGGATCAGGGTCTCCTTCTGGTCGAGAACGGCGCGCGCCTGCTCGTCCTTCGCGACGCCCTTGCGCATCTCCTGCCATGCGATCTGCAGGTCGAAGTCGCCGACCACCTGCTGCAGCGCGCCGACCGCCGCGAGGTACGACTGCATGAAGCGTGTGGTCGGCTCGGCCATCACGCCCTTGCCGAGGAACCACTGCACGAGGCCGTAGTGCACCGGCAGGTTGGTCTGCAGGTCGTCGCCGCGCAGCTCGGTGCGGCGCAGAACTTCCGCCATGCGCTCGTAGTTGTCGCGCCGGCTCGTGCCCGCGGTGAGAGCGAGGGCCACGTTCGAGTCATAGGCTCCCGCGAGGCGGTAGTACACGAACGCGTTGGTGTCCGGGTTCGGCTCGCCGATGCCCTGGTCGAAGCGGATCTCGCCCTCGATCGGGGACGACCACGAGCGGATCATGCCGCCCGCGTGCGGCTGCAGCGCCTGATTGGTCGCGTTGATGCGCACCTCGAGGCCCGACACGTTGCGCACCATGCGCCGGGGCTTCGGCAGCCGTGCGCCGTGCAGCGCGAGCAGCGCCATCGCCTCGATCAGCTCCTCGACGTGGAAGCGCTCCTCCGGGTCGTCGGGGTTGGTGAACTCGAGCCGGTACACCAGCTCCGTCACCACGTGCTCGACCTGGATGCGGGTGTTCATCTCCATGAAGAAGTGGTGGAACCCTTCGACGATGCACTCGAAGGTCGAGACCGAGTCGAGCCCCGTCGCCGCGCCGAAGCGCTCCGACTCCATCTCGATGCGCGCGAGCGTGGCCTTGTCGCCGCGCAGGATCTCGGCCGTGGTGGGGGACGTGGCGGCCGCGATCTCCGCGTCGAGCAGCTCCTGCGTGAGCGAGACCTCGAGCAGCTTCTGCTCGTGCATCTGCACCGAGCAGTCGCGCCCGCCGAGCGCCACGCACCACGTGCCGTTGCCGATCAGCTGGATCTCGTTGTGGCGCGTGCTCTCGATGTTGAGCTCGACGAGGAAGTTCCGGTTCGAGCCCGGCTCGACCACCTTCACCTCGGCGAGCACTTCCATCACCGCGGCGGCGACCTCGTCGGGCCCGCGGACGACGCGCTGCCCCTTCCCGCCGCCGCCGCCGATGTGCTTGAAGCGGATGCGGTTCTTCGGGTACTCGCGCCACATCTCGGCGCAGACCTGGCCCGCCGCCTTCTGCAGCTCGGCGATCGTGACCAGCTCCACGGTCTGTCCGTAGCCGAGCTGCAGGAGCGCCTCCGCATTCTCGGGGAGGCTCAGGTCTGCGTTCCACGCGAACTGGAGCGCGTGCTTCTTCGCGAGCTTCTCGAGTGCAGCGCGGTCCTTGTGCGCCGCGAGCAGCGCGCGCGACGAGATGTCGTCGACGCCGGGGATGACCGCGTTGCCGAGGCTCCGCGCGAGCTTCTTCGCCTCGTCCTTCGCGCCGGCACGGCGGACGACGCTCGACGACGGGCCCATGAACCCGATGCCCGCGCTCTCGATCGCCTCGATGAACTCCGCGTCCTCGGCCATGAAGCCGTAGCCCGCGAAGATGTGCGTGTAGCCGTGGTCGACCGCGATCGCGATGATCTCGCGGATGCGCTCGAGCTTCGCCTCCTGGCCGACGCCCATGTAGTCGGGCACGCGGTGGACGTTGTTCGGGAAGCGGAAGTGGCGCAGCTCCGGCGCGAGGCAGCGCGGGTAGGTCACCGAGTCCTTCTCGGACAGCAGCATGCCGTACTCGCGGATGCCGATGCGGTCGAAGACGTCGAAGGCCTCCTGGCGGACGGGCCCGCGGCACACCACCAGGACCTTCATCGGAGACAGCGAGAACGAGCGCAGCCACTCCGACGGGTTGTCGTCGTAGCTCGCGGGCGCGAGATTTCGGTCGAGCACTCTCTGGTTCCTTCTTATTCGAACTCGCGCTGCGGCCCGCCCATCGGCGACGGCTTGTACGTGCGCATGAGGAAGTCGAGGTTCTGGCAAAGCACGCGGCGGCTGGTGCCCGGCATGACGATGCGCGAGATCGAGCCCAGCGACAGCGCTTCCTTCGGGTTCATCAGGTCGCGCTCGTAGCGCGCCGACAGCTCGGCGAGCCTCGCGTCGCGCTCGCGCGCGGCGTCGGTCTCCTTGGCACCCTTCGCGACGGCCTTCCTGAACGCGGCGTCGGCGGCGCGGATCTCGTCCTTGTAGACGAACTCCTTGCCGGCCGGACCCATGACCGCGACGCGCGCCTGCGGCATCGCGAAGACCATGTCCGCGCCGACGAAGTGCGAGTTGTAGCTCGCGTACGCGCCGCCGAACGCGTTGCGGATGATCAGCGTCAAGGACGGAGTCCGCAGGTCGATGATCGAGTCGAGGAAGCGGCGTCCCTCGAGCACGATGCCGCCCGACTCCTGCTCGCGGCCGGGAAGGAATCCCGTCGTGTCCTCGAGGAACAGCATCGGGACGTTGTAGACGTTGCAGAAGCGGATGAAGCGCGTGCCCTTGCGCGCCGCGTGCGTGTCGATCTGTCCCGACGCGACCGCCGAGTTGTTGGCGACGATGCCGACGACGTGGCCGCCGAGGCGTCCGAACGCGGTGATCAGGTTGCGCGCGCGGTCCGGCTGCAGCTCGAAGTACTCGCCGTGATCGCAGATCAGCTGCATGAACAGCGTGATGTCGAGCGGCGCGTTCATGCCCGCCGGCGAGTGGAAGTGCCGCCGGAAGAGGGTGTCTTCCTCGGTGGTGAAGCGGTCCACCGGATCGGAGGTCGGCGCGAACGGTGCGGTCACCGAGTTGTTGTCGGGGAGATACCGGAGCAGGCGGATCGCGGTGCGCAGCGAGGCGAGCTCGTCGGCGGTGGTGACGTCGCAGACGCCGTTCCGGCCGTGTACGCGTGGTCCGCCGAGGTCGTCGGCCAAGACGTCCTCGCCGAGCACGCTCTTGACGACGCCGGGGCCCGTCAAGCCGATGAACGTGTCCTCGCACTGGATCATGAAGGATCCCTGGCGAGGCAGGTACGAGCCGCCGCCCGCGTTGTAGCCGAACATCAAGGAGATGCTCGGCACGACACCGCTGATCTTGCGCAGCGCGGTGAACGCCTCGGAGTAGCCGTCGAGGCCGCCGACGCCGGCGGGAACGAACGCGCCCGCGGAGTCGTTCATGCCGATCAGCGGGATGCCGCGCTCGCCCGCCATGTAGATGAGGCGTGCCAGCTTGCCGCCGTTGGTCGCGTCCATCGATCCGGCACGCAGCGTGAAGTCGTGGCCGTAGACCGCGACGTCGCGCCCGCCGATGTCGAGGATGCCGCAGACCAGCGATGCGCCGTCGAGGCCGGGTCCCCAGTTTTGCCAGAGGAGGTTCGGCTCCTTGTCGGTCAGGACCTTGATGCGCTCGAAGACCGTCATGCGGTTCTTCGCGTGCTGCACGCGGACGCGATCGAGTCCGCCGCCCCGGGTCGGCCGGTCGAGCAGCTCGCGACCGAGGCCGAGGGCCTCCTCGTAGATCGTCGGGGGGGCTGCGGGATGAGCGCCGTCGGCTGCGGCAGAAGTGCCCTGCGCGAACGGATTGCTCAGCGAATACGAAGGGTTTTGCGTCTCCATCACTCTCCGGGGATGCTGCGAGGCACGACTTTCCTAGCATACGTTCCGGGTTCGACTACCCGGGGCATGGTCGAACGAGGCGGGGACGCCGTGCGCCTCGACTGCCGTCCGCGTTCAGACGACCTCGGTCGGCGCGCGTGGGTCGATCGTGCCGGCGGCGCGGCGTGCTGATCCCCATCCCGCTCACGACCCCGCCGGATCGGCGCGACAGGCGACGCAGCATCCTACGCGCGCCGCCGGTGGACTGGGTCGTGGAGTGTCCGACCCCGCCCTCGCTCACGGCCCGCGTATGGCCCGGACGTGATTGACGTCCGAGCCCAGCTCCCCGGCGACGCCCGCGTCGGGGCCGAGCGTACGGAAGTCCACCGTCCAGGACGCGTTCGGGTTGAACGGGAACACAGTCGAAGACCAGGTGTCCTCGTCGAACACGGATGACGAGGTGCAGCTGCACGTCGTCACGGTGCAGGCGGCGACGCAGCCGTCGTCGAAGATCGGATCGACGAGCGGTGCCGGGCCGCGGCGGAGCAGCGTGTGCAGCTCGCGCACTGTCGGCAGACGCCAGTCGGTGTGTCCGGCGAAGCTCGTCGCGTTCAGCGATGCCACCTTCGCGAGCGCATCCGGGAGCTCGTGGGTCGCGGTGAACTGGTGTACCGAGCCGTCGTTCGACAGCTTCTCCCAGGTGAGGCCCAGGTCATCGTCGGTGACCGTGCCGTTGCCGTTGTCGGTGAACGTGGTCGGCGCGCACTGGCCGGTATCCCCCGGTGCGTCGATCGACAGGTCGCCGTTGGTGTCGGCGGCGTCGAGGCAGGTGATCGATCCGGGGCAGCGCTCCTGGGACTTGCCCGGCGTGTCCTCGCAGAGCTGCGCCGGCTTGACGAGGCAGCCGACCCTTCCAGCGGCGGTGGCGTGCCGCTTGCATCGGCATGATGTGCAGCACTCTGCCGCACGTCAGTGCGAGAATCCGATGCGAACCGGACGTCCAGCGACCGGAGGCGCGGCTCCACCGCCAGCGGCGGGATCGGAGCCGCGCGGGCCGTCTCCGACTCGCGGCGCGCGTCCTCGCGCGCAACGAGCCTTCGCGCGAATGGCAAGACCGGGCTTCCGGCATTTTCGGCGCTGGGGCGCGCGTGGCCTTCCGGCCGACGACGAAAGGTGTCTCCCATGAAGCGCTTCGACCTGCTCACCCTTCTCTCCGCGTGCGTGATCGGCGGCGCCCTCGCGGCGCACGCCACGGCCGCCTCGCTCGAGGTTCCCGCGAACGGCGGCAATGCGAGCGGCATCGGATACTTCTCCGGCTGGAAGTGTCCGCCGAACGACAACATCACCATCGTGCTCGACGGCGGCGCGCCGGTTTCGGTCCCCAGTGGCGTCCGGCGCCTCGATACGGCGGGCGTCTGCGGCAACGATGGACGCAACGGCTTCATCGCGCAGTACAACTTCGGCCTGCTCGGCGACGGCGCCCACCCCGCGAGCGTGCGGCGCAACGGCGTCCAGTTCGCGAGCGTGCGGCGCAACGGCGTCCAGTTCGCGAGCGTGCGGCGCAACGGCGTCCAGTTCGCGAGCGT
>Ga0194132_10001722_pt1 | contig 43433 bp, 43 predicted proteins | sample TA2KigOf80mmetaG_FD_148612 | JGI IMG/M metagenome (GOLD analysis project Ga0194132, IMG submission 148612) | Freshwater microbial communities from Lake Tanganyika, Tanzania - TA2015054 Kigoma Offshore 80m | ecosystem: Environmental > Aquatic > Freshwater > Lake | place: Tanzania: Lake... | reverse complement strand
ATCTCAGGTGTTATCTAAGCTTAAGGCGGTATTCGGGTACACAGAATTCCGGCCGCTGCAAGAGGACATCGTCAAAGCAATCCTGAATCGTAAGGACGTCTTTGTCCTCATGCCCACCGGCGGGGGAAAGTCGTTATGTTACCAGCTGCCTGCCCTGCTGATGGAGGGGATGACCGTTGTGGTGTCTCCGCTAATCGCTCTGATGAAAGACCAGGTGGACCGGCTGCGGATGATGGGCGTGCCCGCCACGTACATCAACAGCTCGCTGGAACCTGCCGAGGCAGGCCGACGCCGCGCCGCTGTCGCGAGGGGAGAGGTGAAGCTCCTATACGTGGCGCCAGAGCGGCTGATGATGCCGGCGATGCTGGACCTGCTGCTCAGGAGACCGCCCGCGGCCTTCGCCATCGACGAAGCCCACTGTATCTCCGAATGGGGCCACGACTTTCGACCCGAGTACCGCGAGCTGCGGCGGCTGCGGGAGCTGTTTGCATCGGCAGCCTTTGCCGCCTTCACAGCCACAGCCACGGCCAGGGTCCAGGCTGACATAGTCAGCCAGCTAGGACTGGACAAGGCCCTTAGCTTTCGTCGCAGCTTCAACCGACCGAACCTCTATTACGAGGTGCGGCCTAAACGAGACGCCTACGGACAGCTTCGCCGCTACCTGAGCGAGCACAAGCGCGAGTCTGGCATTATCTATTGCCACAGCCGCGCGGGGACTGAGCGTTTGGCCCAACGTCTGCGGGAGGACGGCTTTAGCGCGGACGCCTACCATGCCGGTCTTCCCAACGAGGCGCGAAGACACACCCAGGAGGCCTTCGCGAGGGACGACACGCATATAGTCGTCGCCACCATCGCCTTCGGCATGGGCATCGACAAGCCGGACGTGCGGTTTGTGGTCCACTATGACCTGCCCAAGAACCTGGAGGGCTATTATCAGGAGAGCGGACGGGCAGGTCGGGACGGGGAGCCTAGCGATTGCATCCTTTTCTACACCTATGGAGACGCTGCCAAGCACGAGTATTTCATCGATGAAAAGGAGTCGGCCGCGGAGCGTGCTGTCGCGGCCCAGCAGTTGCGGTCGATGGTCGAGTGGGCGGAGGGCCGGGGCTGCCGCCGTCGCGGGCTGCTGGCCTACTTCGACGAGGAGCTCAAATCTCAGGTTACTCCTTGCTGCGACATTTGCCGGAACCCGGCCCCGGAGGTGGACTGCACCATACCTGCCCAAATGCTGCTGTCGTGCGCAAAGCGTACCGGCGAATGGTTCGGCATGACGTATCTGATAAGGATGCTGGTGGGATCGCGAGACCAGCGCATCCTTCAGGCCGGCCACGATAAACTGTCTACTTACGGCATTGGACGCGACCGCTCGAAGGAGGAGTGGCGCGCGCTGGGCGATGAGTTGCTGCGCCATGGCTACGCCCGTCTGGACCCGGCCCGATACAACGCCGTCAGGGCCACCCCGTTAGGCGAAGAGGTCCTGTTCAAAGGCCGCCGGGCGCTCCTGCCGATAGTGGGGTGGGCCGCCGCGTCCGCGTCCCCCGCGCCCTCCCAGGGAGGGGATTCACGTCCCGACTTGTTTGAGCGGCTGCGCAGCCTTCGGAAACGGCTGGCCGACGAGCGTTCCGTGCCTCCGTACGTGGTCTTCCACGACACCGCCCTGCGCCAGATGGCAGCCCAGCTTCCGACATCGATAGAGTCCTTCGCCAGAATACAGGGCGTGGGAGAACGCAAGCTCCAGGACTACGGCGCGGCCTTCATAGCCGAGATTTCCGAGTATGCGAGGCAGGCGGGCGCGCAGGCGGCGGCGTTACCACCCCCGCCGTCGAAGCCACCCCGGCCAGCGCGCGTCAAAGGGGATTCGATTAGGCAGACCGTGGACAGCTTTAAGAAGGGAATGAGTCCATCGGAGATTGCGGAGGAGCGGGGGCTGGCGCTTTCGACGATACTTGGTCATCTAGCGCAAGCAGTCGAGAAGGGGGAAGCGCTGGATGTAGGGCGGCTGGTCACGGACGAACGGCGCAGAGCTATCGAGACGGCCCTGGAGGAGATGGGAACGCTTTCGCTGTCGGCCCTGCGGGAGTGCCTGGGGGAAGATTATGGCTACCATGAGATTCGAATAGTCGCAGCGGCATGGCGGGTGAGGCAGCGGAGATTACTAACGTAAGTAGGCTTGCTTATATGCCTGGGCTCCCCTTTGGAGAGTTTGAAGCCCAGGCTGATATATGTTACCATGGTCATGACCATAGTCAGATTTGGCAATGGATATCAAATGAAAACAATAAAGGCGTCCGAATTCAAGGCGAAATGCCTCAAGATAATGGACGAGGTAGCGGCGACGGGTGAGCCTGTGCTGATCACTAAGAACGGCGTGCCGGTTACGGAGCTGCGGCCAGCCATAAAGAAGCCAAAGACCCTTTTTGGGGCCATGAAGGGGTCCGTTCTCTACATGGGCGATATCATTTCACCTATTGATGAAGAATGGGAAGCCGAGCGTGAGTAATCCTATCCTTCTCGATACGAATGCGTTCATTTGGGCGGTTGAAGGAGATAAAAGACTGGGTGTGAATAGCCGCAACCTAGTGGACGTGGCCCTTAGAGAGGAGAACGTCTCAGTGTCAGCGATAAGTTTCTGGGAAATCGCTTTACTTATCAGCAGAAGTCGCTTGGGCCTAGCTTATCCGAGTAACCAGTGGCGCCAAAATGCGCTGCGACTTGGCATAGTTGAAGCACCAGTTACAGGAGATATTGCTATTCAGTCAGTGGAGCTGACCGGATTTCATAGAGACCCTACTGATCGCATCATTGCTGCCACAGCTATAATCCGGGGCGCGACGCTGATGACAGCAGACGAACGGATTCTGTCATGGAACGGAAACTTGCGCTGTCAGGATGCGCGGCGGTAAGGGCCTAGCTACCCAGATTCTGAGTATTTATGGCCCTGCGTCGATCTCCAAGGCGATTCAGATATAGCCTTTAGACCTGCCCCTGCTCTGATGGCTTATTCCTCCAAGTCCTCTTCCTCAGGATATACATACTGCGGGGGCGAAGCACCGTGCCTTTCTATTATGCGCGGGTATCACCCCGGTCCAGGCTTGCCATCTGTCTCCTCTACAACCAGGATATGCCACCATTCATCTCCAAAGTCGAAGAGGTAGCGCAGTTTGGCGCGTCGTGTTAAGCCTAAAGAGCCGATAGTTGTCTTGCCAGCATTTCTAACCGGCTCTCTTTTGAAAGAAATGGCACCTTTAATTTCAATAGGGCTTGTATATTCCACACCGTTACGGGGGTTCGCCCACCTCTTTTCGCCTGGAAATAGAGTGTAGAACGAGTACAGGTGCTCGTCATCACGGTCAAAAGCCCTGTATATGACGGCATGGAGGTGGTCAAGGGTCTGGTCTGAACGGATAGCGATGCGCCGCCATATATCCTTATTGCCCATTAATGAGACCTTAAAAACAAAAACCGTAGCATTAGGGTCTCGCCTAGGTTTTCGTCCGGTGTAGTGACGAGGCATTTTATAAGCCTCCCGGGAAAACATGGCTGCCCCGCCAGGATTCGAACCTGGGCTAAAGGATCCAAAGTCCTCTGTGCTACCGCTACACAACGGGGCAAGGCCATAACGCGGCAACATTTATTATGCCACAGCTTTTCGGGGCTCACATGCGCCTGAGAGTCAGGAACAGGGCGCGGCTAGGTTTCTACTTGCCCTGTTCCCATCTAGGGTAGGAGCCGAAGATTTTCAGCATAGAAGCGTGCCGACCCAGGGCGTCGAGGGCTGGCTTCACGGCGGCGTCCTGGCGGTGGCCGTGAATGTCGATGAGAAAAATGTACTCGCCCAACGACTGCTTGGTGGGCCGCGACTCCACTTTCGCCAGGTTGATGCCGCGCTGGGCGAATTCACCGAGGACGGTGTGCAGCAGGCCGGGCTTGTCGTCGGAAAAAGAGAAGCATAGAGAGGTCTTGTCCCGGCCGGTGGGCGCGTGGTCCGAGTCCGCCAGCACGGCGAACCGGGTGCGGTTGCTGTTGTTGTCCTGGATGCCGCGCGCCAGCACCTCCACGCCATAGAGGGCGGCGGAGCGGAAGGGCGCGATGGCGGCGGCGGGGACCTTGCTGGCCTTCACATCGCCCACGCCGGCGGCGGTGCTAAGGGAAGCCACAAGCTGGGCCTTGGGGAAGCACCGCTCCAGGAACTCGCGGCACTGGGCCAGGGCCTGGGGGTGGGAGTAGACCACCTGAATGTCAGAAGCTACGACGCCGGCCTTGACCAGCAGGCAGTGCTCGATGGGCAGCACTAGCTCGCGGCGGATGGAGAGCTTGGGCTGGCGGATGAGGATGTCCAGGGTGTCGTTGACGGAGCCTTCCAGGCTGTTTTCGATGGGCACCACGCCCTCGTCCGCGATGCCTGAGGCCACGGCCAGGGCCACGCCCGAGATGCTGGGGAGGGGCTGGAACTGAGCGCCTGGGTCGTGCTGTCGCGCCGCCTCCTCGGTGAAGGTGCCGGCGGGGCCAAAATAGGCTATTCGCTTTGCTACCATGGGGACTCCTCGGGAGACGTTGGATCCTTTTGCCGCGATTCAGCGTCTCATTGGCGTAGGGCTGTTGTAACAGCCGACGTGGGTATAGTCAAGCCGGGCCGATTAAAAATCGAATAGGGACTACTTACCCAGGGAGGCTATGTAGCAGCAGCTCTTGTGGCCGATTCGAATACACTGCTCTTTCTCGACAGGCGCCTTGAGCAGATTGGATATGAGACTTTCGTCGAAGAAGCAGACCGACTCCTGGGACTGGGCCACGGAGCGGTAGGGGCAATTGTGAAGTAGGATGCGGACGCCGCCGTTCAGCCGCTCCACGTCCGGCGAGAAGTCTCCCTTGGCGAGGATGTCTAGAAGCGCCGCGAGGCGCGGCTCCAGGTCCTGCTCCTGGTAGGGCTGGGTAATCTTTTCGGCCAGGCGGGAGAAGACCAGGGAGGCCAGGGCCCTGCCGTCTCGGCCCATGGTGTCCTCGGGAGTTAGCTTGCTCATCTCCAGCAGCACGTCCGAAAGGAGGTCTTGGTAGTGCTTAGGTAGTACCTCCTGACCGTCCTCTGTGAGAGTGTAAGCGTATTCGGGACGGCCTAAACTTTTACGAACCTGGTGGTATTCCACCAACCGGTCCCGCAGGAGGACGTCCAAGTGACGGCGGACGGTGGCGGAAGCCAGGGCCAGATCTTCGGCGAGCTGTCCCACGGAGGCCTCGCCCTTTTCCTGGAGGAGGTTAAGGATCTGAAGTCTGGTGCCGGTGGTAGGAGCTGCCGTGGGCTTCATAACTTCTTAATGTTGAAAGGATATAAAACCCCTTATAACGTGTCAAACTGAGGGGCGGACTAAAAATACTTTTTCGCAAATATATTTACAAAAGACGAATTTCGTGATAATTTATACGCCCGCAGAGGGTAGGTGGAGGAGGAAAACGTGGCCGCTAAGCATCAAAACAATCCAATAACTGAGAGTCCCGCAGAGAAAAAGGAAGAGACCTGCCGGCACTACTGGGTTATTGCCGCGCCGGACGGGCCCGTAAGCAAAGGCAAGTGCAAGACCTGTGGCGAAGTGAAGGAGTTCCGAAACTACCTGGAGACCTCCCCCTGGGGCGTCGATTCCCGTTCCTCCGACGCCAAGGAGAACCTGCGAGTCTCCGTCCCCGCCGACGCGGACGAGCCGGAGGAGTAGCCCCGCCGCCTTCTAGCGGAACAGGTCTCGCTCCGGCGGTCGAATTAGAACGCCGATACCCGTATCCCCCCTGGGATACGGGTATCCTTTTATAAGGGCCACAGGCACCCGGTCCAGTTTGCCCATGACCAGCTCCGCCGCCGACGCCAACTCGTCGGCAATGGCAATGGTGGTAGTGCGCAATTCGTAGCCGTTGGGGTCCTCCTGGCCTCGATAGTCTAGCAGTGGGTTTATGCCCGCCGCGCCGATGGCCGCGTTGGCGGCACCCTCCCGCCAGGGCCGGCCGAAGGTGTCTGAAATGATCACGGCCAGGTCTATGCTCAACGATTTGAGGATGTGGGCACGAATTCGCCGCGCCGAGGCGTCCGAGTCCTCGGGCAGCAGGGCCACGCATTCCTTCCCCCCCACGTTGGAAGCATCGACGCCGGCGTTGGCGCATCGAAAGCCGTGGCGCGTCTCGGCGATGATCACGCCCCGGTCCATGCGCACAATTCGTTTGGACTCGCGCAGGACAACCTCGGTATGGCGAGGGTCGCGCTGGTGCTCCGATGCTATCTGTATCGCCAGGGGCGAAGGCGTCACCGACGCCAGGTCCACCAGACGTCCTTCGGCCTTGGAGACCGCCTTCTGAGTCACCACCAGCACGTCGCCATCCTCCAGGGCCTCGCCCTGACGGTGGACGGCGTCGATGATGAGAGCGCCCAGGTTGTCGTCCTGCCGAATCTCAGGCAGGCCGGCGATAGGTATTATCTGCACGGGGGAGGGCATGAGGCATCACCCAATCTAAAGCTGTGGTGAGTAGTATAATGCCTCTATTGTCCTATGAGCACTTCCAGCAAGAAAATCTATACCAAGTACGGCGACGAGGGGCAGACCAGCCTCCTCTACGGCGGCCGCGTGTCCAAGTCCGACCAGCACTGCGAGGCCTACGGCGCGACGGACGAAGGCTCGTCCGCCCTGGGGCTGGCCCGCGCTCTGTCCAGCGACGCCAGGGTAAAGGCTATCCTGAAAGACGCCGAGCGGGAACTGGTCACTATCAGCGCTGAGCTGGCTACGGAGCCATCCAAGTACGACCTTTTCAAGCAACACTTCAAGCCGGTGACGCCCGAGATGACATCCAGGCTGGAGGGCATTATCGACGCGCTGACCCAGGAGGCGCCGCTGCCTCGTTCTTTTATCCTGCCTGGCGGGTCGCCGGGGTCCGCGGCCATCGACCTGGCGCGGACGGTAGTGCGCCGCGCCGAGCGGGAGGTAGTGCGGCTGAAGGAGGCGGGCAGCCTGACAAACCTGGAAGTGCTGCGATACCTCAACCGCCTGGGCGACTTGCTGTTTGTCCTGGCGCGTTATGAGGACCGCCATCTGCCGCTGGAAAAGGCATCCGATGGCTGACGCACAGCGAGCCGTCGCCGACCTGAAGCTGGTAGTGGTGGACTACGAGTCCGGCAACTTGCGGAGCGTCGCCAAGGCGCTAGAGCAGACCGGGGCACGGCCTGTCATATCGCAAGACCCCGGGGAGCTGCTGTCGGCAGACGCGGCCATCCTGCCCGGCGTAGGCGCCGGCGATGCCGCCATGAAGGCGCTGCGAAAGCGCGGCCTGGTGGATCCCCTTCGCGAATTCGCGGCGTCGGGCCGGCCGTTCATGGGGGTATGCCTGGGCCTGCAACTCCTCATGGACAGCACCGACGAGGGCAACGCCGAGTGTCTGGGCATTGTGCCGGGGCGAGTGCGTCTGCTGCCGCTGGGACAAAAGGTGCCGCACATGGGCTGGAACTCGGTGGAATTATCGACCGCGCACCCAGTTCTTAAAGACGTCCCATCGAAGTCCTACTTCTATTTCGTCCACAGCTATTATGTTCAGCCCGCCGACAACAGCGTGACCATAGGCTCCACCGATTACGGTGTGGGGTTTTGCAGTCTGTTGGCTCGCGACAACCTCATCGCCACCCAGTTCCATCCTGAGAAAAGCGGGCCGTTGGGGTTGAAGCTCTATCGAAATTTTGTGGAGCACGCCGCCCTGGTGTCGTCGCGGCGGTAGGCCATGGAAGTCATCCCGGCCATCGACCTCAAGGACGGCGCCTGCGTCCGGCTCTACCAGGGCGATTTCCAGCGACAGACGGTGTTCTCACGCGAGCCCTCGGAGATGGCAAAGCGATGGGAGTCGGAGGGCGCTAAGCGCCTACATGTCGTGGACCTGAATGGCTCCCGGGACGGTTACATGGTCAACCTGGAAGCCGTGAAAGCGATTGTCGCCAGCGTAAATATCCCTGTGCAGGTGGGCGGCGGCATTCGCAGCCTGGAGTCCGCCCAAAGCCTTGTGGCATCGGGCGTTAACAGGGTGGTGGTAGGCACGGCGGCTGTGGAGAACCCGGGACTGGTGGAGATATTATGCAAGAGTCTGGGCAGCGGCAGAGTGGTGGTGGCGGTGGATGCCAAGGGCGGCAAGGTGGCGATCAAGGGATGGCAAGAGCGCACGGACGTGAACACCGTGGACTTGGCGATGGAGATGATAAAGCGGGGGGCGGAGCGGTTCCTATACACGGACATCGCGCGGGACGGCACTCTCATGTCACCTAACTTTGAGGGTGTATCAGACCTGGTGAGGCGCACCGGCAAGGCCGTGCTAGCGTCAGGAGGCGTAAGCACTGTCGAGGACATTCGCCTGCTGGGGCCGACAGGGGCCGAAGGGGTGGTGGTGGGCAGCGCTCTGTACCGGGGAATGATGGAGCTAGGAGAGGCGATAAAGGCGGCGGGAGAATCGTAGCAGGGATGTCGAGGCGCTATGCTAGTGCCTAGTTATCACGGCTGGTAATATAGAACTACACGTCCCGATAAATCTCTTCTCAGGCCATGGACATGACATCTAAACCCGCGCACAACAAGGAACATATTGAAGCCATGCTTTCGCCCGAGCGGAGGCGGGAGTTAGACCCCTACGAGCTGCTATTGCAGCTGCCCCTGGACCCCTACCATCGAATCGCCGACATTGGCTGCGGGCCGGGGCATCTTGCCATACCTATGGCCAAGCTGGTGCCCCACGGCAAAATTTACGCCCTGGACATTGAGGATGAGATGCTGGAGGCCATGAAAGCGCGGGTGGCCGAGGCCAAGCTGTCCAACATTGAGGTCCAAAAGTGCGGCGAGTCGGATTTCCCGATAGAGGACGGGGCCATGGACGGAATAATGCTGGCCTATGTGGCCCATCACAATTCCGACAAACAGGCCTTCATGTCGGCGGCCACCAGGCTGTTAAAGAACGGGGGCTGGTGCGCAGTGCTGGAATGGCACAAGAAGGATAGCGACGACGGCCCTCCCACGGAGATGCGGGTCTCGCCTGAGGACATGATAGACCTTGCTACCCAGGCGGGCGTTAAGCTCCACCGCCGCCGGGAGCTGAATCCCAACCAGTATTTCCTGCTGTTCACCAAGTAGTCTTGTGCTGACCAAGCGCATCATCCCCTGCCTGGACGTGGACGCGGGCCGAGTAGTCAAAGGCGTCAGCTTTCTGCAGCTTCGCGACGCCGGGGACCCCGCAGAGATGGCCGCCCTCTACGACCGCGAAGGCGCCGACGAACTTGTCTTCCTCGACATTACAGCCAGCGCCCACGCCCGCGACACCATGGTGGAGGTGGTTAAGAGAGTCTCTGAGCAGGTCTTCATCCCGCTGACGGTGGGCGGGGGCATTCGCACCGTGGACGACGTGCGGCGAATGCTCAGGGCCGGGGCCGACAAGGTCTCCATCAACACGTCGGCGGTGTTGGACCCGGAACTGGTCAAACAAGGCGCGTATCATTTTGGCAACCAGTGCATCGTCGTCGCCATCGACGCCAAGGTGGTGGACGGCGCGCTACACCCAGCGGCCCCCGAGGACATCGCCCTAGACGCAGCGTCGCGATGGCAGGTGTACACTCACGGCGGCCGCAAGCCCACGGGCATCGACGCGGTGAAGTGGGCGCGTCGGGTGGTGGAGCTTGGCGCCGGCGAGATTTTGCTGACCAGCATGGATACAGACGGCCACCAGACGGGCTACGACCTGCCGCTGACGCGGGCGGTATCCGAGGCAGTCCCTGTGCCGGTCATCGCTAGCGGCGGCGCGGGCGGCCTGGAGCACTTGTACGACGCCCTGGACAAAGGCAAGGCCGACGCGGTGCTGGCCGCCAGCATCTTTCATTATGGTAAATTTACTATCGGCCAGGCCAAAGACTACCTCCAAAAGAGAGGCGTACCCATGCGGCCTACCAAAAGCAAGAAGGAGCCAAAGTAGTGGCCCAGATCAAGGCTGTAATATTCGACATGTACGACACCCTGGCGCCCAACCCGGAGTCGAGGTGGCACCAGCTATTCGCCGACATTTGCCGCGACCAGGTCCTAAAGGTCGATTCGATGACGCTCTACAAAGAGTGGAAGGGCCGCGAGATGGGGTTCAGGAAATGGCGCCTAAACCTGGAGGAGCCTGAGAAAAGCCCCCCTTTCAAGAGCTACGAGGAGGCATGGCGGGACTGCTTCGTAGATACGTTCAAAGAATTGAAGCTCAAGGGAGACGCCGCTGCCGCCGCCAAAGCCGCCGTCGGCATTATGGGGGAGCAGAACGCCTTCCCCGAGACCCACCAGGCTATGGGCCAGATCCAGCGCCGGTGGAGGACGGGGGTCTTCTCCAACGCCGACGACGACTACCTGCTGCCGCAGATAAAAAAGCTGGGCCTGAAGTTCCACGCCGTCCTGTCGTCGGAGATGGTGAAGGCATACAAACCCCACCCCAGGACCTTCCAGGAGGCGCTGAAGAAGATGGAGGTGAAACCCCAGGAGTCGGCGTACGTGGGCGACAACCCCTTCGACGACGTGCTGGGGGCCAAGCGGGCGGGCATGGGCGCGGTATGGATAAATCGAAACGGCCGCGCGCGGGACGCCAAGTACCCGACGCCGGACTATGAGATAAAGAGCCTGCTGGAATTGCCGCAGGTCATCGAGAGGTGGAAGCAATGAAGCTGAAGATGGACAAGCAGGGCCTGGTTCCCGCCGTGGCCCAGGACATCAACACGGGCCAGGTGCTGATGGTGGGTTACATGAATCCAGGCTCGCTGAAGCGCACCATGGAAGGCGGCCAGGTCTGGTTTTACAGCCGCAGCCGCGAGGACCTGTGGCACAAGGGCGAAGTATCCGGCCACTATCTGAACGTTAAGGAGGTCTGGGCTGACTGCGACGGCGACACCCTGCTTCTAAAAGTCATCCCTGACGGCCCGGCCTGCCACACCGGCCAGGTCTCATGTTTCTTTAATCATGTCGAATCGACACCGGCCAACGAGGACTACGTCCACTCAGACCCCGGGTCGGGGATACTGGACGAGCTATATGCCACCATCCAGGACCGGAAACAGAAGATGCCGGAGGGCAGCTACACCACCGAACTGTTGAAGGGCGGTGTAGGGCGTGTAGCCCAAAAGGTGACGGAGGAGGCGGGCGAGACAGCTATATCAGCCGCTATGGGCGATACCAAGAACCTGCCGCAAGAAGTAGCGGACCTGTTGTACCACACCCTGGTGCTGATGGCCGCCAGCGACGTGAAACCCCAGCAGGTGTGGGAGGTGCTGAAGGGGCGGAGGAGGTAGGCTTTAGGTCGTCGGAGCGGCGCCAGGCTCTTTCGATTCAGCGTTTGGAGGCCCCTGCGTAACAGTAGGGGTCTCACCATTTGCGACAGGGTCTGAAGCGGGACTGTCGGCCTTTGCCCCCTCCGGCGCCCATTCCTCCCCCTTATCCGCCGCCAGGGCCGACTTCATAGCGTAAATAGCGACTTCGATTTGCTGGTCGTCGGGACGGCGGGTGGTGAGTCGCTGCAGCAGCAGGCCAGGGGTAGCCATGACCTGGCCGAGTTTGGACCCGCTATGCGCGCCGGTGAACCGAAGGAACTCGTAGCTGATGGCAGCGATGACCGGCACCAGAAGGATTCGAGAGAGTATGGCCCAGTGGAGGTCGGGGCGGCCCAGGAGGGCGAAGACCAGAATGGCGACCACCGCCACCGTCAGCAGGAAGGCGGTGCCGCATCGGGGGTGGGCCGTGGGGAAGGGACGAATGTGCTCCACGTCCAGCGGCAGCTTGTGCTCGTGCGCGTGGATGGTCATATGCTCAGCGCCGTGATAGGCAAAGACGCGCTTGATGTCCTTCATCAGGCCAATGACTGCGATATAGCCTACTAGAAGCCCCAGCCGTATGACGCCTTCGATAAGGTTGCTCAGGAAGTCGGCGCGGCTGCCGGCGCCCAGCCAGTCGTCCAGGACGCCGTCCAGGGAGCGAGCAGCGAAGAGGGGCAGAAGGAAGAAGAGGCCGATGGCAAAGGCTAGGGCGACGAGCATGGTCATGGTCATGACCGCGGTGGACATCTCCTTGGCCTCGCCGTTGCTCTGGTCCTCCAGGGCGATGTTGGCGGAGCGGGTCAGGGCCTTGTAGCCCAGCCCCAGGGTCTCAACGAGGATCAGGATGCCTCGTAGGAAGGGCAGGCGGCGGAGGGCGCCGGTGTAGATGGTGCTGAGGGGCTCGGCGGAGTGGTAAATAGAGCCGTTGGAGCGCCGCACCGCCAGGCTAAAGAACTTCTGGCCGCGGATCATCACTCCCTCAATGACCGCCTGGCCGCCGTAAAAAAAGGGTGGTCTAGACAAATCTACCTCATAGTTATGAAAAGGCTACCAACAAATTTAGGGCCGTAAGGACCAAAAGAAAAGGGGTGAGTAAAACTCACCCCTTTGATGTCGTCGATTAAAACGCTAGGTCTTGAGGCCGTAGCGGCGGCGCAGGCGCTCCACGCGGCCTTCAGTGTCCACAATGCGCTGCTCGCCGGTGTAGAAGGGATGGCACTTGCTGCACAGCTCGACACGAAGGGTGGCTTTGGTGGCGCCCGTGGTGATGACGTTGCCGCAAGAACAGGTGACCACGGCGTTGTAATGGTACTGAGGATGGATATCTTTCTTCATGGTTCCTACTTTGGAAAAAGGTTACTTGGATTCGATGGGCTGGACGCTGGCGCGGCGCTTGCCGCCCCTAGCCCAGCCGTACTCTACGCGGCCGGGGGCCAGGGCAAAAAGGGTGAAGTCCTTGCCCATGCCCACGTTGTTGCCGGGGGCTATGCGCTCGCCTTGCTGTCGGACTAGGATATGGCCGGCAAGGACAATCTCGCCGCCGTACTTTTTAATGCCGCGGCGCTGCCCCTGGCTGTCTCGACCGTTGCGGCTGCTGCCGCCAGCTTTCTTTTGGGCCATTAGGCTGTGCCTCCGTTCTGGATCTCCACGACCTGAAGGCGCGTATGCGACTGCCTGTGGCCGGTGGTCTTGCGATAGCGGGTCTTGCGCTTGTACTTGAAGACCCGAATCTTCTTGTCCTTATTATGCTCGTGGACTTGGGCAATGACCTTGGCGCCTTCCACCACGGGCTGGCCCAGGCTCACCTTGCCATCCTTGGATACGGCCACCACGTCGCTCAGCTCAATTTCCGAGCCAGGCTCCACGGCCAGCTTCTCCACGTCCACCATGTCTCCCACGGAGACTCGGTACTGCTTTCCGCCAGTCTTGATTATTGCGTATTCCATAACCCATATATATTACGTTCGGCAGGCGTGGAGTGTCAATACGCTTCAGCCCGCAGGCGCGGGGTGTTTCTCCTCCTCCGACTCCTTCAACTCCTGCCTGCGCTTAGAAGGCCTACTGTCCAGGACCTGCCGCGCGGTCTTATCGGCCTCAAAGCCATCTGTCAGCTTCTTCAGCACCACTGTGACTTCCGCCGGCGACTGGAGGTTGTAGACGGCCGTGGAGGCGGCGAAGCCGACACTGACAGTGGCGGCCCCCTGGGGGAGGACGCGGAAGAGGGCCTCATCGGTCACATCATCCCCGGCGGCCAGGATAAAGTCCCAGGGCTTCTTAGACAGGTAGCGTAAGAAGAACTCCGCCTTGCTGGCGCCCGTAGACTTGACCTCCACAACCTTATGTCCGTGTAGAACCTGAATCTCCAGGTTGGCCGTCAGATTGGTCAGCATGTCTGTAAGCTCGCGGGCGGCGTCCATCCCCATCTGCACATCGGCCTTACGATAGTGCCACGCCAGCGAGAAGACCTTTTCCTCAATCCAGCTGCCAGGCACGCGCTCGGTAAACAAGACCAGCATAGGACGGACGGAGTCCTTCCACTTGTTGTCCGACGAGAGGGCCAGGTGCCATTTATTGTTCGTCTTGTTGCGCACCCAGGCGCCATGCTCGGCAACGATGGTGACGGGCAGGGATTTGAACCATCTCTGCAGGCCGTTCTTTATCTGACCGCTGGTGATCACCACTTCATTCCCCTGGTCCTCCGAAAGGGTATCAAGCAGCGATAAAAGGTCTTTAGATGGCGCGGCTTTTTGCGGCTCGTCAGCGAAGGGCACCAGAGTGCCGTCGTAGTCCAGCAAGATAAGCCTCTTGCTGGAGGTCTGGTAAGCGTTCTTGAGCTTGTCCACGTCCTTGGAATCCATGAACTTGACGGCAAGCTCCTCCGACAGGCTCACGGCCTGGTCCAGGCTGTCCAGGAAGCGGCTGGCCCAGCGCTGCACGTCGCTCTCCTTCAAGCGCCGCCGCATGGCGGCCATACGCTCGCTCTGCTCCTGGGCCGGCATGGTGAGGGCCTGCTGGAGCGCGTCGGCAATCTCCTGGCTGCCGTTTGGGTTAACAACAATGGCTTCCAGCATCTCCTTGGCGGCGCCCGCGGTCTCGCTCAGGATGAGGACGCCCCGCTCCGAGTTCTTGGCCGCCACAAACTCCTTGGCAATCAGATTCAGGCCGTCCCTAAGGGGCGTGATAAGGGCCACGGAGGCGCAGTCGTAGAGAGCCAGAAGCTCGGGGAAGCTGAGGGAACGGTACACATATCGAATCGGCATCCAGTCCAGGTCGCCGTAGATGCTGTTGATATGGCTGACCAGCTCGTTGATTTCGCGGCGCAGATGGGCGTAACGCTCCACACGCTCCCGCGACGGCACCACCACCAGAACGAACATGACTTTCTTGTGCTGCTCAGGATAGCGCTGTAAAAACTCTCGTATGGCCTCCAACTGCTCGGGAATGCCCTTGGTGTAATCCAGCCGCGAGATAGAAATAACCACCTTCCGATGCAGGAAGGTGTCCTTAATCTTTTCGACCTCCCGCCGCGCCTCCTCCTTCTTCACACCCTCCGAGAACCGGTCGAATTCGATGCCCATAGGGAAGGCGTCCACCTGAATAACCCTGTCGCCGGCGATGATCTGGCCGATGTTGCTTTCGTAACCGAAGAGGCGGCGCACAGTGGCGAGGAAGGGCTGGGTGTAGTCGTAGGTGTGAAAGCCTACAAGGTCGGCGGCCAGAAGACTTTCTATGATCTCCTTGTGCCACGGGAGCATCCTGAGGATGTCGTACTGGGGAAAGGGGATATGTAGGAAGAAACCTATGCGGGTCTTGGGCAGGCGCTGTCTGAGGAGCTTGGGCAGCAGCATTAACTGGTAGTCGTGGACCCATATGACATCGTCAGGCTTAGCCATTTGAGCGACGACGCTGCTGAAGACCTCGTTGGCCTCCTGGTAGGCGTCCCACTCGGCGGCGGAGAACCGGGCGTGGGAGGGCATGGAGTGGAACAGAGGCCAGAGGCTTCGGTTGGAAAAGCCGTCGTAGTATTCATGCACAAGGCGCTCTGAAAGGAACACGGGATAGCAGTTATGACACCCGGAGAGGGCGTTGGCTACCTCCAAGCGGCTGGCCCTGGAGACAGACCCCGGCCAGCCTGCCCAGATAGCTTTCCGCTCTTTGTAGAAGGCCCCCAGGCCCGTGGCCAGGCCTCCCGCGGAGGCCTTGTAGGTGATTTCCGGGCCATCTTCCTCCACCGTTACCGGCAGACGGTTGGCGACAATGATCAAACGGTCCTCCTTCCGAGGATTCTTGCCGGCGCCGTCAACGTTCAGCCGGGACTTAAGAAAGTACGCGGTCGAAGCCTCTAATCCGGCCTTGCTCCACCCGCTCATACCTCACCTCCCCAGTCGCGAGACTCCTACACGCCCCGACAACTCCTCAAACCTCGATTGATTTTTTCAATGCCAAAGTCAAAGGCCTACCCGGGTTTCAACTCGTCAAAATTATTCCTCATGCCTTGGGCCATAGTAATCTTTCGGTCGTGGTTGACGGTGACGGTTACACGATGGCTCACGGCGTCCAGCAGACCCGCCGCCGAAGGTATTCCCGTCCCGCTACGCTTTACACCGCCGAAGGGGAGATGCACCTCCGCCCCAATAGTCGGAAGGTTGACATACCCCACGCCAAAGTCGCACAACTCCCGCATGGCCCGCACCTTTCGATAGTCGTTGGTGCAAAGGGCCATAGAGAAGCCGTATTCGGTGTCGTTGTAAATCTCCGCCGCCTCCTCTAGGGTCTTGAAGGGGATAATGGCTAAATGCGGCCCAAAGACCTCTTCCCGCAACACCCTAGACGTGGCGTTATGCTTCATAGTGTACAGAAAAGGACGAATGAAATAGCCGTGGTCGTACTTGTCACCGGAGAGCCGCCCGCCGTTGAGCAAGACATTGGCGCCTTCCTGGACGGCCAGCTTGTTGTAGCCTTCCACCTTCTTGAGGGCCGCCTGGCTGACCAGCGGCCCCATGAACACGTCTTCCTGCAGGGGGTTGCCAATGCGTATGAGCTGCGTCTTTTTCTTCAGCGCGTCGGCGAACCGATCGACGATGCTTTCATGGACAATAGCGCGGCCGGCGGAGACGCATCGCTGGCCCGTAGTGCGGTAGGCGGAAATCATGGCGGCGTCGACGGCCAGGTCAAAGTCAGCGTCGTCAAAAACAACGATGGCGTTCTTGCCGCCCATTTCGGCCACGCAGAACTTCCTGTAGTCCTTGGCGCAGGCCTCCTTAATCATCGACCCCACCTGCGCGGAGCCGGTGAAGAGGACTACATCCACCTCCGGGTGGTTCACCAGGGGCCAGCCCGCCTCCTCACCCATGCCCTGCACCAGATTGAAGACGCCGCGAGGAGCGCCGGCCTTCTCCATGCACTCCACCAGCCGCTGGGCCACCAGGGGGGTCTCCTCGGCGGGTTTCAGCACCACCGTGTTGCCCTCCACCAGCGACGGGCAGGTGAGCCACAATGGGATGGCGAAAGGGAAGTTCCAGGGGCTGATGCAGGCGACGACGCCCTTGGGCTTGCGATAGACGTAGCTGTCTTTATCCGGTATCTCGGAGGCGATTACATCGCCGGAGGGATTACGGGCCACGCCGAACCAGTACTGGGCGGTGTGTATGCCCTCGACGACGTCGGCGCGGGACTCGGTAATCGACTTGCCGCACTCGCGGGACATAATGCGGGCTATGTCCTCCTGCTCCGCCTTGACGATCTGGACAAACCTGTCCAGGACCTCGCCGCGGCGGATGCGGGACTCGCGCCGCCATACGGGGAAGGCCTCGCGGGCGGCTTTCACGGCGGCGTCGACATCAGCGGAGTTGGAGCGCGGGAAGTGGCCCAGCACATCGCGGGTGTCCGCCGGGCTGGCGCTGGGGAAGGTCTCTTCGCTAGAGGCGGGAGTCCACTGGCCGTTGATGTAGTTCTTGCCTGCGATAGCCATGCCGCACCTCAGCTTTGGGCTATGAGTCCATTGTAGCACCGGAGAGGCCTCAAAAGGGCTATTTTGGGACGACCCTTCCTAATTCAGAGGGCCGATTAGCAAGTCCGGCTGCTGGTCTTTGAGCCACCGCGCCAGGATTAAGCGATGGCAGGGCTCACCGACGCGCTCGAAGCATAGAAGCGTGAAGTCGCCCAGGCCCGGCGACGCCCGCACCCCCGACCGCATGTCGCTATCCGAATCCCATCTTTCCTCAAGCTGGCCCAGGTAGTCGCGCGTATAACGCTCGAAATCGATTTCGCCCTTCCGGTAGGCCTTGATGATGTCGTAGGTGGGATAGAAGAAGGGCAGGCTCTCCCACTGGACACGGCGTCCTCGAGGGTGCTGGCGGGAGACGCGGAACAGCCGGCCATGCCAGTCCTGGGGCTGATAGAAGCTGGCGGTGTGAAGCACGGCGGCTACCCTGGCGGCGAGACCGTAGCCCGTTTCCTGAACACCGCGTTGTGTACCAGGAACAGCAGCCCGCCGAAGATGATGACGCTGAGATAGCTGATGACGCGGTCCAGCACCACCACCGCACCCGCCTCGCTGCGAGTGAGGGTATCCGAGAGCAGGCTCGCAAGGCTGACCTCAGTGATGCCCAGGCCGCCCACGGGCAGCAGGGTCAGCAGGGCGTTGGCCAGGGCGGCGAATAGCACCCAGGCGAAGCTCAGGTCCACGCCTAGGGCCTGGGCCACGAAGAAGACCCGCCCCACCTCCGCCAGCCACCCCAGCACAGCCAGGCCGACGAGCAGGGGAAGGTTGGCGTAGGACCCTAGGGCGCCGTGGTGGAAGAGGTCGTAGGCGGCTTTTAGCGGGCCGGGGACAAATCGCTGAATGCGTCCCCGAAAGAGACGCATCGCCAGCAGCCCTACAATCAGCACCCCGGGCAGAATGGACGCCAGCGCCACGTATATCCAGGAGGTCTCGTCGCCGTGGGTGGCCAGCAGGACGGCGGCCAGCATAAGCAGCGAGAACATAATCACCACCTCTACGGCCCGCTCCGCCACCAGGGTGCCCACAGCCCGCGAGAAGCTGGTCTTGGACTCGCTGCTGTAGAGGTAGGCGCGATACGCGTCGCCCAGACGAAAGGCGGTGACCAGATTTACGAAGCCGCTGATGAGCATAAGGCTGGTGGTGTGAGGTACGCTGGGTGATGGCTCGCCATGCTGTCGGGCGTTGCCCAGCAAGATGCGCCACTTGATGCCTCGAAAGACAAAGTTGGTGTAATAGAGAAAAAAGGCTAGAAGGAAGAACCAGGGGTTGCTATCCCGCAGGCTGTCCCATATCTGCCTGGGGCTGATGTCGAAGCGGACCACCAGGAAGAAGAGAAAAGCGCCGCCGATGGCGAGGAAGAAAAGTGTGGACAGGGACGCGAACTTGCCCCTGAAAAAGGGTCTGGAGGGGGAACCCTGGCCGGGCGGAGAGGTCATGAACCGTCCACGATTGGTCTTGCGGAAAACTGTGGCATTATATCAGAGGATTGCTCACGCTTGGCCCGCGCGTGCTACAAGGGCGATTTCTGGGGCGTGCCCGGCCGCCGCGGGTATTCGGATGGCGTGGGCCTGGCCTTCCGCAGCACCACCAGGCAGCGTCCGTCCCGCAGCCCCTCCACATCGACCTCGTGTCGACGCAGCATCTCCCCACCCACGGTGGCGATGGCGCGGCGTGCGGCAGCCAGCTCTGCGTCTATATCCCCCTTCTTGTACGCGACAACGATGCCGCCGGTCTTGCAGAAGGGCAGCGCCATCTCGGCTAAGGGGGCCATGGGGGCCAGGGCGCGGGCCAGAGCGACGTCGAACTGCTGGCGGAATCTAGGGTCTTGCGCTAGTACCTCGGACCGCTCCGCCTCCACCTCTACACTATCCAACCCCAGGGCCTGGACAACATGCCGCAGGAAGTTGGCCTTTTTGCCCGTGGCCTCGATGAGGGTGAGGCGAATGGCGGGGAAGGCGATTTTCAGCGCGAGGCCTGGCAGTCCTGCGCCCGCGCCTATGTCCACAAACCGCCCGCCATCCTTCGCGACCTGTGGAATGACAGAGGCCGCGGTCAGGGAGTCCAGGAAGTGCTTTATCTGCACGTCATCATAGCCCGTGATGCGGGTGAGGTTAAATCGCTGGTTCCAGTTGGTCAGCTCCTGGTAGAAGCGCTGGAACTGGTCTAGCTGGGCGTCGTTGAGGGTAATGCCAAGGGCGGTGGCGTGCCGGCGGAGGAGGTCCATGGGGATATGATAGTGGAAAAATCGTCAGGCGTAGTGAAAGTTTGTTACTCAGGCATAACATTCGTGCCCAGGCCACCATGTCCAAACCACTGGAAGGCAAAAGAGAGGATGCGCTGTAATTGCTATTCCAGTCCCAAAGCTTGTGCAGACCCAAGCAGCTTCCGACTAGCCCGGCCTAAGGGCTCATAGAGGTCTGTCGGACTCGCCATCCCGCATGCGCCGGAGTTCCTCGTGAACCTTCGCCAACTCCTCAGGACTAATCGGCGACTCCTCCGGTTCAGAATGGCCGTTGGTACGCTGCCGTGATGATGTATGATCACCACCCCGAAGTCTGTGGGACCGTTGCCCCAACCAAGTCAATGCCATGCCCAGAAATAACAGCAGCGGCCACAACACACGGAAAAGCGTGAAGACCCCTGCAGCCCCATGAGTACCTGCAGCCCCACCAACCACAGCTAGATTCATCTGGACCCCCTCGCCGATGCGGACGGCTGAATCAAATCCGGTCAATTAACATACGAATCAATTATAGGCATTGCTGCACCCAATGGAAAGGGTGGGCGTTGTTCTGCGTTGTTCTTTAGAGGTGTTGCAGTCTACTATCTAGGCTTGGACTTGTGGAGCTGCCGGTCAAACGCCCTTAAGGCACCGAACCTGAAAGCTGCCAAAATTGACACCCCCAACCCTCAACCCTAGAATTGGGTTACCATCAGGGCTCTTATTCCAACCACACATTGTTGGAACACCTATGCCCACAGGGAGGCGCGCCATGGCTACCAAGGCCTATATCCTCATCGAAACAGCGGTAGGGAAGACCCGGGAAGTCGCACAGCAGCTACGCAAGGTCCCGGGTATGAAGTCCGTGGACGTGGTCACGGGCCCCTACGACGTCATCGCCCTCATCGAAGCCAAGGACATTGCCTCCATCGGTGAGATGGTGACCGAGCATGTACACTTCGGCGGGGTGAACCGCACCGTCACCTGCATATCCGTCAGCGGCGCCTAGTCCAGGCGTCCTGAACGGCGTCTCATGGACTTCCGCTTTTCGCCCGCGGAAGAGGCCTTTCGTGAGGAGCTTTTGGAGTTCCTGGCGCGGGAGCTTCCTCCTGACCTGCGAGGCGTAGGCCGCGCCACCGAATCGGGGGACTGGGAGCTGACGCTTTCGATGCGCCGCAAGCTGGCCCAGCGCGGCTGGCTGACCATGCACTGGCCCAAAGAGTACGGCGGCATGGGCGCATCCCCCATGCTGAGCCTTATTCTCAACGAAGAGATGTCCTACCATCGCGCCCCTGGCCGCGACGTGTTCGGCGCGCGCATGTTGGGGCCGACGCTCATGATCTACGGCACCAGGGAGCAGAAGGAGCGTTTCCTGCCGCCGGTGGCGCGGGGCGAGGTGCAGTGGTGCCAGGGCTACAGCGAGCCTGAGGCCGGCTCCGACCTGGCCTCGCTTAGAACGCGGGCGGAAGACAAGGGCGACTACTTCTTGGTCAACGGCAGCAAGATCTGGACATCCCTGGCCCATCGTGCCGACTGGATGATGCTCATGGCCCGCACCGACCCTGACGCGCCCAAGCATCGCGGCATCAGCTTCCTGCTGCTGGACATGAAGTCCAGGGGTGTAGAGGTGCGGCCTATCATCAGCATGGCCGGCGAGCACGAATTCAACCAGGTCTTCTTCGATAACGTGGAGGTGCCCAAGGAGAACCTGGTGGGCGAGAAGGGCCGGGGCTGGTACGTGGCGGTGACGCTGCTGGACTTCGAGCGTTCCGGCATTGACTACGCCGCCTCCGCTAAACGGATTCTGGATGACATCAATCAGTACATGGACGACGTCCATGGCGACCACGGCACGGATATCCCCCGCGCCGATGAGGGCTGGGCTAGAGACCTCATGGTCGAACGGTATGTTGAAACAGAAGTGGCGCGGCTTATGGCCTACAAGGTGACGTGGCTTCAGAGCCAGGGCCAGGTGCCGACCAAAGAGGCGTCCATGAGCAAGGTCTTCGGCAGTGAAAACCTGCAAAAGTGCGCCGCCGCGGGGCTGAAAATCCTGGGCCATTACGGCGTGCTGACCGACGAGGACAAGTGGGTACCCCTGAGGGGCATCATTGAAAAGGCGTGGCGGTACAGCATATCGGGCACCATTGCGGCGGGGACATCGGAAATACAGCGCAACATCATCGCCAGCCGAGGGCTGGGGATGCCTCGAGGGTAAGGCGTGGACCTGGCGTGGAACGAGACCCAGCAGATGCTGAAGAGCAGCGCGCGGTCGCTCCTGGCTAAGGAGTGCCCGCTGTCGATGGTGCTGGCAATGGAAAAGGACGAGAAGGGGTACAGTCCTCAAGTGTGGCGTCGCATGGCCGAGGCGGGATGGCTGGGGCTAGCCTTTCCGGAGAAGTACGGCGGCGCTGGGGGCAACTTCCTGGACCTGGCGGCGCTGCTGGAGGAGATGGGCCGGATGCTGACACCCAGCCCCTTCTTCTCGACGGTGGTAGTGGGCGGACTGGCGGTGCTGGCGTCGGGGAGCGAGGCGCAAAAGGCGGAACTGCTGCCCAAAATTGCTCAGGGGCAGCTTTTCATGACGCTGGCGACGCTAGAGTCGACCGATGATTACTGGTACACCTACCTGAACTCAAGAGCCAACCGCGATGGTAACGGCTTTGTTCTCAACGGCGCCAAGTATTTTGTGCCTGACGCCTACGTCACTGACTACTTCCTGGTCTCTGCGCTGACCTCGGATACTGGGCCTGACCCATGGGAAAAGAATCGTGGCATAAGCGTCTTTCTTGTTCCGAGGAGCGCGCCAGGGGTGAAGGTGACGCCTCACCACACCTTCTCGGGTGATAGGCTGGGCCGGGTCGAGTTTGACGGCGTGAAGGCTTCCAGAGACTGGATACTCGGCGAGGTAGATCGGGGTTGGAAAATTGTTATGGAGACTCTGGACAGAGGTGCAGCGGGGAAGTCGGTAGAGATGGCGGGCGGGGCCCAGGCGGTGCTGGAGATGACGCTGGACTACCTCAAGCGTCGTGTACAGTTCGGCAGACCAGTGGCTACCTTCCAGGCCCTGCAGCACCACCTGGCCAATATGGCTATGGACGTGGAAGGCTGCCAGTCCATGGCTTACCAGGCGGCGTGGCGCGTGGCGCAGGGCGAACTGTGGTCGTCGGACATATCGATGGCGAAGATGTGGTGTAACGAGGCATACAATCGTATATGCGCCCTGGCGCACCAATGCCATGGCGGCATGGGCTTCACCTGGGAGTACGACTTGCAGCTTTACACCCGCCGCGCCAAGGTGCAGGAGCAGGCTTTCGGCGACGCGGCATACCATCGTACAATGCTGTCCCAAGCCCTAAGCGGCTTGTGAAATGAAAGAGGAGACCAATCTTAGATGCCCCCAAAGAAGTGCGTTTTCTGCGATATATCCAGCGGCAAGCAGGAATCAGAAATCCTGTACCGCGACGATGAATTGATGGTTGTCAAGGATATTAAGCCCGTAGCGCCGGTCCATCTGCTGCTGATACCGCGACGCCACGTGGCGGGCCTGACCTACGCCAGCGGCAGCGTGTCCAACACTTTGGGCAAAATGTTCGCCATGGCGGAGGAGATGGCGAGGCGGCAGGCAATGACGGTGAGCGGCTACCGGCTGGTAGTGAACCAGGGTCCGGACTCGGGCCAGCAAGTCGAACACCTGCACATGCACCTGCTGGCCGGCCGGCAATTGAAGGCTATGGCCTAGAGACCGTCGATGGCGCCCATCGACGCCGGCATACACGCGGCGGTTCGGCGTCGGCTGTTAGAGCTGCCCAGAGGGCTGCGGGAACACGTCCATCGCGTCGAAGGCATCGCGGTAGAGCTGGCCCACGCCCACGCCGTCGATGAGGCGCGTTCCCGCCTCTGCGCCCAGGCCCACGACCTATGCCGCGCCATGAAAGGCGAGGAGCTGCTATCGAGGGCGCGAGACCTGGGCCTCCCTATCCACCCTGTCGAGGAGGCCATGCCGGTGCTTCTCCATGGGCCTGTGGCGGCGGAACTGCTGCGGCTGGAGGGCCTGGACGACGAGGGCATATACCAGGGCGTCTACTACCACAGCACAGCGGCGCCTCGACTGGAGCCGGTGGCCAAGGTGGTGTTCATCGCCGACAAGCTGGACCCCCAGAAGATACACCGCTACCCCTATATACCCGAGCTTAAGACGCTCGCTATGTCCGACCTAAACAGGGCGATGCTTGAGTTCTTGACTCGCGAGACCATCGGCTACTTGCAAGAGGGTGGGCTGGTCCATCCGCTATCGATAGAAGCGCGGAACCACTTGCTGCTAGGCGGCGGGAAGCCCTAACGGCGGGCCATGGCCGCAACGTCTAACCAAGAGCGGCCCGAGCTAAAGCGTAGCATCGGCGTTATAGCAGCCACCGGCTCAGGCTTGGCCGTGATTATCGGCGCGGGAGTGTACGTGCTGATGGGCGAGGCCGCGGCCAAGTCGGGAAACGCCATTTGGGCCTCCTTCCTGCTGGCAGCCGGAGCGGCCTTCTTCACCGCCCTTTCCTACGCCGAGCTTTCCGCCAAGTTCCCTCGCGCAGCCTCAGGCTACAACTATGCCCGTGAAGCCTTTGGCGACGGCGCGGCCTTTGTGGTGGGCTGGCTAACCTTCTTCTCGCAGGTAGTGTCGGTGGCGACGGTAGCTTTGGGGTTTGCTGGATACTTGAGAGACCAGGCTGGATTTCCGGTCCTGGCGGGAGGGCTGTCCCTGCTGGCGGCCAGCACGCTGTTTAGCCTGCGAGGAGTCAAGGAGTCCACCACAGTCGGCGCGGCGTTATCGATGTTGGAGGTGCTGGGGCTGGCGGTCATCATAGGGGTGGGAGTCAGCTTTCTAGGCAACGTGGACTACCTAGAGTCACCAGAAGGAGCCTGGGGAATCTTTGGCGGGGCGTTCCTACTGTTCTTCGCCTTCCTGGGCTTCGAGCAGGTGGCAGACCTGGCGGGCGAGATAAAGAACCCGGGCCGCAACCTGCCAATTGCAGTCATGGCGTCGGGCGGGATAGCGGCGGTGCTCTATATCATAACGGCGCTGGCGTCGGTCAGCATCATCGGTTGGAAGGAGTTAAGCGAAAGTGAGGCGCCGCTGGCGGCGGTGGCGCAGGAGGCTATGGGTGAGGGCGGGTACTACGCGCTGTCGGTCATCGCCCTGATAGCCACGGCCAGCACTGTACTTATCAGTCTGACGGCGACAGTACGGACGGTCTATGGCATGGCTAAGGGCGGCTCACTGCCAATGGTCCTGGCGAAGGTGCATCGCAAATACGCGACTCCCTGGGCGGCAACACTAGCCGTGGCCGCCGTGGCTACATTGGGGGTGCTGAGCCAGGATGTGGGCTTTGTGGCCGAGATCACCAACTTCACCATCCTGTTAGTATTCATAGGGGTGAACCTGTCGCACATCGTACTGAGACGCCGACTGGACAGCCAGGAATGGCCTTTCCGAGTGGGGTTAAAGGCGCTGGGCGTGCCGGTAACGCCGGTGCTGGGAGTAGTAGTCTCGGCCCTGCTGCTAGTGAACGTGAGGTTGGCGCCGGCCCTGTGGGGGCTTGGGATAATGGGAATCGGCATAGGCGTGGCAGTGTGGCAGGCGAGGAAGAAAGGGTAGTGGATCTCGCTAATATCCAAACAGACTGTAACTGCCCTACTTTTTTAGACCAGTCCAAAAGTTATGCCAAAGTAAATGATTTGTCCAAATGTGTCTTGTTAGCCCAAGCTGCAAAAGTAATATTCCCTAAGTCTCAATTCTATACATCCTGTTAGATCGGTAGCCAGGCGTGCAGGACTAGGCGGAAGGGGGTCAGGGAAGGCGGGGGCATGCGGGGAACAGGCAAGTCAATCTAAAAGGAGCCCTAGACGGCTGGCACCGTCAGGGCTCGTGCAAAAAGCGAAGGCATGTCTAGCCACGGCTCTTTGCTTCTTGCATTTTACAGGGTTTAGCGTTTGCTCTGTAAGGGACATCCGCTTGCCCCAGAGTCTTCCTAGCCAACCTTTTCTAAACCTAGTTGCCAATTGAGCGCGTCAATCCTCTTCCTGCTGCTAAAGGAGGTGACTGGAGAACAAAATCGAAGCCAAACAGCGACTATCCCTTGGGACATGTCGCAATGCTTAAATTACTTTGAGGGTACTTACAACCGAATAGCCTCATCCGTAACAACGGTCAAAAACCAATAGGAGCTAGGTAGAATGAATAGCTTTTCAAGTGTCTCCAAAAAAAGAATAAGGTGGGGCATCTCCAGTGGCTTTGTCGTTATGGCAGCCCTGGTGGCGATGCTCTTGATGGTGCTGCCCGTGGCGGCCCACAGTGGCCCCGAGCTGACACCCGCCTCCGTAGAGGTAACGCTCAAGCCCGGCGAAAGCGTTGACATCGAAAAGACGGTACACACGCCGGAAATAGCGCCTCTTGCCGACATCTGCTTCCTGGCAGACACCACCGGAAGCATGGGCGGGGCCATAAACAACGTCAAGGCCAACGCACAGAACATAATAGATGCTGTTCAGGCGGAGTCTCCAGACGCCCAATTCTGCGTTGCAGAATACAAGGACTTCACAGACGCCTTTGCCTATAAGCTAAACCAGACCGTGACCGGCGACGAGCTTTTGGTACAGGCCGGCATCAACGCATGGGTCGCCTCAGGCGGCGGCGACTTTCCCGAAGCCCAGCTGAATGCTTTGTCGGAAATGGCGGACCCGTCTGTCGTCACCAATGATCCAGCATTCCGCCCCGGCTCCACCCGCGTCATTGTATGGTTTGGCGACGCGCCGGGCCATGACCCCAGCGGCGGCCATACCCTGGCTTCCACCATCGCCGACCTCACTACTGATGGGTCCAACGCCCCCATCATTGTGATTGCGCTATCAGTCGGCGCTAACCAGCTAAACTCCAGCGGGCAGGCCCAGGCTATCGCCGACGCCACCGGCGGCATATTCCGCTCAGGCGTCAACGAGGCCGAGGTGGCGGATGCCATCATTGATGCCCTCCAGGCCATCGATGTCGAGGTCGCCATGGTCAGCGACTGCGCGGCCCCCATCAGCACCACCTTCAATCCCGCCAGCCAGACGGTCCAGAGCGGCGATCATGCAGTCTTCACCGAGACAATTACCGCAGCCGCCGATGCCGAACAGGGCAAAACCTATACCTGCAACGACTGGGCCACCATCAATGGCGAGCCTATGACTGACGCCAGCGGCGCGGTCATCATGGAGACCAAGACCATCCACATTGCGGACGTTACGCCTCCCGCCGTTGCCTGCACTCCCACCCATAACCCCAGCGGCAAGCACATTCCTAACGCCGGCAACAACCCCAAGAGCGGCCAGAACCCTGACGGCTTCTACCGCATCTCAGCTAAAGACAACGTAGACGCTAGTCCACAGGTGTTCGTCGTAGATATGGGCACGGGCACGGTATTCGGGCCCTATCCCAGCGACACCGACATCAAATACACCCAGGCTCCTGGCGTCACACCCAGCGCTTCCCCCATGGCCGGCGAAGTGGAATACCACATCAAAGGCAAGGGCGACGCCGGCGTTTACGCGGTGGACGCTTCCGGCAATAAGTCCACGGTTGTTAGCTGCAAGGTTCCCCCTCCTCCTAAATAAGGGACTTGCTTTGTAAGACTCAAGAGGGGGGGCAGGCATCTGCCCCCCTCTACATAGTGACGCAGCGGACACAGCAGGGGATTGGACTATATCTTGCCGGGACTCAACTGAAGGTCCCGGACGGCCTAGACGAAAAATTTTATGTCAGGACAAAATTGTCAGGAGTGAAGATAATGAAAACGTTAAGAACTCTGCGTGGCCGCAAACTCGCGCCAATTTCCTGGCTCCCTTTGCTGGCGGCCCTGCTGGGGGTGGCGCTGGCCGCTCCCACAGCATCCGCCGCCGACCCAGAGGACCGGGTGCGCCAGATTTTGGATGATGCCGCAACCAATGGAACGGTGGGCGTATATCTGAAAGAGGTAAATGGGTCAGTTATTGCCGCTAATAACGAGTCCTTCATCTTTGAGCCTGCCAGCACCATCAAAGCGCTGATTCACTTCCACGCTATGCGGCAGGTCCAGGATGGGGCCGTCATTGACGGCGATGTGGTAACCCTGGCTACCCAGGTTCCCTGGTTTGCCGGCCCTGCCAACTACAACAACAGCCCGCCGCCAGGGACCAGCTGCCCGGACGTTTCGACGTTGCCGGGGACCGACACCCTTCAGAACGGCCTCCAGCAAATGATGGGTCCCTCCGACAACCGATGGACCCAGGCCATGCGGGACTTCTTCGGCGACGCCAGCATTAATAACACCCGCGACACTTTCGATATGGACGACACCGCCCTCAACCACCTCATCGGCTGCGGTGCCAACGCCCTGGCTAACCCCAACCAGTTAACCCTGGTGGACGGTGGCAAGATGTACGAGTCGGTCGCCACCGGGTTCCTGGACAACGCCAATAGGGCATCGGCCTTCTCGCTCATGACCCAGGACAACGGCACTTTCAACGGGATCATCGACACCGAGGCCGCCGGCATGAGCCTCAGCGCCGCGTCGATAGCCAGTTTCAAGTCGCAAAGGCAGTCGGCGAACAAGGCCGGCAGCTACACTCTCAGTGACGGTGAGAACCGCACGGTCGCGGGCTGGGCGCAGGTGCCGTGGAAGGATACTGTCACCTGCGAGACCGAAATTCAGGAGTACGTCTACGGCGCCTTCATTCACAAAGCCGACAGCATTGACGGCGGCTTCATGGGAATCCGCCCCGCAGGCGTAGAGCTTTTCCGAGAGGAGATTCGCGCCGCCTTGGAGTCCTGGGCCGCCTGCGAGGCCGACCTTCAGATCACCAGCACCACCATGGTGGATGCTCCGGACGAGATCCCAGTGAACACGCCTGTACAGGTCACGGTACGGGTCGCTATGCGCAACAACGGCCCCGCCGACGTCATCGACGGCAAGCTGGTGCGCGTAGCCTCAGCCTCCCCTGATTGCCAGATCGCCCCTGAGGACGCAAGCGAGATTGTGCCCGCTATGGCCCAGGGCAACCTGGTGGTGGTCGAGAGAAACCTAATCATCGAATGCTCGCAGCCCAGCTTCCACGGCTTCGAGATTGCAAGCGAAATTAACTCCGCCAACCCCAACGTTGTAGAGCCCAACCTCAGCAACAACGACGGCGTCGCTTCCCTGGACCTGGCCGTCATCGCCCAGGCTGACCTGGCCGTCGTCGGGTGGGACTTCTCGGAACTGGACAGCGCTGAGCTGGGCGAAATCCTGGTGGGCCAGCCCTTCGTCTTCTCCACCACCAAGACCCTGCACAACTTCGGCGACACCGTAAACGACCTCTATTCTGACCCCGTGGACGCAAACGTTGAGCGCAGCATGGTCATCCCCGAAGGAATAAAAGGCTCCATCCACGTCGGCGCTCAAGAGGCCCCCGCGACAATCGTTATAGACAAGACAGGCGAGCCGCAAGTGGTGCTGAACAACCAGCCCGCCGGGACTGTAGTGGAAGCGGAAGGGCCCGCCACCATTACGGTACAGTTCAAAGCCCTGGACCTGGCGGTAAGTGTCGATAGGGAGATCGCCGAGGTCTTCGATTTCGAGTGCCTGGAGCCCAGCCAGCACGAGCTCAAGTTTACCAATAGCATCGCGGCGGTGGACCAGCACGTCGAAGACCCGAACGCTTCCAACAACAGCGTAGAGGTCGTCCGTGTTATCGAATGCGTAACCCCCGTCGCCATCAACTTCCGCCCCGGCAACGATAAGAACTTCATCAATCCCAACAGCAATCAGAAGTTCCCAGTAGCTATCCTGACAACGTCAGCCGGGGAATACGGCCTACCCATAGCCTTTAATGCAACCAAGGTGGACTTTGCCACCACGCGGTTTGGCACCCAGGAAACCCTGAACAACGGCGGCGGCTCATCGCCATCTCCCGCTAAGGACTTCGTAAAGGACACTCACGAGCTGGACGATAAGAAGAAGGACGGCGACCTGGACATGGTCCTGCACTTCGGCGTGTCCAGCTCAGGAGTCCATAAGAACACCACCAAGGTCTGTGTCGTCGGGTCTTATCTGGGATCCGACAACAACTGGCACACCTTCTTCGGCTGCGACGCTGTGGAGGTCAAGCCTTAGGATTCTGCCAGCCCAGCGCATACGGTACGTAAAGAGAGGGGGCAGGAATCCGCCCCCTCTCTTTAGCGCTCGAAACGCAGCGCCGGCTAAGCGTAGGTCTTCCAGTTGTCGTTAATACGCGCGGTCATGTCATGGCCGCCGTGGCTCTGGAGGACACGCCGCACGTGGTCTTCGGAGTCCGGGTCCGGCAATGGCACCACCAGTACGTACCGTCCGCGGTCAACCTCGTCTTTTAGGTGGTCGGTCATGTTCTTGGAGTTGCCCACCCAATCTTCAATGCCGCGAAGGACGTGTCCTATCAACCCCTTTCCGCCGGCATGTCCCATCTCCTCGCTGCCGGCCTGGCCGTGGAACACGCGAATGGTGTCCCTAGCAAACCCTTCCGCTTCCAGAGCATTTATAACGTCGTCTGCGTGGCTGTGGTCATCCATGACGGCGGCCAGCAAATCGCCGATAATCCACTGCTCTTTTTGTTCGCTGGGCATAGGATTCGTCATATCACCACCTCCTCACCTCTAATTGCTGCTCTATCATCGTAACCCAACGCCTGCGGCGGCTGTCAAAGCGGGTGATAGGGCCTGGGTAAAACCTCACGCCTGAGAGCCGGAATCACCGGCGGCCACGGGGCTGGCGTTTGGCCGATGCTGAAGACGATTTGTCAGATCAGCCGCGTGGCTCTTTCATACGCCAGGACTTCTCTGGTCTGCTGGAGCCTCTCCGACAGGATCTGCAGTAGATTTTTTCTAATCACGCTGCCTAAATAATGGTCCGAGTCCATCCTTTCTCGCAAACCAACGCAGTCGATCGCCACGCAGGAGGTGTCCAATACCGCCCTGGCGGAGAAGGCATATCGATACGGGGCTACTAACGCCCTTTCGGCTATGGGATGCGGCGGGCCCACAGAAGTAATGGCGATAGTCTCCTTGAAATGCCGCAGGGAACTCGTAACCGTCATTTCCAGCACCACCTGGCCGGACGTTATCACATACAGCGTATCAGCTACGTCGCCTTCCTTAAAAAGCTGGTGGTGCTGCTGAAAGAATTTTTCCCGACAGCAGGGGGTTAGCCAATTCAGATATTCCTCAGGAAGCCCGTGGAACAAACTAGATTTGGCCAGATAGTCGATGAAGGCCATGAATCCCCCCCCCCCCCGTGGCGAAGTCGCCGCCAAGGTCTGACATAATGGGGATGTGAGCCCTGGCGGCATATTATAATAAGACGGCTGCAGCCCTAGCGCCACCTGGCCTTTCGTGCCATTACGCGCGGAAGGGCCTACGGGCGGCAGGTTACGCGTTGGGGTGGATGGAGTTAGCCTCGCGAGTTGTATTGCGAGTGGGGCGCGCCCAGGTCCCCCATGGCCTTGCTGTAGAACGCCTTGAGATGCGGCGACACCGCATGGCCCAACGCCTTGCGCTCCAACTCCCGCTCGGTCAGAGGCCGGTCTAAGGCCTGGTGGATGTCCTTCAAAAGCGCCTTTTTGTCGATAGTCGTGAGGCGGCGGCCCTTCATCAGCACCTCCCCGTCGACTATTACCGTATCCACGTCCACGCCCCGCGCCCGCTGCACCAGGGCCTCGACGATGGGGGTGTCGGGGTTGAGGTAGGGCTGGTCAAGGCGCGACAGATCCACCAGCGTCATGTCGGCCCGCATACCCGGCTCCAAGGCGCCGATTTTGCCGCCGAAGCCGCTGCAATAGGCGCCGTTGGTGGTGGCCATCTCGAGGACCTGGAAGGTGGTCAAAGGCGTGAAGTCCACACCGGGCAGTCGATGCAGCTTCAGCACCAGCCGCATCTCCTGGAACATGTCCTTGTCGTCATTGAGGCCCATGTCGTCGGTGCCGATGGCGACGCGTACGCCCTCCTGGACAAATCGATGCACCGGCGCGATGCCCGAGCGCAGGCGGAAGTTGGAGCTGGCGTTGTGGCACACGCTGGCGCCCGTCGATTTCAAAATGGCGATGTCGTCGTCCGTCGCCCAGACGGTGTGGCCGCAGACGGCGTCGGGCCCCAGGAAGCCGATGTCCTGGAGGTGCTTTACCGCCGAAGTACCGTAGATTCGATGGCCGAACCGCTTTTGATAGACGGTCTCCAGGAGGTGGATGTGGCTGGTGGTCTTGTATTTATGGGAGAGGCGCTTAAGGCCCACGATCATATCGTCGGAGCAGCGCTGCACGTTGGTGGGAGCGGTGTTGACGATGACTCGTCCGCCAGAGGCGCCGTTGTACTTCTTGAAGAGGCCTTCAGATAGAGACAGTACTTCATCCAGCGGCACGTAGCTGCGGGCCATGAAATCGGAAAAGCGCTTGCCTACGTCAGGCGGCAGCGACGCAGCGAACTCCTTCTCGCCGCCCTTGGGGCTCGCCACCAGCGAGTTCTGGTCCTGGAGGTTGGGGGCGTAGGCCAGGCGGAGGCCGGCGTCCTGGTAAGCGCGGATAACCTTGTCTGTGGTGACGGGGTCGATGGGCGCGGCGCCGCGGCCGGGGGTGTACATGATCTGGACGGCGGTGGTGCCGCTTTCGATCATTTGCACAGCGCCCCACAGGTGTTCGAGATACGGGTCCAGCTCCCGCGCGCCGAATCGCGCCAGGCCGGACAGCTCTAGGGGCAGGTGCGGCACGCCCAACTGCACCGCGGAAAAGCCGACGTGGTCGTGGTCGTTGACCAGGCCGGGCATGAGGAGGTGCCGTGTGGAGCCGAGGACCTCGGAGTCGGGGTGCCGGGCGCGGAGGTCGCGGTAGTCACCTACCTCGCGGATAACGCCGTCCTCCTGATACACCGCGCCGTCGGTGATGACGCGGGCGGAGTCGGGACCGGTGACGCGGGTGATGACGTATTTGGCGCGAATGAGGGAGGTGGGCATAGCTCTTGGCAAATGTCCCGTAAGTTCTAGTAAACGAAAACCAGCTAGAATACCTGTCGCGAGGATACGATGTACTCAAGGAAACTTTGGCAGGGTACTGGCGCATTAAGGCGAGCGCAAACTGCGGGAATCTTGTATCGCCTAAGGTCGCCTGGCAGAAACGGTTGCTTCTTTTCATCGGAGACAAGAGTCGCTCCGTTGATTTTTGCAGAGGCGATGATGAGAAGGTCGTTTTCGCCAACACCATCTTGGTGGTAGTTGTCTCCAACGATACAAAGCAGGGGTTTTATGTTTAACGCTTCTTGGACAATCGCTGGAGTATTCCCTACAGTAGTCACATTCTGATCTCTTAGCCAATTCCTACACACTGGTTGCTTAGCGCAAACTTCCTTATATGCGGTTTCAGAAAGTTGGACTTGTTGAGCACCAATTTGGTTTCCTAGCCAATCCCAGAGGCGCGGAAATTGGGCCAATGGATAGTTATCCCATCCATGGATGGCGGATGAAGCGTCAAACATGTGCACAGCAGTATCTCTCTAGTTCATGGACATCTTGAATCCGAAGATTGTCGAGATAACCGCTTGCCTTCGTCAGCGTAATCTCTTTAGCCTGCAATGCCTCAAAAACGGTGCGGACAAATCCATCCCCGAACATATGGATAGGTTCACGGTAGCGGTACGACCGGTTTCCGCCTTCCTTTTGCTCCCAAGCAACGGCCGATTTCCATTGCCGATATGCGGTGTAGTTCTCCTGTAATAGCCGACCGCTATCAAGCAACCTACGGAGGATTACCTCGCCACTTACACCACGCTCTTGGCGTATATCAGCCAGCCATTCGTCGTATTCAGCGACATTTGTAGGTCTTTCCTGGTCATTTATGCGACCTAGTACCGCGTCTGGTACAAGCACGCGCCCCGCAAGAGCATTGGCGACCTGCTCTTGCCCTGTGTAAGACTCCAAATCAAACCTGTCGTCTACCCAGCTCGTCTTATGGATTAAGAGATGTGCCAACTCATGCATCAGAGTAAATAGTTGCCGCTGTTCGGATTCCTTTTTTACAACAATTACTGGGTAATAGTTGTGGTATATAGAGAATCCCAAAATAGGTTCATCCTTTGGTATCTGCCACTTCCCGTTGTAACCGTTACTCAGGAAGACTAGAACCCCTTTCTCCTCAATCTTTGTGCGAGTGGTGCTAAAGTTGTTGTCTGTCGAGAGGTTCAACCAGTCACGGACAATTTGGGGGCCGTTTGGCAGACCGGCTATGTCAGGGGGGGTAAACGCAGCGCCGGGTTCGGAAATTGCTTCTTGCAAGGCAAGGTAGGCTTCACGCTGCTTCTCGACCCCACGAACAAATCTTCGCAACTTTGCACTCAGGTTTGGCTTCCTATTCAAAATCGTTCGGAACTGTGGCGTGTATACAGCGGTTGCGTCGACTGATCCTTGCTCGACAAAGAACAGCACCCCATGTCCAAAAAACTCAGCTATCTTCTGAAGATTATTGAAGGTAATGCCGTTGCCAGCGAATAAGCGGTTGATTGTGGATTCAGGCACACCCACGCTCGCCGCTAGCTGAGCGTGGGTTATGCCATACTGTTGGCATGCCCACTCTATCCGTTCAATATTAACCGTCTGAATGCGGTCCATAACCTGTCTCTTGTAAGCCCCTAAAGGCTTGCAGAAATACCTCCATCAGCGTACGTTTGTTCTATTTGTACGCCTGGATTTACCTTAAGCCCTCGTGCAAGTGGACTAACTACAATCTTCGGAAGGATGAAGTTCATTCCCCTCCCTCAAAATCCTCAGTTATTACTACCTATTTTCGTTAACTCGAGTCATCTTACCATGCCTGAAATGTCAATTCCTGTTGCGTGATCACCTAGTTCGGCCTTTTAGTCATTCTGTTCCTAACCCCCCGCTTTACTCCTCCCCACCCACCACTGGCCCCAGTCCTCGGCGTACTTGCGCTCGTCAAACTTGTCGTCAATGATGGCGTCCACCACGTAGGGCTTGCCGCTGTCCAGGGCCTTGCGGACCGCCGGCGCCAGCTTCTCCGGGTCCTCCACCCGTATCCCCTCCACCCCAAAGGCGTTGCCCAGCTTCACAAAGTCCAGCGGGTTCTCGTAAAAGTTCATGCCGATGAACTCGCTCTGTCGCTCGGTGCCTACAAGATACTTGACCATGTTCTCGCGCAGCACCTTATAGCTCCGGTTGTTGCAGAAGACCCAGGTGACGGGGATGTTGTACTCCACGCCGGTCCATAGGGCCTGAATGGCGAACATGGCGGTGCCGTCGCCGATGACGCCCAGGACGGCCTTGTCCGGCGCCGCCAGCTTCATCCCCATGGTGGCGCCCATGCCGAAGCCAAGGCTGCCGCCCCGGCCACCCACCAGGGTGCCCGGCTTGTCGAAATCGACGGCCTGGAGCAGGGGGCCGCGGTTGGTAATCGAGTCGTCGCAGACCAGGACGTCGGGGGCGATAACCTTGCTCATCTCGTGGGCCCACCGCTCCGGCGACATGGGGCGGTTGTTCCAGCTAGCCTTGACTCGTGCCTGGAAGGCCTCCTTGCGGCGGCGCTTCTCCTCGGCCACGGCCTTGTTCCGCTCGCCAGCCGCCGACTTAGCCGCGCCGGTCATGATGTCATCGAGGGCCAGGCCCAGTTCCTCCAGCGACGTCTTGATATCGCCCAGGACGGCGCCAGCCACGGGATAGGAGCGCTGGATAGCCCAGTCGTCGCAGTCCAGGTGGATGATTTTAGGCTTGCCGCTGAAGGGCGGCTCGGGGGTGATCATGGTGGTAATAAGCACGTCGGTGCCGATGGCGAGGATGGCATCGGCCTCGTCGAAGCGGCGCTTTAGCGACAGCGGCAGCCAGGAGGTGTCGAAGGCGCCCAGGTAGTGGGGGTCGGAGGCGGGGACGTGGACCTCCGAGAAGCTGGTGGCGAAGATGGGCGCGCCTAGACGGGCAGCGATTTTCGCGACCTCATAGGGCGCGCCGGGCGATTGCGACACGCGGTCGCCGATGAGCATGAGGGGCTTCTTGGCCCCAGCCAGCTTTCGCGCGGCAGCCTGGAGGGCGTCCTTGTCAGGGCGCACGCGATAGTAGCCGCCTATCGACGGGTTGATGTCCACGTCGGCCTCGCCGTTCAGCGACTCCCAGGCAAAATCGACGAAGACAGGCCCCGTCGGCGGCGTGCTGGCGACTTTGAAGGCGCGTCGAATAATCGGCGCCACGTCCTGGGGCGTCGTTACCTCGCCCGCCCACTTGGTGTACTCCTTCATGACGTTGACCATGTTGGACCACAACGTGGGGCTGTGGTTGAGGAGCTGAGCGGAGGCCTGGCCGGCAGTAATGACCATGGGCGTGCCGCCTCGCCACGAGTTGTACATGACGGCGATGCTGTTGGTCACGCCAACGGATATGTGAAAGCTCATATAGGACGGTTTCTGGGTGACGCGGGCCAATCCATCGGCCATACCTGCTCCCACGCCCTCAAACAGCGTGTTGATGTACTTGATGTCCTTGGCGTCCTGAATGGCGTCGATGAAGGGAAGCTCGGTGGTGCCCGGGTTGCCGAAGACGTACTTGACGCCTTCAGCTCGAAGCATCTCCACCAGGGCGCGTTTGCCGGTCATTCGGGGCATAGTTGGTCTCCGATGGTATGTATGATGCGGCGATTGTAGGGGTGGGGGAAGGAGGGGGTCAAGGATGGGACGGTTGCCGCACGAGTTGACACCCCCAGGTCGCAGTGCTAGGTTGCTACCAACTGTCTCCTATCTCGTCCTCTCTAGGTGACTCGTATGACCACCGACACAGCCCTGATGGCCCACCTGATGCGACGCGCTGGCTTTGGCGCGCCGTACGAAGAGCTGGAAGCCAGAGCCGCCAAGGGCTACGAGGCCGCGGTGGAGGAGCTTTTGGACCCCGACGCCCACAGCGTTCCCGCTGTCGACGCCTTCCTCCAGTACCGCTACCACCCTATGACCGAGGTGCCTCGCAACGGCGCCCAGGCCCAGATGGGACTTATGTACCAGCTGCTGGCCTCGCAGCGGCCCCTGGAAAGCAAGATGGCGCTGTTCTGGCACATGGTCTTTGCTACGGGCGATTCCAAAGTCGACAACGCCAACGAGATGCTGCGGCAGATGGATACGTTTAGGCGTATGGGGCGCGGGAACTATCGCGACTTGCTGGTAGCGTTGTCCAAAGACCCGGCGATGATTTATTGGCTGGATAACAACCAGAACCACAAGCACGCGCCTAACGAAAACTGGGGCCGCGAGTTGTTGGAGCTGTTCTCCATGGGCCAGGGCAACTATACCGAGGACGACGTGAAAGTGGCGGCGCGCGCCTTCACCGGCTGGACCGTAAAGCCCAAGCTGCCGAGGACGCCTTTTGGCAGGTTCCTGTGGGACTTCGAGTACGTGCCCCAGGACCATGACGACAGCGAGAAGGCGTTCCTGGGCCACAAAGGGCGCTTCAACGGCGAGGATATTATCGACATCATAGTCCGCCAGCCCGCCACCGCCCAGTTTATCGCCCGCCACCTGTACAACTTCTTCGTGGCCGATGAAGTTCAGGTGCCATCCTGGAAAGAAGAGCCGCCGCGTGATCCCGAGGCCGTCCAGGCCATCGCCGATGTGCTGGTGAGATCAGACTACGACTTAACGGCAACACTGCGGTTTATATTCAACTCGGACTTCTTCAAAACTGAAAAGGTGTGGTTCGGCAAGGTGAAAAGCCCCGCCGAGGTGGTGGTCGGCACCATACGGCTGGTGGGCGACTACAAGAAGCCGAAGACCGGCGTCATGTCCCTGGCCATGGAGACGGGTTTTCAGGGCCAGGCCTTACTAGACCCGCCGAGTGTCGAAGGGTGGCACACCGGCAGCGAATGGATCGACACCGGTTCCCTGGTGCGCCGGGTCAATTTTATGGTGGACCGCCTCAGCGATGCCTCGATGCCAGGTGTGCAATCGATTGTTCAGCGCCTGGCCAGCGAGCCCAGCCTTACGCCTGACGCGCTAGTGGATAGATGCCTTCAATACCTAGGTAATTTGCTGGTAGAACCAGGCACTAAAAAAGAGCTAGTACAGCATGTTGAGGGTAACAGGCGCATACGGGAAGAAAAGGGCGTGGCAGAGTTGTTGGGCCTGATAGCGGCCACTCGCGAGTTCCAGTTCTGTTAGGAGGTACATCATGGCGTTGCTACAGACCTCCAAAGGCAGAACGTACAGCTTCAGCCACTGCGTCGGCACGCTTTTCGCCTGGTCAGCGCCCACGGACATGGCCCTGGGGGAGAAGGACACGATTTACGTCGCTAGCCGCTCCTACGACCCCGGCGGCCCCTTCGGCCCACCCCAGAGATGGACCAAGTGGGATCTGATTGACGACACCCGCATCTTCGATGCTGGCTCGCCGGGCACGGGCGACGGCGAGTTTTTATGGCCTTCTTCCATTGCCTTAGATGCCCAAGGGAGCGTGTATGTGGCGGACGAGTACCTAAACCGCATATCGGTTTTTACTACTGAGGGCCAGTTCGTGGGCAAGTGGGGTACAGCGGGCGAAGGCCCAGGACAACTAGCCGGGCCTGTGGGGATGCGTTTCCATAGGGACGGCAACCTGTACGTCTCTGAGAGCGGCAACCATCGGGTGCAGAAGTTCTCCAAGGACGGGAAGCCTCTGGGTCAGTGGGGCCGATATGGCGGTGGCCCCGGCGAGCTGAACATGCCTTACGGCCTCCATATCGACGACGATGGCAACATTTTTGTGGCGGATTGGGGTAATGACCGGGTGCAGAAGCTCTCGCCCGACGGCACGTTTATTATGCATTTCGGCCACCCGGGGACTGGGCCCGGACAGTTACAGCGGCCCACCAGTGTCGCCACTGACAAAGACGGCGACGTGTACGTGGCCGACTGGGGCAACAACCGCGTCAACATCTACGCCAAGGACGGCGAGTTCATCATGTCGCTTTATGGCGACGCGCGAGAGCTGTCCAAGTCCGGGAAGGCGTTCATCGACGCCAACCCTGATATAGCCAAGGCCAGGAGAAGGGCGGACACGTCGGTGGAGTGGGGCTTCCGGCGGCCCTCGGCGGTGCTGGTGGACGGGCAGAACAGGCTGCTGGTCATTGAGTCCATCAGCGGGCGCATCCAGTTCTACCAGAAAGAGGACGGCTACTCAGACCCGCAGTTTAATCTGTAACCGTTCGCATGGCGGCTAACCAGCAAGAGGGGGGGGCGGAGATAAAGACCTCCGCCCCCCCTCTAATTACAGCGCGGTATTCCTACCTGCACTCGATGGAGAACCTCTCAAACGCCGCTGTAACTTCTCCGTTCGCGTTGACAGTGAAGTGGGCGACGCCCTTGACCGAGACCTTGGAGCCGTCACTGCCTTTGCCCTGGCCGTTAACAGTGAAGGTGCCGTTGAAGTTCTTCTTGTTAGAATTCTCGCCGAACCACTGGGTGACATGGCCGGTGTAAGTAACGCCGCTCTGCGTCCAGGTAAAGTCGGCGACAATGGTGCCAGTGAGGTGGTAACGCCCATCATCAAACACGGTCTCATGGAAGACAATCTTCCCTTCAAGCGTTATTTCCGCGAACTCGCCATTGCATACCTCATCGACAAATGTCTCCGAGAAGGGACTATGGGTCGTGGTGGTTGTCGGGGGCTGGGCGCTCGCCACGCCCACCGCCGCGAACGCAAACAAAGCAGCAGCCGCCAGTGCTACCAGAAGTTTCCGCGCCATCTCTTATCTCCTCATTGAATGTTAATTCCCCCGCAACACTGCCCCTCATTTGAGCAACTTCGAAAGGAAACCTCCGGAGCAGTGTGCAGTAAGCCGACAAACTGTTCCACCGTCAGAAATGGGGGTGCCGTCCTGACTAGTGTTCGATGATAGCGTCCACATGCAGTAATCCCACCCTCTTTAGGACTAATCGCTGCTTTGCTCCGTGAGATTGAGCCGTTTGCCCTCCTAGTCCCTCATCTCTATAATCCCTCCCACTTTCATCTAAGGAGTCACGCCTATGTATCTCATCAGGCGCAAAGTTAAGTGCAAGCCGGGCAAAGCCTGGGAGGTGGCCGGGTATCTTACGCGAATCTGCCGCGCTTACGAGTCGATGCCCCAGGGCCGCGACAAGGCGGTAGTGTACATCGGCGGTGCGGGGCTGCCGGGCGAGGCGAACACCGTCTATGCCGAATGGAAGCAGGAGCGCATCGAGCCCATTAAGCAGGGCGGCGTCCCCGAGGCCGTCCGCACCAACCACGCCAAGATGGCCGAGTGCATGGACGAGTACACCATCGAATTCTATGAGCTGGCCACCGAGGAAAAGCTAAAGGCGCGGAACTTCCTTTAGGTCTAGCTTCGCGAATCACTCAGAGCGGCGGCTGTGCCGCCGCTCTTTATTTTTTAGGCTGCTTCTTCCCTTTCTTCGCCTTCTTCTCCTTCGGCGGCATCGACGCCGTGAAGGCCAACGAACGCTCCACCCACGGCTTAACCTTCCCTGCCTGCCCGAGCCAGCTAGAAGGTACTACCACGTAACCCTTCATCGGCCGGCCCTCCATGGGCGTGAAGGGCGACGCGCCCTTCTCCCTCATCAGCGCCGACTGGTCGGCATCAGAAAGGCGGACGAAGAGGTCATCGCCGAAGAGGCCCATGAACATGTTGCCATTGACGAAGGCCGCCACCTGGCCGAACATGGGCCGGGTGGAAACTCGCGGGTCCTCGGGCAGCACCGACTCGAAATACGCCTTGGCCTTGTCGCTGGGTCTTGGCATGGGCATGGAAACCGACTCCTTTTATCAGCTTTGGCTGGCGTTGCTTTCCAGGACTTGTTTCAGTTTCTCCAGGTCTTGAGCCATGTAACGCTTGACGGACTGAGCCAGCATAGGCGAGGCGAACTTGTAGAAGCCGCCGGCCTCGCCGTGGGCCTTGACCCGCACCAGCGTGCCCGATTCCTTGTCCTCAAACTGATACATGACGCGCATGGGGAAGGGGCCTTTGACCGACTTCATATCCAGAAGCTGGCCTAGTCGATAGTCAGTGATCTCCAGCACATACTCGACTTTCCGTCCCATAAAGGCGGCGATGCGTTCCACCCTGGCCCCCGTGCCCACAGGCGGCGGTGTCAGCAGCCGCACCGATTTCAGCGCGTTGATCCACTTCATGTCGTTGGACGGGTCCATGACAAAGCCGGCCACATGCTCGCGGGGCTTGTTGATAACGGTCTCTACAGTAACATCGACAGGCATTACTATCTCCTCGGCAGCAATGTTAGCGAATCCTAACATTCGAGAGCATATAAGGCAAGGCTGGTGGATAGCAGAATGCAGCCCCTCATAGTCGATGCGGCTGTGGCATACTAAGCGCGGCGAACCCCACTCCAAGGAGCGTCCACACCCATGGCAAAACTCACCGCCGGACAGACCGTCGTCGATACTCTCCGCGCCCACGGCGTCCGGTATATCTACGGACTCGTCGGCTCGTCCTTCATCGAAGTTATGGACGCTATGTGGGGCGCCGAGGATATAAAGTTTGTCGGCGCGCGGCATGAGCAGGCGGCGGGGTTCATGGCCCTGGGGCAAGCCCTGGCCACCGGTGAGGCTGGCGTGTGCATGGCCCAGAACGGCCCCGGCGTCACCAACCTCCTGACCCCCGTGGCGGCGGCCAAGTTCACCCACGCGCCCCTGGTAGTGCTGGCCGGCGCGCCCATGTCCAGCCAGCTTTACAAAGACTCATTCCAGGAACTCGACCAGAAGGCCATCTTCGCGCCTGTGTGCAAGTCCGTGATGCATGTAACCCACGCCCATCGCATTCCGGAAATCCTCAGCCACGCCTTCCGAATCGCCGCGTCGGGACGAAAAGGGCCGGTGCTGGTGGACCTGCCCCGCGACCTGCTGAACGAGCGCGGCCTGGACATCGCGCCGCCGCCGCCCATCGCCACTAAGCCCCAGCGTATTCAAGGCGACCCCGCATTGATAGACGAAGCCCTGGCGCTAATGAAGCGGTCCCAGCGGCCCATCATCGTCGCGGGGTGGGGGGTAATGTGGAGCGGCGCAGGCGAGGAGGTGGAGGAGCTGGCGTCGGTGCTCAATGCTGGCATCGTGACCTCCTATGAGCGAAACGACGCGGTCAGGAACAGCCATCCATGCTACGTCGGCGGGCTGGGTCGGGCAGGCGCGGCGGAGGCGCGAGAGGCGGCCCAGCGCGCGGACCTGGTCATTGCCATCGGCACGCGGCTGGGGCACTTCACTACCTTTTACAACAATCGCTATATACCAGAAGGCGCGAAAATCATTCAGGTGGAACTGAATCCAGAGGAGCTAGGGCGGCAATTCCCGATAACGGTGGGTATCTGGGGCGACGCTAAATCGGTGGCGCAGGCATGGCTGGCCGGACTGTCGGCAAAGGAGACATACAAAAAGGAAGAGTGGGGACAAGAGGTGGCGGGGCTGCGACGCCAGCGGCTGTCGCGGTTGGAGCAAGAAGGTGTTATATCCAGCCCTATGAAGCCCCAGCTTTTCTATCACGCCATGCGGAAGCTGCTGAAGGGCGACGAGGCCATCGTCCTCGACGCGGGCGCGGGGGCCGCCTACGGCTACGACCGCATCGCTTTCGAATCGCCGCGGAGCCTTTTCACCTCAGGGGAGCTGGGATGCATCGGCGCGGCCTTCCCCATCGCCCTGGGCGTGAAGATGGCCCAGCCCCATCGCGCCGTCATCAGCATCAGCGGCGACGGCGGCTTCTTCATGAACGCCCACGACCTGGAGACGGCGGTACGATGGAAGATACCTACCGTCAACTTTGTGCTGAACAACAACTCGTGGGGGTCCGAGAAAGCCTACCAGAAGCACCTCTACGGCGAGCGATACATGGAGGCGGATATCGGCAACCCGCGATTCGACAAGCTGGCGGAGCTTTGCGGCGCGGCGGGCTTCTACGTGTCCAACGTTAAGGATCTGCCCGCTGTGTTTAAAAAGGCGATGTCGTTGCAGCGGCCCAGCGTCATCGAAGTCGCCATCGATCCCGACGAGCTGCCCTACCCGGCCCGCGCCGAGGATGTGTTCAGGAAGTAAGTGTTAAAGCTAACGTTCAGAGGAGCGGACCAGCAGGACTGGCGCTGCGGAATGGCTAATGACGCGGTCGGCCACGCTGCCCAGAAGCGTCCTGCTCGCGCCGCCCCGACCACGGCTAGTCATGACAATGAGGGGGCTGGCCGCTTTGCCTGCAAGGTTTAATATTGCTTCAGAGGGGTCGCCGAGGCGCTTGACTGTGCTGATACGCTTCGGGTCCAAGTCCCTAAGGGTGCGCTTCTTGGCCTCCAGATAATCGGTGACTTCCCTTTCCATGCTCGCTCGGGCCTTCTCATATACGCGTATCCACTCGACGGAGTAGGCGAGATCATGGACAGGTATTACTCGCAATAGTTGAAGTCTTGCCTTAAGGCTTTTGGCTAACTGGCTAGCCACAGGCAGGGCTGCTTCCGAGACCGCCGAGCCATCCAGGGCGACAATGACGTTTTTGATCGGGGTCGTCCTTGCGGAACTTTTCTTTTTGGACGGGCGCACTAACATGACGGAGGCGATGCCGCTGCGCACCACCCTATCGGCGACGCTGCCCAGGAGCCAGTGCTGGATGCCACGGCGTCCATGGGTAGACATGGCTACCAGGGTGTCGCCGTTCTGAGATTTAGCCTCTTTCAGGATGACATCAACAACCTTTCCGGTCTTTACCAGATGCTCAACCCTGAGACCACGAATGCTCCTCGAGGCGTCCTTCAACGTCCCCGCGGCCGCCTCTCGCTCGGTCTGCTCAAGGGACTCTAGCTGCTCCATGAGCACCAGGTCAGGCTGGAACAACATCTC
>Ga0194132_10001720_pt1 | contig 43448 bp, 43 predicted proteins | sample TA2KigOf80mmetaG_FD_148612 | JGI IMG/M metagenome (GOLD analysis project Ga0194132, IMG submission 148612) | Freshwater microbial communities from Lake Tanganyika, Tanzania - TA2015054 Kigoma Offshore 80m | ecosystem: Environmental > Aquatic > Freshwater > Lake | place: Tanzania: Lake... | reverse complement strand
ACACAATGGTCTCGTCTCTCATCCCTGCTCTTGTGCAGAGGCTCTCCACTCCGGTCAATCACTATTGCGGTAAGTTGTTTCCTGCCACCGCCTAAGCATCAGTGTTCTCGTCGCTCTTGGGATTTGGGGATATGCTTACCGGCTCGGATTGCGTCACGGTCGAGCGATGAATGTCCCGTTTCGGTTAATTGATGAACTCTTGGATCACAAAATTCACTGCTGCCGGCAAGAGCCGTCGACGGCTCGGTTCGAACTCGAAACACTATTAGGACTTGAAGCCTGGGAGTCGCAGCCTCTCGTACGGAACGTACTACAGCCCACGCGTCAGATGCCGAGTGAGAAGGGAAACGCTGAACCACTCCCGCCGCACAATACGAAAAAGGTGGCGTAGCAAGTAGCGAATGCCCAGCGTGGAAAATCCACGAAAGAAGGAGAGGGCAGTGGGCTTTCTCCTCGAACACGAGCATTGCTTGCCGATTATTCCTTGAGACTGGCGCTCTCACATCTTGTCAAGACGTTTCTAGAGTTGGGCCACGGCGCGCAGTGCCCAACCGGAACCGATTGCGGGCTGCCCCCCCGCATCGGCTCCGGAAGAATCATACGGAGCAGTGACGCCCTCTCCCACAACTCAAAAGAAGAGGGTAGAGTGGCTGCATCACTCTAAGGTATCCTATGCCAGATGAAGACCGACGAGGCACTGACCATCCTTCGACAAATTCAGGGTGAACGGTTCAGCGTCGTGCTACTGTCCCCGTTCCTGCTGAGCCTGCCGAAGCATGAACGGCGCTTATCTACTCCACAACTGATTTAGGAAACCTCTATGCTTTCTCGTCCACTCTCTCCCGGGTATGCCAAGCGGTGCACGATTGCCTTGCAGAAATTTGCCAAACCTGGGGACCCCGTCGTTGCGCTGTGTCCGACGTATGATCCAACTGCTACCTGTGGTCTGTGCCAACGCCCCGCCATTTATCGCTGTTTTCCCATCCAGAATATGCGCACCCAAGCCGTACTGATGCTTGGGGTTGAGTGTGTCCAGGCTTATCGACTGTTGGCGAAGCGACTACGACGAGGAAACGAGCAATACCGTGACCCTGGAGCGGTTACGGCAATTATCAAACGGTATCAACGTCGAGGGCAACTCACAGAGGCGCAAGTCGTGGATTTTCTCTCCGCGGCGCATGTCAGCGTGCGACCAGGCGGCAAAGCTGAACGCTGACGCTAAAACAGCGCAATCTTGCCATATTCTCCATCGTACCCAGGAGTAATCTGGACTTCACCGCGACGCACTTTCATGATGCCCGCGACAATGCGTGGAGGCGTGCCGTCGGCGAATTCTTTCTCGTCAAGATCAAGCAAGATGCGTAATTCTGAGCCATAGCGATCGAGCAGACGATCATACTCAACGTTCACCTTCTTGGTATTGGTCCGTTGTCCGACGGCAGCTGCGATGATTTCTTCGAGTGGCAGGAGGTAGCGTGACGGAATCGGCAGCGCTGGAGCATAGCCCACGTCGCGATCGGCCAGCGCTTCGATGCGGTGGAGGACCCCCACTGTGATTTTCTTACCGCAACGTGGACAGCGCCCTGACGCTGCTCTTGTTTCGTGTGGTGCCAGACACACCTGACATGGCCGATGACCGTCAAGATGATACTTGCCTTCTTGGGGGAAAAACTCAAGCGTATGGAGAAACTGTTGCGGATCACGACTCGTGAGCGCTTCACAAACGTCAGTGTAGCGAAGAGCACAATTCAAGATATTCGCTTCTCGTGCAAGTTTCCGCGGTGAATGCGCATCTGAGTTAGAGATCAAAGCAACGTGATCAAGAAACGACACTCGCCAGTTCATTGCTGGGTCAGAGGAAAGCCCCGTTTCTACCGCACGAATATGGCGGACATCCGCACCGTAACATTCCTCTAGTGACTGAAATCCCGACGATACTCCCAGCACCGAAAACCACGGGGTCCACACATGGGCGGGAATCACTTCGCAGGCGGGGTCGACCTCTTTTGCGATCACGAGTAGTTCTCTCGCCGTGCACTTGAGTGTTGGCCTCCCATCCAGGGCTAAATTACCGTGGGTTGCGAGTCGGGTATTGAGGCGATCCACAACGGCAAAACTGGGGGCAAAAATGAGCGTGTGAGTTTTTCGTCCTCGACCTTCATGGCGAAAAATATTGGTGATCTCCACAGTCAGCATGAAGCGGACGTCACGTTCACCTTCACGGAGTCGAAACAATCCCTCTTCTGCGGGCTCAAGTTGTTGTCTGAGTGAAGCAAGATAGATTGGATGGGTAAAGTCGCCAGTACCAAGCAGGGTAATGCCTTTGCGCTTCGCCCACCAGGCGAGACGACTTACTTCCATCTCTTGACTACACGCTGCGCTGAAACGTGAGTGAATGTGGAGATCCGCGACGATTTGCATCGAGCGCATTTCCCCTGATCTGACCGCGACTGTCAAGTAGCGTGCTCCTACATGCTGGGCTTATACCCCTTACGAACGTATAGGTACTCAGCCTAAAGCGGAGCGAGATTCTCCCGATAGGTTCTAGAAGGAGTTGGCACCTTTTTGAAATGGTCCGATAGGCTCACAGTGGGGAAACCTCATGGTCACGAAAACGCAGGTTGATTCGCATGGATATAGGGATGTATCTGTCCCTTCAAACTCCCGATGTGGAAGTGTGTTCAGGCAGGGTCGTTGGGGAGTAGGAACTGGCCTCGTCCTCGCCGCTCTTGTCCTGTTCGCGCCCGCCGGGCGTGCGGAGTCCACCGCGCTGGCAGAAGATAAAGCCGGGACAGCGCAAGTACAAGACTCTCTCGATCTTGATCTTGGCGAATTGTCAAGTCTCAAGGTGTTTGGTGCCTCACAGTATGTACAGAAAGTGACAGAAGCTCCGGCTTCGGTGACCATCATCACTGCCGACGAAATCAAGAAATACGGCTACCGTACGTTGGCTGATATTCTTCACAGTGTGAACGGGGTTTATGTCACCAACGATCGGAGTTACAGCTACGTCGGCGTCCGTGGCTTTAACCGTCCGGGGGATTATAACTCGCGCGTGCTGTTGCTGGTTGATGGGCACCGCCTCAACGACAATCTCTACGATCAAGCAGGTATTGGTACGGAATCACCTGTCGACGTCGATTTGATCGATCGTGTGGAAATTGTCCGTGGACCGAGTTCCTCTCTCTATGGGACCAATGCGTTCTTCGGAGTCATCAACGTCATCATGAAGCGTGGGCGTGACCTCAACGGTACTGAACTCTCAACCGAGATTGGCGGGTATCATTCGTATAAGGGGCGGGTGACCTACGGTAAACGACTCTCAAGCGACCTCGAAGTGCTCATGTCAGGCGCATTCTATGATAGCCGTGGGCACGAACGCCTTTTCTACAAGGAATATAACGATCCCGCCACGAATAACGGAGTTACGCGTCGCGCTGATGGCGACCAATCTTACAATCTGTTCACCAAGATCACCTATCGTGATCTGACGCTCGTGGGTGGATATAGTGGGCGCGAGAAAGTTGCGCCCACCGCCCATTTCGGAACGGTATTCCCGAGCAGACGAACGAGCGACTACGACGAGCGCGGGTACATTGATCTCAAGTACGAAAAAGAAATTGCCAAAGGCTGGGAACTCGTCACCCGTCTCTATTACGATCGCTATTATTATCGAGGCAATTTCTTTTTCGACTATTCAGACACGGCTGACCCCGTGTTTGTCTTGAACCAAGACCACCATGTTGGCGAGTGGTGGGGCGGCGACGTTCGGTTGACGAAACGACTGTGGGAGAAACATCGTGTCACTGTCGGTGCAGAATATCGTCATGATTTTCGCCGCGAACTGACGAATATCGATCGACAACCATTCGTCTCGTATTTGAGAAAAAACATTGGCTCACGCAACTGGGCACTCTTTTTGCAAGATGAATTTACCATCCGTGAAGATCTTATTCTCAACGGTAGCGTACGATATGATTATTATGACTCGTTCGGCGGGACGCTCAGCCCGCGCGTCGCGCTGATTTACAACCGTTGGCATACCACGTTTAAGTTGATCTACGGAACCGCATTCCGCGCTCCCAACGCCTATGAGCAGTTCTATACCGGAACCGCATTGAAGGCGAACTTCAACCTCAACCCTGAGAAGATTACGACCTACGAGGCGATTGTCGAGCGATCGTTGGGCAAGAACCTCAGGGCATCTCTTGCCGGATATTATTACACGATCGATGGTCTACTGAATCAAGCAGAAGATCCTGCTGATGGATGACTGGTGTTTACCAATACCGACTCCGTCGAGGCAAAGGGCATAGAATTGACGCTTGACGGTCATTGGTCCTCAGGGATGGTGGGGCGGCTCAGTTACGCCTTGCAAAAGACCACCAATCACCAAACCAGGCGACCACTCACGAACTCGCCACAACACATGGCAAAGTGGAATCTCATCGTGCCGCTACTCATGGATAGATTGTTTGCTGGGATAGAGACCCGCTATCTCAGTAACCGCGTGACTCTATCGGGCAGAAACGCCGGGGACTACGTCGTTACCAACGTCACGCTGTTTAGCCGCAATGTGTTTCCAGGAGCTGAAGTATCGGCAAGTGTGTATAACCTCTTCGATGCAGGCTACGGCGATCCTGGCTCTGAGGAACACGCGCAAGATACGATTCGTCAGGACGGGCGGACGTTCATGTTGCGACTAAAGTATGGGTTTTGAGTTGGCTGTCCCGCAAAGCTTCCCTGCCTGCATAGATACCCTCTCCTGTCCCTCATAAGGGTAGGTTTTTTATCCAAGCCTCAATTGGCGCGGATTTCCCGTCCTGAGGAGCCGCGTGTTCGTCAGGCCCGCGCAGGCGGGCATCCAGGAGCTTCACCCCTGAACGATTGCGTATTCCCCCTGGATTCCCGCATTCGCGGGAATGACGTCTCGTCTTTTCTCAGCCTAAAAGCCTACCCCTAAAAGCTCTCCTGTCCCCCTCTCGTTGCTGACCCTAGAGTCCTTACGGTATTATACCCTCTCTTTTCCATTCAAACGGAGGGGATCATGCGTCTCAAAGATAAGATCGCACTCGTCACTGGAGGGAGCCGCGGTATCGGCCATGCTATTTGCGTGCGGCTCGCAGCCGAAGGGGCCAAAGTTGCTGTTGTCGATATTCTCGAAACAGAAGCACAACAAACGGCCAATGAAATCAAGGCTAGCGGTGGGCAAGCCATGGCCGTACGATGTGATGTCACTCAGCTTGAGCAGGTGCAAGACGCCGTGCTGGCAGTGACCGATGCCTGGAGCCAGGTCGATATTCTGGTGAACAACGCTGGCTGGGACAAAATCGAACCCTTCATCGAGAGTCAACCAGAAACCTGGGAGAAGGTGATTGCGATCAACCTCAAAGGCCCCATCAGTTTTTGCCACACTGTTGTTCCGCAAATGTTGCAGCGCGGGAGCGGAAAAATTATCACTATAAGTTCTGACGCTGGTCGGGTGGGGTCCACTGGCGAGGCTGTGTACTCTGCCTGTAAAGCGGGTGTGGTCGGGTTCTCGAAAACCCTCGCCCGTGAACTGGCGCGTGCAAAGATCAACGTCAACGTTGTTTGCCCGGGACCGACAGAAACACCGCTCCTCAAGCAGATCACAGGCGGGAGTAAAGGTGCACGCATCATTGATGCGATGACCAAAGCGGTGCCATTCCGTCGCCTCGGCCAACCAGAAGAAATTGCGGCTGCGGTCGCGTTCTTCGCATCGCCTGATGCTGATTTCATTACTGGACAAGTCCTCTCTGTAAGTGGTGGATTGACCATGGCCGGTTAATGATGCAGCGGAAGTGCGAACAGAGGTACACATGACCAGCGTGACTCAAAAAGATTACCTGCTAACGCCGTATCGTGTCCTCGACCTCACTGGCGAGAACGGTCTGATGTGCGGGAAGCTCCTCGGCGATTTAGGTGCCGAGGTGATTGTTGTCGAGCCTCCCGGTGGACATCCGGCACGTGCAATCGGGCCTTTCTATAAGGACCAGCGGCATCCGGAGAAAAGCTTATTTTGGTTTGCCTTTAACACTAGTAAGAAGGGTATTACCCTCGACATCTCACAAACTGACGGGCAGAAGCTGCTGAAGGAACTGGTTCGCCAGGCAGACATTGTGGTTGAATCGTTTGCCCCTGGGTATCTGGACGCTCTAGGGGTCGGGTACTCAGCACTCTCGGCGATCAAGCCTGATCTGATTTTTACCTCGATTACGCCGTTTGGCCAAACTGGCCCGCGCCGTGACTGGAAAGGTACGGATCTGACGCTCCAGGCGCGGAGTGGGATGCAATATCTGCTCGGCGACCCAGACCGTGCACCCGTGCGTATCAGTGTCCCGATGATTGCTACCAAAGGTGGCGTCGAAGCTGCGAATGCTTCCTTGTTTGCGCTATTTCATCGCAATCGTACGGGCGAAGGGCAACACGTTGATGTTGCGCTGCAACCGGTCGGCGTGTGGCAAATGATGAACGCCTCGTCATTTCCCAAACACCACGGAACCGACCAGAAACGAGCCGGGGACCGCTATAATGCAGGCTTTGGTAATGCGCGGGCGATTCTCTCGTGTGCCGATGGTTACGTGACGTTTCTGACCATGGGCGGTCACATGGGTGCGCCGACGCTCTATGCGATGGGACGGTGGATGGAAAGTGAGGGTAAACTTCCTGATGTGATGCGGGGGAAGAAGTGGGAAGAGTGGGACCTCGCCAAGCTTGCGACTGATCCGGTGGCACAAAAAGAGATGGACGATCTGAACGAGACCTTGGCCAAATTTCTTGCCACCAAATCGAAATGGGAAATCTTCGAACGCGCGTGCAACGAGAAGATTCTTGCGGCACCAGTCAACAATGTCAAAGATTTGGTTGAGCACCCACAACCCAACGCGCGTGGGTTTTTTCACAAACTGTGGCACGAAGATCTCAACACCGAGATTACGTACCCTGGCCATTGGGCGTTGATGACCAACGCGCAAGCCGGGCCGCGGTTTCGTGCGCCAGGCATTGGGGAACACAATGGCGAAATCTACGGACGGCTGGGATATGCTGCCGAACAGATACGCGAATGGCGGCAGGCGGGTGTTGTTTGACATTGGGTAAGCATTACGGGTGAAGCGTGAAGCATTGACAAAACGAAATTCCCTTCCATTTTTAACTTTTACCTTTTCCTTGTGAGGCGTTTATGTCGCGACCGTTCGATGGACTCAAAGTTCTCGATTTTGGCTGGATAGGTGTTGGCCCGATCACAGCTCGTTATCTCGGTGATAATGGCGCGACGGTGATTCGTATCGAGTCGTTGACACGATTCGATGGCTTGCGTATGGCGCCGCCGTATAAAAATGCCAAACCTGGCCTCAATAACAGTCAGTTCTTTGCCACCTTCAACGCTGGCAAAATGAGCCTTGGGTTGAATATGGCGCACGCCGATGCCCGCGCGATTGCTAAACGTCTCTGCCTGGAATGGGCCGATGTCATCGTTGAAGGGTTCACTCCCAAGCAAATGCGCGCGTGGGGATTGCACTACGAAGACCTATCGCAAACGCGACCTGACCTGATCATGGTGTCGACATGCCAGCTTGGGCAGACTGGCCCGTACTCGATGTATGCGGGCTACGGGAACATGGCTGCATCGCTCGCGGGTTACTATGAGATTACCGGCTGGGCCGATCGTGGCCCAGCGATGGTGTATGGTGCATACACTGACATGCTCACTCCTGGTGTCGGCGCCGCGCTGGTTGCGGCTTCGCTTGACTATCGACAACGGACGGGCAAAGGACAATGGATCGATCTGTCTCAGTTTGAGACCGGCGTGAATCATGTGCCGGTGGCAGTGCTCGACTACGTCGTGAATGGCCGGGTGGTCACCCGCAATGGTAATCATGATGACCGTGGTTGTCCGCACGCGGTGTATCCCTGCACTGGTGACGAGCGCTGGCTGGCTATCGCTGTCTTTAGCGATGATGAATGGCAGTCCCTCGTCCGAGTCATGGGGGATCCCGCCTGGGCCCAGGCAGAGAAATTCACCACAGCAGTTGGGCGACAAGCCAATGAGGCCGAACTCGATCGTCTGATTGAAACCTGGACCAAAACTCAAGATGCCGCTCTTCTGGAGTCTCTGCTACAAGCTGCCGGTGTCGCTGCTGGGATGGTCGCGAAACAATCTGACTTATTTGACGATCCGCAGCTCGCGCATCGCGAATTTTTCGCCTGGTGTGAACACAAAGTGATGGGACGTTCGCCCTATGATGGACTGATGGCGCAGCTTGGCAAAACTCCGGGTCAAGTGTCTACCGCGCCGCTCTTGGGTGAACACTATGAAGAGGTGCTCAAAGGTATTCTCCACTATTCCGATGAGGCGATCGCCGAGTTGATTGGTAGGGGTACGGTGGAAATGTATCTTGAGTGAAGAGCAGGCTCCAGGACAGGTGAAGCGCTCGAAGATGTCAATGCTTGTATGGAACGCCGCCCCTGGTTTTTGCAGTTGAGAAAATAGCTGCCGGGGTGCTTGAAGAATTGAATAGCTTGTTACGACTTCAGCGACTGTCGAATGTCGCGCAGACAGCGCTGAGAGATTGGGAAACGCCTATGATCAAAATCTTCGTAGCAGATGATCACGCCATGATCCGGCGGGGGATCAAACAGACTGTTGCCGACGAAGTCGATATGCAGGTGGTTGGCGAAGCGCAGAGTGCCAAACAAACAATCGATTTGCTGCGCATCTCTGAATGTGATGTCGTCATTCTCGATGTCAGCATGCCGGATGGGAACGGCCTGCACGTCTTGAAAGAGATTAAGAAAGAACGGCCCACGTTGTCAGTGCTCATGCTGAGTATGCATCCTGAAGAGCAGTTTGCCGTGCGAGCATTGAGAGCAGGTGCGTCAGGCTACTTGACGAAAGAGAGTTCGCCAGAAGAGTTGCTGACTGCTCTACGCAAAGTGTCGACGGGCGGACGATACCTGACCCTCTCGCTGGCTGAAAGACTTGCCGAGGATTTGGTTACGGCAAGCCCGGTGAACAGTCATGAACGGTTGTCGGACCGTGAATACGAAGTGTTTTCTCTCCTTGCCTCAGGGCGGACCGTGTCTGAAATTGCTGAACAGCTTTCCCTGAGTGTCAAGACAGTGAGTACGTATCGGGCTCGCATCCTCGAAAAAATGAACTTGCGGAATAACGCCGAGATCATGCGCTATGCTATGCAGCGGCAGCTGGTAGACTGACGATGATGAGTCGAGAACGCAACGGTGAAGTACAGAGGGGCATATGGGGGATCCTGATGATGGGGGAAGTAACCCCCGAGTCTTGATTGTTGATGTCGACGATCAGCAGCGTCACATTCTGAGTACAGTTGTTCAATCCGCAGGGTTCTTGGTCGTGAACTGCGACACGATCGAGGCAGCCATTGAGTGCCTTGAGCGAGAGCCTTTTGCCATTCTTGTCGTCGCCCTCACTTTCCCGAGTGCTGCATCTCCCCAGTTCTTGCAGCACGTATGCGCGCTGAGTCCTGCGACGCGAGTTGTCCTCTACACAAACTGTGATAATTTTTCTGTTGTCAAAACCGCTCTCAATCTCGGTGTGTTTGCTTATGTCGAGAAAAAAGAAGGACCAGAAGAACTCGTGCGGCAGCTTCACCGTGCGACAACAGCCCAGAGCGGTGTGTTTGAGAAAGTGGTAGGGCACGAGTCAGAGCAGTTCCTGCACTCCATTATCGATGCGTTGCCTTCGCATCTGTGCGTACTTGATGAAACCGGCGAGATTGTTGCCGTCAATAAAGCCTGGCGGGAATACACGAAAAAAAATGCCCCTGAAGCAAGAGGGACGGCAGAAGGTGTGAACTATCTTGCTGTATGTGATGAAACGCGCGATGAATTTGCCGATCAGGCAAAAGCCTTTGCTACTGGAATCCGTGCGGTCCTTCACGGAGAGCAAGAAAGTTTTGCGTGTGATTATGCTTGTCCTTCGTTGACGGCATCTGGATGGTTTCATGGCCAGGTGATAAGAGTCCCTGGGCCCGGACCAGTGCGTGTGGTGGTGACTCACGATGATATCACTGACCGCATGAGAGCGGAGAACGCGTTGCGTGAGAGTGAAGCCCTCTTTCGTTCTCTGGCTGAAACCTCACAGGCTGGTATTTTCATTGTTTAGGATGAGTCCCTGATCTATGTCAATCCAGCGCTCGGTCGGATATCTGACTATAGCCAGCAGGAACTGCTGACGATGAAGTTTTGGGAGACCATGGCGCCTGAGTTTCGCGAGTCGATTAAGCAAGCTGGCCTGGCGCGACAGCGCGGTGAATCTGTTCCGGGGAATTATGTGCTGAGAACTGTCACCAAGAGCGGTGATGCCTGCTGGGTCCGTGCTGCCATGAGTACCATTTCCTATCGTGGGCAGTTGGCTGGCTTAGGCGTTGTCATCGACATCACTGAGCAAAAGCGAGCCGAAGAGGCGCTCCGTGAGAGTGAGTCTCGCTTCCGCGCTATCTTCGAGCAGGTCGCGGTGGGAATGGCGCACGTTGGTCTCGATGGGCGCCTCTTGCTGGTGAATCAGAAACTGAGTGATATTCTCGGCTACACGGTGGATGAACTGCAGCAGAAGTCCTGTTCTGAGGTCACACATCCGGGCGATCGCGAGGCAACCAAGAAGGCTGCACAACGTGTTCTCTCAGGAAAAGATCTCTCCTTTGTTCTGGAGAAACGCAGCCTTCGTAAAGATGGAACTGTCGTGTGGACCAGGGTGACGAGTGTCCTTGTACGCTCTGGTTCTGGCGTTCCCTTGTATTATGTTGATGTGATGGAAGACATTTCCATGCGGAAACAGATCGAAGCTGAGCAAGCTCGACTTATTGCAATTTTGGAGAACACGCCGGATTTCGTGGCGACAACCACAATTGATGGGCGTGGGATCTACATGAATCGAGCAACCCGTGAATTGTTTGGTCTCTTGGGAGATGAGGAACTGCGGAAGTGGCAGGGCCCGCAAGCGTACACCGAACAGTCAAGAGAGATTGTGTCTCGTCAAGGAATTCCTACGGCCTTACGCTCAGGAATATGGTCTGGAGATGTATCTGTCGTTCGTCACACCGGAGAAGAAATTCCCACTTCCCATGTCATCCTTGCTCACAAAGATGAAACGGGGCGAGCCCAATATCTCTCAGTGATTGCGCGTGACATCTCCGAGCAAGAAAAGGCCAGGGAGACGCTACAGACCTTTTCTCGGCGGATCTTAGATGCGCAGGAGCAGGAGCGACGACGTTTGGCCTGTGAGTTGCACGACGAGTTGGGGCAAGTGTTGAGTGCCGTGAAACTCACATTGCAGAACATCTCTCGCCGACCAATCAACATGCCAGAACGCATTAAAGAGAGCGTCGATATGGTGCAGAGCGCGCTTGAACAGGTCCGTATCCTCTCACGTAATTTACGACCGCTCATGCTTGATGATCTGGGACTTGTGGCAGCTTTGCGTTGGTACGCCGATCAACATGAGCAGTTGACGCATGCTCATGTCGAATTTCTGGCGGACGTTCCCGACCAGCGATTCTCACCCGAAGTGGAAATTGTCTGTTTCCGCGTCGCGCCAGAAGCGTTGACGAACATTATGCGGCACGCACAGGCCGAGAACGTGTGGATTGAGATTCACTATCATGACGAGGCACTCCATTTACTCGTTCAAGACGATGGTGTGGGCTTTGACGTGGAGGCCGTATTTGCCGACATGACGCGCAGGAGCAATGGTGGTTTGCTCGGAATGCGGGAACGCGCCCAACTGGTGAATGGGCACGTGCAGATCACTTCGATCATTGGGGAAGGGACCGAGGTACGAGCGATGTTTCCGGTTGCACTCACCCATGACCAGGACATACAGCCGAATTGAGGCGCTAAGGCGCTCATTGTGTGTGCATCGAAAACGCTTTTCTCCCATGAGCGGAGAAGAAACGTAGGCCGGGATAAAGCCACAGGCCGCTCCCGGCGTGCAGGTGCCGGAAACGCTGCGCTTATTCCGGCCTACATGGACGACCCCAACAGGTCAAAATGAGAACTGCTGCAGCTGAAGCACGCGAACTGATACCTTGACAGCCCTATGCAGGCACGGTAGCGGGGGAGGCGGGCGAAAGGCAAAAGGAGGGTTTATGTCCACGATGCCTCTGAAAGAAGTTGATAACGTCGAGATCCTTACCGTGCTCGACAATACGGTCGACATGCTCCTACCGGATTCCGACAAAGCCAAGCGTCCTCCGCGTCATGCAGATGCTATGACACGGGAAAACCTCATCGCTGAGCACGGCTTCTCTGCGCTGGTCAAAGTCACCAACGGCAATACGTCGGAGCTGTTGCTCTTTGATGCGGGCCTGAGCCGACGAGGTCTGATTCACAACATGGATGTGCTGGACATCAAACCCAAAGAATTTCATTCCATTGTCCTCAGTCATGGCCATGCTGATCACACCCGTGGCTTGATGGGGATGGTCGAGCGTCTCGGGGAAAAGAAAATGCCGTTGTTGCTTCACCCCGATGCATTCCTCGAACGAAAAGTGATTTTCCCTGACGGGCATGAAATTAATCTCCCGCCGCCAGACCGAAGAATTCTCTCTCAGGACGGTATCGAGTTCATTGAAGAGCGTGGTCCGTCGTATGTGCTGGGCGGCTTGGTACTGGTTACCGGGCAGGTGCATCGCACCACCTCGTTTGAAACCGGTTTTCCGTTACATCATGCGCTGCGTGATGGGGAGTGGCAAAAAGATCCGTATATCCATGATGATCAGGCTGTCGTGGTCAATGTCAAAAATAAGGGATTAGTCGTCCTCACTGGTTGTGGTCATGCGGGTGCCATCAACACTATTAAACAAGCGCAAGAACTGACTGGGGTACAAAAGATCCATGCCGTGATCGGTGGGTTCCATTTGTCTGGCCCATTGTTCGAACCAATTATTGCTCCGACTGTGGCAGCACTGAAAGAGATGAACCCGGCGCTTGTCGTTCCAGCGCATTGTACGGGTTGGAAAGCCGTACATGCGATAGCACGCGAGTTGCCACAGGCGTTCGTGCAGAATAGCGTAGGCACGAGGTTTGTTTTATAACCAGCGGTATTTACCCTCACCCTAGCCCTCTCTCCTTCGACAAACTTAGGACGAGGCCTGGAAGGGGGAGGGGACGAAGCTTCAAGGAGGACCTTCATGAAATTCATGTTCCATCTCACTCCGGTTGTTCCGGCGACTCCACACGAGCGAGAGCGACTTGCGCCGATTGCCCATCGTACGGATAAGACGCAAGAGATGCTTGAAGAGATGATCGATCTTGCTCAGTTTGCTGAACGTGTGAACTTCGATGCGGTCAGTTACTCTGAGCATCATTTTTACACTGAAGGACTTGAGGCTGGGGCGACGCCGATTCCGCATATGTTGAACCTGCTGTTCCACACGCAGCGTATTAAAATTGGCCCAGTGGGGTTCGTGCTACCGACCTGGGACCCCATTCGCCTTGCTGAGGATGTTGCGTGGGCAGATCACATGTCCAAAGGGCGGGTGTTTGTCGGTCTTGCCCGTGGCTTCTTTCCGCGTTGGGTCAATGTCCTCGGGCAAAAGTATGGTGTGCAGCCTGGGACGATGGGACCGGAAGCAGAGTTGCGCAACCGTGAAGTATTTCAAGAACTCTTTGAGGTGATGAAACTTTCTTGGAAAGACGAACCGTTTTCATTTAACGGGAAGTATTACCAAGTGCCGTTCCCGGCTGAGGGGCTCGATTGGGCGGCGCGGGATGCGACACGGAAATACGGGGCACCGGGTGAAGTCGATGCCCAAGGGTGGCTACGCAAAATTTCACCAGTGCCGAAGACCTACCAGAAACCTCACCCGCCGTTATTCCAAGCCTTGACAACCAACGAGGATACCATTCGTTGGGCAGCACGTGAGGGAATCGTTCCGATGATGTTTTTGCCGTTCCCTGATCTCTGTATCAAAGGAGCGACGTTTTATACCGAAGAAGCCAACAAAGCGGGGCACTCGCTCCGTTTAGGACAGAATGTTGGCCTGGCACGACTCGTCTACATTGGTAAAACTCGTGCGGAAGCGATGCAACGCGCACGGGACGGGGCGATTTTCCTGTTTAGTCAGTTCCATGCCAAGTTTGATAAGAATATTCCGACTACTATTGAACCATTGATCGATGCCGGAATTGCCTTTGTCGGTACTGAGGACGATATTCGTCAGCAAATGCGGACAGTGAAAGAAAAACTCAATCCTGACTGGTTTATGATTCTCTCTGACCAAGGCTTTCTGCCTCGTGCGGTGATGAAAGAACAGATGGAGGTGTTTGGCAACGTGATGCAGGAACTTCGATAGGCTGTCAGCGATCAGCAGTCAGCTTTCAGCTTCAGCAAGGTATCGGCTTTGTTTGGCTGAGTGCTGACAGCTGCTCGTTAAGTGCTTTTTCAAGGAGACTTTATGGAAGACATACTGAAAGTGAAAATTCAACCACTGAATGCTGAAATGTTTCGCCCCTATGGTGAGGTATTGCAACAACGCGGGCTCATCTATCCGGAAACGGAAGAGGGGCGCGTGGCAATGGAGATGCTCAAGCTCAATTATCGCCCTGGCATCAAACGCATGGACCAACTGGCGATTCATTTTTCCTACAATCAGACATTTATTCCTGTGCATGGGTCGATGGTGTTGGTTGTCGGACCGCCACCACGTAATCGTGACGCTGGTATGAACGATTACGAGGTTGACTATGAGAAAATCGCCGCCTTCATGCTTGATCCCGGACAAGCGGCGCTGATCTACAAAGGCACCTGGCACAACATCATCACACTAGGAAATGAGTGCACGTTCATTAACGTGACGCGCAAAAACCAAGGTGAAGGCAACAGTCCAGCCGATGAACTGCAAGGGAGGATCGAGAAGGCCAATGCTGTCCGCTCTTACGTCGAGTATGTGGATCTGAAGAAGAGAAATAATCGGGTGATTGAGCTTGAGGTGTAGCCTCGGAACGAACGGGCGAGTGGGCGAGTGGGCGAAGAGCAAACCCGGCATTATTTATCGCCCGCTCGCCTTGTCGCCCCATCGCCCATTCAGTTGAGTAGAGTTCTTACGTCAGCATGAGGAGTGAATGTGATGCAAAAAATAATCTCCGCCGACTCGCACATGTGCGAGCCTCCGACGCTATGGCTCGATCGTATTGATCGCCGTTTTCTTGATCGTGCGCCGCGTATTGTCAAAGACCCGAATGGTCAAAAAGGTTCATTCTTTGTCTGTGAGAATCTGCCGCCGTTTCGTGTGTCTGGTGCTTTTGCCGCTGGTAAGAGTTTCGATAAGTCCTTTATGGAAGCCGGAATGGAAAATGCCATTCCGGGTGGATGGGACCCGGCTGCGCGGATCAAGGATCTTGACGAAGACGGTATTGCGGCTGAAGTCTTATACACAACCTGTGCGTTTGTCTTGTTCTGGCTTGATGATGCTGCGCTGCAGGAAGCCTGTTTTCGCGTCTATAACGACTGGCTCGCTGAGTTCTGCCGCTATGATGCAAAGCGATTCGCTGGATTAGGTTTGATCTCACTGTTTGATATTGAGCGCGGTCGGCAAGAACTCGAACGCTGCAAGAAGATCGGGCTGAAAGGCGCGATGATCTGGGCGTCACCGCCAGAAGATCAACCGTACAGCTCTTCTGCCTACGATTCCTTTTGGGCAACGGCGCAAGAGTTAGACATTCCGTTGTCGTTACACTTAGTGACCGGTAAGAGTAAGCATAGTCAACAAGATGAATCGAACATCGCCCAGTTGTACGTGCGCATGGTCAACCGACCGCACGAAGTGCAGGATTCACTGCTGACGCTGATTTTCTCTGGCGTATTGGAGCGATTTCCGAAACTGAAGATTGTCTCGGCTGAGGCAGATATTGCCTGGGTACCACACGTGCTCGAACGCGCGGACAAGTACTTCCGTCGCTTCAAGCAAGGCTATGGGGTGAATTTTTCGTTAAAGCCGAGCGAATACTTCCGCCGCCAGTGCTACGCGACATTCATTGACGATCCGCTCGGGCTCAAGACGTATCACCATCTTGGTGGTGCGGACAACATTATGTGGTCCACTGATTACCCGCACCAGGCGTCAACATTTCCTAACTCACGTGACTTCATCGAAAAAGCGTTCGCCGGAGTGCCAGAATCTGACACGCGCAAGATTACCTGTGAGAACGCGGCGAAGTTATACGGCTTCGCCGTATAGTCAAGGCGAAATGGGGAAAAGGAAAACACAGAATAACAAGATTCTTGTCTCGTCTTCCTTTGTTCCTTTTACCCCTTTCGCACCTTTTCTATCGCACCCGATGCAACAACTCTTGCCTACCGACATAGCGCTGCAAATTCTCTAACCACAGCTCTGCCACGCGTGGCAAATACATTGGCGAAGACCAGGCATTGTGTGGGGTGATAAAGAGATTCGGGAGATCCCACAGGTCGTCATTGGCAGGCCACGGCTCGGTCGGCAGCACATCAAGACAGGCGTGTCGTAGTTTGTTTGTATCCAGCGCGTCTTTTAGTGCAGAGACATCAACAACCGCCCCGCGTGCGACGTTTATCAATGTTGCTCTTGGTTTCATGACGGCAAATTCGTGTGCACCGATCAATCCACGCGTCTGCTCGGTTAACGGAACAGCGAGGACAACAAAGTCGGCCAGAGGCAACATTTGCGGAAGGTCAGCCAGAGTCCCGTGTTGATCGACGTTTGTGATGACTGTTAGTGACTGTCGAATCCCCAGTACCCGCATGCCGAACGCTTTGGCGAACTTGGCAACCTCTTGACCAATCGCGCCCAACCCAACGATAAGGACCGTTTTATCGCTCAGACTTTCTAACCCCAGCAGTTGCCACTTACGAGCGCGTTGATTGTCGCGGAAATCCCCGAACCGTTTTGCCGACCACAGGATTTGCCCGAAAGCGAACTCAGCAACTTCAATTGCGTTAGTTCCTGGACTGTGGGTGACGGTCACTCCCCGTGCGCGCATCGTGTCATAGAATACTCCGTCAGTGCCTGCATCTTCTGTGTGTGCCCAACGCACCGCGGGAAGCTTCAGCACTGCCGTAACAAACTGTGGTGTATAAGAGTCCCCAGCAAGGACGAGGAGTTCACATTTCTCAGGAGAGGCGTTTGCTGATCCATCTCCGTTGACAATGACCCAGTGGAGATTGGGAACGAGGATGCGTGCCCGGTGATCGACGTGCGCAACAAAACTTTGACCTGCCGCGATGTGCATAGTGCCTTCTCCATATATGAAACATTTGCTCATTTCATCCTTGAGTCATTGAAACATTTTGCGAATTGCGTCAATGGTAAGCGACGGGTAAAGGAGGTGACCATGTCGCCTGCTGTCTGTAGACTGATGAAACTCGCCTTGAGTTTTCTTGTGGTTGTGTCGAGCTGTGATTATACCGACCCCGGAACCCCCGCCCCGACTCGTGTTCCTCAAGAGGTCGTTGCTGCACGTAACATCTCACAGCCCATCCGAAAAGAGCGCAACTCAGGAGCTAAGCAAATCCTCTTCGGTGACCTCCACGTCCATACGACCTTCTCGATCGATGCCTTCCTGTTCAGCCTCCCGTCTCAAAGTGGCACTGGCGCACATCCTCCGGCTGATGCTTGTGACTTTGCCCGTTTCTGTGCGGACTTGGATTTTTTCAGTTTCAACGACCATTCCGAGGGACTTTTGCTGAAGCAGTGGGAAGAGATAAAGCAGACAACGCGGACGTGCAATGAGCTGGCTGGACCGCCGGACAATCCAGATCTCGTTGTCTTTCCTGGTTGGGAATGGACCCAACTTGCTGAGGAACCTGCAGGCTATTATGGCCATAAGAATGTGATCTTTCGTGACACTGATGAAGCTCGTTTGCCAGCCCGACCAATCAGCAGCCGCGACCCGTACGTCCCGTGGCAACAGGGGAACCTCAACACGCGCGCCCCGTTGATCGGAGCAGTGTTCTTTCCGTTCAATGCACGCCCGTTTCTGCAACTTCGTTCGCAACTTGTCGATTTGCAAAATGCCGCGATGTGTCCCTCTGGGGTTGATACACGACAGCTTCCCCTCGATTGTCTGGAAGGTGCACCTGAGCCTGCGACCCTGTTCGAGAAGCTCGGCCAGTGGGGCTTCGAGACGTTAGTGATTCCACACGGAACGTCGTGGGGCGTCATGGTGCCTGCCCTTGCGCAGTGGGACACACAGCTCAACCGTCGCCATCATGATCCTGAGAAACAAACCCTCATTGAAGTGTACTCCGGGCATGGCAACTCTGAGGAGTACCGCAAATGGCGACCGTATCACATTGTGGATGGCAAAGCGGTGTGTCCGGCACCGACAAAGGACTATCTACCGTGCTGTTGGCGAGCTGGTGAAATTACTCGTGCACGCTGTGCCAATCCGTCCTCGACTGAATGTGAAGCCCACGTCGTCGAAGCCCAACGGCAGTACATCGCCGCTGGTCTCTATGGTCACAAGACGATTCCGGGAGCAACGGTCGAAGATTGGCTTGATTGCGGCCAGTGTCGCGACTGTTTTAACCCTGACTTTTCAACTCGGCCTATGGCAACGGTCCAGTATGCACTGGCAGTGAGTAATTTCGACGATCCAACGAACGTGCTGCGTTATCGCTTTGGATTTTTGTCTTCCAGTGATAATCACCGCGCCCAGCCTGGCACCGGCTATAAAGAGAAACGCAAAGCGTATACCGACGCGCAAGGACCCAGAGCGCCGTTAGGGCCGATCGGCAAAGCGGTGGCACCAAAGCCACCACCACGTGGCTTTGGTGCGTGGGAATTTGAGCGGCAAGGAAGCTTTTTCTATACCGGTGGATTGGTGGCCGTACACAGCGCAGGAAGAAGTCGTGAAGCCATCTGGGATGCGCTCAAGCGCAAGGAGGTGTATGGCACCTCAGGGCCGCGAATTTTACTATGGGTTGATTTACTGAATGCCCCTGGCGGGCGACGAGTGCCGATGGGGACCGAAGTCTCCACGCAACAAACACCTCGGTTTGAGGTGCGTGCCGTTGGTGCGTTGAAGCAAAAACCTGGCTGTCCTGCTCACACGTTTGCGAGTGTCTCACCAGAAGTGATCAGCAATATCTGCTTGGGGGAATGCTACAACCCAACCGATGAACGCTATACGATTACGCGGATCGAGGTCGTGCGTATTCGTCCGCAGGTCCGACCTGGAGAGCCGATCGAACCGCTCATTGATGATCCGTGGCAGACCCTGCCATGCCCAGGCACTCCTGACGGGTGTGTGGTAACGTTTGAAGATCTGGATTTCCGACCGGCAGGGAGAGACGCGCTGTATTATGTGCGAGCGATTCAGGAGAAGACACCGATGGTGAGCGCGCGGAATCTGCGTTGTGAGTATGATGCACAGGGCAATTGTATCAAGACAACACCTTGTTACGCCGATTATCGCACGGCGATGGACGACGACTGCCTAAGTGATGGAGAGGAGCGAGCTTGGTCTTCTCCGATCTTTGTGAATTATGGGAGCACAGATGCGTCGTGATCGGGATACGAACGAGACCCAGACGAGAATACTGTTGTGGGGAGGAGTGATCTGTGGCCTGATGCTGACCGCAGTTGGCTTGCTTCGCTCTGGAGAGCCAGAGAGCAACGCCAAGGCGGCCATTCCTGCTGGCGCTGTCGCGCTGGTGAATGGGTATGCCATTGCCGCAGATCTCTATGCGCGTGTTCTTGGTGGTTTGGCCGCAGAGCGGCAGCCCGAGGGGCTTACGCAAGCCGACCGCCAACGCGTTTTGGACCGCATGATCGACGAGGAGCTGCTCGTGCAACGCGGCATTGAACTGGGCTTAGCGCGGACGGATCAGGTGCTGCGCCGTCAGATTGTCAATGCGTTGACAGCAAACCTTACAACAGAAGCCGACGAGCGTATCCCTGACGACAGTGAACTCCGTCGCTTCTACGCCGAGCACAATGCCCTGTTTGCCCGTACCGATCGACTGGCCTTCTCGCAAGTCTTCGTACGTGTTCCCTCAGCGTCACAAGATGATGACCGCCGTCAACAAGCAGGGCAGATTGCACGGCGCTTACGTGACCGCGAGGCGTTTGACGTTGTTAACCAAGAGTTAGGTGACGAGCCAGTACTGCATTTGCCGGATGGACCGCTGCCACCAGAAAAAATCCAAGAATACCTTGGACCGACGGTGGCGCAAGCATTGCTTACGTTGACCCCTGGTGAGGTGAGTGTCCCCGTGCGTTCAGGCACCGGCTATCATGTGTTGGTGCTGCATGAGCGCCAACTCGGTACTGTGCCTCCGTTTGAAACGATACGCGATACTGTTCTGGCGCAGTATCGACGGGTTGCCGGTGAAAAGGCAGTCGCTGCATACATTACCGATCTCAGAAAACGGGCACGTATCCAGACTGCACGGGAATGGGAAACGATCGCGGGTGAACCGACGGTGAGGGAAGTAGATTAGAGAAGGAGGCGTGTATGTGTGTCTTCTTCCTTCTTCTGGTGTCGCTTCTCTTCTCTCCCCAAGCTGCCTTTGCTCATACAAAGAGTACGTCGTATTCGACGTGGGAAATCACAGGAACTCGTGCGCATGTCACTGTGCGTGTGCCAATAATCGAACTGCAGCGATCGTTGCTATCGGACGCAGCGGCTTCTCCAACCTTGCTAACGGATGACGGTGCGAGTGCATGGCAACTTGCTACGTATCTAACGACGCATTTGCGGCTTTTCTCTGCAGAGCAGCCTTGTCAACCACTATCCGCAGGCGTGCAGGTTGTGGCGACAAATGATCCCCTGCGAATCGCGCGTACCTGGACGGTGGTTTGCCCGGACCCACGGCAGTTGCACATACGGAACGATGCTTTCTTTGCCACTGCTCCGGCGCACTTGCACTTTGCCCGAGTCCGAATTGATAGTGCCCCAGTAGTTGAGAAACTTTTTGCCGCGCATGAGCGTGAGTGGTTTCTCAGCCCAGCGAAAACCGCTACCACCAAGATCGGCAGCCGTTTCGACGAGTATCTGTGGCTTGGTGTTACGCACATCTTGAGTGGGGCTGATCATCTGGTGTTTTTGCTCGCGTTACTGCTTTTGGCAGAGTCTCTCTCCTCAGTTGCGTCGATTGTGACTGGCTTTACGATTGCCCATAGTGTAACTCTCATGTTGAGCGTCTTGAACGTTGTGCGCCCCCTTAGCAGTGTGATCGAGTCGCTAATCGGTTTCTCGATAGTCGTTGTTGCCCTCGAGAATGTATGGGTAACAAGTAGTGAATCAATACGCCGAGGAATCGTGCGTTTGCTGCTCCTTATCCTTGGTGGGAGTATGCTCACCGCTCACGCTGGTGTCCTTCAGCTTCCCCAGATTACGCTCGTGGGCCTCGCTCTTTTTTCTGTTGCGTACCTGTGCTTGTTGCGCCGGGTTGCGCAACCGCAACGGCTGCGCTGGTGTGTCGCGTGTATCTTCGGCCTCATTCATGGATTTGGTTTCGCTGGCGTGCTCACGGAGCTGGCCTTGCCGACAGATCGGCTGGTGACGGCCTTGCTGGGATTCAATGTCGGTGTCGAACTTGGCCAACTCGGGACTGTCGTGCTGTTATGGCCGTTGCTGAGGTGGGTGAATCAGCAACGGCGACCCCAGATTCGGCTGCTCACGATCCATGCTGGGTCAGCCGCCATTTTAGCAGTGGGCATCTGCTGGTTTGTGACCAGAGCTGTTGCGCGATGATCGTCCGATCGCCTTACTCAAAAAGACGGTTCGTGAGGGCGTAACGCATCAGTTCGGCGTTATTTCTTAAGCTCATCTTTTCTAACAACCGCGCACGATAGGTGCTAATGGTTTTCACACTGAGTGTTAATTGTCTGGCAATTTCTGAGACGGTCTTTCCTGTCGCAAGAAAATGTAGCACTTGATATTCACGATCAGACAGAAATTCGTGGGGCAGCTTTTCATGGTGGGCAACACGCGAAGCCAAGCGCTCGGCTAGCACAGGGCTCACGTACTTGCCTCCATCCGCCACTTTTCTGAGCGCGTAGATCAATTCTTCTGGACTACACTCTTTCGTCAGATAGCCGGCGGCCCCGGCTTTGAATGCCCGGATGGCAATTTGTTCCTCCGGGTACATAGTTAACACGAGCACCGGACGGTTCGCTTGCTCGTGTCGAAACCCCTTGAGTACATCGAGTCCGCTCCGGTCAGGAAGCGAGAAGCCGAGAACGATGACATCACACTCGCAATAGCGTGACTGTTCCAAGGCCTTGGAGATGCTGGGCGCTTCTCCTGCCACGAACATGTCGGTCGCGTCGGCGATGATTTGTTTGAGTCCACGGCGGATAATGGCGTGATCATCGACGATGAAAACTTTTATCATAAGCTGTCCTGCGGCACACCTAGCAACTGAACGAAAACGTGAGCCGTAGGGCGCTCCAATACAGTCGTTTGTTGTCTTGTGTTTTCAGTTGAATTCCTCACGATAGAAAAACGGCTCAATCATAGCGTATTGTACTAAGAGGGCAATAGTTCCCCCTGTTCTGATTTTTTTGTCGGCTTTATTCTTGCTAAAGGGCGTCGATATATCCACTCGCAGCCTATGAATTGATGTTCACGGGCCTCTTTCTCCCCCGCCGTCAATAGTTTACACACTGATGACAGGTGTCGGCGCTTATAGCGCAAACGAAAAAGAGGAGGCTATATGACAGCGACCAGCGAGTTTGTCGGACAACTGCGAGCGTATATGCGCGAACAAGAACAGGCTCCGATCTATGGCAAGAGTTTCTTTGAGAGAGTAATGGCTGGGACCATGGATCGCGAGTCATTGAAGAAGTGGGCAATTCAGCATCACTACCGCACCGGCCAGCATATTCGTGCTTTTGGGGGCATTTTCCTCAACACTGGTTTGAGTCCGCTCGATCAGAAAATTCGCCGTCACATCGTTGAAAATCTGATTGACGAAGAGACAGTGATGGGCCGTGGCGATGATGCGCACTGGATGTTATCGCGTCGCCTTGCTGAAGCGTTTGGGGCGACACCAGAGGAACTCGCTCGCCCAAAAGTCGCTAAAGAAGTGCTCGACTACGTGCACTGGACGATTGAGCTGGGGCGCCGAGAATACGGTTTGGTAACACTGGCGGCGATGTCGATAGGTGGCGAAAGTCGCCGCGAGGATTCGATGGAACGGTTAGTGAAGTCATTCAGTGAGAAGTACGGTCTCACGCGTTCGCAACTCGAATTCTTCTACGCCCACATGGGTGAAGCCGAGGCGCACGGCGATCCTGTGTATGTCTTGGTCAACGAGTATGCGACCACCCCTGAGCGGCAGGAGAAGATCCGTTCTGCGTTGCAAACTTGGTGTGAGAAATTCCGCGCCGCGCAGGAAGGGATTTTTAAGGTGGCGATGGGTGTCGAGGAAGGTGTGCCTGCGCCGCTGTAGAAGAACGACTGGGTGAGGGTGCGAAGACGAGAAGCGAATGGGAGAGTGGGGGAACGGGAGAATGGGTGAATGAAAACATGGCGGTTAGAATCCATACCCACAAGGAGTTGCGTGTTTATCAGAACGCTATGGAAGCGGCGATGGAGATTTTCTCTTTAACGAAAAAGTTTCCAGTAGAGGAAAAGTATTCTCTGGTCGACCAAATCCGTCGTTCCTCGCGTTCGGTGTGTGCAAACATTGCTGAGGCATGGCGAAAACGGAGGTGTCAAGCTGCTTGTACTGCGAAGTTGAACGATGCGGAGAGTGAAGCGAGCGAAACTCAAGTTTGGTTTGAGTTTGCTCAAAAGTGTAACTACGTGAGTATGGACACAGAAAAGCAGCTAGATGCCATGTCTAACCACATCATTAGTCAACTAATTCGGATGATTGATGAGGCAGATAAGTGGATAGTGAAACTTTCATAATCACCCATTCACCCATTCACCCGTTCCCCCATTCTGTGCACGCGTATGTCTGAAAATCACATCCTACCAACCCGCACCCGCCGACGCCTGAAGCTCTGGCTGTTGGAAGGGTATCGGAAAAAGATTGCAGGTCCGCATGTCAGTGCGGCTGAGCACACACACCCGTGGTGGAAGGTGATGTGTCTCACCGGTGTCGATTACTTTTCGACACTGGGATACCAGCCTGGTATTGCCTTTCTCGCGGCTGGGGCGCTTTCGCCATTAGCGACACTCGTCTTGGTGTTGCTGACGCTCTTTGGCGCATTGCCGATGTACAATCGTGTGGCGGAGGCGAGCCCGCATGGGGATGGCTCGATTTCGATGCTCGAGGACCTTTTGCCGCAATGGCGTGGCAAACTGTTTGTGTTGGCTCTGCTCGGTTTCGCTGCGACTAGCTTTATTATCACCATTACCTTGTCGGCTGCCGATGCGACAGCGCATATTGCGGAGAATCCCTACGCTCCGGCATTTCTGCATCATCGCGTTGCTGTCACCCTGGTGCTCATTGGTGCCCTTGGCGCGGTGTTTTTAAAGGGGTTTAGTGAGGCCATTGGCATTGCGGTTGCCATTGTCGTTCTGTACATCGGTCTGAACCTGATCGTTGTTGGAACTGGCTTCGTCGAGATTGTTCGTCATCCTGATGTCTTAGGGAATTGGCATGAGACGCTCCTGCGCAGTCATGGGAACATCCCTGCCATGATCGGGGCTGCGTTACTGCTGTTTCCAAAACTCGCCCTTGGGTTGTCTGGGTTCGAGACTGGGGTTGTCGTGATGCCGCTGGTCCAGGGCGATGCCACTGATACCCATGAGCGCCCCACTGGTCGTATTCGCAATGCGCGTAAACTGCTTGCTGCCGCTGCGTTAATTATGAGCGTTATGCTCATTGGCAGCAGTATTGTCACCACGATACTCATTCCTCCTGAAGCATTCCAAAAGGGTGGGGAAGCCAACGGACGGGCGTTAGCCTATCTGGCGCACGAACATCTCGGGGAAGCGTTCGGAACGCTCTATGATCTTAGTACGATTCTTATCCTCTGGTTTGCGGGCTCTTCGGCACTTGCCGGGCTTCTGAACATCGTGCCGCGCTATCTGCCGCGCTATGGCATGGCGCCAGAATGGGCGCGGGCGACGCGACCTCTGGTGCTGGTCTTCACGGCAGTCTGTTTTGTTGTGACGATTCTTTTTGAGGCGGATGTTGATGCGCAAGGTGGAGCATACGCCACTGGCGTTCTGGCCTTGATGAGTTCCGCCGCGTTTGCAGTTGCTCTTGCGGTGTGGCGCGCTGGTGGTTGGCAAAAGTGGGCGTTTGCGCTGATTGCGGTCATATTTACCTATACCACTCTCGTGAATATTTACGCCCAACCCAGAGGCCTCAAAATTGCCATCTTTTTTATTTTGGCAATTGTTGTGACCTCCTTCGTCTCGCGTATATTGCGTGCGACGGAACTACGGGTTGAGGGCATTGAGATCGACCCCACGGCACAGGCATTCATTCATGAACTGAGCGCTGGTCCTATTCATGTGATTGCCAACCAGCCAGATAGTCGTGATGAATTAGAATATCGCCTGAAAGAAGCAGAGCAACGCAAAGACAATTTCATCCCAGCAGAGTCTCCTGTCCTCTTTCTGGAAGTCTATGTTGATGACGCCTCGGAGTTTACCGATACCCTGCGTATTAAAGGGGTGAACGTCAACGGCTACCGAGTGCTGCGAGCAGAAAGTACGGCCGTGCCCAATGCCATTGCCGCGTTCTTACTTCATCTGCGGAATGAAACTGGCAGAGTACCTCATATCTATTTTGATTGGACAGAAGGAAACCCGTTCACGTACTTACTCAAATATATTGTTTTCGGTGAAGGCTACACCGCACCAGTGACGCGAGAAATCTTGCGCCAGAGTGAACCTGATCCTAAGTGGCGTCCAGCGGTACATGTGAGTGAGTGAGATCTGAAGAAAGGCTACAGGCTATAGGCTGTAGGGGGGAAATAGGAAATCGTCAAGCGTCAATATGTAAAACGGGGAGAGGTGGTGGCTACGTATTGCGTTTTATTTTTCAACGGGCTGCAATGATCCACAACTGGCAACACAACTGGTATTACCTCGCCGACGAAAGTGAAATTCTCACTCGCGGGGACTTCAAAACCCTGGTCATTAGTGAACAGCCAGTGATTGTTGTTCGCAGTGAAGACGGTCAGGTTCGCGTGCTTTTCAATATTTGTCGCCATCGCGACGTGATGGTCTGCCATGAGGAACGAGGCAATGCCACACGTTTCGTCTGTCCGTTTCACGGCTGGGTCTACAACACCAAAGGCAACCTGATGGGGTTGAGCAGCGCGGGGGAGATGGCTCGGACTTTTTCAGAACGACACGGCCTCAAACCCGTTCCGCGCATGGGCATTGTCCGAGGTTGTATCTTTGCCAGCTTAAATTCCGAGGGCGAGGATCTCGAATCGTACCTGAAGAGGACGAAGTTCTTTGAGGGGAAGGCAAGGCTATAGGCTTGAGGCTATAGGCCATAGGGAGGAACGCTGCACGATAGAGTCTTGGCTTCCCCATAAAGCGAGAACATGAAATTTCCCCTTCAGTCTATAGCCTGTAGCCTTTTTCCTTCCCCTTTACCTCCGTAGTCGAATATGGCATGACCCTAGCGCAAAGGAGTTCACCGCATGGACTACGGTATCGTCCTGCCCCACTTCGGCTCATTTGCTCGTGAAGATGTCACCCGTCGCGTGATTGCTGCTGCCGAAGCTGCTGAGGCGTTGGGCTTTAGTACCGTCTGGGTTGTCGATCATGTTGTCTTCCCCGCCAAGATGGAAGGTTACGCCTTTAATCCTAACGATCCGATGTTGGAGCCGATGACCGTGCTAGCCGCGTTGGCGATGAAAACTACGCGGGTCAAACTGGGGACTGCCGTTCTAGTGCTGCCCTATCGGCATCCGCTTTATACTGCCAAGGTGCTCTCAACTATTGATGTCTTGTCTGGTGGACGTGTGATTGTTGGTGTCGGTGCCGGATGGCTTGAAGGTGAGTTCAATGCCTTCGGCGTGCCGATCAGCGAGCGTGGTAGTCGTACCAACGAGACCATCGACGCGCTGAAAGCGCTGTGGACGCAGGACACTGCCAGTTACTCAGGCAAGCATTTTCAGTTCGAGAATATCAAGGCGTTGCCTCAGCCGGTGCAAAGACCACGCCCACCGATTCTGATTGGTGGCATGACCAAAGGCGCGTTGCAACGCACGGCCAAACGTGGCGACGGCTGGATCGCCATGGGCAAGAGTCCGGATGATATCAAGGCACCCCTCGACACCCTGCGTGAATTGACAGCAAAAGCTGGTCGCAAGCCCGAAGAGTTACAGATCAACATGCTTCCACTCGCCGCACCGAGTATCGATCAAGTCATTAGTGATCTCCCGCGGTATCAGGACCTCGGTGTTCAGCATGTGTATCTCTCATTCCGTGCCTGGACCTCGGATTTTTCACAGTTGGTGGAATTGATGGCAAAGTTTGCAAGAGAAGTAGGACTCAGGGTATAACGCGTGTTGCGTGGAACGTGAGACGTGCACTTGAGCCAACGGTTCGTGCAACACGTAACACGTAACACGTAACACGGTTTAAGGAGGAAACCCCATGGCTGCAGTAGCAAAAATCAATGGCTGGACCCCGACTCCAGCTCACATGTGGCATAAGAAACATCCCGAATTAGGCACCGGCCCGATTCCGATCGAGCCCTATATCTCACAAGAATACTTTGAACTCGAACGCGAGCGCATTTTCCGTAAGACCTGGCTCAACGTCGGTCGTATCGAAGAACTGCCGAAGCCAGGAAGTTACCTGGTCAAAGACTTACCGATTTGCCAGACCTCGATTCTTGTCGTTCGCGGTAAAGATGGTAAAGTCCGTGCCTTTCACAACGTGTGTTCGCATCGTAGCAATAAGCTGGTGTGGGACAAAGGTGGAAACTGCCAGAACTTCTCCTGTAAGTTCCACGGCTGGGCCTATAACCTTGAAGGCGCGTTGACGTTTGTGCCAGACGAAGAAAATTTTTTCGACCTCAAGAAAAGTCAAAACGGCCTGACGCCTGTTGCGTGTGACACGTGGGAAGGTTTCATCTTTATTAATATCGACCCACAGCCGCAGGAGACGTTACAAGAGTATCTAGGTGAGATTGGCGAAACGCTGAAAGGGTATCCGTTTGCTGACTACTCGGTCGAGCGCTACTCGTGGTCAACCGAACTCAATGCTAACTGGAAGTTACTCAAAGATGCGTTCCAGGAAGCGTATCATGTAGCGTTTCTGCACAAGCGCTCCATTCCCGATTCGTTTACCGGCAAGAGCAATCCGTTCGCGCATGGCCTCGACTACAAACTCTACAAACGTCACCGTCAGATGTCGGTGTGGGGTAACATGGAGCACAAGCCGACCCCAGTTGAAGGTTTGGCGTATCGCTTCGGTACGTTGCTTATCAGAAATGACTTCACTGCCTCGCGCTTGCCTCCAGGCGTCAATCCGACCAAGGATCAGGGCTGGGCACTCGATCTCAATGTTGTCTTCCCGAACTTCTTTGTTGATATTTCTGAAGGGTCGTATTTCACCTACAACATGTGGCCACTCACGGTTGATCGCACGCTGTGGGAAGTACGGAACTACTTCCCCAAGGCGAAGACTGCTGCCCAACGCTTCAGCCAGGAATACAGTAAAGTCATCTTCCGCGATGTCATCATGGAAGATTCCAGTACCATGGAACAAACACAAAAAGTGTTAGCCTCTGGAGCGAAAGCCCATTTCATCCTGCAAGACCAGGAAATCCTCATTCGTCATGACCAGAAAGTGCATGAGGGTTATGTTGGTTTTTACAGTGGGAAGTAGCGATCACACTGAGAGCCACTGGCGATTGTGCGTACCGTAGATCCCTGGTTTACGACCCTCACCCTGACCCTCTCCCTGCCAGGGAGAGGGGAATACAAGCGTAGCGCGGACGGTGCGAGGACTAGTCAAGGGAAACGGAATGGCAAGCCGCTTTTCATTACAAGAAGGAACCACTATGTCACAACGACAATTCCCTGAAGCCTTTGCCGATCTTGAGTCGATTGCTGCCTGGTCGCTGGCGACCGAAGGGCAACGGGCCCGCAAGCGCCGCGATAGTACGATAGAAGAAATCCGCGCATTCTATAACACCATCCTGCCGCGCATGGATGCGATTATCGAATATTTGAATCCGCTACCGCTCGACAATATGCCGGATGATGCGCAGCGGTTATTGAACCTGACCTTGTCGTTAGCTGAAGTGGCACCGGCGGTTGAGCTATTCAACCAGCCGTTAGTCACTGATGGTTATGATCCTGAACGTTTTATTCCAGCAGCCGGACAGTGAACTTCGACGAGAAGCGGTTGCTTGCTCCGCTTTCTTTTTGGACGTTTTCTGCTGATCGAGTGCCGGGTGCACCTGCTCGGTCGAAACGAAGTCCAGAGGATCCGCGTGTTCGTCATGCCCGCGCAGGCGGGCATCCAGGAGCTTCACCCCTGAACGATTGCGTATTCCCCCTGGATTCCCGCATTCGCGGGCATGACGTCTCGTCTTTTCTCAGCGTAAAAGCCTACCCCAATAATCCCACCATTGTCCTTCCACCCTTGAAAGAGTACAACCGAGACGTTTGACATCTTCCTTGCTTCTCACGCAGACGAAAAGGCGAGGAAGTGATCTGTGACAAAAGGAATACTCATGACGAACACCACATGGCACGCGCAATATCCTGAACTCGGTACTCAGCCAATTCCCATCGAACCGTACATTTCTCAAGAATACTTTGAACTCGAACGTGAGCGCATCTTCCGGCGAGCGTGGCTGCACGTCGGACGGGAAGAGCAACTGACGAAAGCGGGCGATTATCTCGTCAGAGACCTGCCGATGGCGCGCACTTCGGTGCTGATTGTGCGCGGCAAGGATGGAAAGATTCGTGCATTTCACAACGTGTGCTCCCATCGCAGTAACAAACTGATGTGGAGCAAAGGTGGCTCGTGCCACGTTTTTTCCTGTAAGTTTCACGGATGGGCGTACAACACCGAAGGGAACCTGACCTTTGTTCCTGATGAAGACGGGTTTTTCAATCTAAAGAAGAATGAACTCGGCCTGACCCCAGTTGCGTGTGACGTGTGGGAAGGGTTTATCTTTATCAATCTCGCTGCCAAGCCTCAGCAGACACTCCAAGAATATCTCGTAGAATTAGGGCAAAGCCTGGTTGGCTATCCGTTCCACGACCTCTCGCAGACACGCTTTGTGTGGCGCACCGAGATCAACGCCAATTGGAAAGTTGCGCAAGACGCATTTCAAGAAGCGTATCACCTGGCCTTTTTGCATAAACAATCACTCCCTGATTCATTCTCCAGCAAAGAGAATCCCTTCTGCCACTCCTTTGCCTACAAGATCAGTGGCTCGCATCGGCGCATGTCGATCTATGGGAATCCCGAACACAAACCAACTCCTATAGAAATTCTTGCGCAACGCGCTGGCTCATCAATTGTCAAACGCGATAGTGCGGTGAGTGAATTGCCGCCAGGTGTCAACCCTGAGCGCAGCCGGTATTGGTCGTCGGATATTGTGACCTTCTTTCCCAACTTCTCGGTGATTGTGTTTGACGGTACCTATATTTTTCATCAGTTCTGGCCGCTTGCCGTCGATCGTACACTGTGGGAGGTCGGAACCTGTTTCCCGAAAGCTCAGAATGCCTGGCAACGATTCAGCCAGGAGTACAGCAAAGTGCTGACTCGTGACGTGCTGCTTGAGGATGGAAGTACGCTGGAGATGACACAGTCGGTACTGGCGTCAGGGGCAAAGACGCACTACGTGTTACAAGACCAAGAATTGCTCGTGCGTCATGCTGCCAAGGCTGTGGAAGATTGGGTCGGGTTTTATCGCCAACACGAAGCGCAGCACTAAAACATGTACGCCTATGAGCGCTGACTTCAACCAACGCTGGCATGCGTCATATCCAGAGCTGGGCACTGATCCGGTACCGATCGAGCCGCTTATCTCGCCTGCATATTTTGCGCTTGAGCGCGACCGTATCTTTCGTCGTGTCTGGCTCCAAGTCGGGCGCATTGAGCAACTGCCCGAGGGCGGATCGTACTTCGTCAAAGACATTCCCATCTGTCAGACCTCGATTGTTGTCGTTCGGGGAAAAGACGGGCAGGTCCGCGCGTTCCACAACGTCTGTTCTCACCGTAGTAACAAGCTGTTGTGGGGTCGTCGCGGGTCGTGCCAGGTCATGACCTGCAAGTTTCACGGCTGGAGTTATGGATTGGATGGGAAGTTGAGTTTTGTTCCTGACGAGGAGAACTTTTTTCACTTTGACAAAGGTCGCCACGGATTGACTCCGGTTGCGACCGAGATCTGGAACGGCTTCATTTTCATTCACCTGAACCCGCACCCGCAAGAAACCTTGCGTGAGTATCTCGCAGAAGTCGCCGATGGGCTCACAGGGTACCCGTTTGCGCAATTGTCGACGACACGATTTTCCTGGCGTATCGATCTCCGGGCGAACTGGAAAATCGCGCAAGACGCGTTTCAAGAGTCGTATCACCTCCCGTTCATGCACAAGCAATCGTTGCCAGATTCGTACACCAGCCCCAAAAATCCTTTTTGTCATTACTTTGGCGTCAAGCTGTGGACCCACCATCGTCGCTCTTCATCGTATGGCAACCCAGATCATTGTCCCTCACCGCTAGAGATCGTGGCGCAACGCTTCGGCAGTTCGGTGGTCAACCGCACCTTCGCCATGGAGGACTTACCACCGGGGGTTAATCCGGAACGTCGACGTGAATGGGCACTCGATACGTTTATGGTGTTTCCCAACTTCAATATTTTTGTATTGAACGGAACCTATCTGACCCACCAATTTTGGCCGATTGCGCCGGACCGCACCTTGTGGGAGGTGTCCACCTACTTCCCGGCGGCGCAAACCGCAGGCCAGCGTTTTAGTCAGGAATATGGGAAAGTGCTGCTACGTGATGTGCTCTTAGAAGATGCGAGTACATTAGAAGCGACCCAGTCGGTGCTTGCCTCTGGCGCGAAGACTCACTACGTCCTGCAAGAACAAGAGATCCTCGTCAGGCATGCTCATAAGGTCGTGGAAGACTGGGTAGGCTTCTACCGCGAGCGAGAAAACCGACAGTGAAGGCACAACTGAGTTAGGAGAGAAAGAGAAAGCCTATGACGCAACGCATACTCCCTGAGATATTTACCGATCTTGAACCCTATGCTGGCTGGGCACTGACGAAAGAGGCCGAGCGCAGTCGCAAACGTCAACAGAGCACCATTGAAGAGATTCGTGCCTTCTACACTACGATGTTACCTCGGATGGAAGCTGTGTTGACGCACCTGAATCAATTCCCACTTGACGCAATGCCAGAGAAAGAGCAACGGTTGTTCGATATGACACTCGCACTCGCCGAAGTGGCGCCAGCCGTTGAGCTATTCGGAAAACCGAGCGAGGATGACGTGTTCGATGTCGCACGGTTTGTGCCAGAGCATGAATAGGACGTAGAACATGGTACGTGTTACGTGAAAAAAAAGCTCAGTGAAATTCTGCCATCGTTTTGCGCGACGTGTATGGCGTGCCACATTTCGCGCGCTCCCGTTGACGTTCTCACGTTGTCCGTTTTACGTTGTCCATATTGAAAAGGAGGTCTCTTATGATTCACCCTGAACGTATTGCTCACCTCGTTCTCAAAGTGCGGGACTTAGAAACGTCGAAGAAATTCTATACCGAGATTCTTGGCATGCAGGTGATGAGGCACGTGCCTGAGATCAAGGCTGTCTTTCTCTCCTTCAATGGGCGTGATCACCACGAAGTCGCGCTCTTTGAGATCGGCGCACAGGCCGAAGCTCCCAGACAGAATCAGACTGGTATGCTCCATGTCGCCTTCCGCCTCCGCAATGAAGAAGACCTGCTGGCTGCCTACAAGGAACTCAAAGCCAAAGAAGTTCCTGTGACCTTCACGGTGAATCACGGTGTGAGCAAGAGCGTGTACTTCCGTGATCCGGATAACAACGAGTTAGAAGTGTACACGGATAACGACATCTCTGAATTAGTGCAGACGGTACCAAACGCCTATCTCGGTATGGAGAAGCTTGACTTTGCGCCTGATAGCCCTGGCTTGATGGACGTGCTGAAGTCCATGCGACAGTAGAAGAAAGGGGTTGGGGGTTAGGGGCCGGGGATTGGCAAGAAGAATTCTTTTCGGTCTCCTCTAATCCCTAATCCCTAACCCTTAACCTCTAGGAGGCGTTATGCGTTTTTCACTCCTCACCCTCGGAGATAACTACGAACACTTGCGTTCTCACGAGCAGTTCTATCAAGAAGTCATCGAAGAAGGCCAGTATGCTGAAGAACTCGGCTTCTACAGCTTCTGGGTTGGCGAGCATCACTTTCAGGCGAGCCAGCGTGTGTTTCCCTCGCCGCAAATGGTGCTGACAGCCATTGCACAGCGCACCAAGCGGATTCGCTTAGGGACTGGAGTTATTGTCTTACCGGTCAATGATCCTCTTCGTATCGCCGAAGATATTGCCGTGCTGGACCTCATGAGCCACGGACGTGCCTGCTTTGGTGTCGGGCGTGGCTACCAGCCGCATGAGTTCGCCGGATTCAACATTGCTGCGGAGACAACCAAGGAACGACTCTGGGAATGTCTAGAGATCATTCGTTTAGCCTGGACGCAGGAGCAATTTTCTTATCATGGTAAGTTTTATCATTATGATGATATTGCTCTTCTTCCCAAGCCATTGCAGAAACCTATGCCGCCGATTTGGGTTGCGGCTGCATCTCCGGGATCGGCTGAAGAAGCGGCGCGGCGAGGATATGCTTTTAGCGCCGTGCCGTTTGCCTCTGGCCCGTCTCCAGAAGAAGTCGGTGGACAACTTGCACGTTATCGCCAGGCGTATGCTGCTGCCGGACATGGTGAACCACCAGACGATATCCCGCATGTCTTTTGGTCGCATGTAACCGAGTCTACCGAACAAGCCTTGCGTGAAGCCGAAGCGGGGATGAAAAAGAAGCTTGGTGGCTCAACGAAAGTATGGGTCAAACCAGGAGTGAGTGGTTACGAAACGTTTGCCAAAGTCGGACAGTTTCTTGCCACTGCCACGATCGAGCAAATAGACACCATGGCGATTTTTGGTGATCCCCAGCGCTGTATAGAGCGTATCCGACACTACCAAGCTGTTGGCGTGAATCACATTATGGTTATGTTTGATTGGGGTGGCATGCCGCAAGAAAAAGTCTTTCACTCTATGGAACTCTTTGCCAAACACGTCATGCCTCATTTCTCCGAAGGGCAGGTAAGTCAGTTGGCTACAGTTCGCGTGAACGATCGACCCAACACGCAAGTGGTGTCGTAGTTTTAGTGGGCGCACGATGGGCGCCCTTTCCCATTTCAGTAGCTATCGAGGAGAGACGATGGGGATTCGTACGGGAGCGGAATTCCGCGAGAGTTTACGAGATGGGCGCACCGTGTATGTCAACGGTACGCGGGTAAAGGATGTGACGACCTATGCCCCGTTTCGTGGTGTGATCGATTCGTTGGCGATGTTGTATGACCTGCAGCATGATCCTGCCCATCAGCGGATGCTGACCTATCCATCTCCTGTGGATGGCAAGCCGGTGGCCATGTCCTTTCTGCTGACAGAAACGGCTGAGGATGTCGAGCGTCGCTGGAAGGCTGAGGAGTTCCGTGCTGAAGCGACCTTTGGGCTCATGGGCCGCATGCCGGATTTCATGAATGCGCTAGTGGCTGATGCTGCCTTTTCTCACACAGCAATTGGTAAGCCCAATCCGCGCTTTGGTGACAATATCGTGCGTTACTATGAGCAGTGCCGTGATAACGATTGGTGTCTGACGCACACGTTGGTTGATCCGCAGATCGACCGTTCCAAAGGGCCAGCGGAACAGGCTGACCCAGATGCCGCATTACATTTTGTGAAAGAGACTGATCGCGGCATCATCGTGCGTGGCGCGCGTATGCTCTCGACCTTAGCGCCGTTCTCCAATGAGCTGTGGGTTGGTCCGTTTTATCCACGCAGGCCCGGAGAAGAAAAATACACGCTGTGTTTCTCGGTGCCGATAGATACGCCTGGACTGAAGTTCGTCTGTCGCGAGACGTATGACACCAATCGCAGTGCATTCGATCGTCCAGCCTCGTCACGCTTTGATGAAGAAGACGCGTTAGCTATTTTTGATGACGCGCTGATTCCCTGGGAGCGGGTGTTCATTAATGGTGATATCGAAGCCTCGAATTACATTCTGGCGCGGGCACCGGGCTATGCGCTGTTACAAGCGACGATTCGCGGTGTGGTGAAGCTGCGGTTCATGGCAGGATTGGCGTGCTATGTGGCTGATACCGTTGGTCGTAGTGCCGCTCCGCATGTACAGGCTCAACTTGGCGAGTTAATTGCCAAGGTCGAGCTTGGCAATGGTCTCCTCCGTGCTGCTGCCCAAGATGTCGTGAACGGACGTAAGGAAGGTGGTTCGCTGCGCGCGCTGGCAGCGACGCTATGGGTCTTCATTCCTGAAACGCAAATGCGCGCCGCGGAAATTATCCGACAGGTGAGCGGCAGCGGTTTAATTATGACGCCCACGGAGCAAGACTTTGCCAACCCCGAAGTCGCACCGTATTTGGAAAAATACCTGGTCGGAAAGAACATCAGCGCGCGCGATCGCGTGCAACTCTTCAAGCTGGCGTGGGATATGCTGGGCGAGCAGTTTGGCAGTCGCCAACTGCAATATGAGTGGTTTTATGCGGGTGACCCGATATTCACCCGCTCGCGGTTTTACCGCTCTCCAGCAGTAGCAACCTACAAGGGGATGATTGACCGACTTCTCGGAAAGCTCTAGAAGCGAGGTCTGCACGGGCCCGCACTGGGAGAGGAGTCCTATGAAGCCACACGAGTCAGGAGCTTTTTCAGGTAATCGTCAGTTTTCCTACTTTAAGCCCAAAGGCCGCCATCCCAGTGAATATGAAGATTTGACCATCCACACGCAACCAGATCCACGTCACTACGCGTTTCAAGGTTGGCTGAATCGCTTTGCTGATGGACGCGGCGCGTGGAATGAAGATTCAACCGCTCTCAAATGTACCAACTGGTGGGAATTTCAGGACCCATCGAAACAGTGGCAGCGGACCTACGTTGCAGGCCAGGCTGAACAAGAACGTAGCCTCGACCGGATTGTCGAAGCCGCCAAGTCTGAGGGACTGTTTGCTGACTTCGATGAAACCTGGGTAAAGACTATTATCGGTAGATATTACGCAGCCTATGCGTGTCTCGAATATGGTCTCTTCCGCTGCTTCTCCTACGCGCAACGCGAGGCATTGTCTGCGACCGCTGGTAACGCCTGTATTTTTAATGCGGCAGACAAGATCCGCCATGCGCAAGATATTGCCCTCTATGGCATGGATTTGACTGATGCTGTCCCTGGCTTTTCCGATGCGGATGCGAAAATCGTGTGGCTCGAAGATCCGGTCTATCAAGGTGCGCGCAAACTGGTTGAAGGGTTGATGGCCGCGAAGGATTGGGGTGAGGTCATTATTGGTATTAACCTCGCGCTAGAGCCGCTGTTTGGGGTGTTGGCACGGACGCATTTCTTCTCGCGCTTTGCGCCACGGAATGGTGATGCGATATCACCCGCAGTGTTAGCGACGGTCGAAAACGACTGGCAACGTAATCTCAAATGGACCAAAGAATTCGTCCACGTGATGTTACGAGACCCCGAGCATGGGGCCGGGAATAAAAAAGTCATTGAAGGATGGCTGGCGAAATGGTTGCCATACACCCGCGAGGCGGTGCACGCGTTTGCCCCACTCTTTGAAAAGCCGACCACAAAGCCACTCACCTTTGCTCAAGCGCATGAGCGAGTTGAAGGGCAGTACGCGGCACTACTGAAGGATGTGGGTATATCTGCATGAGCGAAGAAAACAAGATCAAAGCCCGTGACACTGTCGGTCTCGTGCTGATGGGAAGTGAAGAGTCCGACGTTGCCGTGGAGATGTTACGTGAGGAGCAGCCCAACCTTCGTATCACCAAAACTAACTGTTACTGGATGATCGAAGGCGAGGGAAAAATAGAAGTAGATGTCGCGGCAGTTGGGGAACGGCTCGGACGTGACCTCGACATGTCGACGTTTCTGGTCGTGATGACCAGCTACTACGGTCGCGCGCAGGTGACAGACAATACGTTTGGAGTATACTCGGAGATGTTGCAACTTGAAGAAAGTAGTCAGTAGCCAGTAGTCAGCATGGAAACACACATTTTTTCTACTGAATGCTGACTACTGACTACTCTTTTGGAGGAACCCATGCCACGCAATCTAATCAAAGCCCACGACAAGATTAAAGGATTGGAATGGACGCCGACGTACTTCCAACCTGAGGCGAAGTACGAAACCAAATTCCACATTCCCAAGAAAACCAAAGATCCGTTCCGTCATCTGATCCGCGATTACATGGCGATGGAAGCCGAGAAAGATGATCGGCAGTATGGCTTTCTTGATGGTGCTGTCCGCATCGATAATCCGAATCAGGTTGAGCCGCGCTTTGCTGAGTCGTTAAAGCCAGCGTTGGCAATTCTTCCTTTTGCTGAATATGCGGCAGGTAAATGCCAAGGCATGCTGATTAGCACGGTCGAGAATGAGGAGTTGCGCAACGGCTACCTCGCACAGATGCTCGATGAAGTGCGCCATAATCAACAAGAGATGTATCTTGGTCGCTACTACATGAAGCACTACGCCGACCCTGCTGGCTTCGATGTGAGCCAGAAAGGTTTCGGCGAGCATTTCCTTGGCGCTGCTGGTCGCTCGTTTATTGAAACCTTTATTGCCGGTGATCCCATCGAGTGTGCGATTAGTCTGCAAGTAGTCGGAGAAACTGCGTTTACAAACCCACTGTTTGTTGCCTTTCCCAATACGGCGGCAGCGAATGGGGATCATGCGACGCCAACCGTCTTCCTGAGCATTCAATCGGATGAAGCCCGACACATGGCCAATGGCTATGCGACATTGGCAGCGGCGTTGTCTGATGATCGCAACCTCCCGCTGATTCAAGAAGCAATTGATAAATACTTTTGGCGTACGCATAAGTTTATTGACTCGTTCCTCGGGACGCTGACCGACTACTTCAGCGTCAATCACGTACAGACCTACAAGAACATGTGGCAACAGTGGATCATTGACGATTGGGTCGGCAGCTTCATTGCAAAATTAGAAAAATTTGGCCTCAAGCCGCCCCGCTGGTTACCGCAAGCGCAGGAGAATATCTCCTGGATGCATCATTCGGTGGCGATGTCAGCATTCGCTCTGTGGCCAGTCGCCTTCTGGCGCTTTGATGTCATGCAAGAGAAGGACTGTGCCTGGTTTGCCGAGAACTATCCTGGATGGGACACGCACTATGGCAAATTCTGGGAAGCGTATCGCATGATGGCTGACCCAAAGCACGGACAGATTCCCGCGCAATTGCTTCCCAGCCTCCCACCGCTGTGCCAGGTGTGCCAGTTGCCATGCGTGATCCCACGGCCAGATAACAGTGCCGTTCATATAGTTGAGAAAGCTGGCAAGAAACGCGCGTTCTGCTCAGAGCCGTGCGAATGGATCTTCGATCTCGAACCGCAGCGCTATCTTGGTTTTCAAACCTGGTTCGAGCGTTTCGACGGGTGGGACCTTGCTGATGTGGTGACAGAACTCGGCTACATCCGCCCAGACGGCAAAACGTTGATAGCTCAGCCGCATCTCAAGACTGAGAATATGTGGACCATCGATGATATTCGGCGGTTGCAGTACACGATTAAAGATCCACTCCGGAACTAGGGGGTGGGGGCTAGGGGGTAGGGGCTGGGTCCCCCGCCAATCCCTAGCCCCTAAATCCTCCCCCCATTTTGTATGCCGTACACCATCACACTCCTCCCATTTGAGAAGCAATTCACCTGCGGTGATAACGAGACCATTCTCGAAGCCGCGATGCGCAATGGGTTGAACTTACGCTACGGCTGCAAATTTGGCGGTTGTGGCATGTGTAAAGCCCAGGTGGTTGAAGGTGAAGTTGAAAACTCAGAGGCATCGAGCTTTGCCTTGCTCGATTTCGAGAAACAACAAGGCATGGCGTTGCTGTGTTGCGCTTATCCTGAGAGTGATCTCAGCATCGAGTTATGGGATTACGACGAAGCGGACCTTGTGTCTGGTCTCTCGGTGTATGAGTTTGCAGTTGATGTAACTCGGGTGGAGACATTGGCTCACGATATTCGCGGCATTCATCTACAGTTGTATGATCCGCAACGGATTGTTTTCAAAGCCGGCCAATACATCGATGTCCTTGTTCCCGGAACCAACGAGTGGCGCTCGTACTCGATGGCGAATCCGCCCAGTCGCCGTGGCGAAATAGAAATAATGGTTAAACTCATGCCCGGTGGCGTGTTTTCCTCCTATGTGGACCACCAGCTCAAGCCAGGCGAGCGGCTAACCATCCGAGGACCGTACGGCAATTTCTATTTACGCAACACAGACCACGCAACACGCAACACACAACAGGAATTGATCTTCATTGCCGGTGGCTCAGGCATGGCGCCAATTCTCTCATTGCTCCGCGATATGACCGAGAGTAGAGACTCACGATCTGTGATCTATTTCTATGGGGCTCGCACCCGACGGGATTTATTCCTCCTCGATGAACTACAGAGCTTCGCACAACAACTCCCGAACTTTTGCTTCATTCCCGCGTTGTCCGAACCAACGCAAGAGGATGCCTGGTCAGGAGAGACTGGGCTGATTACCGAGGTTGTCAAACGTCTCGTTCCGCGCGGCGGCGACAAGCAAGCCTACATGTGCGGGCCGACGGCAATGATCGACGCTGCTATTGTTGCGTTGCAGAAACTCGGGATTGATGAAAAGGACATTTTCTACGATAAGTTTGTTACGAAAGCAGATACTGCTGCCTAGAACAATTTTCAGTTGGCTTTATCTTGGTCATTCTCCGCTTTCGTTGCTGCAAGTTTCCCTCTCCTTGCCAGGGAGAGGGCTAGGGTGAGGGTCGAAAGCTAGGATTCAAGGCAAATACTATCGTAAATTGCTCCAGCGAATTGAGTGTACGTATTACGTGTTACGGTTCACGTATCACACAACAAATGAAAGGAGGATCCCATGACACTCGAAGAACTCGCCGCGCGTGTACAAAACCTCGAAGACATCGAAGCCATCAAACGTCTCAAAGCCCGCTATTGCGGCTACTGTGATAATAATTACGAGCCAGACAATCTCGCGTCGTTGTTTGTTGAGGATGCAACATGGGACGGTGGTCTGTTTGGCAAATGTGTCGGACGCGAAGCGATTCGCAAATTCTTCCAAGGAGCAGCAAAGATGCTCCCGTTTGCCCTACATTATGTGATGAACCCGATCATTGAGGTAACTGGCAATACCGGCAAAGGCACTTGGTATCTGTTCCAGACCTGTACGTTCGCTGAAAACAACCAAGCCGTGCTTGGTGCGGCCAAGTATTCAGAGGAATATGTGAAGGTCAACGGCGAATGGAAGTTCAAGAACCTCAAAGTGAACTCTGAATTCTGGACACCATACGACCAAGGCTGGGCGAAGAAGCGATTTATTCAGGATAAGTAAAACGAGCGGGGAATGTTGTAGAGGGGACTACGGCATTCCTTTCGTGTGGAGGACCTATGCCCTTGTTTGAATATGCCTGTAAAAAATGTGGCCATCAGTTTGAGACGCTTGTGATGGGCTCAGCCAAGCCGTCTTGTCCAGAATGCAGCAGTGCCAAACTCGAGAAGATGCTGTCAACGTTTGCAGTGAGCAGTAACACAGGAAGTGATATGCAACCGACAATGGGCGCGTGTGGCTCGTGTGGTGATCCACGCGGTCCTGGTGCGTGTGCGTGGGATAACTAACTGTCTCTGTTCCTGAGCAGAAGCGTAGGCCAGGATAAGGCCGCAGGCCGTTCCTGGCGCACTCGTGCCGGAAACGCAGCGCTTATTCCGGCCTACATTGACGGTTGCCTTAGTCAAAATGAGAATTGCTGTCTGAATTCTGAATTCTCTTTTTCACTCAGCCCTCAGTCCTATTCTGGCTGACTGCTGATTGCTGACCGCTGAATGCTTACCAAAAAGGAGGGACCTGCCATGGCATCTGTCGACCTTTACGAGGCAATGAGTACACTACGTGCGGTGCGTCGACTCCGCCCCGATCCCATTCCCAATGACGTGCTACGTCGTGTACTGCAAGCCGCGACGTGGGCGCCGAGCGGTGGCAATCGCCAAGCCTGGCGTGTCATTATGGTCAAAGACCCAGTGCTTAGACAACGCCTGGGTGAGTTGTACAGCAAAGTGGCGACTCCTTTTATTCAGTCGTACACTGCCAGGTTCGCAAATCTTCCTGAAGACGAACGGAAGAAAGGCGAGAAGATGATTCGCTCTGGTTTGCACTTAGCCGAGCACTTTGGCGAGGCACCAGTGATCGGCATCTTTTGCTTTCATCCCGATGGACTGGCTGTGACTGATGCTAAACTTGAGCGTGTGTCCGTTGTTGGTGGTGGATCGATCTATCCAGCCGTGCAGAACTTCTTGCTCGCCTGTCGCGCGGAAGGGCTCGGCTGTACGCTCACGACCCTCCTATGTATTGCTGAGCCTGAAGTGCGCGAACTCCTAAAAATCCCACAGCCGTGGGGAACCGCAGCGGCGATTCCGACCGGCTATCCGCAATTCCGTGGCCATGGGCTGATTTCACGAAATTCGGTTGAGCAGATGGCTTATGTTGATACCTGGGAGAAACCGTTTGTATAGGTCATATCGGATGTTAGTGTTGGCCTGCCTATATGCGGAACACACCAAGATTTGGGATTGTCGACGACGATGGCGGGTACAGCCTCTTTTAGGGGTAGGCTTTTACGCTGAGAAAAGACGAGACGTCATGCCCGCGAATGCGGGAATCCAGGGGGGCATACGCAATCGTTCAGGGGTGAAGCTCCTGGATGCCCGCCTGCGCGGGCATGACGAACACGCGGCTCCTCACGAGGGGAAATCCGCGCCAATTGAGGCTTGGATAAAAAACTACCCGGTCAAGTCCCCTAATCCCTGTAACCTAAAGTTAGGCAGCAGACGCGGCACTTCTACGGGTCTGGACTGGGTGTGATATGTCTCCGGGACTCACCTCCTGTTCGTCGAGCTTGAGTTGTTCACGCAAGCTGCGAATCTGTTGTTGTTCAAACGCACTGAAACACTTCTTACTCCACCGCTCACTGACGCGAATTAAGACCCCAACGACCAACATCACTACATCCCCTTCCTCCCAGAGATGCGGAATCACTTTGGTGCGCCGGCGTTCTTCGACAAAGGCGCGTTCTACCAGATTGGAGGTGCGCACGTATTGTTGATGACGTTGCGGCACGGCCAGATGATTGAGACTGGCGTCGGCATCATCGAGCAAACAGCGACACAGTTCGGGAAACTCTCGTTGATACTGCTCCACAATCGCGTCCCGTCTCTGCTCGGCTTTCTCCCGACTCGGTGCATCGCGCATATCTACCAACAACGCTTTGACCTCGGGCCACGCCCGGGCCGGGACTTTCTGCTGGAAGTTTTGCCTCGTGTGAAACCAACAGCGAATACGTAAGGATTTGGGCCATATCGCATCAATCGCTTTGGTTAATCCTCCCGCCCCATCGGTAGTAATCGTCACGGGCGTCCGCATCCCCCGTTTGATCAGTCCACGCAACACGTCCACACAACTCTCATAACTCTCACTATTGGTGGTCGAGAGACTCATCAATACTTTGCGCCCATCCTCACAGATCGCCCACACACAGAGAATCCCGGTTTTCTGCCCCCAGCGGCGTAACGGTTCATAGACCGTATCAATAAAGAGGTAGGTGACGGTTTCTTGACTCAGATCCCGGGTCCGCCACGCTTCATACTCCTCACTCAACGTCGCACTCAACTCACTCACCGTGCTCTTCCCAAGCACGAAATGCCCTAACGCACTCTCCAACCCATATTCAATATCCCGCTGGGACAGCCCGCCCACGTACATCTCCACAATTAACCGCTTGAGCACGTCACTCGTATTCGCCATTTGCCCCCACAACGCTGAGCGAAACGGTTCCTCGCGCCCCCGAATCTGCGGCAGTTTGACGTGAAAAATCCCTTCGGCGGTCTTGAGCGTCCCCTGCTCATACCCATTGCGATACCCCAGTTTCTCCCCCCGCGCTTCATACCGGCCTCGCCCTAAGGTTTCGGCTTGTTCATTCTCTCAGAAAGTGTTTTTTAATTCGTATTTTCCGTCGTCACCATCCGCAGCGTGCGCCGGATACTGGCCAAGTACACCATAGCGTCACTGGAAACGGTGGTATGTTCGAAGTCCCGACACAAGCGCCGCTAGCGCCCCAGCCAACCGAAGGACCGCTCCACCACCCAGCGGCGGGGCAACACGGTAAAGCCTTTGGCGTCTGCCGAACGGCGCACCACCTCCAAGCGC
>Ga0194132_10001719_pt1 | contig 43497 bp, 38 predicted proteins | sample TA2KigOf80mmetaG_FD_148612 | JGI IMG/M metagenome (GOLD analysis project Ga0194132, IMG submission 148612) | Freshwater microbial communities from Lake Tanganyika, Tanzania - TA2015054 Kigoma Offshore 80m | ecosystem: Environmental > Aquatic > Freshwater > Lake | place: Tanzania: Lake... | reverse complement strand
ATGCGGATCTCTTCCAAGGTCTTGTGATCAAGAGATCGGGCATCTCGCTTGGGCATGATCCATTTTACCAGATGTCTACCTACTTATGCACTCATTAATAACTAGCACAAAGGGCGCCTCCGCTAAGAAACTTCCTTTCCCCAACTAGGTCCTTAGCAGCGGCGCCCTCTTAGATTCCCTTCAGCATACGGCATTCCCCCGAAAAAATCCAGAAGAATTCGATCTTCACCCTCAATTTGATCCGTTTCGCCCCTGTGGCCACCCCTCCTTTGGGGCTGGCGTCGGGTGGGCTGTTCAGCGGCGGGTACCGGGCTGGCCCGCCGGGAACTTGAAGAGCGACTTGCCGGCGGTGACATAGAGCGTGCCGAGGCCGGGTCCGCCGAAGGCGGTGTTGGTGATGGTGTCTTCGGGTACGGGGATGAATCGGATCAGCTTGCCTTGCGGCGAGATGACATGGACGCCGCAGCGCGTGGCGAGCGTTTCCGCGGTACCGCGCGGGCGGTGGAGCCCGGCGGCGGCCCAGATGTTGCCGGCCGCATCGATGGTCATGCCATCGGCGCTGCGTCCAGGCGAGAAGTTGTAGTGAACCCGCATGTTGGACACGCTGCCATCGGGCGCCAGATCGTAGGCCCGGATCATGCGCGCGCCGCCTTCGGCTCCATTGGCCTCAATGAGGTACAGGGTGCGGTCATCGGGTGAAATGGTGATGCCGTTGGGTTTTTCAATTTCGGGTGAGACGAGGATGCGGGCGAGTTTGCCATCAGGATCCATGCGATAGACGGCGCCGTGCCCCGGGGGAACGGGCGGCTTGTGGTTGGCGCCCATGTCCGTAAAGTAGATGCGGCCGCTGTTGTCGATGACCAGATCGTTGGGAGCGTTGAGCGGCTTGCCATCAAAGGATTCGGCGAGCACTTCCACCTTGCCGGTCTTTATGTCCGTGCGGGTGACGCGCGGCTTGCGGAGTTCGGGGCTGCCTTCACAGGCGACAAGCCGGCCTTGAGCGTCGAAGGCGAGCCCGTTGGCGCCGTTTGAGTTTTCGCGAAAGACGGTGAGCTTGCCGTCCGGCGCCAGCTTCATGATGCGGTGGATGGTGGTGTTGGTGAAGTAGACGTTGCCTTCAAGATCGGAGGCTGGTCCTTCGGTGAAAGCGACAATGGCGGCCGTTTCGAGTTCGGCCGGGTAGGGGTCCGTCAGGGGCGCGGAAGGCTTGGGAACACAGGCGGCCAGTGCAAGAGCGGCAGCGGTGAGGGTCAGGATGCGGGCGGGCATCCTCACACGATATCAGTTTGCCTTAAGGTGGAATTCGATGCGCATCTCGTCTTTCGTGCCGATGGCGCCAAGGACCGCCGAAGGGGGCTTCAGGCCGAAGGCGGTGAGGCGAAGCGCCGCTTTGCCTTCCCAGGCGCCCGCGGCTTTGCGTTCGACATTCACTTCAACCGGGCGTGTGACACCTCGCACGGTCAACTGGCCCCGGACGATGAAGGGCCCGGTGCCGGAGACCGCCGTGGACTGAAATGTGATGCGCGGAAACTGTTCGATGGCGAGCATCTCCTTGCGAGCGGTGGCAAGGACTTTGGCACGGTCCTTTTCATTCACCCAGGTATCGAGACATTGAATGCTGGCCGCGTCGACGGAGAAGTTGACCGAGGACCGTTCCGGATTCGCGGCGTCGAATTCGATGGACCCTTCGTAGCCGGAGAATTCGAAGATGTGGGTCTTGCCGGAGAGCAGGCCGGTCTTATCCACCAGCAGGCGGAACCGGGCATCGGGCGCGGGCGCGATGCGGAGGGATGAGGCGGCGGCCAGCAGAAGCAGAAGTTTCATCGCTACTCCGAGGACTCTCCAAACCGTAGCACGAAGCCGCCACCGGCGACCAGGTTGTTGCCTGCCCCCCTTGGACCCGGAACGTTGAAATCGGGGAGCGCGGCCCGGAAGTTGCGAACTTCGCCTCGCAGTGAGACCAGGCGCCAGACCCGGACGTCGAGGCCTCCGCCCACCATCCACGCGCCGCGGTGGGCGAGGCGCGAGGCCTGATTGGGTCTGCCATCCAGCCGCAGCAGGCTGTGTTCGTAGAGGCCATACCCCCCACCGCCCGCGGCCCACGGAGACCACCGGTTGCCGGGAAGGAACTTCACGCGAACACCGGGCGTGAGATAGAGCGACGCCACGTCCCGGGTGGCGGTGGTCTGACCGCTGGCCACCTGCCGCAGGGGCCCGGCAAGGAAGTGGGTTTCCAAGTAAAGAGCGGCCGTGGGAGTGTGTAGCAGACGCACGGCGTAGTTGGCCTGCAGGGCCTGTCCGCCCGCGAACCGGATCTGGCTGGTGGGGTTCGACACAGCGAAACGGCCGAGCGTGAGGCCGAGTTCGTGGCGCTGGGCCAGGACGGGCATGGAGGCGAGGAGCGCCGTCAAGGCGAGTTGGGTTCTCATTGGGTTCTCACACTGAGTGGATCACGCGCCGGGCGCGCGATATTCCCGATCAGGCCGGGGCGAGCGCGGTGAACAGCAGGGACACGCCTTGAATCAGGTCGCGGGGTGTGGCGCCCGCCACGGGCACGCGCAGCACACCGGCAGGGGTGAACTGGGCATCCCTGGTGGAGCCCACCAGTTGCATGAGGCGCGCCGGGTCTATCTTCGATTGCTGGTGGAACTTGATGTTCAGGATGCCGTGCCGGCGATCGACGTTTTCGACACCCAGCCGCTCGGCGAGGTTCTTGAGGCGGGTGAAGGAGAGCAGGGTTTCGACAGCCTCGGGCGGTTTTCCATAGCGGTCCGCCAGTTCGGCGAGCAACTGCGCGGAGGAGGCGTCATCACGGCAGTCGGCGATGCGCTTGTAGGCGCGCAGGCGCTGGTTATCCTCCTGGATGTAGCCGGCGGGGATGCGGAGATCGAGACCGAGGCTGATGGTGGAGTGGATCTCGAGCGGCGCCTCTTCTCCCTTCAGTTCCTGCACGGCTTCCTCGAGCAGGCGAACGTAGGTATCGAAGCCAACCGATGAGATGTGGCCGTGCTGTTCGCCGCCCAGCAGGTTGCCGGCGCCCCGCAGTTCCAGATCGAGCGCCGCGATCTTGAAGCCAGCGCCCAGGTCACTGAATTCCTTCAGCGCCGCCAGCCGTTTGCGGGCGATTTCGGAAAGTTCGGTGTCCGCCGGCACCAACAGATAGGCATAGGCCCGGCGGCTGGAGCGCCCGACGCGGCCGCGTAGTTGATACAGTTCGCTCAATCCGTAGCGTTCGGCGTTTTCGATGATGATGGTGTTGGCGAGTGGGATATCGATGCCGTTTTCGACGATGGTGGTGGAGACAAAGACATCGTATTCATGGCGCATGAAGCCCAGCAGGACACGCTCCAGTTGCTGCTCATTCATCTGGCCGTGGCCGACGCCGACACGGCAGTTCGGCACCAGTTCCTGAATGGACGCGGCGCGTGCGTAGATGCTGTCCACGCGGTTGTGGATGAAGTACACCTGGCCGCCGCGGCTCAGTTCCATGTCGATGGCGGCGCGCACCAGGTCAGGCTCGAAGTGCGCGACCACGGTATGGATGGCAAGCCGGTCCTTGGGTGGCGTTTCGATGACCGACATGTCGCGCATGCCGACCAGCGACATGTGGAGTGTGCGGGGGATGGGTGTGGCGCTCATGGTGAGGACATCCACGCTCTTCCGGATCTGCTTGAGGCGCTCCTTGTGCCGGACACCGAAGCGTTGTTCCTCATCGACTATCAGGAGGCCGAGGTCGGCGAACTCAACGTCCTTCGACAGGAGGCGGTGAGTACCGATGAGGAGGTCAACCTTGGCGGCTTTCAGATCCTCGAGGGTCTGATCGATCTCCTTTTTCGAGCGGAAGCGGGAGATGAGATCGACGCGAACGGGGAAGGAAGCGAAGCGGCGTTTGAACGTTTCGAAGTGCTGGAAGGCCAGGACGGTGGTTGGCGCCAGAATGGCTATCTGCTTGCCGTCCCCCAGGGCCTTGAACGCGGCGCGCATGGCGACTTCGGTTTTTCCGAAACCGACATCGCCGCAGAGAAGGCGGTCCATGGGTTGTTCGGACTCCATGTCGCGTTTGATTTCGGTGACTGCCTGCACCTGATCGCGCGTGGGGGCGTACTCGAAGGCATCTTCGAACTCGCGCTGCCAGTTGGAGTCCGTTGAGAAACTGAAGCCGGTGGCGGCGCGGCGTTCGGCATAGAGCTTGAGAAGCTCTTCCGCCATGTCGCGCATCTTGGCCTTGACGCGCGTCTTGGTCTTGGTCCATGTGGCGCCGCCCAGTTTGTCGAGCGGCGGCGAGGATTCGCCGGAGCCGCGGAACTTCTGGACCAGGTCCATGCGGGTGAGCGGGACGTAGAGGCGGGCGCCCCCGGCGTATTCAAGGAGCATGAAGTCGCCGGCCTGATCTCCCTGGGCGATTTCGCGGATGCCGAGAAACTTGCCCACGCCGTGGGTGGCATGAACAACGAAGTCGCCGGGTTTGAGATCGGCGATATCGGCCGCGAAGGCGCCCATGCGAACGGCGGGGGCTGAGGGGCGCGCCTCGAGTCCCGAGGTGTCGAAGAGATCGTCGGCGCCAAAGATCGCGATGCTTTCACCGGGCAGAAAGACACCGCGGCGAATGCGGCCCTTGGCCAGGAAGGTGCTGGCGGTGGCGCCGGTCATGTAGGCGCGTTCGGCCAGGAATCCCGGGGCGGCTTCCTGTGGGCTGAGCGCGGCCTGGAAGGGCACGGAGTATTCCTGGAAAACGTCGGCCAGGCGTTCCACTTCACCGGCGGCGGGGGCGAAGAAGACCACGCGGTTGCCCTGTTCCACCAGCGTGCGCGCCTCCTGGGCGGCCATGCGCATGTTGCCGCGGAACGCGATGGTGGGGCGAGCCGGAATCTCCACCGCGGAGGCATCGGCAAGGCCCAATTCCCTGACGTGGAGTTGCTGGCGTTCTTCGGCGCGGGCAAGCAGTTCGCCCCATTGGAAATAGAGAGAATCGAGCGGCACGGCCGGATCTTCCGGCGATTCCTTGAGGCGTTTCCAAAGACGTTCCGAGGCCGCCTTCGACTGTTCGGGCTCATCCAGAACGATCAGGGCATCGGGGACAAGATCGAAGATGGCGGCGGGGCGTTCGGAGCGCGCCAGAGCGTAAAACTCCCAGCCCTCGAAGGTCTGGCCCGGGATGGGGGCGCGTTCAGGTCCGGCGGCCTGCGCCAATTCAGCCAGCACCTGGCGTGAACGCGGCAGTTCGAGCAGCGGGAGAACGAGGGCTTCCTCGATTTTGACGACGCTTCGCTGGGACTCGGGGTCGAACCGGCGGATGGAATCGATTTCATCGCCGAAGAATTCGATTCGGACAGGCCGCGCGGCCTGTGCCGGGAAAATGTCGAGAATGCCGCCGCGCAGGGAGTACTCGCCCACCATCTCCACCGGGTCCCGGCGCTCGTAGCCGGCGTTGTCAAGATGGGCGATCAGATCGTCCAGCGGAATCTCGTCGCCCTTGCGCAAGGTGAGGGCAATCTGCCGGTACTGCGCCGCGGGAGCGTTGCGCAGGAGCGCGCTTCCAATGGGCGCAACGGTGATGGGCGCGCGGGACTGCGCCAGCCGCCATAGAGCCGCCACGCGCTGGGCCAGGATCTCACCGTGGGGCGAGAGGCGTTGCGAGGGGATGGCGTCGAGCGCCGGAAGGAGTTGCGGCGGGCGGTCCTGGGACGCCACAAGAATGCCAAAAAATGTTTCGAGTGACTCGGTGAGGATCTCGGCTTCACGGGCTCCGCTGGTGATGACGATCAGAGGGCGGCCGGCGGCTTGCCAAAGCAGGGCAAGGTAGAGGGCCTTGGCAGTGGTGGTGAGGCCCGCCACGGAGACGATCCGTTCATCCTGACTGGACGGGGCGACGCGCCGGGCCAGGTCCTGAAACTTCGTGCCGCGCGCGAGCCCGTGAAGAAGCTCGCGGATGGCAGGGTGTGTCATCCAGCGAGGCCCGTGCGGCGGGCAGCCTCTTCGACCAGATTGGTTGTGGAATAGCCGGGTTCCAGGGGCAAGAGGCGCACCTGGCCACCGGCGGCCTCCACCTCTTCCCTTCCCGCCACGAAGTGCGACCAGTCGGAGCCCTTCACCAGAATGTCGGGCAGCACGGCGGCGATCAGTTCCCGGGGTGTGTCTTCGTCGAACAGCGTGACGGCGTCGACAGCTTGAAGAGCCAGAGCCATGCAGGAGCGGTCCTGCTCGGAGATCATGGGCCTGGAGGGTCCCTTGAGGCGGCGAACGCTGTCGTCGGTGTTGAGCGCGAGGATGAGGATATCGCCCAGCGAGCGTGCCTGTTCCAGCAGGCGGATGTGGCCGGGGTGGAGAATGTCGTAGCAGCCGTTGGTGAAGACAACGCGGCGCCCTTCGGCTCTCCAGCGGGCGCGCTCAGCGATGAGAGCGGGGCGTTCGTAGAAGGTACCCATGGTTATTTCATGAAGCCGCTCAGGGTGGCCACCTGGCGGCTGAGTTCGTCGTTCAGCGGGTCATCGAGCGCCAGCACCCTCCGGACATTGGGCGTGAGACGCGCCTGGGTCTCAGGGCGCAGAAGGGCCTTCTGATACTGCTGTTGTGGTTTGTCGCGCCGGCAGTAGAAACCGTGCATCGCCGTGCGCGGCCGGCCGGTGCGATTGGCGGTTCCGCCGTGCCACAGGTGGGCGTTCATGACGATGACGGTGCCGGCGGGAGCCGTGAGGAGAACCTCATCCGGGTGGGGTGCTTTGGGGTCCGCCAGCACCTGCTGCGGCAGTTGGCCGCTGCGATGCGTGCCGGGAACAGCGCGCAGGGCGCCGTTTTCAGTAGTGAAGTCATCGAGCAGCCAGACCGTGTTGCAGACCCAGTAGCCACGGGAGTCCGGGAGCGCCCCCATATCGCAATGGAGCGGCTGCACCCAATCCGAGTGCGGGTTGGCGGAGCGAACGTTCAGACTGCTGAGCTTGAGTTCGGGCCCCAGGACGTGGGCCACCAGCGCCAGGATGTCCGGCCATGCGATGACCTGTTCGAACAATTCGCCCTTATCGACCATGTTCGCCAGGCGCCGCGTCTGTTCTTCCTGCTTGAACTCGCTGCCGGCGCGGTCGCCTTCCAGGGCGTACTGCCGTTCAACCGCCTCACGGTAGGCGGCCAGCAAATCCGTAGGGAGAAAATCGGGAAGGATCGTATAGCCGAGTTCGTCGAGGTCCCGTTGTTGCGCGTCTGTCACCCCACTCATTGTAACGGGGGGCGCGGGCTGGTTTCAGATGGTCCCCAGAAGTTCAGACCATCACCAGAAAGATCAGACCAGGGCCGTGCGAGCCGTGGCTGGTTTCAGGCAGGTCTCCAGAACCCATTCGATCTGCGCGGTTTCAAAGGGGGCTGTGCAGTAGTCCGTGGCGCCGGCCTCGATGGAATCGAGCCAATCGGACACCTCCGGGAGACGGCCGACGACGACGATGGGGACGCGGCGCCGCAGGGATTCGATGGCGGACGCCAGACGGCGGACTCTTGCGGGTTCGAACTGGCAGAAGATCACATCGGCGGCGCAGTGCGCCAGAGACTCGGGCTCAAGGGCGGCCGTCTCGATTTCGCTGCCCGTGGGCTCCAGCGCCGAGGTCAGTTCGGCGCTGAGGGGAAAGTCGATTCCGGCAAACACGATCTTTGGGTGACGGTCGAGCATGACAAACTCCTGGAAGCCTTCCGGGCCTAAAGGCGCTTGCGTGGAGCCCTCATCCTCATGCTACGGCTATCGCATAGCCAAGTCCAATCAATATTGCTGATGGATTCAATCAGTGTCATCACAAAGAACGAACATCTCACCCGCCTGCACGGGGGTGGATCGGCGGATCCAGGATCGATTTGTTGCCATATTCCCGTCCACAACCGCCACTTTGCCCAATGACACTTCAGGCGCGCGTTGACCGGAGGGCGCGCTGAGCCGCGACGGAACATGCCGTTGAACTCGAATGCATGGGTGGCGGCCACGGGCCGGGCCGGATCAGCCGGTCCAATCGGTGGTGTGCCAATCGGTGCGCTGGCCGCGTGGGCGAGCCTTGAACTCACGGGCGAACTTGACGAAGTTCGTTACCACGGCTTCGAAGAACAGGCGGCCTTTTTCGGCGGTGGCGATGGTGGGGTCGCCGTTGATGCCGCTCTTTGAGAAGCAGGTCCACCAGTCCATCATGCGGACGGGGCCGGCATCGGTGAGGTCGCTCCAGATGAAGTCCGACGGGGGCATCACCATTTCGCGGACCGCTTTGTCCATCTGGACGCGTTCCTGATCCAGGTAGAGGTAGACGGACGTTTCGAGTTCGCAGGCATGGGACATGCCACCGCGGCCGGACTCGCGGATCTTGCGGATCTCCGGCACGGCAAGCGAGGGCCAGAGGAAGGGCGCGCAGAGGGCGTTGGTCTCGACGATGGTGCGGCGCGCCACCAGATCGAGGATTGGCATGTTGGACCCATGGCCGTCGGCGATGAGGATCCGCGTGAAGCCGTGATGGGCCACGCTCTTGGTCACATCAAGAACGTAGTTCAACATGTGCTCCATGTGGATGTCGATGGTCCCCGGGAAGTCCATGTGGTGGGTCTCATAACCGTAGGGGATGAGCGGCATCAGCAGAATGTCGCCGTCCGCGCGCCGGGCGGCTTCCGTGCAGATGCGCTCAATCAGGAAGTTGTCGACGTCAAGCGGCAGGTGCGGCCCGTGGTCCTCGACGGAGCCGACCGGCAGAACGACGACGGGCTGGCGTTTCGCCACCTCCTTCAATTCCACCCAGGTGTAGTGCTGATAGAGATAGTCAATTCGTGGCATGGTGTGTGTCCTTATCGCCTGTATCGATGATGAGCCATAGCGCGGCGCCAACGATGTAGACGGCGGCCGCCAAGTGAAAGACAAGCTGAAACGATCCGAGTTCCTGAGCGATGTACGCCGCCGAAACGGGCGCCAGCATTCCAGACAGACTGGAAGCGAGGTTCATGAAGCCGCCGGCCGTACCGCCGAAGCGGCCGCCGGCATCGACGCAGGTGGCCCAGGCAACGGGCAGCGCCAGATCGTGCGCGCCCGCGGCGAGGATGAGGCAGAGTATGGCGGTGCGGGCGGAGCCTGCGTCCACGGCGAGGATGAAGCCAAGCGCACCCCCGAGAAACCCGGCCATGGCGACGCCCCGGCGCGACCATTTGAGGCTGCCTGTTCGCCGCGCCAGCCAGTCCGCCAGTACGCCGCCCAGCGCACTGCCGCCGGCGCCGGCCAACAAGGGCAGTGCGGCAAGATAGCTGGATTGCTTGAGATCCAGGCCGTGTTCCCGCATCAGGTACGTGGGCAGCCAGGTGACGAAGAACTGAAAGCCGTAGCCAGAGGCGAAGTAGGTAAGGAAGAGCCCGACCATGGTGCGATTGGCGATGATCCGGCGCCAGGGCACGCGTTCACCCGGCTGCGGCGGCGGTGCGGCGCCGTGGCGGATCAACGCGAGTTCGGACGCTGAAACCGCGGGATGCCGCGCCGGATCATCGCGATACCAACGCGCCCACACGGCAACCCAGGCGAAGCCCACGGCGCCCAGCACCAGAAAAGCCGTCCGCCAGCCGAGAGCGCCGATGAGCCACGCGGCGATCACGGGCGAGATGGCGCCGCCCAGGCGCGCCCCGGTCCACATGATGCCATTGGCCCGATTGCGTTCGAGCGCGGGGAACCAGTGCGCGATGGCACGGGACATGGTGGGAAAGGCGCCCGCTTCCGCCGCGCCGAAAACAAAGCGCACGGAGAGAAGGCTTCCCAGGCCTTGCACCGCACCCGTGAGCGCGGTGAACAGGGACCAGCCGCCCACAATGCGCACCAGTGTCCGGCGCTGGCCCCAGCGGTCGCCAAGCCAAGCCGCGGGCATCTCGAAAATGGCATAGGCCAGGTTGAAGATGGTGAAGACCCAACCGAAGCTGAGCGCTGAAATGCCCAGTGACTGCATGATCGCGGGAGCCGCCACGGCCATCGCCACGCGGTCCAGATACGTGAGCACGGCGCCGGCAAAAATCAGGGCCAGGACGAAGTGGCGTGCGTGCGAGGATTCCCGCATGGGTGCTCAACAGCATACCAGCCGGGCTACTCTGGGAGTGATGAATCGTTTGATTTTCGGTGCCGCTCTGGCCTGCTGGGCGCAGGAAGATGTGGCCCGCAAGGCCGCCGTGGACATGCTGGCCGGCGATCTTTCGGTGTTCGACCGTCTTTCCCCGGTTGTGCGTGAGAAAGTGACGCGCGAAAAGTTCGAGGCGGCCATCAAGACCGTGCGGGAGAAGATGGGCGTTTGCGGACTGAACGAAGGCCCTGCCACCCGCACCGCGGCGCGGGTCCATGTATTCAGCGGCAGGTGCGGGGAGACGCTCATTGGCGTGCGGGTGATTCTGGATGAAGCCGGCATGGTGCTGGGCATCAACATGGTGCCGCCCGCGCTGGCGCCCGGCAACGGAGAGATCGACATTGGCACGTTGAAGCTTCCCGCTACGTTGACGATGCCGGAGGGGGCGGGGCCATTCCCCGTGGTGGTGATCGTGCACGGATCGGGTCCGCAGGATGCCGATGGCACCGAGGGCGCCAACAAGCCGTACCGGGATCTGGCGGAAGGACTGAAGAAACGCGGCGTGGCCACGCTTCGTTACGTGAAGAGGTTTCGTGTGCAGACACCCCCCGACCCGTCGGCGATCACGGTGGAGGAAGAAACGATTGCCGACGCCCTGGCAGCCATTCGCTATGCCCGCGCGCAGCCGCGGGTGGACGGCAAGCGCGCCTTCGTGGCCGGGCATAGCCTGGGCGGTTATCTGGCTCCGCGCATCGCGGCGCGTGACACGGCTCTGGCTGGTGTCATCATCCTGGCCGGCCCCACGCGGACCCTGGACGAAGTGATCGACGCGCAGATGCAGTACCTGGGGCGTCCGGCAAGCGATGGGGATGCCGTCAAGAAGATGATGCCGGCCAAATATCGCGAGGACCTGGCGGGCTATGATCCGGCCAAGGCGGCCCGGGCTCTGGACATTCCCATTTTCATTGCCCAGGGAGAACGCGACTACCAGGTGACCATGGTGGATTTCGAAGGCTGGCGCCAGGGACTTGAAGGCCGGCCGCGCGTGAAGCTGAAATTGTATGCGGCGATGAATCACCAGTTGATCGACGGCGAGGGCAAGCCCGGACCGGAAGAGTACAGGCGAGCCGGGCACGTATCCGAAGCATTGCTGGATGACGTGGCGGCTTTTGCGAAGCAGTAGAATCAAGGTTCGAATGAGGGCGCTTGCGATATTCATGGCGGCGGCCTGCCTGGCCGCCGGGCAGACCATCGAATTCAACCGGGACGTTCGTCCCATCCTTTCCGACCGTTGCTTCACATGTCACGGGCCGGACGCGGGGCAGCGCAAGACCAAGCTGCGATTCGATCAGGAGGCTGGCGCGAAGATCGCGCTGACGGGCGGGAAGCAGGCCATCGTTCCCGGCGATCCGGCAAAGAGCGAATTGTACGTACGCCTGGTGACGCAGAACAAGGCGCTTCGGATGCCGCCCGCCTACATGGGCCACGACGCGTTGAGACCGCGAGAGATCGAAGTTGTCCGGCAGTGGATTGAGCAGGGGGCGCGTTGGCAGGCGCACTGGTCCTTTTTGCCGCCGCGCAGAGTGGAGCCGCCGGCGGTGCGCGCGGCGAGTTGGGCTCGCAATGGGTTGGACCGGCTGGTGCTGGCCCGGCTGGAACGGGAGGGTCTTACACCATCCGCCGAGGCGGGCAAGGCCACACTTCTCCGGCGTGTCACGTTGGATTTAACAGGGCTTCCGGCCGCGCCTGAGGAGGTAACCGCGTTTCTGCGCGACGATTCCGCGCGGGCCTATGAGAAGGTGGTGGACCGGCTGCTCGGTTCCGCTGCCTATGCCGAACGCATGGCCATCCGATGGCTGGAAGCGGCTCGGTACGCCGATACAAACGGCTATCAGACGGATGGCGTGCGGGACATGTGGCGTTGGCGCGACTGGGTGATTGGGGCGTTCCATCGCAACATGCCGTTCGATCAGTTCACGGTGGAGCAACTGGCTGGCGACCTGCTGCCAGGCGCCACTGTCGATCAGCGCGTCGCCACCGGTTTCAACCGGAATCATCGCACGACGGCCGAGGGCGGCAGCATCGATGAAGAGTGGCGCGTGGAGTACGTGGCTGACCGCGCCGAGACTACATCGACGGTTTTTCTGGGGCTGACGATGGGGTGCGCGCGCTGCCATGACCACAAGTACGACCCGCTGCCACAGAAGGATTACTACCGGCTCTTCGCCTTCTTCAACAATGTGCCGGAGAGGGGATTCATCTGGAATTTCGGCAATGAGCCGCCCGTGGTCAAGGCTCCCACACCGGCACAGGAAGAGAAGCTGACCGCGCTGGATGGGACGCTGCGAGCGGCGGAACTGGCTTGGGAGAAAAAGGCGGCTGCGGTGGCCCGGGAACAGAAGCGATGGGAACGGCGCGCCTCCGGGCCGTGGAACATCACCAAAGGCATGGTGTTCCACCAGCAGCCGGACGACCCCAAGGTCTTCGAGGGCGGCAAGCCCACGCGGTACGGCACCGACGCAGCCAAGTTCGACTATCGCGATCCCATCACGCTTGCCGCCTGGATCAAGCCCTCCACACCGCGCGGCGCGATCTTGACGCGCTACGACGACTATTTCGAGGGCAGTGGCTACGGGCTGTTTCTGATCGACGGCAAGCTTCGCTACCACTTCATCTTCCGGTGGACCGACCTGGGCATGCGCATTGAGACCGCCGAGCCGATTGCACTGAACAAACTGCAACACGTCGCCGTGACCTACGACGGCGGTATGCGGGCATCCGGTGTTCGAATCTATGTGGATGGGCGAGAGGTGGCCACGAAGGTCCTGTTCGACTCGCAATTGTGGCCTCTTTCCCATAAAGCCGAACTCCGCATTGGCGCCGGCGCCGGTCTGGACTATCAGGGCGAGGTGGCGGATGCGCGGATCTACAACCGGGCCTTGACGGCTGGCGAAATCGACGTGCTCATGTCGCAGGAGCCTCTGGAGGCTCTGGCGCGGATTCCCGCGGCGCGGCGCACGGGGGTGCAGAGCGAGAAACTGCGCATGGCGTTTCTGGATACCGCGCTGACACCGGAACTGGACAGCGTCCGATGCCGGCTGGAAGAGGCGCGCACCGAACGGAACCGCTACTTCGCGGCCATTCCCACGGTGATGGTGATGGAGGAGCGCAAGGACCGGCGCGACACGTTCGTGCTGAAGCGTGGAGCCTACGACGCCCCCAGTGACGAGGTGACGCCTGGCGTGCCCTCCGCGTTCACCCAATTGCCCGGCGGAACCCAGGCGGACCGGCTGGCGCTGGCGCGCTGGATCGTATCGCCTGAGAACCCGCTGACGGCGCGTGTGATGGTGAACCGGCTCTGGCAGATGCTGTTCGGCATCGGGTTGGTGAAGACCATTGAGGACTTTGGCTCACAGGGCGAGTGGCCGGTGCAGCCGGAGTTGCTGGACTGGCTGGCCGTGGAGTTCGTGGAAAAAGGCTGGAACGTCAAAGCTCTGCTCAAGACCATCGTGATGAGTTCGACCTACCGGCAATCCTCGAAGGCCCCGGCGGAGTTGCTGGCGCGCGACCCGGACAACCGCCTGTTGGCGCGAGGGCCGCGCATCCGGCTCTCCGCTGAAATGATTCGCGATCAGGCGCTGGCCGTTTCCGGGCTTCTGGAAACCGCGGTTGGCGGGCCTTCGGTGAAACCCTATCAGCCCGCGGGGCTGTGGCAGGAACTGGCCGGCGGCGGCGGTTATCAGCACGGCAAGGGCGCCGATCTTTACCGCCGCAGCCTGTACACGTACTGGCGGCGGACTATCGCGCCGCCGTCCATGGTGACCTTCGATTCACCCAATCGGGAAACCTGTTCGGTGCGTGAAACGCGCACCAACACGCCGCTGCAGGCGTTGAACCTGATGAACGACGTGGCGTTTCTGGAAGCGTCCCGCCGTTTCGCCGAACGCGTGCTTTCCACCGGCCCGAAGGACGAAGCGGCCCGGCTCACGTCTGCCATGACGCTGGCCCTGAGCCGCCCACCGTCGCCCGCCGAGCGAGGCATCCTGGGAGGCGCTCTGTCTCGATTGAAGCAGCGCTTCGCGGACAGCGAGAAGGCGGCAATGGCGTATCTTGCTCAGGGCGAATCGCCGCGCAATGCCGCGTTGGACGCGAGGGAACTGGCGGCCTGGACCAGCCTGTGCAGCCTGATTCTTAACCTGGATGAGATGGTGACCAAGGAATGACCGAACTCACGCGACGCCACTTTTTCGGCCGATCAGCCCTGGGCTTGGGCATTCCGGCACTTGCGTCACTGCTGGGCGGCGAACTGCATGGCGAGGGTCTGGCTGGGCTACCGCATCATGCACCCAAAGCCAAGCGGGTGATCTATCTTTTCCAGTCGGGCGGGCCCTCGCAGATTGAACTCTTCGATCCCAAGCCGCGTCTGAAGGAGTTCGCCGGCACCGATCTGCCGGACTCGATTCGGCGCGGACAACGCCTTACCGGAATGTCCGCCACGCAGTTGAGCTTTCCGGTGGTGCCGTCGAAGTTCGATTTCAAGCAGCATGGCCAGTCGGGCGCGTGGGTGAGCGAACTGTTGCCGCATACCGCGCGCATCGCGGACCGTTTGACGCTCATCCGGTCCATGCACACCGAAGCGATCAACCATGATCCGGCGGTGACGCTTTTCATGACTGGTTCCCAGATCGCCGGGCGCCCGTCGATGGGCGCATGGCTGGCCTATGGCCTGGGCAGCGAATCGAAGGATCTGCCCGGCTTCGTGGTGATGATTTCGCCGGGCCAGGGCGGCGGCGGCCAGCCTCTTTATGACCGGCTTTGGGGCAGTGGCTTTCTGCCGACGCGCTACCAGGGCGTGAAGTTCCGCAGCGTCGGCGACCCGGTTCTGTATCTCAAGAACCCGGAAGGCTTCAGCGCCGAAGCGCGCCGCGACTATCTGGACGCGCTGGGCGCCATGAATCAACTGAAACTCGACGAGTACGGCGACCCCGAGATCCAGACCCGCATCGCGCAGTACGAGATGGCTTTCAAGATGCAGACCTCTGTGCCGGAACTCACCGACATCTCGAAGGAGCCCGCGCGGACGTTCGAACTCTATGGCGAAGACGCACGCAAACCAGGCACCTTCGCGGGGAACTGCCTGCTGGCGCGGCGTCTGGCTGAGCGAGGTGTTCGTTTCATTCAACTGTTCCATCGCGATTGGGACCATCATGGTGGGCTGCCTAAGGGCATTCCAACGCGAGCCAAGGAAACTGATCAGGCTTCAGCGGCGCTGGTGACCGATCTGGCCGAACGGGGCATGCTGGACGACACGCTGGTGGTCTGGGGCGGTGAGTTTGGGCGCACGGTCTACTGCCAGGGGCGCCTTACGGCCACCGACTACGGACGCGATCATCACCCGCGCTGCTTCTCCGTCTGGATGGCGGGCGGCGGCGTGAAGCCGGGGCTCACCGTGGGCGAAACGGACGATTACAGCTACAACATCGTGCGCGATCCGGTGCATGTGCACGACCTTCACGCCACCATTCTCCACTGCCTGGGCGTGGAGCACACCAAGCTGACGTTCAAGTTTCAGGGCCGCCATTTCCGCCTCACCGACGTGCATGGAAACGCCGTGAAGGCGATTTTGGCGTAGCCTGAAAGCATGGAAAGGCGGCAATTTCTGGACGCACTGGCTGTGGCGGCGGCCACCGGCGCGGGCGAGGAGATGTACGCGGCGGAAGGCGATGGACCGGGATCGCTGTACATTCCGCAGCGGCACCTGATCTCCGAACTGCCGGTGATTCACGAGTTCATGGACGCCTTCGGCTTCGTCAGCCTCACCACGGCGCCCCCCATCCGCGTGACCCACATTCCCATCCTGCTCGATCGCGGGGAAGGCCGTTTCGGGCGGCTCATCGGGCATCTGGCGCGTGGCAATCCACAGAAGGACGCGCTGGATGGAAATCATGAGGCGGTGGTGGTGTTCCGTGGACCTCATCACTACATCTCGCCCTCCTGGTATGCCGCGCCTCAGGCGGTTCCCACCTGGAACTTCGCTGTGGTGCATGCCACCGGCAAGCCGAAACTGGTGGAAGACGCCGCCGCATTCGGACGGTCACTGGAGCGCATGGTGGCAAAGTTTGAAGCCTACGCGGGAACGTCGTGGGACTATTCGAAGCTGGATGAAGGTTACAAACGCGGCACGATGCGCGGCGCGGTGATGTTCGAGATGCCCATTGACCGCCTGGAGGCGAAGTTCAAGCTGGGCCTGGAACGCAGCGAAGCCGACCAGGAGGGCGTGCTGAAGGGCTTGGAGGCGTCAAAGACCGAGATCTCCCTGCTTGACCTCACGCGGAGCCGCCGTGCGGCGCGGAAGCCATGACACTCGACCATATCGAAACCGAGCGGTTGCACGGCGCACCGCCCTTCCCCGGCGATCGCGCTGCGGTGGAAGCACTCGGAGTGACGGAGGCGTTCGACGAACTGCTCAATCACTGGTCGCGGCACGGGTATGGGGTTTGGCTATTCCGGTCCAAGGAAGACGCGAAACTGGTGGGTGTGGCCGGGTTCCGCCACGGTGATGATGGCAATGAGTTGGTGGCTGTAGTCCGGCAGGATGTACGCAACCGGGGATTTGCGGCGGAAATGGCGGAGGCAGCCATCGAGGCCGTTCACCTGGAATTGGGCCTGCGTGAATTTGTGGCATTCGCGACGACCGATCCGGCTTGGGCCACGGTGCTCGAGAGGCTGGGTTTCAGGAAGGAACGTGCGCGTACGGCGGGTGGCGTGAAGCAACTGCTGTACCGGAAGGGCGGCACAAGCGGCCGATAAGGGGAGCATGAGCCTTGTTGTGCTTGATGCCCAGGCGGCGCTGGAAGAGAAACTGGCGCGGCGCCGGGAAGTGGAGCAGGCTATGCGATCGGGCCTGCGCCGGCCGGGCCACCGCGGCAGTTTCATCTTTCGATTTGACGAGCAGTTGAAGCCGCTCATCCGTCTGGCCTTGCAGTGGTGCGGAATGTACGAACGCGGACTGGCGAACGCACGCTCCCCGATCGTCCGCCAGATCCGATTCGAATACCCCGGCCTGCCGCGGGCGCTGGATGGTTTTCGTATTCTGCATCTGGCTGACCCGCACATCGACGGCGTGGATGGCCTGGCTGAGAATCTGGCCGCGATGATTGGCCAGCTCGACTACGACGTGTGCGTGATGACGGGCGACTACCGCTTTGCGGTGCACGGGCCGGCCACTGAGGCGATGTCGCGCATGGAGCGTGTGCTGGGGGCCGTGCGGTCGCGCCATCCGGTTTTTGGAATCCTTGGCAATCACGACGATGCGGACATTGGGATCGCGCTGCACCGGCTGGGTGTGCGCATGCTGGTGAACGCGGGCGAAGCGATTGAACACGGAGGCGCCCGGCTGTGGATCGGCGGGGTGGACGATCCGCACACGTTCGAGTGCCACGATCTGGACGGGGCGCTTGAAGACAGCGGCGAGGCCGATTTCCGGCTGCTCCTTGCGCATTCGCCCGAGATCTACGATGAGGCCGCGGCGGCTGCGGTCCATCTCTACCTCTGCGGCCACACGCACGCGGGGCAGGTGAGGTTTCCCCTGATCGGCGCGCTGGCGCAGAATGCCGAGTGTCCCTACGCCTACCGGGCCGGCCAGTGGCGGCATGAAGAGATGTACGGCTATACCAGCGCGGGGGCCGGCTGCTCCATGCTGCCGGTGCGTTTCAACTGCCCGGCCGAGGTGGCGGTGATCGAACTGACGCGGGGCTGAGACTCTCCCATCGGGCAGCGGGCACCGATTCCTCCTTCGCCGCCGTTCCCTGGGACAATTCTCTCCGGGAATCGTCGTACAATCCAGCATGCGATTGGCTCTTCGGTTCATCCGCCGTCAACCCGGCTTCTCTGTCGCAGTGATCCTGACCCTGGCTCTCGGCATCGGCGCCACCGCTTCCGTCTTCTCGGTGCTGAACGTCATGTTGCTCCGGCCGCTCGGGTACCGGGACGCCGGGCGGCTGGCCATGGTGTGGGAATCCAATCCATCGCTTGGGATGCCGATACCGGGTTCGAAGGTACAGGCGTCCGTTCAGAACTATCTGGAATGGAGCAGAACGCCGGGTCCGTTCGAGGAACTCGCCGCCTTCGCGGACCGCGACTTCACACTCACGGGCACTGACGTTCCCGAGCGTTTACGAGGATTCCGCGCGACCGGAAACCTGTTCCCGTTGCTTGGGGCCCGGGCGCAGACCGGCAGACTGTTTCGTCCGGACGAAGATTCTCCGGGCCATGACCAGGTGGCCGTCCTGAGTGACCAGGCATGGCGCAGCCGGTTCGGGGGAACGCCGGACATTGTGGGCCGCCGCGTGATCCTTGACGGCCAGCCGCGCGAGGTCATCGGAGTCCTCGAACCGGGGTTCAGGGAGCCTCCCCGGTGGGGAGGATATCAGCGTCCGGCGGAGGTTTGGGTGCCGATGGCCTTCAGTTCCGACGAACGGGCAAGTTCATCGAACCATCACCGAATCCTGTACGTGACCGGCCGAATCCGGACGGGCGCCACGATGCCCAACGCGCACAGGGAGATGGGTGCCCTTGGCCAGGACCTTGCACGGCAATACCCGGAGCGAAACCGGGGGTGGAGCATCAACGTGGTTCCTCTCCAGGAGGAACGGGTCTCCGAACCGGTGCGCCAAAGCCTGCTGGTGCTCCTGGCCGCCGCGTGCATCGTACTCCTCATTGCGTGCTTCAACATCGGGCACCTCTTCCTGGCCAGGGCATCCGGCCGGCGCCGGGAGTTCGCCATACGGGCCGCGCTGGGCGCCAGCCGGGGCCAGGTGGCCAGGCAGTTGCTGATGGAGGCGTCTGTTCTCGGCGTTGCCGGTGGGCTGCTCGGTGTGGCCGTGAGCCGATGGACGACGCGAGTGCTTCTTGGCATGCAATCGAGCATGGTTCACCGGCTCGAAGACGTTGCGGTGGACTGGAGAGTGCTGCTCTTCGCGTCGTGTCTGACGTTGGCTTCCGTGCTGGCGTTCGGGCTGGCTCCGTTGAGTCTCGCAAGGCCGGAAAACGTCAAGCCAGCCACCCCGAGCCGCGGCGCTGCCTGGCTGCTTGCCTCCGAGGCTTCTCTGACGGCAATCCTGCTCATCGCTTCGGGCCTTCTGCTCAAGAGCTTCGGAAAGATGATGGATGTCGACCTCGGCTTGCGGCTGGAGCGTGTCCTCTCGGTTGAAGTGGCGGCCAAGGACGTGAAGTTCTTCGACGGCCTTCTGCCGCGTCTCCGCGCTCTGCCGAACGTGCAGAGCGTGGGAACCGCTTCGAACCTGCCCATGCAGGCCATCATGGGCGGCCGGGTCCGGACAGCGGGCATGGCGGCGGACGATGCGCTCGGCGCCGACTTTCGCTGGGCAGACGCCGGCTATTTCACGACGCTCGGTATCCCGATCATCCGAGGACGCGGTTTCACGGATTCCGAAGTAGCCCTGGGCAACGCCAGGGTCGTCATCGTGGACGATACGCTGGCTCACCGGCTGCACCCCAAAGGGGATGTCGTCGGCACCGGCATCACCTCCACGGATTGGCCGTACTGCCGGGAGTCTTGTCAAATCGTCGGTGTTTCTCAAGCCATCCGTCAAATCGGTCCGGAGAAAGCGCCTCGTCCAGAGGTGATTGTTCCGGGCCGCTGGAACTCCAGTGTGCTGGTGCTCCGTGCCGCGGGTGATGTGGCCGCCTTAGGGCCCGCGATTCGGCGCATCGTCGCCAACCTCGACCGGATGCAGCCGGTGGGCCGCATGGAGTGGATGATGGACTCCTACGCGGGGATCACCGAGGAGCGCCGCTTCAACCTTGCGCTGGCAGGCACGTTCGCGGGCCTGGCGCTGGCTCTTGCCGGGATTGGAGTTTTCGCGGTGACAGCGTTCGGATTGTCGCAGCGGGTACGCGAGTTCGCGATTCGGACAGCCGTCGGGGCGCAGCCGCGCCAGGTGCTGATCGACGTGGTTCGCAAGCCGCTATTTGCTTTGGCCACAGGCGGTGGCCTTGGATTGGCGTTCGCTGTGCCCGTAATGATCTCTCTCCGCCACCACTTGTACAGCGTGGAGCCGACGGACTGGACCGCATACGCTGGCGCGGCTGCTATCCTTTTCATCGGCACCGCGGCGGCTCTGATCCTGCCCGCACGGCGCGCGGCGCGCATCGATCCGGCGGTCGCCTTGCGCCACAACTAGACGGATGGAGCGCCCGGCGAGACTAAATCGATTCGCTAAATCGACTCGCTAAATCGACTCGCTAGATCGACTCGAAGTAGCGCGCCAACTCCCAATCCGTGACGGCCCGTTCGAACTCCCTAACTTCCCAGTCCCTGGTGGCCGCAAAATGATCGACGAACGCGTCGCCAAACCAGCGCCGGGCCAGTTCGCTGCCGCGCAGTGCGCGCGACGCCTCGGCCAGGCTGCGCGGCAGGGCGGGAGCGCTCTCCGCGGCGTAGGCATTGTTCACCGGCTCGGGCGGTTCCAGACCCAGCCGAACGCCTTCCACGCCGGCGGCGATGGCGGCGGCCATGGCCAGGTAGGCGTTCATGTCGGCCCCTGACAGCCGCAACTCAACGCGCGTCGACTTTGCGCCCCCCGGAATCGCCCGCACGGCCGTGGTTCGGCTGTCGATGCCCCAGGTAGCGTTCACCGGAGCCCACGTCCCCGGCACCGTGCGCTTGTACGAGTTGACCGTTGGGCAGATCATGGCCATCAGCTCCGGCAGGAATCGCACCAGCCCCGCGATGTAGCTCGCCATCACGCGCGACATCGGCGCCACGCCTTCGCCCGCGAACAGATTGCACTGGCGGTCGAGATCCCACAGGCTCTGGTGGATGTGGCCGCTCGAACCGGGCAGGTCGGCATTCCACTTGGCCATGAATGTGGGAATCACGGCATGCTTGGCGGCGATCTCCTTCACCGCGGTCTTGAACAGGGCCGCTTTGTCGGCGGCGCGCAAAGCCAGGTCCACGCCGATGGCGGCTTCATAGACACCCGGACCCGTTTCGGTGTGGAAGCCTTCCAGGTCGATGCCAAACCGGTTCAACTGATCCATCAGATCCAGCACCAGGGCGGACTGCATGGACGCACGCAGCACGCTATAGCCGAACATACCCGGCGTCAACGGCGTAAGGCCCTGATAGTGCTTCTGGCGCAGGCTCTCCGGTGTCTCACGGAAGATCCAGAACTCATACTCGGCGCCCATCCAGGGAACATAGCCCAACGCTGCGGCCCGTGCCACCGTGTGCCGCAGAACCTGCCGCGGCGACACCTCCATGGGTGACCCGTCCTTGTGAAAGAGGTCCATCAGATAGAACGTGGTCGCGGGCTCCCAGGGGATCTCGCGCCGTGTGGTTTCGTCGATCCGGGCCACCGCATCCGGATACCCGGTGTGCCAGCCGGTCAGAGTAACGCCCGTGCCTTCATAGAGGACGTCGGCGATGTCCCAACCGAAGATCACATCGCAGAATCCAAGGCCGCTCTTGGCGGCGGAAGCGAATTTGTCCGGGCTGATGTACTTGCCCCGCAGCACACCATCCAGATCGAACGCGCCAACCTTGATCCGTTCCATCACCATCTCCTATTCTTCACGGGGCGCCTGGATGAGGTGCCCGGCGCGGCTCCAGGCCGGGCCCGCAAAGCGGCCACGCACCACCAGGCGCCACAACACCAGCAGCCCTGCCGCCACGCCGGCCAGCGTCTTGCCCGCCAGTTCGTTCGGCGGCATGGTCAGGATCACGCAGACGCTGCCAATGTAAACCACCGCCACCCAGTTTACGGCGGAGCCCCAGCGGCCCAGGCTCCAGACGGCGGCCGAGGGCCAGGCATCGCCGGCCAGGCGCGCGCGCAAGCCCAGGGCCACGGGAATCCCATAGGCCAGATAGAGCGCCATGGTACTCAACGACGTCACCACCGGAATCGCTTCGGCCCACACCATAGCCGCGGCGGAGACCGCCACGATGGTCCAGATGGCGGGGCCCGGCGTACCGCGCGAAGGATTGACGCGGGCGAGAAGGCCACCGCCCGGCGCTCCGCCATCGCGCGCCAGTGAATACAAGGCGCGCGACCCCGACGTGATCGCCGAAAGCCCGCAGAACCACATGGCCACGGAGGCCATGGCGCCCAAGGCGTTGCCGAAACGCGCGCCGAGCGCTGTGCGCAGCACGCCGATGGCAGCGGGCACCGGGTTCCCTGCCTCATCCTTCATCGCCAGCAGGGCGGGCAGATCCTGAATAGCCAGAGTCATCGCCGCGATCAACAGAAAGCCCACCACACCCGAGATCGCCACGGAAAGCACGATGCCCCAGGGAGCGTGACGGCGCGGGTCGCGCGTCTCCTCGGCCACCTGCGCCGAGGCGTCGAACCCCGTGTACGTCCACTGTGCCTGAAGCAACCCCAGCAGAAAGGCCCACCAATATGGCGAGCGCCCGTTGCTGTTCACCGGCTCCAGCAAGTAGCCCACCGGCTGCAGCGGGGCCAGCCACACGATGGCCCCGACAAAGATCAGGACACCGGCAATATGCACCGTCACGCTGAAGTCATTGAGTATCGCGACGATTCTGACCCCCCAGTGGTTGAACAGGCCCTGCCCCATCAGGATCAGGCAGAACATCAGAAACAGATTGGTCCGGCTGGACTCCAGGCCGAGAAACGGCAGGATGAACTGCGCGCAGCTATAGTTGATGCCCGCCTGAGCCGCGCAGATGCCGAAGATGTTCATCCAGGAGACGAACCAGCCCCAGCCTGGTCCGCCCAGCGCCGAGGCCCAGTGGTACAGCGCGCCCGAGGTGGGATAGGCCGAGCACAACTCCGCCATGCTCGCGGCCACGGTCAGTGTGAAGAGCGTGGCGATCGGCCAGCCGGCGCCCATCTCCAGCGGGCCTCCCATCTCCAGGCCGTAGCCGTAGAGCGTGACCGCGCCGGTGAGGATGGAGATGATCGAAAACGAGATGGCGAAGTTCGAAAACCCGCCCATGTTGCGGAACAGTTCCTGGGCGTATCCGAAATGGCTCAGGTCTTCCTGATCGCGTTGCCCTGCCTTGCTATTCGTCCGCGCGCACACTCGAACGAAGGTAGCAGATCAGGATGCGGCGCCGGGAGACTCGCTTCCGGTGTTGGCAACGGCGTCAAGCAGTGCGGCCAACTCAAGGCGATCGATAGGCTTGGCGAGGTAGTTATCCATGCCCGCGGCCATGCACCGTTCCCGGTCGCCGGCCATCGCATTCGCGGTAAGCGCGATGATAGGCAGGTGGGCGCTCTGGGGCTTCTCCGCGTCGCGGATGGCGCGGGTGGCCTCAAAGCCGTCCATCTCAGGCATCTGGCAGTCCATCAGCACCACGTCATAGGCCTGCGAGGCAGCGGCATCCACTGCCAGACGGCCATTCTCCACCACGGTAGCCGTGTGTCCCATCGCCGCGAGCAGGCGGGCCACCACGCGTTGATTCACCAGGTTATCCTCAGCCACCAGAACGCGCAGCAAACGCCGCACCTGGGTGTTGGTTGACTCCCGAAGTGGAACCGCTTCCGGCTGCAGCGCCTGGCCTAACGCGTACAATGCCGCTTCCCGCAGTTCATCGGGCGCCACGGGCTTGGTGAGACACCGCGCGACGCCCACTTCACGCGCACGCACGGCGACCCCGGCCTGATCCACCGACGTCAGCATGATCATGGGCAACTGGCGCCACCGGATCGATTCAGCGAGCTCCAGTCCAGTCACTCCAGGCATGCTGTAGTCGACCAACACCAGATCGTAGAGACCCGCCGCCAGGACTTCCAGCGCTTCTGCGGCATCGGCAGCCTGAGTGGCAGTCATCCCCATACGGCGCGCAAACCCATCGAGCACGCGCCGATTGGCCGGATGGTCGTCCACCACCAGAACCCGCTTCCCTTCCAGGGATCCGGAACCGGGAATCGCTGCCGCCTCCCCCGAAACCTCCGCCATCGGCAGTTCGAACCAGAAAACACTCCCCTCGCCGGGTTGGCTCTCAATCGACAGGCGGCCGCCCATCAATACTGCAAGCCGGCTGGCGATCGATAGACCCAACCCCGTGCCGCCGAACTTTCTCGTGGTGGATCCGTCGGCCTGGGTGAACGATTCGAAGATGCGGCTGTGCTGTTCGGCCGGAATCCCGGTGCCTGAATCCTTCACGGCGAACCGGATCCTGGGGACCTCACCGTGTGCGGCCGCCAGGCTCACGCCCAGTTCCACCTGGCCCTGCCCGGTAAACTTGATGGCATTGCTCAGCAAATTGGCCAGCACCTGCTGCAGCCGGGTTGGATCACCCATCACATTCGCCGGCAGATCGGGCCCCAGGTCAAGAATCAGTTCCAGGCCCTTGCGTTGAGCGGGCCAGGCAAACGTCTTGGCCAGACGGGCCAGGGTAGCCGCGAGCGGGAATGGAATGGACTCCACCTGAAGCTTGCCCGCTTCGATCTTCGAGAAGTCCAGAATGTCGTTGATGATGGTGAGCAGGTTTTGAGCGGAAGAACTCGCCAGTTCCAGATGCTCCCTTGCCTCGCGCGGCAGGTCACAATCCAGCGCCAGCGTGGTGAGCCCGATGACACCGTTCATCGGCGTCCGGATCTCATGGCTCATATTGGCGAGGAATTCACTCTTGAGCCGTGCCGACTCTTCCGCCTTGGCGCGCGCGGCCTCGAGTTCAATGGTCCTGGCCGCCACTTTTTCTTCCAGATGATCGCGATGCTCGGATAGCTGCCGGTCACGTTCCCGCAACGCGTCGAGCATCCCATTGAAGCACTCGGTAAGTTCGCCCACTTCGTCATCGCCGGCCGGTGCAATGCGTTGTGAATAGTCCGCCGTATGAGTAATGCGGCGCGAGGCCTCCGCCAGCGCCAGCACGGGCCGGATGACCGCACCGGCAATCCGGGTTGAGATGGCGAACCCGATCATGAGCGACAGGACCAGAACAAACATCGCCGCCCAGGCATAGCGCCACAGACGCTTTCGAAGCTGCGCCAGGCCGGCGTACACCGCCACGCGCCCCAGCTTGTTCCCGTCGATTCGAACGTCGCGAATCGCGACCACTCCATCGTCATCAAAGTAGGTTCCGTCCGGGGCTCGTGCAAGCGACAGAAGCCGTTGCGGAACCCGGGCGCCGGAAGGGTAGGCGTCGACCAGTTCTCCGACGCTGTTGAAGATGGCCGCTGCTTGAATTCTCTGGTCGGTCTTGAGGGATTCCAGGTTTTCCCTGATCGTCACAGCGTCGCCAAAACTCAGGGCGGCGGTGGAGTTGCCTCCGACCAGGCGGGCAATGCCGTCCAGGTCCTCCGCCATGGCGGTGCGAGCCTCGGAGTATTCCAGTGTGACGAAGGCGGCCGCGGCCAGAATCACGGTCACGGCATTGATCAACCCGATGGCGGTCAGAAGTCGGGTCTGCAGGGGAAGGTTCCGGAACCACGTCATTTAGACACCTTCCCCGTGGGAACAATCTTTGCCAGCCGGAGAAGCTGAGACCGCACTGAAAGTCCGGCCCTCTGCAAAATGTCAATGTTGACGTCGAAGGCAACGCGTCCGCTCTCGATGCGCAGATTCACCATGCCGCCGGCCTCGGCGAAGCCCTTCAGTTCGCCGGCCAACAGCACCGGCGGGTAGGTCCACCTGGCGAAGAACTCCTGCAAGCGTTTCGGCTTTGCCGTTGCCGTGAAGCCGACATCACAACCTTGGAAATGGTCAAGATCACGGACAGGCGCCACCTGAACGGGCCGGCCCTGAATGCTCTTCCCTCGGGTGACGGCTTCGAGAGACTCAACCAGATCCGGGTCGTCCAGGATGCAGAATCGAAGCGGAACCCCAGCCTTCTCCGCCGGCCAATTCACGTACTGCGCCAGCTGATAGAGGAACACCGGACGCACCTGCTCGTCCGTGGCCCTCGAAGACTGTCCAGGCAACAGCCCGGCGGAGCACACCAAGGCCAGCGCGCCCGCCAGGGAGCGTGCCCCAAGAGCCGGTCCCAGGACCGGCCGATGTGAACCTGAAAACAGCACTAGCGTTCCCAGCGAACACCAATCGAGAGAGAGCGGCCAATCAGTCCGCCGGTGTAGAGCGTTTCGCCCGGATACTCGAACTGCCAGGGCCTCAGCAGATTGGCGCCGTTGGCGATCAGGCTGGTATGGGCGCCAAGCTTCCGCTCAATGCGAAGATCGGCCCGCGTGAACCCCGGCACCACCAGTTGGCCCGCGTGGCGGATGTGTCCAACCCGGGCGATCTCCACATCCAGGGACCACCGCCGGCCCAGGTCGGAAAAGGAACGAACCTGCCACTGATGGTCGGGGTAGTACGTTTGAAGGTCCGTCAGCCGGCGCCGGTCGATACCCTTCGCAAGACCGGTCTTCAAGAAGGCTCCGCCGTAGGACCCCGACACCCGCCACCGCGAGGATAGGTCATAGTGCACCGAGACCTCGCCGCCCCGCGCCGTGCCCGTCATGCCGTTCACCTGAACCAGCGGAATCGGGCTCAGCGCGGACGGATTCCCAAGCGCGCCGCTCATGATCATGCGAAACACGGACTCCCGGTCCAGCGGAAAAGGCGCCTGGTAGGCGCCGTTCAACCGGTCATACCGGTTATGGAACAACGCCACTTCTATCAAGGACCGCCGGTTCATCTGCCAGCGGCCGCCAACTTCCAACGCCCGCATTCGTTCCGGGCGGATTGAGGGATTGCCGCTGACGGTGCTGAGCAGGCCCCCTGTGGCCGGCCCGCCCAGAAGATAGCGCAGGGCGTAGTCCGTGTGAGCGGGCGCTCGCACCGCACCGGACCACGCCGCCCAGTATCCCTGGCGGGACGTCGGCGTGAACATGACGCGCACGGAAGGCTGCAGCGCATTGCCCGCAAGGGTGTACCGCTCCAGCTTCACACCCGTTGTCAGCACGAGTATCTGGGGCACCGCCTGCCATTCGTACTGCACGAACCCGTTGGCCACCAGATAGGTTCGATTCGCGGGATCGAAAAACAGATCCCTGGTGCCCGCCGCCCGAATAGCATTGGCCCGGAAGCCGCCACCCACCAGCAGGCCGTGCTGCTCACCCAGGGAAACGGAGTGCTGAACGTCGACGTCCGCGGTCCGCGCATCCAGGTCAAACAACCCGAACCCCATTCGCTGAACATCGGCGAACGTCTGCACCTGGGTGGTGTCGCCCCGGCGATTCGTGTGTGCCCATTTCGCAAGTGCGAAGCCGGCTTGGCCCCCGGTCTCGCGATTCTCCACCTGCCGCAGGCCGGGCCGTGGATAACGAATCAGATTGACTCCGGCGTCCAAGGCCGTAATCTCGCCCTGCACCTCCACCTGATCCTGTTCCGTCGGCTGCCAGTCCAACCGGGCGCCGCTTCGCCGCGCCAGCCAATTCCCGGGACGAGGTTCGCTCGCGGGCACGCGCCCGGGCCCGTTCACTTCCTGGTGAAGCCAGGTCCGCCAGGCCTTGTTCGTCCCCCACTTGGCGCCGTAGCGCAGGCTGCCGCGTCCCGGGTCCATCGAACCCGCTGAGAACGAGGCCAGCGCCCCCACGGTATCCTGCGCCCGCTTGGTGACCACGTTGATCACACCGCACACAGCATTGGCGCCCCACATGGTTCCGGCCGGACCGCGAATCACCTCGATTCTTTCGATGTCCTCCAGCATCACCATCTGGTGGTTCCATACGACGCCGGAGAGCAGCGGGTTGTACACCGTGCGTCCGTCGACCATCACCAGCAGCTTGTTGCTGGCAAAGTTGTTGAACCCCCGCATGCCCACGGCCCAGGATGTGCCATTCATACGCGCCACATGGACACCCGGCGCCAAACGTATGGCATCCATCAGGTTGAGCGCACCGCTGCGGCGGATATCGTCCTGCGTCACGACATGAACGGCAGCCGGCGTGCGGGAAAGCTTCGAACTGCCCTTCCGCACGGACACAACCTCGACGTTCATCAACTCTTCAAGGCTGAGTGCGGCGAGGTCTTTCTCCTGACCGGAGAGCACGGCAACACTTACCAGCGGGATAGCTAAGGAGCGGAGCCGGAACACCATGACCGGCTTATCGGCCGCTGTCCGCTTCTTGGTGACCCGCCACCCGCGCTAGCGGGGTCGAAACTCCAGAAAGTACTGTTCGGGCAGAAAACGGTGCTCGGCCGAGAGCGTGAAGCCGGCGGCCGTCCACTCGGCCTCCATCGCGTCCCGGGCGATCTTCAACTCCGCGGCAGGACCCATCCTGGATGTCTTCTGAAAATCGATTACTACCACGCGTCCGCCGGGCTTGAGCGCCCGCCGGATCTTGGCGTAGTAAGCCGGTCTCCCGTCAATGTGGTGTACGACATTACAGAAGAACACGACATCCACCGAGCCGGCTTCCAGTTTCGGATCGTCCGGCCCGGCAAGCACAGTCCGCAGATTGGACGGTGCCGCCTCGGCGGCCATTTTGAGAAGCTTCGGGTCGATGTCCACGGCCAGCACATGGCCGGCATGATGCGCCAGCCGGCGCGAGAAGTATCCTGTTCCGGCGCCGACATCGGCAACGACGGAACCTGGGGCCAAGGCCAGCGCGGCCACCACCTCCGCGGGCTTCTGCCAGCCGTCCCGAGCCGGATCGTTCAGCCGCCTGGCGTACTCTTCGGCGCTATGGTGCAGAGGGCCCTTGTGCTGCTGAGCCCCCAGCGCAACCACGAACAGGATCGCGTGCATGCCCCCATACTACAGCAGGGCCGGGAACCCGGTTAGCTTCCCACAGTCGCAAACACGTCCGTCACCTTGTCGAATAGCGCCTGAATGGGCGGACCCAACCCCGGTACGGCGGCCGAAGCCGCCAAGGTCACAAAACCCGCGAGCATCGCGTACTCGATCAGATCCTGCCCTCGTCGATCCTGAACCAGGCGGATCAGGGCGAGCCGTAGCGCATGTGCCATGTGCATCTCCTCTCCCTGATTAAAACCTGAATGTAAGGCCGGCAGTATCAGCGAATCGCTCGAAACGGGTCCGGAAGAAACCTTAGTCCCCTGCCTTGTTCCGGGCAGCCGCCAGGTTAAACCGCGCCTGGTAGGCTCCCGCTGTCAACTCCACCGCCTCCGCCCACAGACCCCGCAGCGAATCGAGCGCAGCCCGCAGTTCTTCCGGACTCCGCCCCGGCCGTGACAGAATCTCCGCCAGGCGCTCCGCGCACCCGTGTGGAACCTTGGAGAATCCATTCAGCAACCGGTTCACATGCTTGTCGTTCAGCAGGTACTCTTCGTTCAGCGCGAACATCGCGTGCGTCAGGTAATGGGAAGCGCGCGCAAGCGAGCCGGCGGTGTTCAATACATCGCCCGAGGCAGCGAACCCTTCGCCGGACCACAGGCTGAACTCGGCGCCCCACAAGCCGTCCTGAAGAATCCGCGCCTTCAGCGGCCCGGGGTACACCGCCACGGCCTGCTTCAGTCTGGCGATCTCACCCCAAGGGTCATGCAGCGGCACACAGAAGTGAGTTTCGGCGAAGTAAGTAACGCTCCGGAACCCGAATGGAGGCTGTTGGTCATAGTCATGGCGCCAGATTCCGCGAAGGCCTTCTTCAATCACGGAATCCACCTGGTCGAGGTTGCGGTACACAAAGTCGACCTTGGTGGCGGGCGTCTGGATCCAGGCTCCGCCATTCACCCACGGGCCCCAGCCGTACAAATCCGTGACCATTGGAACCGTCCCAGCCGCCGAGATCGAGGCGGCCGCTGCCCGGATCTCTTCAATCACCAGCGGCGCCTCTTCCCGGTAGTAGATCCCGAGATCGAGGTCGGATGACTCCCGTGCCACGCCGCGCGCATGCGAACCGCCCAGGACCACGGCCACCACGTTCGACGCGTTCTTCAGTTCGGCGACTGTCGCCTCCAGAACAGCCTGCTTGGCCTGGGACATCCCTGAAACGCCGCTCTTCATCTCACAGATTGTCCTCTGGGGGGTGCCCGGAAGGCTAGCATGAAAGGGTGACTCGATCTTCCGGCCAGCGTCACGTCGCGCTGCAGGCCTTCGCCAAGATCAATCTGGCGCTTGAGGTGCGCCACCGGCGGCCCGACGGCTTCCACGAAATCCGAACCATCTTTCACACCATCTCCGCCGCTGACCGCATTCATCTCACCTGGACGCCCCGCGCTCCCGCCTCACTCCACACCACATGTAGCGTGCCCATCCCCGACAATCTGGCCGAGCGCGCGGCACGGGCCGTCCTTGATGCCACCGGGGCCAAGGGCCGCCTGGAAATCAACATCGAAAAGCGCATTCCGATGGGCGGCGGCCTGGGCGGAGGGTCCACGGACGCGGCGGCCGTGCTGCTCGCCCTGCCGGTGCTGACAGGCCGGCCCCTGCCACCTGGCGAACTGGAACGGCTGGCGGCCGGACTCGGCAGCGACGTCCCGTTTTTCCTCGAAGGCGGATGCGCACTTGGCGCCGGGCGCGGCGAGGAACTGTACCCGCTGCCCTCGCCTGGCTGGCGCTTCGGGGTATTGTTAGCGCCTGGCATCCACGTATCGACGCCGGATGCCTACCGGTCCCTGGCCAGGCCCGCGGAGGGCGCGTTGACTTTGCCTGCCGAGTCCTTTATGATGAATAAGTTGCAGCGCTTGGCATGGGCATTGGGGCAACCTATGTCCGCCGGGGGCTGGCGGGATGTCTGCGGCAACGACTTCGAAAGCGCCGTCTTTCACCTGCATCCAATCCTCAAGTCGCTTAAAACCAAGCTGTTACGGTTGGGGGCGGCGCCGGCTCTGATGTCGGGCAGCGGGTCTTCGCTGTTCGGTTTCTTCCAGGATCGCGAAAGCCAGAGGGTGGCGTGCAGTGCGTTGACGGCGGCGAAGGCGCGGCCGGTCTCGCTGGTCGGCCGCTCCCGGTACCGCCGGGTGTGGGCCAGCCAGTTGAGTGACTACGCCCAGCCCGGTGTTTGGCCGCCGGCGCCGCGATGAACGATTTTGGCTTTGTTTTGTATTTGTGGGCCGCTACGAACGCATTAAGATCCTGGCCGGGAACTCCAACCCGTCGTTGGTGACGGGGATTTGCCGCCATCTCAACGTCGATCAGGGCGACGCGATGGTGCGCACCTACTCGGACGGCGAAAGCTACATCCAGATCAAGGAAAACGTCCGCGGCGCCGACGTTTTCGTGGTGCAGAGCACGTCGACGCCGGTGAATCACCACCTGATGGAACTGCTGGTGATCATCGACGCCCTCAAGCGCTCCTCGGCTGAGCGGATCACCGCGGTCTTCCCCTACTTCGGCTACGCACGGCAGGACCGGAAGGACCGCCCGCGCGTGCCCATCTCCGCGCGTCTGGTGGCGAACCTTCTGGAACGCGCCGGGGCGGACCGTATTCTTGCGCTCGATCTTCACGCCGCCCAGATTCAGGGTTTCTTCGACATCCCAGTGGATCACCTGTTCGTCACCCCGGTGATGATGGAGTACTTCAAGCCGGATCCGTCGGGCTTGTTGACGGTGGTTTCGCCCGATGCCGGAGGCGTGGAACGGGCTCGGGCGTTCGCCAAGCGTCTGAACGCCCCGCTCGCCATCATCGACAAGCGCCGGGAAGAACCGAACGTGGCCGACGTGATGAACATCGTCGGGGACGTCGAAGGCCGGAACTGCCTGATTGTTGACGACCTCATCGACACAGCAGGTACACTGGTAAAGTGCGCGGACGCGCTTCTGGGGCAGGGTGCCACCTCGGTCTCTGCCTGCGCGACGCATGGAGTCTTATCGGGACCCGCCCTTGAGCGGATTGAGAATTCGAGGCTGACCGAAGTGGTGCTGACGGATTCAATCTCGCCCACCGAGCGGACTCTCCGGTGCGGACGAATCCGGATTCTGACGGTGGCCGAGTTGCTGGCTCGCGCCATCGGCTCGATTCATGGTGAGACGTCCATCAGTATTTTGTTTGAGTAGACCAACGGGTTTGAAAGCAGGTTCACGATGCGAAAAGACATAACGGTTGTTGCGGCGGAGCGCCCGGGGCGCGGGAAAAACGAAGCGCGGCGGCTGCGCGCGCGCGGCCTCTGTCCGGCGGTGCTGTACGGAGCGGGCAAGGACTCGGTGGCGGTGACCGTCAGCCCGAAAGAGATCCAGAAGATTCTCCACTCCTCCACCGGCCACAACACCATTTTTAACCTGAGCGTCGAGGCGGGCGAAACCGCGCCGGTGATGATCATCGACTGGCAGCGCGACCCCGTGAAGGGCCAGCTTCTCCACACCGACCTGAAGCGCATCGATCTCACCAGACGCATCACGGTGAAGGTGCCGGTGCACACGCACGGCGACCCCGTGGGCGTCAAAGTGCAAGGCGGCCTGTACGAACTGGTGACCCGCGAGATCGAAATCGAGTGCCTGCCCGACGACATTCCCGAACATTTCGACATCAATGTCCAGCAGCTTGGCCTGGGCCAGAGCGTGCGCGCCGGCGAAATCGGGATGACGGGCTCGATGAAGCTGGTTTCTCCGCCCGAAGCAGTAATCTCGCACGTGATTGCGCCCAAGGGCGAAGTGGAGAAGACGGAAGAAAGCGTGGCCACGGCTGAACCCGAAGTCATCAAGAAGGGCAAGAAGGAAGAGGAAGCCGGAGACAAGAAGAAGAAGAAGTAGAGGGGCACGGCGGTGCCCTGGATGGTGGTGGGTCTTGGAAACCCGGGGCCCCAGTATGAGTTTTCGCCCCATAACATGGGGTTCCTCGTGGCGGACCGGTTCGCGGAACGCAACGGGATCCGGATCAGCCGGCCGGAAGCCCGCTCCCTGGTGGGAACGGGCGAGGTGGCGGGAGACCGGATTGTGGTGGTGAAGCCGCAAACGTTCATGAACGAGAGCGGCAGCGCGGTGGAGCGGCTGTTCGAGAAGTATGAGATGGGGCCGGCGAATCTTCTGCTGGTCTACGACGAGTTGGCTTTGCCCTGGAAACACCTCCGGGTGAGGCCCAAGGGTTCCGCGGCGGGTCATAACGGCGTTTCGTCGGTGATCCGTCATCTGGGGACCGACGGATTTGCTCGCATCCGGGTGGGGGTTCACCCGGGGCATCCGCTGGATAGCGGGAAGGATTTTCTGCTCTCGCCGATGAGGCGGGACTGGAAGAAGGACCTGGATGAACTCTGCGATCTCGCATCGCAGGCCGCCGAGTCCGTAATCACCGAAGGCGTCGAAAAGGCCATGGCGAAGTTTAATCGCCGCGCCCAAGGTTTAACAGAAGAGGATCAATGAAAGATTCGAGAATCTACGAAGAGTTGTTCATCGTTCAGCCGGAGACTCCCGAAGAGGAGATCGACGCGCTGATCGAGCAGTTGAAAGGCGTCATCACCTCGGCGGGTGGCACCGTGACCAAGGCGGACAAGTGGGGCAAGCGCCGGCTGGCCTATCGCGTCGCCAAGAAGGACTACGGTTACTACATCCTGTTCGAATTCACCAGCGGACCCACCGTGGTGCGCGAACTCGAACGGCGCCTGCGGGTGACCGATATGGTCATCAAGTTCATCACCGTCCGCATTGACGAGAAGCTGAAGAAGATCGAAAAGCGGCGCAAGCAGCGCGAAAAGCGTGCCGCCCGCAAGCCTCCGGCTCCGGTGCCGGCGCCGGCTGCCCCGGCTCCAGCCGCACCGGCGGCGCCAGCGGCTCCCGCCGCCCCGGCGCCCGGACAACCCTCCGCCCCATCCGCCCCGGAAGCACCGGCAACACCGGCCGCACCGGCCGCGGAACCGAAGGCTGAGTAAGGCGCCAGAGAACCCAGGAGAACAACATCATGGCTGAATCCAAAGGACGTCCCGTCGCCGCTTCGCAGCGGCCCACCGGTGGTGACAAGGCTCTGGTCACCAAGAAGCAGTATTTCCGCCGCAAGAAGGTCTGCCGGTTCTGTGTGGAGAAGGTGGACGACATCAACTACAAGAACACCCGGCAACTGTCCAACTTCATTTCCGAGCGCGGCAAGATCACCCCGCGCCGCATCTCCGGTATCTGCACCGCGCATCAGCGCCGCCTGAGCGAGGCCATCAAGCAGGCGCGGAACATTGCGCTGCTGCCCTTCGCGGGCGGCATGCCCACCGAGTAGCAAGGAGATTGTCATGGAAGTCATCCTCAGAGAAGACGTCGAAAAACTGGGTAACCGCGGCCAGGTGGTGAAGGTGGCCGCCGGTTACGCCCGCAATTTCCTGATGCCCAAGCGCCTTGCCGTGCCCGCCACGGCCAGCAATAAGAAGATCGTCGAACAGGAACGCGAAGCCTGGCTGCGCCGGGAAGCCAAGGTTCAGGCCGATGCCGCCGACCTCGGCAAGCTGCTTGCCGCCGTTCGCATCACCCTGCCCCACCGGGCCGGCGAAAACGATCAGCTTTTCGGTTCGGTGACGGCTCAGGATATCGCCACCGCTCTCGAAAAGCAGAGCTTCAGCATCGACCGCAAGAAGATCCACCTCGACAGCCCCATCAAGCAGCTGGGTGAGTTCAAAGTGCCGGTCCGCCTGCACCGCGAAGTGACGGTGGAGATCACGGTCGAAGTCACACGGGAAGACTAGCCGTGGCCTTCTTCGACCTCACCGGCCAGACAGCCATCGTGACCGGCGGCGCGGCGGGCATTGGGGAAGCCATCTCCAAGCGCCTGGCCGCCGCCGGAGCCACCGTGGCCGTGGCCGATCTCAACCTGGAAGCCGCGCGGGAGACCGCCGCCGGTCTTCCCAATGGCTCTTTCGGTATCGCGCTCGACGTCTCGGATCCGGCATCGGTGGGCGCCACCATGGCCGCCGTTCTCGAACGCACCGGCCGCATCGACATCCTGGTGAACAACGCCGGCATCGGCGGACGGGTCACCCGGGTGGACGAGATGTCCGATGAAGACTGGCTCCGTGTCATGGCCATCAACGTCAACGGACCCTTCTTCTGCACCCGCGCCGTACTGCCCCACATGCGCGGGCGGCAGTATGGCCGCATCGTGAACATCGCCTCCATCGCCGGCAAGGAAGGCAACCCGAACATGGCCGCCTATTCGGCCAGCAAGGCGGCGGTCATCGGGCTCACGAAATCGAACGCCAAGGAAGTGGCCACCGAAGGCATCTGCATCAACTGCGTCACGCCGGCCGTGGTCCGCACCAAGATCCTGGATCAGTTGACCCCTCAACAGGTGGACTACATGACCCAGAAGATCCCCATGCGCCGCACCGGCACCGTGGATGAGATCGCCGCCGTGGTCCATTTCCTCGCCAGCCCCGACGCTTCCTTCGTCACCGGCCAAACCTACGACGCAAGCGGCGGCCGCGCCACCTACTAATCACTCCCCACGGAGGGCTCGTGTTCCTCGATCCAAACAACCTGGCGGGCGCCGGCATCAAGGACATTCTGGACACCGTCGCGGTGGATCACCTTGCGCTGGACCGCCGCGTTATCCGGCAGATTCTCGCCCGGCCCCGGGAAGAAGTGATCGCCGGCGCCCTTGAGTTTTTCGGACAGGACGGCTGGCAGTCCATCGGCATCGACCTCATCTTTCTCTTCCGGCACTACAAGTCCCCGGAAGCGCTCGAAGTCTTCACCGCCATCCTGCGTCAGGATCCCGAGGAGGTCCCCGAGGAACTCATCGAAGCCATCGTTGACCACGGGCCCGCGGCCCTGGAGCCGATGCTGGCTCTCTACAACGAGATCGACGACGAGTACGCATCCGCCGATGTGGTTTTCATCCTCGCGGCGCTCCGGGTGCCCGACAAGCGTGTCCTTCAGATCCTTTGCGACCACCTTGAGTTCGACATGAGCCAGGGCGCCATCGCCATCGGGCTCCACGGCGATCCCGCGGCCCGCCCGGCTCTGCTCGCCATGCTGGAATCGGAGCCGGAAGACCCGGACCTCAAGCACGCCCTCAGCCAGCTTGGCCGTCCGCCCGATGTTCCTCCGCCGGCCTTCGACTGGCTGGCCGAGTACGAAGAAGAACTCGTCCCGGTCCTCGACAGCCTCACGCTCCAGGAACGCGAGGCGATGCTCGGTCTCTCCGCCGCCGACTATCGTGAGGCCGCGGTCGCCTCCCTCAAGCTCGAAGACCTGCCTGACCACATCCTCACCCGCATCATCGAGTTGGCCCAATCCGACCCGGAGATCTCCGTCCGGACCCGCGCCTGGCACAGCCTGGCCGACTCTTCGGAAGACGAGCGGGTACAGAAAGCCGCCCGTGCCATCGTGTTCGATGAAGCCGCCCCCGTGGACGAACGTCTGGGTGCCCTCTTCTGCCTGGCCGAGGATTCAGGCGAAGCCCCCATCCGGGCACTCATGTATCGCTTCGCGGAGGATCCCGCCACGCGGGCCCGGGCGCTCAACGCCATGTGGAATTCGCTCGACAAGTCGTTCGCGCCCGAGTTTCTGAAGTATGTGGACGACGCGGATCTCAGCGTCCGGCGGGCCAGTCTCTTCGGCATCGGCTATTGCGGCCTGCGCGGCGAAACCGTGCGGCTCCGCAAGCTCTTCAACCACGAAGAGCTTCGCGAAGACGCGCTGTTCGCCTACGCCCTGTGCGCACCCTCCGATCTTTCCGCCAGCCGCATGCGGTCCCTGCTCAACAAGATCGAGCAGGAAGCACAAGGACTCACCGAAGACGAGGAGCACATGGTGATGGTGGCCCTCAACCAGCGCATGATGCTCTCCGGCAAAGATCCCGTCTTCGATTTCAGTCTGGCGGACGACGACGGCGACGAACAGTAACCGCGTACGGCCACTACCGGACTCCCTCCGTCCCGGTTCCCGGCTAAGTCGCCGGTTCAACTGAGGTGTCAATGGATCGCCGTGAGCCTGGGCCTGATGATTTCCATCAGGCAACTGCTGCCCGCCAGGCCTTCCAGATCCAACTTCCGGCGCTGCAGATCGTTGAACGTGCGGCTGGGCATGCCATCGGCCGGATCGTTTACCGTAATGCCCGTCATGAATCCGGAGAGTCCCGCTTCTGTCCCAAACGGCGCCGGTGTCACATGCGTGAACGCGGTCTGGGTCTCACCCGCATGACAGCCATCGCACGTGTTGAGCGAAAAGTGGTGGCGCGCCGGACGGTCGGCGATGCCCGCGGGATTCCAAATGGCGCCCGGGGGATACCTTGTTGCGGCACCGAGGAACGGCGTGCCTGCCGGAAAATCGAGAGGCACCGTGTGCTTGTCGATCTTGATGACAGCCGCGTTCGCGTTGACATAGTCGCGAACGGGAACGTTGACCGGAGTACGCAGTGACCCATCGGGTGTCTGCTTGATTGTCACCATGCGCAGGTGCCCGGCATCGGAATCCGTGGAGAAGATCCGGAATTCGCGCAGTTCCCATTGAGGCGCCAGGACAAATTCATTGGTGCGGAGTTGATTGAGAGCGCTTCCGTTCGGTTTGGAAGGAGAGGCGCCGGCCTGCACCACCTGTTCGGTCAGTTGCTCGAGCGCCGTGTTGTAAGCCGCGCTGCCCACCGGCGCCGGCAGGTTCGCCCATTGTTGAGCCCAGCCCCGGATGGCCTGGCAACTCCTCTTGTCCACCCCGAACTCGAAGATCACGGTGAACTGGAGCGGCGCGCACGAGGAGCTAAGGGCTCCGAACACGAACCTGAGCTCACCGGCGTTGCCGCCGCCATAGACTGCGTTTTCCCGAAGGTCCACACGGTTGACGATCGCCAGCAGACGGAAGGGGGCCTTGCCCAGATCAAGATCATTCCCCACGCCGCTCGCCGCCTGCCAGTTGGCGAGAATCTGCGAACCAACGCCGGGCCGCGCGGGGGCAACAAAGTCATTCACGGTCTGGCTCACGGCGAACTTGTTCATCCAGCGTTTGGCCAGCACGGAGCCGGAGATACCCGTCGCCGGCTGGTTGGCGATCTGCTGCATGAGATACCCGAATGTCCACTTGCCCATCGGCGTACCCGCGCCGGTGCACGGATTGGTGGTGCGCGCCGGATCCTCCACCACGCCGGTGTTCCTCACCATAAGCGATACCGCGGGATCCGCGGTCACCGCGGCGCCGACATCCACCAGACCGAACTTCACCCCCGCCCGAAGGTCAATGCGCTCGCGCAGGGTATCCCTCAGCTTCTCGCGGCCCTGGAACACCGGGAACTCGCGGTTGGCCGCCAGGCCCTTCCGGAAGTCATCGAGGTTCGCCTGGATGAGGGCTGTATGGATGCCATCGCCGCCCTTCTCATCGCCCTGTTGGCCATCGTCCCGCAACGTGACCAGCTTATCCTCTAGATTCGTCTGGAACTGGGCGGGCACACCCTCGCCGGGACCGAAGCGCACAGTAAGGCGGGCATTGTTACCGCCAGCCGGGGACGTGAGAAACTCCATCTCGGCGGTCTGCACCGCGGGAGGATTCCTTCGCAGGTCGCGGCCCGGGATCTGATGCGGCAAAAGCGCCTCTGCCTGGGACGTGAGTGCGGGGGCCGTGTTGGTGGAGCGGCATCCGCTGAGAAAAAGCGTGATGCAAAGCGGAGCAGCAATCGCCGAACGGGTAGCGCGGCTGATCATGATGGAACCTCCTTGGCGTCCGTCAATCTGCCGATTGAGGCCGGAAATTCTGTCTCCCGTTGTCGGCTTCAATCGCTGTCAGATAGTGACTGCCGCGAAGGGTCCGTTACGGGAACTTACCCGCTCTGCTCACCGGGCGTCGTGACGAGCCCTGTGGAAAGGTGATGGGGATTGGTCGCCCCAGCGCGGCGGAGGAGGGATGCCTTGCACGGTTGCTCAATAGCGCAAAGGCCGCTCCGGCGCTGTACCGAACATCGAGAAACACCAGGCTCAAGAGAAAGCCGGAGCGAGTCCGTCTTGCGCGTTTTCCTAAAGAGCGCAAAGGCCGCTCCGGCGCGGCGCCAAACATCGAGAAACACTCGGTTTAAGAGAAAGCCGGAGCCAGTCCGTCTTGCGCGTGCTTTTCAAGAGCGAGCGCTTCAGGCAGCCATCCGGCGGACCCGGCTTTCCTTGGGCGCTTCGTCGCGATGCCGGGCCAGGAAAGCCGAACCGGCGTGAGCGCCGGCGGCCAACCCCAGCCACACCTGCCAGTGCGAGAAGAAACCCTGCGAGATGGCAAAGGTCTCAGTCATTTGAAGATCGGACCCCAGCCTCCAAAGCGCCAACACGTACGCCGCCAGGGATGCCGGAACCAGAAGCTGCGCCATCAGCACGCCAACCATGGAACGGGCGAGAGCACGGGCGCCGGAGAGCGTCGCGGCCGCCGGATCCGCACGTCTGACCTGAATTCGTACCTGCATTTCGTTCACCTCCGCCGGCGGCCTGGTTGGGTGCCGGCTTCCACCGTAATCAGCGCAAAAGCCGCCGCGCGATACGTCAAACCTGCGCGTTCAACTTTTGCGCGTTCAATACAAGATGCCCTCACCTATTAGGTGCAATCCGGCGCTCAAACGTTTCGACAATTGAGTTCCAGTACCGGAGGGCCTTCATGATGAGAGTGGCCGCCGGAATAGAATCCTCTCACGCCATCTGGTGTGCAAGATCCAATTCGAGGCGATTTTATTCCAAGGTGTAAAGCGCGGAGGCCGCTCCGGCGCGGCTCCAAGCATCCGCAACCACGCAACGGAGCGAAAGCCGGATCGAGTCCCTTTTGGGGCGGTTCCCCAGATGCCCTACGGCTTCAGCAGGATCTTCTCGGCCGTCGCCGCTTCCACGGCCTTGCGCGAGTACGGCAGCGGGTGATACTGCCCCGCGGCCCACATGTCGACCAGGTTCGAGTAGTAGGGGCTCGCCGGGTCTCCGCTCTCTCCCGGAACGTTGGTCACCACGGAACGGTCCCAGTCCGCCAGATCCATGATGTGGCGGTAGGAGGCTCCGTTGGTCTGAACGAACCCGGTCCCGCTGGTGGAATTCACCGTATTCCCGTCACCGGGCCGCGCCACCGGACCCCGGTCAAACGCCTTCCGGCCCGATGGATGCCGAAAGATGATGGTGTGCAGCTTGCCCCACTGCCACTGCGCGCGGTCGGCTCCCAGCCGCTTCTCCAGGTCCTTGAGAGCGGCATCCAGAGCCGCCGCCAGAGCCTTGGGATTGGGACGTGCTTCCAGTTCCCCAAACAAGCGGTCGAGAGGTACCCGCGCCGCGTAGGCCTCCGGGAAAACCGCCGCCGGAAGCTTCGCCAGCCACGCCTCAAACAGCGTCGCTTCCACCGAATCGGCCATCAGACGGGCGTCCCACGCCAACAGGCGCTGCCGCACCCCGGCGGCCGCGGCATTCCCCTCCGGGTCCCATTTGCGCAGGATCCCCTGAAGGCGCCGCGCCGGCAGCGACGTTACATCCTGTTGCATCCGGATGAAGTCGTCCACGGTGAACTTACGGTCCTTCTGGGCGGCCACCATCTCCCGGATCCGGTCGTAGCGCCAGGGCTGCGCCCATTCATGGCTCATCCTATGCGGGTACCCGGCGGGCAGAATGTTGTGGTTCGCCGTGCCGATCCACTGCTCCGGCGGATTGAACTTCTGCGGGTGCTGATCGAGCGTGAGAAAGCCCTTCCATTCATACTCGCCCGTGTCGCCGGGCACCGGGTAGAGGCCGGCGCCTGCCGTGCGGATGGGCGTCAGCCCGCGCGGCACCCAGCCGATGTTCCCCGCCCTGTCGGCGTAGACGAAATTGAGGCTGGGCACCTTGTGACGGTCCAGCGCACCCTTGAACTCGCTCCAGTTCCGGGCGCGCGACATGGCCAAGCCAGCCAGGTAGCCCGCCGTACCCGGCTCCGTGCCCACCCACTTCAGGGCATACGCCCGGTTCCGGGCACGATCCTCATAAATCACCGGGCCATGGTGGGTATACCTCAGTTCCACCGTCCGCGGAGCCTCCCCCTTCACCTCGATCCGCTGCGTCTCCGTTTCGAACCTTCGCCACTGCCCGCGGTCCAGGTACTCCCCGGGATTGGCCGGGTTGATCTTCTCCACGTACAGGTCGTTCTGATCAATTCCAACGATCGTATAGCCCCAGGCCACCTCTTCGTTGTGCCCGGTCGAGACTCCGGGCAGGGCCGGCTCCCCGGCGCCGATGGCGTTCCATCCCGGGGCCACCAGATGCACGGTCTTTCTCAGCGACGGGTTCAGGATCGGCCGGTGCGGATCGTTGGCCAGCAACGGTTTGCCCGTCGCCGTCATCGAGCCGTGCATCACCCAGTTGTTCGACCCCTGGTCCGGGAACCGCGCAAACGCCAGGGCGTCATTGTAGTCCTTCAGGATCTCCTGCCGGATGTCGGCCAGATTCAGGCCGCGCGGAACCTCCAGCTTGAGGAACGGATCCGGCGGCATCAGGCGCTGCACGGTGTCCACGCCGAAACGCGCGGTATCGAGCGACCGCTGCACTTCGCTCGGAATGTTGCGGGTCATCAGCAGGCCGGCCACACGCGCCACCACGTCTTCGGGCTGCCACTTGCCAGGGTCGAAGCCGGCCGCTTCGAACTCAATGGTGCGCCGGCCGCGCAGGGAGTCGATGTAGGCATTGATGCCGCTGGTAAAGGCCACGGCGATCGCCCGGGTGTCGGGCGAATAGCTGCTCCACTCGGCGTCCCAATTGCCCCGGTACCGCACCAGACGCGCAATGCGGTCGCGGTTGACCGCCACAGGGCCAAGAACCTCAGCCAGCCGGCCCGTGCCCTGGCGCCGCCAGAGGTCCAGTTGGAAAAGCCGGTCGCGCGCGGCCAGGTAGCCCTGGGCGAAGAAAAGGTCGCTGTCGTTGGCCGCATAGATATGCGGTACACCCCACCGGTCACGCAGGATTTCTACGGGCTGCTTCAACCCCTTCACCGTCACCGTCTCGGCGGCCGGAAGCACCGGCGCCAGCGCGAGAAGCAGCGTCAGGCCAATGGTGCGGCGCTGACCGGCAGCTGAACCCGGTCCGGAAGTTCCAGTCTTGGATTGAAATGAGGCCATCTTGGGGTTCTCCGCGGTGAGTATCCCGAAACGAACAAAGCCGGAGGCTTTCAGGGCCTCCGGCTTCAAGTGTAGTTGGGACTTCGACTCTTTGTCTACTTCCGGCGGCGGAACGCGAGCGCTGCCGCGATACCGCTGACAAACAACGCGTAGGTGGACGGCTCGGGAACCGGGTTCACCTCATCGTCAACCCGGAGAGCCGCGGTACCACCACCGTGCGGGGACACTGTAGTAAAGATATCGATCGAATAGTTGCCCGGACCCAGCATCCACATGCCGCTGCTCCAGCGGGCATCCGCAAACGCGCCGTCGAAGTCGCCGCCAATCTGGTCCCCCACGTTGCCTGGCGCCGACGTCTCGCCGGCGGACACGGCATTCACGAAGACCTCAAAACGGTCGCCCGAAAGGAATGCATCGGTCACCTTCAGCACGACGCTGCCAAGCGCCGTGAACGTGTAGGGGTTGCCGGAAGCTGGGCTACCGACGTCATCAAAGCCAAACTCTACCCATCCCTCACCCACCGCTATGGGACCTGCATAGGCGGCCGAGGCGAGCGCCGCCATCATCATCAGTTTTCTCACGTGTTTTCTCCAAGTTCCTTTTTCTTCGATTAGGCAGAGGGCCTGAAGTGCACAGGGTATCACACCGCGCCACGAAAGTGTATGATGTTGTACTGCTTTTTTCTACTGCTTTGGTACTGGTATTCCCGATGGTGTCCCACAAAAGCCGAAGCCGGAGGCGTGGTGCCTCCGGCTTCAAGTTCAGTCAGAATCTCGACTCTTTGTCTACTTCCGGCGGCGGAACGCGAGCGCTGCCGCGATACCGCTGACAAACAACGCGTAGGTGGGCGGCTCGGGAACCGGATTCACCTTATCGTCAACCCGGAGAGCCGCGCCGCCGCCACCGAACGGGGAAGCCGTGGTGACGATATCGACCGAATAGTTGCCCGGACCCAGCATCCACATGCCGCTGCTCCAGCGGGCATCCGCAAACGCGCCGTCGTAGTTGTCGCCAATCTGGTCGCCCTGGCTGCCAGGGGCCGACGTCTCGCCGGCGGACACGGCATTCACGAAGACCTCAAAACGGTCGCCCGAAAGGAATGCATCGGTCACCTTCAGCACGACGTTACCAAGCGCCGTGAACGTGTAGGGGTTGCCGGAAGCTCCGCTGCCGACGTCTCCGAAGGTAAACGATTCCCAGCCACCACCCACAGAGATGGGACCAGCATAGGCGGCCGAGGCGAGCGCGGCCATCATCATCAGTTTTCTCATTCGTATTCTCCATCCTTTTTCTTTGATTAGCCCGCTTTTCTCACGGCATCTGATCGCAGCCCAAACTGACGCCGCGGACAAGCTCGAAATGACTCGTGCGGATCCTCCGCGGGTGTCTCGGTCAGAAATTTGCGGCAAAATGGCTGCCGCATACCGTCGCTCCGAGCACCCGAAGGGTGAAAATGGGCCGTCCATACGCGCTTCTCCGGTCCGCTGCAAAAATGCGGAATGAATAAGTCCGGTGTTTGCTTCACGCAGTTTTTTCAGCAGCGCAGGTTCGCGTGAACTTGCGCAAACTGGGCCTGCCAGGGGTAGCTCGTCGCCAGTGACAAAACGATCCGGCGCACACTGACA
>Ga0194132_10001718_pt1 | contig 43505 bp, 36 predicted proteins | sample TA2KigOf80mmetaG_FD_148612 | JGI IMG/M metagenome (GOLD analysis project Ga0194132, IMG submission 148612) | Freshwater microbial communities from Lake Tanganyika, Tanzania - TA2015054 Kigoma Offshore 80m | ecosystem: Environmental > Aquatic > Freshwater > Lake | place: Tanzania: Lake... | reverse complement strand
GCCGCACCCAAGGCTACCACCAAGGCGATTCGCTTCATGAACCGGGTTCCCGATAGATTGACCGTGGTCTCGATGATGATGTAATTGTCGCCGAACCCTTTTGCAAGGCAAGAAAAATCGTAAAACACCCGTAATTACCGGAAGTCGTTTAGCGTTCAATTGGCGCCACGCGATCGCTAAACGAATCGACGAGGGTCCATAATGTCGCATCGGTACTTGTTCGCCGTCATTGCATTGACGTTTCTCGCCGATCTTAGTCTAGCCGACAATGCCATCAAGCCGGGCAAGGTTGAGCTTTATCCGACCCACCTCGCCGTCGGCATCGAAATCGCTTATTCCGACGACGACAACGGCAACGCCCAGGCCTCGTTCGTCTGGCGCAAAGAGGGCGAAGACGCGTGGCGCAACGGCGTCGACATGACCTTCGATCGCAAGCGCAAGCTCATCTGGGCCAGCATTTGGCCTCTCGGACAGGGCGAGACGATTGAGGTGCAAATCAACTTCGCCGATCCGGACCTCAAGGACGCCAAGACTGCTCGCTGGACCGGCAAGGTGACGACCCGCAAGATGACCGTCAAATTCGAAGGACGCACCTTTCACGTTTCACCGCAAGGCGACGACTCCCACCCGGGCAGCCTGGATAAGCCGTTCAAGACCATTGCGCATGCCGCCAAGCACCTCAAGCCCGGCGACATTCTTCAAGCCGATAGCGGCGTCTACGCGGAGCACGACCTTCTCAAGGGCATCAAGGGTACCGCCGAGAAACCGATCCTGATCACGGCCCGAATCCACGCCAAGCCAATTCTCGATAGTTCCAAGGTAATTCCGATCAAGAGTGGCGTTTGGACGGAATTGAAAGGCGCGGCGGGCGTCTTCATGGCGGCGGCAAACGCCGTCGACCATTGCGCCGGGTACGTCGCCCAGGATGGCCGACGCATGTTCGCTTACGCGTCGCTTGCAGATCTCACCGCCGACAAGCACAAGGCCAAGCGCGCCTTCTATTGGGACGCCACGGCCAAGCGACTCTACGTCCGCACCGGAACCGATAAGCACCCGGACGCGTGTCAGTACCACGTCGCTCAGCACGCCTACGCCTTCCATCTCACGAAGGCCCAGCACGTCATCATTTCCGAGTTCACCATGCGCCATTACGGCGCCGTCGCGGTTCGGCTTTCTGAAGGCGCCTCCGGTTGCGTCATCTGGGAGAACACGATTCACAACTGCACCGGCGGTATCTTCATGAAAAGCGAAACAACGCGCGACAACGCTATATGGACCAACCACATCTACGAAGTCGGCGCCGACGACTTCAGCTGGCAGGCCCATTACGCCATCGATTCTGCTAACCAGGCCATCTACTGCGACAAGGTCGGCCGAGGCAATTCGTTCTGCTATAACAACATCCACGGCTACTTCGATCTCATCTCCATCGAGTCCTGGAAGAATCCCGACAAGCTGCAATACAATCGCGATTGCGACATCCTGTTCAATCAGCTCTCGAATGCCACCGACGACGCCATCGAAGTCGACGGCGGCGGAGTCAACATGCGCATCCACGGCAACACGATCCGCAAATGCCGGACGGCCCTCTCGCTGGCGCCGGTCGAGCGCGGCCCGGTCTACGTCACGCGCAATACGGCGACGTTCTTCGGCCTGTTCATCAAGTTCAACGTCGGCGGCACGACTTCACACGGCTGGACCTACATCTACCACAACACCGGCTATTGCCTGGTCCGCGGCGAGGACGGCGGCACCGGCGTCAGCTTCGCGCCGACTCTGCCATGCACCAACAAAGTGCTCAAAAACAACATCATCGTCGTCAACGAATGGTGCGTCCGCGCCTGGCGCAAGGACAATTCGCTCGACTACAATTGCTATCACCACATCCCCGACCGCGCGCCACGCCGTTTCCAGGCCGGCAAGACGGCGTACAACACCATCGCCGCCTTTACCAAAGCGACCGGCCAGGAGACTCATGGCCTGTACGCCGACCCGCAGTTGATGGTCGCCGACGACATGGGCGTCTATCCCGCGCTCGGCCTGGAGACCACTCTCAGCGAAACGCGGCCGAACGCCCACATTCGTCAAGGCAACATGCGCCTTCGCCCCACGAGCCCGTGCATCGATCGCGGCGTCCCCCTCCGCGGCATCAACGACGACTTCCGCGGCAAAGCCCCCGACATTGGCGCCTTTGAACAGGATGCCATCAAATAGACTAATCCCTTAACCAAGCGAAGACGTCATGCGTTCGCCTGGCTTTTTTTGAAAAAACTCGAAATCCTTTGGCTTTCTGCAGGGCCTGCGCCTGGCGCTGAAAGGAAGGTGCCGCACATTCAGATTTCCTTGACGCCCCGAGTCGGCAACTCTACATTAGTTTCCGGCAAGAAACCAGATGGACGGTCCTCTCGGCGCCGAGAAGTCGCGAGAAAAAGCCAATTAGGGGCGACGCATGATCGACATACGCACGTTGTGCGCATGGGCCTCGGCACGCGAATTCTACGTTAGGAGCGGGAAAGCCTTCGTGGTGGTTTGGATTCTTGCAGCTCTTGCTTTCAACTTACGGCTGTCGGGCGACGGCGCCTGCACATCTCCATGGCGGACCGAGACGACGGAGACGGATCTTGAGGATGACACCGTCAATCTGGTCTTGGCGTCATCTCGCACACCAAAGCGAGGCCACGGCCTGATGCCGACAAGCGACGCAATTCAGCGCGCTACGGTCCGCCTTCAGGGCCACTGCAGACTTCGCCTCATTGCGAAGGGGCCTCTTCATTCGACACTTTCAGAATTCTCACCTCTGCGATGTTGAGTTCATTTTGTCGATGACTTCCTTTCGATGTCCCTCGCGGATCTGAAGCCATGGCAGCCCATGCAGGCGTTGCTAGTGGCGACAAGTGCTTCCCGGCGCATTTTCTTCATTGCAAAAAGCGGCGCATCGAGGGGTGAGTCCATTTCATTCGATTGACCAAGGGTATTGACCATTCGGTCTCGGTTTTCGCTTGAATCGGAAGAGGTTTATCGTGCCGTGTTGAGTAATCACTCTCTTATTGAGGAGACCTCGTATGTGGACTGTGTTATTTGCCGCGTTGTGCGCGTTGCTGGCGGTGGTCGTATTCAAGTGGTTTCCGGTGCGAGAATCACCGGATCCGGAGAAGGGCGCCGAGCTGGCCGAGGAATCGACGCCCGGATGTCTCGGGATGGTTGCCGACGCGATTTGCAGCCGGACGTTGAAGTGGCTCATCGGCGGCGCGTTAACGATAACGAGCCTCATCCTTATTGCCATGACAAGTTACGTTTACATTCCGGACGGAAAATCGGGGCATCAGGTCTTGCTTTGGGGCGGCGCGCCGCTCACCGGGGGCAAGATCATTGCCGTCAATGGTGAAATGGGACCGCAGGCGAAATTGCTCAGTCCCGGCTTACACGTCTCTCCGTTTTACAACTTGTTCTACAACGTTGAAATGAAAGACAATCTGGTCGTTCCGGCAGGCATGTGTGTCACTCTTGTCGCGGCCGACGGCCTGACGCTTCCACCGGGCGAAACCTTTGCGGAGCATTTCGATAAGGATCAGGTTCAGCGCATGGTCGAAGACGCCGAGTATTTTCTCGCCGATGGCAAAGGATACAAGGGGCCGCAGCTTACCGTCCTTCCGCCGGGCACGTATCGCTTGAATCGGTACCTGTGGAAAACGCAGGAAGTCAAAGCGGTCGTTGTCAAGGCCGGAGAATCCGCGGTGATCAAGAGTGCGGAACGGTCGCGCGTTTATCTGCCAGGGCTTGAAACACAGGAAAAGCCGAAGAAGACCGAGCCCATCGATCTCCCTATTGAGATCAAGGAGCCGGGCCGATTCCGACCGAGGATCAATCTCTACGAAGTGGGGGCCAAAGGAACCTGGCACAAGCCGCTCGGCGAGGGCATCTACTATCTCAATCCCGATTGCTACGTCCTGACCAACGTGGACAACAAGCTACAAACTTGGGAGTTGAAGGGAGGATACACGCACCGTGAACTCGCGCTCTCCTTTGATCAGGAAGGCGGCATCACGCAAACGCAGGTCAAGAAAGAGATTGCCGTTCCCACGGAAGCTCTCGGCGGCGCCCCTGCCGGCCCAAGTCGAAGGTTGGACCGTGCATGTCGAACTGCGCATCGTCCTACGAATCGAGCCGCAACATTCGCCTTATGTTGTCGTCAGCGTGGGCGGCATGGAAAAAGTGCGTGATACGATTCTGATCCCCGAAGTCAAAAGCATCGCCCGCGAAGTTCTCGGCGGCGCTAGCATCAAGGTGCAAGAGGAGAAGGACGGCAAGCTCGCCGAGGTCGAACGACGCGTCAAGGTTCTTGACCTGGTCGAGCATCGCGAACTGCTGCAAAAGCGCATCCTTGAATTGATCAAGCCCAAAGGCCTTGACTACGGCGTCACCTTCACCGAAGTTGCGTTCGGCCAGATTGAGATTCCGCCGGAAATACTTGTGCAGCGTCGCCGTGAGCAGATCGCAGGTCAATTGAAGGCGGCCTACGAACAGGAAAAGAAAGCTCAGGACGCACGCATCCTCTCCGAAAAATCCAAGGCACAGGCCAACCAGCAAATGGACCTTGTCAAGGCGGAGATTGAATTGGAGCGGTCCGGCAAGCAGAAGGAATCGGAGAAAAACCGCGGCGAGGGAACGAAGCTTCGTCTTCAGTTGCAAGCTGAGGGAGAAAAGGCCCAAAAGGACGTCCTCGGGGCTGACGGCGTCATCCGGCTGGCGATGTGGGAACGCGCCATGAAGCTGATTGAGGAGCGGCCTCAGATCATGGAATCGCTGTCACGCATCCATCTGCCCGAGCGCATCACCCTGGCCACCGGCGGCGGGCTCGAAGCTGCCGCCGCGATACTCGGTGAATCGTTGGCGCCGCGCAAGAAGGACAAGTGACAGCGATCTGGCCGCCACGGACTTTTTTCTTCGACGGGCCTCCTGACGTCAGAGAGGGTGCACGACATGGTTTGCAAACGGCACGGGAGGGCAAGGCTCCAGCCGAGCCGCGAGCCCGCGAAATACTCGATTTCGGACGAGTATCCTGTCGCTTCCGGCTCGGCAGGAGCCTCGCCCTCCCGAAGCAGGCCTCGCAGACCATGTCGTGCACCCCGTCAGAGATCGGTTAGGGGGTCGGGGGAGTATTCGACTATTCACGTATGCAACAATTCACGTTGTAGAGAGCGTGGAGGCTTGATCGGGCGTTCGTCTTTCACCGCTTGCGGGCGCGACGGTTGCATTGCACGAGAGGGGGTGTGCATGGCTGCATGCAGCGACTTTGCGCATTATCATCAATACCAAGCAGTTCAGTTGCATCAAGAATTCGTTGCACGGGGTATTGAATAACTTCACTGAATGTCAGAGATGTCTAACCACAGAGCGACAGAGAGCACCGAGGAAACTCAAATGCCGAGAGAGGCAGGCAAGTCCCAGCCTGCCTTTTTGCATGATCAACGTCCTGGTGTACCTCACGTAGATTAACACTGGAGTCCTCTCTGTGTCCTCGGCGTCCTTTGTGATTATTTTCTTCGGCCTAAAGTTCTCAATCGCGATTGCCGAATAGGGGCATAGAAGCGTTATTATCGGCACGGATTCGCCAGATTACCGAATGGAGATTGCACGGATGCGTCAGACCCTTCGCGAACGCCTGAGTTATCGGCCCGTGGTGGATGAGTTGGAGGACCGGACGGCGCCAGCGGTGCTTCGTTTCACGCCGCCGCCCCCTCCGCCACCGGCGACGCACCTGGAGGTGATCGTGCCGGCCCATGTGGAGACGGGCAAGGCGTTTGAGGTGATAGTGCGCGCGGAGGACGCCAAGGATCGCGTTGTGCCGGGCTTTCGAGGCACCGTGCAGTTCTCACTGGGAATCACCGACACCGGCGCCACACTGCCGGGTAACTACACGTTTACTGCCAAAGACCAGGGCGTTCGCAAGTTTCAGGTCAAGCTAACATCGACCGTGACGCAAAACGTCAAGGCAAACACCAATCGTCTGGCGGGTCAGGGTGCGGTCATCGTCGATCCAGCAGTGACGCATTTTCGCGTGGATGCGTTCAGCAAAGCGAACGTCGGCATGCCGACGATGGTCAACGTTACCGCGCTCGATGCGAACAATAATGTGGTGCCCGGGTACACGGGGAAAGTGCATTTCAGCAGCACGGATATTTATGCGGAGCTGCCCAAGGATTACAAGTTCACCGCTGGCGACGCGGGAACGCAACTGTTCGCCGTCACGTACTGGACGGCGGGCACACATACGCTCGGCGTCCGCGAAGTCGGCGGCTCGCCGACGGGCATGGCCCAGACCAAGGTCCTCTGGCCCTGGTCGACGTACAACCCCAACTACACGGGAATGCCGTCCGGACTAAATGTCTGGGGCTATTACACCACCCCGGTGAACAACGTGATCTTTTTGAATCCGTGGTACTAACGCTGCCTGTAGAGTGCTTGAAACGCACCGTTCCCCACGAGCGGTGCGTTTCACGCACCCTACATTATCGCCGACTGCATTTCCAATCGCTTGAGAATCAGTTCGTTTCGACTTATCATGACAGCATGGAACGGTTGTTCGTCAAGCGCGATCAATTGCTGGCTCTCTTGGCGTCGATGAAGCGCGTCGTCGTCGCATTTAGCGGCGGCATCGACAGCACCGTCGTCGCCATGGCGGCACACCTCGCCCTCGGCGATTCCGCGCTCGCCGTCACCGCCGACAGTCCGAGCGTGCCGCGCGCCGAAATCGAGGAAGCCAAGGCATTGGCCGCACGCATCGGGATCCGGCATCGGCTGATCGCGACGAGCGAATTCGCAAATCCCGAGTACATCAAAAACGACGGCACGCGTTGTTACTACTGCAAGGACGAGTTGTACGCGCAAATCGATTCCCTGGTGAATGCGATTGAGTCAGAGCCTGAAGCGTTAGCGAAGATGGGCGCATCCTTCGCTAACACTTCAGGCTCTGACGACTCTGATTCCCACAATCGCATCGTGATTTGCAGCGGCGCCAACCTCGATGATAACGGCGACTATCGGCCCGGCCTCATCGCGGCGGCGGAGCATCGAGTGCGTCATCCGCTGCAGGAAGCTGGCTTCGCCAAGGCCGATGTGCGTGCGCTCGCGCACCACTGGGACCTGCCGACGTGGGATAAACCCGCGTCGCCGTGCCTGTCGAGCCGCATTGCCCCGGGGGTGGAGGCGACACCGGAGCGTGTCGCTCGCATCGAGGCGGCCGAGGCGTACTTGCGAAAACTCGGCTTTCGCGAATTCCGCGTGAGGCTGCACGACGGCGAGTTGGCCCGAGTCGAAGTGCCGCTCGACGGTCTTACGAAGCTGGCCGACCGCGCGGTGTGTGCCGAGTTGGTGGGGTATCTGAAGAGTCTCGGTTTCCGCTACGTGACGCTCGATCTCGAAGGCTTTCGGAGTGGCAGCTTGAATGAGTTAATTCCTCTGGAACTTCGTCAACACGTTGCAGAAGTGGTGAAATGAGCGGTGAAGCGTTTCGTGAGTTTCTGAAAGCGCAACCGTTTGTGCCATTCGAAATCCAGATGTCCAGCGGTGATATGTACCATGTTACGCAATCCGAAAATGTGTTTTTGACAGGCGCGGCCCTGTTCATCTGGTTTCCCGAAGATCGCGTCGTGCGGTGTTCGTTGATGCACATCACGGGTTATGAATTCGTCAACAGGCCGGTGAAACGAAAGGGAGGCAAATCATGAAACCGTTGCCCGCGAACAAGGCGATCGACAACTACTTCTTCGAGGTGCGCTGCAAGCTGCTCGACATCGCAGCGGCTCTGGACCGCATCAATCGCGGCGAGGACGCCGGCGAAATCCTCGCCAACGATCCCCGTCTCGACAAGATCGCCAAGGCGTTGGAAGTCTTGCACGATCAGTCGGGCGGCCGGGCGGAGCGCATTCAGCAGATCTTCTCGCTCGACTACGATCCGAGTTGGGAAAAGCCGAAGCCGCGCTATTAACGCCGCGTGCGGCTTGGCGTTCACAAGGCGTCGCGCGAGCGCGAAGCCGCAAGCGGCGACGAGCGCTCCAGGTCCAGCAAGAACTGCTTGCGGCGCAGCCCGCCGCCGTAACCGCCGAGTGCGCCGCTTTTGTCGACGACGCGGTGACATGGGATGACGATGGCGATGCGGTTTTGGCCATTGGCCCGACCGACGGCGCGCACGGCGTTCCTGTCGCCCAGCGCGACAGCTATGTCCTCGTACGATCGTGTCTCGCCATACGGAATCGTCAGCAACTGTGCCCAGACACGTCGTTGAAAGTCGGTGCCGGGGTAGACGAGCGGTACCGAGAATGATTGCAATGCGCCAGCGAAATAGGCCGCCAATTCTCCGTGAAGCGTCTCCACGTGGCGATTCGATCCGGGCACGACCGGGATGCCGAATTGCTTACGCACCGTCGCGAATTGACTCTCGAGCCTTTGCCGCTCGCTGAATTCCAAGAGGCAGATGCCGTCCTTCGTCGCGCCGGTGATCAATGGTCCAAGTGGACTTTGTATCCACGAAAGAAGCACGCAGTCGCCGTTTCGCGCCGTGCTGGGCGGATCGCCGAAGGTGCGCAAGAATGCGTCGCGAAAGCCGCTTTGAGAATCGAACCCGCTCTCCAGCGCGGCGTCGTCGACGGAGCCGTTTGCCTGGATGTGTTGATAGCTGGCAGAAAGTCGGCGCGCCCGGGTGAAGGCCTGGAACGTCATGCCAAACTGTTTCAGGAAGTAGCGCCGCACGGTGGCCGGGTCGATGCCGCGCTTCTTGAGATCGGCATCCGTGATGCGTGCGGCCGGTTCCCGCTCAATGTCCGCCAGCAACTCGGCAACCCAAGGCGGCTGATCATCCGCTTGCAAGGGCCGACAGCGTTTGCAGGGCCGATATCCTGACACGAGGGCGGCGTGCACCGTCGGGAAGAACTCCACATTCTTCGGCAACGGCTTTCGCGCTGGACACGTTGGCCGGCAGAAGATCCCCGTCGTCCGCACGCCGAGGAAAAACAACCCGCTGTACGTCGCGTCGCTTTCTTGGTAGGCACGCGTCATCTCGTTAATCGACAGCGCCGTGTTCATATTGGCAGTGTACGCAGAGTCGCGCTGACTCGCCCACCGATTTTCAGGCGCGGATGTCGGAATTTCCTTCCGCCGGAACGGTACCTGCTTGCCTTCTTGTCGCAAATCGGGGAGAATATTTGGGGGAGAACAATCCGGTCAGGAGTCTGAGAAATGACGGTGGTAATACCGCATTCATTGAGTGAATTTGTCAGTGCTCTCGTAGCATCTGGTGAATACTCGGACGAAAACGCGCTGATTTGCGACCTACTCCGCAAAGAACAAATACGGAGAGAACGTGAATCCGTCGATGCCAAGTTGATCGAATCCCTTGACGGGCCGGAAGCGACCGAAATGACGGCGCAAGATTGGAACGAGATTCGTGCGGAAGTAGAGCGTCGATACGCCCTGCGAAATGGCGCGACGCCATGAGCAAGGTGACGAAACGCGATGCTGCGAAGAAAGCCATCATCGACATCGCGGATTATTTGGCCAAGGATAGCCTGCTCCTGGACGCTCGATTTATCGATGCCGTGGAAAGGACCGCGAATTTCCTTGCTTCGATGCCTGAAATTGCCGGTGTGTGGGAATCGGACGTGCCCCACTCAAGGACGAGCGCTTGTGGCCCGTAGATGGATTCCCGCACCACTTGATTTTCTATCGCCCAATACAAGATGGCATTGAATTGATCCTGGTCTGCCACGCGTCCCGCGACCTGGATCGCTTGCTCCACAACATGTAACGCCCTATGGCGAGGACTTTCCATGAACTACATCGACCCTCACATCCACATGATCTCGCGAGTCACCGATGATTACCATCGCATGGCCCTCTCCGGCTGTGCGGCCATCTCGGAGCCCGCCTTCTGGGCCGGGTTCGATCGCGGCAGCGTTGATGGCTTCCGCGATTACTTCCGCCATCTTACCGAGGTCGAGCCCAAACGCGCCGCCCAGTTCGGCATCCGCCATTACTCCTGGCTCTGCATCAACGCCAAGGAAGCCGAGAACGTCGAGCTGTCGCGCGGCGTCATCCAGATGATCCCCGAGTTCCTCAACAATCCCAACGTGCTCGGCATCGGCGAGATCGGGCTCAACAAGAACACGCGCAACGAGGCGATCGTCTTCCAGGAGCACGTCGACCTGGCGATGAAGACCAACGAGTTGATCCTGATCCACACGCCGCACCTGGAGGACAAGTACAAGGGCACGCGCATGATCATCGATATGCTCAAGAACGACCGCCGCGTCGACCCGCAGCGCGTGCTGATCGACCACGTCGAGGAGCACACGGTCCGCCACGCCCTCGATGGCGGCTTCTGGTGCGCCATGACGCTTTATCCGACGACCAAATGCACGCCGCAGCGTGCGGCTGACATCATCGAGATGGTCGGCACCGACCGCATCATGGCGAATAGCGCCGGAGACTGGGGCAAGTCCGATCCGCTCGCGGTCCCCGAGTTCATTCTCGAGATGAAACGCCGCGGCCATCCCGAGAGTGTCATCAAAAAGCTGGTCTACGACAACCCGCTGTCGTTTTGGCGTCAATCGGCCAGGTGGCAGGATTGGCCGGTGGAGGAGGTGGCGAAGGCGAAGAAGAAGGAGAAGGCGCGAGTGTAAGCACATGCGTCAGATCGGTGGACGAAAACTCTGGATCGGCAATGCGGGTGACTTGGGCGACCCGAAAAAGCTGTTCGACAGCGGGATAGAGGCGGTCGTGGAGTTAGCCGATAATGAGCCGTTGGCCGTATTGCCGGGTGAACTGATTCGACTGCGATTCCCGCTGTCCGATGACGGAGCGAATGACGACTGGCTGATCCGTCTTGCTGTGAATTCCGTCGCCTACCTTTTGCCAGCTCGTGTTCCGACCTTGATCTGCTGCAGTCGCGGGCTGAATCGCTCAGTGTGCGTCGCCGCCGCAGCGTTAGCCATCGTCGAAGAACGCCCGTTTGACGAGATGTTGGTGGAGGTGGCCGGTGGGGGCCCCGCGGATGTTTCGCCTGGGCTCGTGATTCAATTTCAAGCGTTGTGGTAACGATCATCGAAATCACGATAGACGATGGAGGCGGCCAATGATGAAATCTTCGGCACGACGATCATCAGTGTCGCAGAACAAATGAAGGGCTGGCTGGCCGCAATCAACAAGGAGAAACAAGCACTTCGCCAAGTAACCGTCTATCGCGAACTGGCCCGACTGTGCGACTTCTACTCATGCTACAACATCGCGCAATTCAACGACGCTGCCGCGAATCGGCTTAACGATCTTCGCAAGGCAAAGCTCAGAGTCGGGACATCCGACCTCAGGATCGCTGCCATTGCCTTGACAAGCGACGCCTTGCTCTCGACTGCGAATCGTCAGGATTTCGTGAAGATCGAGGGCCTGCGGTTCGCGGACTGGCTCGAGCCCTGAGAAGAGGCTATCTACGAACGGCCTTGCCGGCGCCGACAGCGTATTATCACTTCGCTCGTTGACCTTGATTCCCCCCCGCAACGAATGCCACCACCGGCTCACGCGATGTTGCGTCCACGCCGGATCGCCAAGTCGCTAAAGGAGGGGAGTCTCGTGAAAACGTGCATTCTTCTGTCTGTCGCCATCTTCTGTTTTGTCGCGATGCCGCTCGCCGCACAAGAGGTTCGGCCGGAGAAGGCGAAGGAGCCTGGCACCAAGATTGCCATCCTCAACGTGCGGGTTGTGTTCGAGCAATACCAGCGGTCGATTGCGATGGAGAACGAACTCGACAAGTTGGCCAAGCCGTTCCAGGACAAGGCCAAGAAGCTGCGTGAAGAAATCGCCCGCTTGCAGAAGGAACTCCCCAGCCCACGTCTGGACCAGAAGACGAAGGATCGCTACGAAGACGCGATCCGCAAGAGCAAGTACGAACTTGAAGAATTGTCGGTCGAGTTCCGGCGCATTTTCTCGCGCAAACACGAGGAGAATCTGGAAACGCTAAGGAAGGAAGTGACCATGGGCGCCGACGCGGTCGCCAAGGCGTATGGCTTCCACCTGGTCTTGCCGGTCGGGGAGCCGGATTTTTCGGAACCGAGCTTGGATCGGCGTCGAGACGCGAACATCCTGCGCTTCGGTGGTTTCAGCGAATGGGGCGATACCGGCAGGTATCGGTTTGCACGCGAGCCGGTCAAGCGAGACATCCGTGCGCCGCTTTATGTTCATGCCAGCATCGACATTACGCCGGTCGTGGTTCAATCGCTCAACAAATGGTCGACTCCCGATCCACAAAAAAAGGAAGAAACGCCTGCACCGGCGAAACCCAAGTAGATTGAACCACGAAGGACACCAAGGACACGAAGAGATGCAGAAGTAGGGTGCGTGAAACGCACCATAGGAAGACGTCAGTCAGTGGAACGGTGCGTTGCACGCACCATACCTTTCATGGGTCACCTCGCCAATTGCAAATCACCGCCGTGATCGCTAAAAACAACCGTGGGTCTCGCGGCTCGGTTGTGGAGCGTTCATGGCCATTCTGAGCAAGATGTACTTCAACGCCGTCTTCGGCGCTCTGGGCGGATTGCTTGGCTGGATGCTCTTCGGCGTCCTGGGCGATCGGGCGCCGAGCGATCAAGAGGCGGCATTTCTGTTTCTCACCAAGCTCGACGTAAATCTTTTGCTCGGCGGCGCCATCATCGGCGGGTCGATCGGCTACTTCGTCGTTGGCGTCGAAGCCATTCGCGATGAGTCGCTGGTTCGCTTCGTCCGCCTCGCGTCCTACGGCGTTCTGATCGCACTGGTCGGCGGGGCGATCGGCATGTACATCGGCGACCGCCTCAATCAACTTCTTGTGACTCTCGTCGGCGATTTTCTCGTGCTCACGCTGCTCGCGCGCGGTCTCGGCTGGAGTCTGCTCGGCGTCGGCATCGGCTGCAGCGAAGGCATTGCCGCCCGATCGCTCGGCAAATTCAGCTACGGTACGCTCGGCGGACTATTGGGCGGGTTCATCGGCGGCGTCGTCTTCGAAATCTTCTACTATTTCGCCAGCCGCGAAGGCGCGACGACCTACTTCTGGAGCGCGCTGGGGCTCGTCATCGTGGGCGCGTGCATCGGTTCGCTGTCCGCATTTGTGCAAAGTGTATTTTTGCCGGCCAATCTCAAAGTCATGCGCGGCTGGCAGGAAGGTCGCGAGTATCCGCTCGACAAGCCGGAGACGCTGATCGGCCGCGACGAGCATGCCGACATTGCGCTGTTTCGCGACATGAAGGTCGAGAAGAAACACTGCTTCGTGCATCAGATTGATGGGGCGTATTACCTTGTCAACAACGGCGCGCCTCCGGAACAAACGCTCGTCAACGACGTGCCCGTCGTCACGCAGGTCGAGCTCCACGACGGCGACCGGATACAGCTCGGTAGCATCATTCTCAAGTTTCAGCTTCGGGCCGCAGTCGTACGACCCAAACGAACGCCGGCGGCCACACCGGGTGGAAGCTGAGCTTGCCCGGACGTTTATCACGGAAAAAACCATCGTTGTGGACCATGGCTGCGTGTCCGATTTGCGGGGAACCGATTCATCCAGGCGTCCGAGCCTGTCCCGTTTGTGGGACGACGGTTGAGGATGTCGCGGAAGATTTGCCGTCCGTGTGGCCTCAGCCCAAGGATTTTCAGGAAGCGGTGCTGAACCCGGAGCTGTCGTTCATCGATCCGGAATTGCGCGACGCGTCTGTTGTCTGCGGGCCGAGCGGGTTGCCGATCCCGGCGTCCGGGCAGTTCGGGATCGTCTACCAAATGGGCCGCGGCGACCGGCGTTGGGCCGTCAAGTGCTTCACGAGCGCCGTGCCCGGTCGGCAGAGCGCTACGCCCGTATTTCTGCGCACCTGCAAGAAGCCAAGCTGCCCTTCACCGTTGGCTTTGAGTACCTCAAGCAGGGTGTCTATATCAACGAAACGTGGTACCCGGTTCTGAAAATGGATTGGGTCGAAGGGGAATCGCTTAATCAGTTCGTCGGAAAACGCGCCAATCGGACCGCAACGCTCAAGACGCTCGGCGACATGTGGACCAAGCTCGCTCAACTCCTCGTCGACAAGAGTATTACTCACGCCGACCTCCAGCACGGCAATATCATGCTCATTCCGAGCAAAACCGAAGGCCGCGTGTCGCTGCGGCTCGTCGATTACGACGGCATGTACCTGCCGACGCTGGCGAACACGCGCTCCGGCGAGCTCGGCCATCCGAACTTTCAGCATCCCAAACGGCTCGCGCAAGGTTATTACGGTCCAGAAGTCGATCGTTTTTCTCACTTGGTCATCTACACGGCTCTGCGCGCGCCATACCACAAGGGCCAAGCTTTCTGGCAGACCTACGAAGACGGCAATAACCTGCTCTTCACGCAGGCCGACTTCGCGCGTCCAGCCCAGTCGAAGATTCTGAAGGAGCTCTGGGAGCACGGGCCGGATGAATTGCGCCACCTGGCCGGACGGATTGTGTTGGCGACAACGCAGGAGCTTCATGAGATTCCGCTCTTGGCCAGCGTCGTCAACGCCGGCAACGTTGCGCCGTTGACGCCCGATCAGGTGAAGGACATCGATCGCCTTCTGGGCGCATCGGGCGGACTGTGGAGTCGGCTGTTCGGCAAGGAGGCGAAATCTGTTGTTCGCCTGCCCGGGCCCGTGCCGACGGATGACACGCAGGCTGTTGCCTGGTATCACCACAATGCCGATCTGGGTGACGCGGAGGCTCAGTTCAACCTCGGCTGGCGTTACGCGAACGGCAAGGGCGTCGGCAAGGACGATGCGCAGGCGGTGGCGTGGTATCGCAAGGCCGCCGAGCAAGGGCACGCGGGCGCTCAGGCCAATCTGGGATACATGTTCAACGCGGGCCGAGGCGTTCCTAAGGATGATGCCCAAGCCGCCATGTGGTATCGCAGGGCAGCCGAGCAGGGTAGCGCCGGCGCTCAATTCAGCCTCGGCGCCATGTACGAGGCGGGCGCCGGTGTTCCCAAGGACGACAGTCAGGCCGCCTTTTGGTATCGCAGAGCCGCCGAGCAAGGCTATGTTGCCGCCCAATATGCCATGGCCGTCCTGTGCGAAACGGGGCGAGGCACGCCTAAAGACGATGCCGCGGCGGCCCATTGGTTCGGCAAAGCCGCCGAACAGGGGCACGTGATCGCTCAGTTCAATCTCGGCCTGCGGTATGGAACCGGGCTGGGCGTTCCCAAAGACGATCTGGCAGCAGCTTCTTGGTATCGAAAGGCAGCCGAGCAAGGGCACGCGACGGCCCAGTTCTATCTCGCCTCACGTTTGGAGAACGGCCAGGGCATTCCGAAGGATGAACTCCAGGCTGCGTCCTGGTATCGCAAGGGGGCCGAGCAGGGGCATGCCGAATGCCAGTTCAAGCTGGGGGCGTGATGCTCGGCACAGGGCAGGGCATTCCACGCGACGATGCCGCGGCGGCATTGTGGTATCGCAAGGCCGCCGAACAGGGACATGCGGGCGCGCAGCACCATCTCGGCTCGCGCAACCTCCAGGGGCTGGGCGTCCCCAAGGACTCTGCTCAGGCCGCGCACTGGTATCGCAAAGCCGCCGAGCAGGGCGATCGCGAGTCGCAGTACAATCTCGGCGTGATGTGCGCTGCCGGCGAAGGCGTTTCGCGCGATGACGCCGAAGCGGTGGCTTGGTATCGCAAGGCCGCTGAGCAAAATCATGCGGCTGCCCAAAGCAATTTGGGTGTCATGTTCGAGTGCGGCCGAGGCGTTCCGAAGGATGTGGATCAGGCGCGTTATTGGTATCAACTGGCCGCGGACCAGGGCAATGTTCCCGCACAGAACAATTTGAAGCGGCTCAACGAAAGCAAATTGCCCGCGCCTCCGGCTGGATCGGAAAAACTCGATGACACCTTCTCCGACTGGACCAGCGAGCCGGAGCCGCGAGCGCGCGACGCCGAGTCTTCGCTACCGACCGTCGATCCTCGAATCAACATGCTGATTACGGTCAAGATCCTCCACGATCCAACGGTCGCCGCCCGAGCGGTCGCCAAGGAGATCGAGCGCATCGCCATCGCCGCGGGATTTCATGTGGTCAAAAAGGAATCCGTCACCGCTCATGATGCGGATTACACGATGCATCATCACCCAAGTCGGATCGATGTGGCTCAGAGTCTCGCCGGGCTTTTGCGCGGCGTGCGCCACGGCGGCCGCGAAATCGAAGTCAAATCCGGGAGCTACGTCGGGCAGGATTTATTCAACGTCTGGGTCTGGGGAAACTGGCCATAGCGATTTAGCGACTACGGTGCGCCTTACGCACCCTACAAAGAACGCGATTAGCCGATCAACGGCAAGCTGACGCGATCGGTTTTCGGAGCGGGAACTTCGCAGCATGGCTCGCTTTCCGCGGAGACGCTGATGTGTTCGCTCGTCACGACGTTGCCGTAGAGCGTAAACGACGTCGCGTCGTCGATATCGACCAGCAATGTTTGCCCCGCAAGGCGCGGATGGCCGTCGAAGACGACGATGTGATCGGTTCGCGTCCGTCCTGTCATCTGGACGAGGCCGTTCGCCAATGGCGAACGGCCAAGCGTAACTTTGCTCGGCCCTTCCACGAGCACTTCGACGCGCAGGCCGATGCGGCGGCGATGATCTTGCAAGCTCATGGCGTTTTGAATCGCCAGCAGGTCGTTGTTGCGGCGTTTCTTGACTTCTTCGGGCACATCGTCGTCGTACAGTTCGTGGCCGCGCGTGCCGGGGCGAGGGCTGTACTTGAAAATGAAGCTGTTCTTAAACGTCGCCTCGCGCACCAGGTCGCACGTCATCTCGAACGACGCCTCCGACTCGCCGCAGAAGCCGACGATGAAATCGCTTGAAATCGCGATGCCGGGGACGATCTCCCGGCAGCGAGCGAGCATGTCGCGATAGAACTCAACCGTGTACATGCGCTTCATGCGTTTCAGAATATCGTTGCAGCCCGATTGCGCGGGGACGTGCAGGTACGGGCAGACCTTGGGAAGGTCGCGTATGGCGTACAACAGATCATCGGTCATGTCCTTGGGGAAGTTCGTGATGAACTTGATCCGCTCGATGCCGGCCGTGTCGTGAAGGCGAGCGAGCAGGTCGGACAGGCGCGACGATCCATGATGGTACGAGTTTACGGTCTGCCCCAGCAGCGTGATTTCCTTGACTCCTTCGCCAGCGAGTTGACGAACCTCGGCGGCGATCTGCTCGGGATGGCGGCTCTGTTCGGGACCGCGGACACTGGGGACGATGCAATACGTGCAGAATTTGTCGCAGCCGATCATTATGCGGACGTAGGCCTGAAAGCGATTGGGCCGCATCGATGGATCGCGCATCGGATCGTAGCTTTCAAAGCTGCGCTCGACCTCGTGGCGCGATTCGGTTCGGTCGAGGCTGAGCGCGACCTGCAACTCGCCGCTTTCGCGAGCGGTTTGGATGAGCGTCGGCAGTTGCGCGAGCTGCCCAGTGCCGCAGATGATGTCGACGTGCGGCGCTCGCTTCTTGATCAGCTCCTGATCCTTCTGGGCCATACAGCCCAGGACGCCGATGATCGTGTCAGGATGCTTGATCTTGTGATGGCGCAACCGGCCGAGAGCGCTGTAAATCTTGTCCTCGGCGTGTTGGCGGACGCTGCACGTGTTGAAGAAGATGAGGTCGGCGTCGTCGGGCGTCTCCGTGAGTTCGTAGCCCTGGCGGCGCAGCGTCCCGACGACGAGCTCGCTATCGAGCACGTTCATTTGGCAGCCAACGGTTTCGAGATAGAGTTTTGGCATCGTCTTCGAGTTCGTTTACACCCTGCCCATCCAATCACTTTGCATTCTACCGAAAACGGACACCAGCAGGCACGCTGATGGTTCACGCGTTTTCGCTGCCGAACCGGGCATCGGGCGGGATGGCATTTCCACGCAGAAAGTCCTGGGCCGACATGCGGCGTTTTCCGGCAGGTTGAAGTTCGATGATCTCGATCCAGCCGTCAGCGCTGCAAGCGAAGAGGCGCGACCCGTCGGCAACGGCCTGTCCCACTATTCCGTCGCTTGCGCGTCCGGTGACCATGGCGCTGCACACGATTACACGCAATGGCTCATGACCCTGGCGATGCAGGTATGTGTATGCCGTTGGCCAGGGTTGCATGGCGCGAATCTGGTTGACGACTCCGGCAGCGGGCCGCGACCAGTCGATCAGGCCGTGCTCTTTGGTTAGCTTCGGGGCCTTAGTGACCTGACCCTTATCTTGCGGAACTCCTGCGCTGGGGCCTTGGGCGAGTTTGTCGACGGTCTCGATGGCGAGTTTCGCGCCGAGCGGGCCGAGGCGGGCCTCCAGTTCCCCCGCAGTCTCATTGGGCAGGATGTCGATCGCTTCCTGAACGAGCATGTCGCCCGCATCGAGGCCCGTGGTCATGCGGATGATGGTGACGCCCGATTGCGTCTCGCCGTGATAGATCGCCCAATTGATGGGGGCCGCCCCGCGATACTTGGGCAGAAGCGACGCGTGAACGTTGATGCCGCCCAACGGGGCGACGCTAAGAATATCCTTGGACAGAATTTGTCCGTAGGCGGCGACGACGACCAGATCGGGATTCAGGGCTCGCAAGGCCGTGACGCCGTCCGGAGTGTTAATGCTCTCGGGCTGCAGTACCGGGATGCCTCGCTCGATGGCGAGTTCCTTCATCGGCTGGCCGGCCTGCCGCGTAGATCCTCGCTGCGATCCCGTGGCACGGTCCGGCTGTGTGACCAGACCGACGACTCGGTGTGAACTTTCCAAGAGCTTGCGAAACGTCGGCTCGGCAAAAGAGCCCGTTCCCATCATCACGAGTTTCATGGTTGTTACGCCGCAAGCGGTTAATGCATGCTCTCCATGGCCGCCAGCACTTTTTCGATCTCCAGGTCCGCCGGTATCTCCCCTTTGGCCTGTGCTTCTCGGAACGCCTTCTCGAATTGCTTGACCGAGGTACGGGCGGCAATGCGGGCGACCGGGCCCATCATATCGATGAATAGGACGCCGTTGAGATGATCGATCTCGTGCTGCCAGGCGCGGGCTTCCAGATCGCTGACGACCTTCTCGACCGGCTCTCCCTTGAGGTTGTACGCCCGCACCTTGATCGTCTGAAACCGCCGCACATCCTGAAATAGCCCCGGAAAGCTAAGGCAGCCCTCCTCGCCGACCATCGCTCCCTTCTTGTCGACGATTTGCGGATTCAGGAAGACCTCTTCCTTCTCCGGCTGCTTCGGATCGCCGCTTACGTTCATGACGAGAAGCTGAAATGGCAGCGCGACTTGTGGCGCCGCAAGGCCGAGGCCCTTGGCGAGATACATGAGCTCCTTCATCTCGCCGATTTGCAGGTGGAGTTCCTTGTCGATGGTGCGGACAGGCTTGGACTTGTGACGCAGAGCGGGATGCGGATAATGAACGATTTTTCGGGCCATGGCGCTACCTGCGAGGCGAGTGGATTCCTTCCCTTATTATTTCGCGCTCAGGCGGGGTTTGCAAGTCGAAGCCATCTTCGATTAGCGCCCGCGCGGCGCCGCGCGAACGCTAAACGAAACGGATGGTCAGTCGTCGATGCGTTCCTTGCTGAAGTGGCTCGGGCCGCGCAGGATCGCTTCGACGAACGCCGGGGACGAAACGAAGAACACCGTACCGGGCCAGGCGTCGGTGGTGGCGAAGTAGCCGTAGTTCAGATAGTGCGTCCCAACGATCACCGTCAGCGGCGGGCCGTTTTCCATGATCACCTCAAGCACGATTGTGGCCTTTTCCTTTTCCAGCTTGAGATCGGGCGGCGGCTTGAATTCGCCCTTCTTCGCGTCCTTGAAGGACACAAATCGCTGAGCTTGCAGTTTGGCCGTGTCCTTGAGAAGTTGTACGACCTTTTCGGGATCGAGGTCGAATCCCTGAAGACCCGACTTGTCCTTCCAGGTGAACTGTTCCGAATACAGCTTGTCTTCTTCCGCGGGGGTCAGTTTCTTCTCTTCCTTGCCCGCGCCTTTCTTGTCTTTGGCTGCTTCGACCTTCTTCTCGTCCTTGGGCGGATCCTTCTTCTTCTCCTCTTTGGGCGGCGGCGGCTTGGGCAGATCCGCACGCTCGAAGCTGAACGAGCGCACTTCATGGGAGCGAACGGTCATGTTGATCCGCGCGATCTTCTTGTAATCGAAGTCATGCACGTTGCCAGGGAAGTACGGCGGCCCCGCCAGGAGCGACGCCATCGGAGTGATCGCCGTGGCGCCCCGGTAGGCAGCTTCCAAGCCTACCTGAGCGTAAAGGACCGAACTGCGATCGCGGAGATCCTCCTTGACGATCATCTTGCCGGTCTCCGGGTGGGTGAGGAACAGGAGCTTCGGCTTGCCGCTGTGCGTGGCGAATGCGCCCGGCTTGTCCTTTTCGTCGTCGGTTTCCTTGCCGAGCGCGATCGTGATGGTTTCGCCCGGATCGACTTCTCGTGCGCCGACGGCGTAACCGGCGATAGCCAGGGGCGAGTGGAATGCCATGGCTGCGACGCCGACAACGCCGTGGGCCGGGCGTCCTTTCATCGCCTTACCGTCCTTGTCCTTGTCCTTCACACTGTACTCGCCGGCAATCTCCTTTTTCGCCGTAATCGTCGCGATTACCGTCGGCTTGAGGTCGAGCTTCTGCAGGTCGTCGTTCTCGCCGATCAGCTTGACCCATTTCTTGACGTTGAGCGACGCAAATTGTTTGAGCACGAACTCCGAGCGGGTGCTGGCCGCAAGCCGGGGATTCTCGCCTTTTTCATCCACGACAAACCAGAGCGGCTTGCCCTCGTGGTGGCGGCGCTGCATTCTAAGCGTCTCGCTCGGCTTCTCAGTGGTCCGCTTGAGCGTCATGTCGGTTACGTCGTCAACGGCCAATTTAGGCAGCGATGCATCGAGGTAACCCAGGGCCACGCCCTCTCGCGGCAGGATCGCCTCGGGAAATTCCTTTTTCATCGTAAAGTAGGTCACGGTGCCGTCCTTCAGTGTTCGGCGGATGTAGACAGTATCCTTGTCGGTCTTGCCGATCGCCAGCGTGACTTCGGCCTTGTGTTTGTCCTTCAGCAAAGGGAGCGGGTCTTCCGTTTTTTCATCTTTTTTGTCCTCCTTCTTGTCTTCCTTCTTTGCGTCCTTGTCTTCTTTTTTCTTTTCCTCTTTTTTCTCGTCCTTCTTGGGAGGCTCAATGCCGTTTTCGTAGATGCTGACAACGACGCGAGGATCGGTGAGTTCCCAGTCGGCTTCCTTTTTCTTCAACTCGTCGTCCGTGCCCTTGGGAAACTCGACGATTGCTTTTTTGCCGAGGACTTGGTTCATCAACGCGTCAATCATCAAGTCGCTGGCCCGCTTCTTTTCTTTGCCCTCGAGCATGTGCCAGTGCTGCTGCATCTTTTTCGTAACGGGATTGAAATCGTCCTTCTCTTCGAGTTTGAAGAAGGAGAACTCAGTCTTGCCATGCTTCAGCGTGACGACATCGACCTTGTCCTTGTCGAAATGGGCGACGTCGAGGCTGCGAATCTTGCCGGGGTCATTGAGCGCACCGAGAACGGGTTCCAAGTAGCGCTCGTGAATTTTCATGACGCCGTCGTCGCCGTCCATGCGGGCGTAATAGTAGGTCTCCTTGTCGGCCTTGACGGTTTCGCCGATGAGGAGGATCTCGTCGTACTCTTTCTTCTCCTTGTCGTCGGCGTAGTGCACGAAGATGCGCATGTGCTCCTTGCCCTTCTCAAGACCGTAGGTCGACGCCGGCTTGCCGAGCGGGACGAACTGATCGTCGTCATCGACGTGGATTTCCTTGATCTTGGTCAGCATGCCCTGCACGCTGTTGAGCGACTCCACCGGAACGATCGGCTCCTTCTTGTGCGGGTCCTTCTTTTCCGGCTCCTGGGGCCCGAAACCGGCGATGCCCATGTTCGGCGGCTTGACGAAATTCCAGCGCAGGCCCTCGGCCTTCTTCAGTTCCAGCTCTTTGTCGGCTTTTCGAACGGCAATGTGCGTCACGGCGATGTCGACGAAATCGAACAGGCGCTTGTCGCGCAGATGCGTGGCGTTCTTCCAGTTAAAGATCGGCTCGACATGGCGCTTGGCGACGGCGAAGATACGATCGTCGCGATCGGATGTTTTGACGTAGAAGTTGCCCGCGCTCTCGTTGCCGACAAAGATCTCCCATTTACGATCTTCATTGCGGACCTTGCCGTGAATCGTCACGACGGTCGGCGGTGTCTTCAAGCCGTATTTGGCGGGTTCGGCATAGACGTCGGCGTGTTCCTCTGCCTTGGCGGCCTTGATCTGCTTGATGATGTTGTCGATGCGAACGCCGAGGAGGCGGACTTTCTGCGAGCCCTCGTGGTGATACCAGCGTTTGTCGGCCTCGAAAACGAACTCGGCGTCGACCGTCTCGTTCTCGATCGTCCGCTTGACGGTGACTTTCTCGAACGTAAAGTCCGCCTCTTTACCCTGCAGCGACGGCATGATGAAGCTGACATCGCCGGCGGCCTTCTTGTGAGCCACCATCAGGCCGAAGATCCAGAGCATGGACAGAAGCAAGGCGAAGAACAAGGTCGTAACGCGAAGGTTCATGTTGCAAATCCCTCAACGAGGGTTGTGGGTCCAAAGTTAGTGGTTTCATCAGAGCCTGAAGCGTAAGCGAAGGAATTCACGTCGCTTACACTTCAGGCTCTGACGTGTGTTACCTGCGCCGAACGAGCCAAATGCCGATGCCGGCGGCGATAATGACGATGGTCAAGAGCCAGCCGGGCGTGAGCACCATGCGCCAGAAATCGACATTCTGATCGAGCTTGTACTGGCTATGGTCCTTGGGCTTGGCACCGATCGATTCACGTTTCGCAAGCCAGTCGAGCGAACTGATGATCACGTCGTAACTGATCGAGTCGCGCCGGGTGATGATCTGATCAGCGATCATTTCGGTGTCTCCGAACACGACGAGACGGGGCTGGCCGGCTTCCCCCTGAGCTTCTTTTTCGCTGACCGCGACCGCCACCGGGACGGGACCATCCGAGGCGAGCTTGCGACGCATGTCGTGATCGGCGGACAGAATCGTCACACGGCTGATTGCTTCCGAGAGGTCCATGTACTTGAGGTCTTTCTCCACAATCAGGAACCCGGGCAGGTCGACGTCAAGCAAGACATCCGCCTTGAACTTGCCGGCGCCGCCTTCCGCGGGCCGGACGACGCGGGCGCTGATCGGCATGAGGACCGTACGCCTTTTGAACTGTTGTGCCAGGACGTTGTCCGAGGTATCGGGACCCGACGCGGGCATGAAATGCGGATTGCGGTTCTTGCCCAGAACGGCAAGCAGGTACTCGTCACTTACTTTGACGCCATATTTCCCCAGCAAGCCTTCAATGCCGCTGTTCTGCATCTTCGTCCACGATTCATCACTGAAGACATCCAGGAAAACGATGAGCTTGCCGTCCCGGTGATCCATGTAGCGCTCGACGGCGTCGAGAATTTCGGTGGTCAACTGCTTGGCGGCGCCGGCGATGATAAGTGTGTCGCAATCCTCGGGGATTTCTTTCTTTTTGTCGGCTCCTTCCTTGGCGAGGACGTTGTCCCCCCGCTTGCCCGGCTTGTCTTCGCTAAAGGTCAGGCCGACGACTTTGTAATTGTCGGCCGTCAACGTTCCGACCAACTCCTTCGCGCTGACCTTGCTAAAGTTATCGCGAGCGTCGCGCCGGAACCCCAGGCTCGCGCCGCTGATGTCGATCTCGTCGTTCCCCTGGAGAAAGTACACCTTGCGTTGCACGCGTCCCTCGGCGAGGAACTTGAGTTCTTTGATAATAGCGTCTTCCCCTTTGAAGCTGTACACGGGCTTTTCCTTGTCCGTTGAACGCAACCGGTCAGGGTCGAAGAGCTTCTCCTTGGTGACGAACGAGTGAGCGGGCGCCGGCTTTTTCGGATCGGGCGTGTAGGCTTCCGGGTTGACCCCGAAAACGATCAGCACGCCGCTGGCGCCGCTTCGGCTTCCTGGGGCCGGCAGAATCGTCGGGAACTTCTGGGAGTACGATAGGTAACGTGTTTGGTCGGCATCGGGCGAAAACGAATCGACGTTCAGCCGATCTTTGCCCGCGATGGCCTGGCAGTTGTCGAGAAGGTTCTGGACGTCCTTGTACAGAGGATCGTTCTTGGACATGATCACGCGAATGTAGACCGATTCTTTCAGGCTCGCTAGCAGGTTCTTGGTGCGCTGAGCCAGGTCGTAGGCGCCGCGGCTTTGCGTCCAGTCGTAGCTGCCGGGATACATCGCGTAGATGACCACGTTGAGGATTCCCAGGATGCCGATCAGCAGCATCGCTTGCACGATGGCGTCGTAGCCGTACATGACGCGGCGCAGCACGGCGTTCTTGCGGATGTCGGCTCGAGCCAGGTTGAAGCTGACGAACATCAGCACCAGCGAAATGAACAGCACATACGCGCAGAGCCAAAAATGCCAGGCGTCGGGGCCTTGCCAGGCAACCTGACCGCCGGTGAAGATGTCGCGCCGCCAGAGATACGCTCGGCACAGGATCATCAAGAATAGTATCAGGCCCACGGAGCCGCCAAAGATCAGAACGAACAGGCGAATCCCGAACTCCTCGAATTGGCCGGCATTGAGCCACAGCAGACACGCAAGGCAGAGCATGCTCATCGACAAAAGGGCAAGCAACTCGGGGAAATAGGCCGTAAAGGCGCCGCGATAAAGGCCATAGCCGAAACCGCCCAGGCTCGCTGCGCCGACGATGATGAGACCCATCTTCATCACCCGGTCCATGTCGAGCAGGAATTGAATCGGCGAAACCTCCGCCTCGTAGGGTTGCTGCAAATAGTAGCCCGCGGCCAAGGCGATCAAGCCGAAAAGGATGGCCCCGAAGGTCTCCGCGAAGTTCTCTTTGTTGAAGGTGTAATCGGGCCCGGTTTTCTTGTCAAAGCCGAGCAAGAAGGCTATGAGGACGAGGCCGATGCCGGCGGCGAGGAAGACGTAGCTGAAGAGATTGCGCTGGTTCAGCAGCCTAGCGGTTATTTCTTCAGGCGTTCCTTGCTTGAACCAGAGCGTGAAGCCTTGCCAGCCCGCCAGAATGGCGGTCGCGCCGCTTGCATAAAGGAAGATCGCCGACGCCATCGGGAGGCGGCCTTCGTACTTGGTCCGCATCCAATACCCGAATACGGCAAGCATCAGCGCGCCCCAAACGAGGCCGATGAAGATCGCCAGCGCCGTTGTGGCGATTGCGTATTGGGTCGATGCCGTCGAGGGCGTTGACGTATTTGAATCGGCAGCGGTTGGCATGAATGAACTCTCCGTCTTCACATAGAGCCCGCAAATCAGGCTTTCTGACCTGACTGTCAGGCCAGAAAGCCTGACCTACTTCTAACTCCAACGTCGCGATTCCAAGAGCTTCACCGTGGAAAACACGAAGAATACGGCTACCGACGCATGAAACATCAGATAGCGCGGAGCGATGATGCCGGACAGCGTATTCTGCCAGAGGTCGAGGAAATTGATGGCGCGGAAAACTTCTGAAAGCGCGCCTCCCTCGGCCTGGAACTGGTTGCCGACGAAGTAGAAGACCAGATGCATCATCACGCCGACGAAGGTCAACACGGCAGCGATGATTTGATTGCTGGTCATTGCGGAAAAGAACAGCCCCATGGCGAGCAATCCCGCGCTGACGACGGCGAGCGCCGCGGAAAAGCTGATGATCGGAAGATAGTCGAACGACTCGCGTCCGACATAGCGCATGGAGACGAGATAAAACCACCAGGGGAGCCAGGTCATCATGTAGAAGATCCAGGCCGCCAGGAATTTGCCGAGGACGACGCTGATCTCGTTCACCGGCGCCGTCAGCAGCACTTCGAGCGTTCCCGATTGTTGCTCCTCGCTAAAGAGCCGCATGGTGATCACGGGATAGATAAACATCTGCGCGATAACCGGCACGATGGCGAAGATATAGACGCCGACGACCGGCTCGAACCCGCCTTCGCCGATCATGCGGTCGGCAAAAAGATAAAAACTGAACCCGCCGACGACCGTCATGCCGAGGAAGACCAGGTAGCCGACCGGCGAGTAGAAATAAGCGGTGACCTCGCGCCGGGCGATGACGATGACAGGCCAATCGCAGCAGATGCCGAGCGAGATCGTGAGGTAGACGAGCGACATGCCGATGATGATGAGCCCGCGTGGCACGAAGAAATTGCTGCCGGGCAACGCGGAGGCGACGATGCCGCCGACGAGCCCGATGGCGCCGAGCGCGCCCAACCCGACAGCAGCGTAGTAGGCCCGTTCACTCGCTTCCTCGCTTTGGCCGATGAAGGCGCTGACGTAGAGAAGTCCGAGGATGAGCAACGCTGTGCCTTCGGTTGCCAGCGAGTGAAGATCGCGCAGCCCCTGAACGACGGCCACTGCGATGAGCAAAGCGCCGACGATGCCCGTCGCGTTCAAAAGGACGGGCCGGAACTGCGGGTCATCTTCATTTCGCAGGACGCACGTGATGGCGATCAGCCCGATCGACAGGGCGGGCAGACCGTACAGTAGGAACCAGTTCATGAATTTTCCCGGATCGCTGGCCGGCGCCGTGCGGAACGCCATCAGGCGGAGCACGATGCCGACGACGATCAGCGCCAGGGCCGCGAAACCGTAGAGTCGGCGAAATTGAAAATCGCTTTCGACGAAGGTGTGGTAGAGAAGCAGGCACAAGCCGACGGTGGCGAAGCGAAATCCCCAGTCGGGGGAGATCGCCGACGTGCGCTGCCAGAGGTGCGCGAACATCGCCAGGAAGCCCAGGACCGTCAGAAAGAGCCCGATCATGGCCAGGAAGCGGGCTACGGTCGGCTGGTCGTCCTCCTCGATCGAGGGCGGCTTCTCGGGGAGCGGCTGATGCGTGGTCAACGGCGTGTCGTCACGCTTCGATTTTCTCTTGAATGCTCGGGACGTTGCCATGCGGTCCTCAAATCAAAAAACCTTGTAACCACAGAGGCGCAGAGAACACAGAGGAGAAATACGGCCTATGAAATACACGTGACAAACTCGACAGCGGGATCCTGCAATTCTGGGACTTCCTCTGTGTTCGCTGTGTCTCGGTGGTTAGTTCCTCATCTTCTTCGCCATACGCTATGGTTGGATCGCTTCTTTTTCAGAGGGCGTCGTCGTTGTATCGGTCGTTGGTGCCGGGGCGGGGGCCGGTTTGGTTTCCGCGGCGGCCGGCGCATCCTTGAGCGGATCGTCCACGCGCAGAATCTCGAAAAACGCGTCGGCCAGACTCCGGCCTTTGCGCTCCAGACGGCGAATGGCCCAGCCCTTTGATGCCATGGCGTGGCTGATCTCCTCGCGAATGTCCTTGTCGTCGGCCGTTCGTACGTCGATCTTGGTGACGCCGTCTTCCACCGGATGCGTCTGAATGGCTAAGACAGCGCCCAGTCCCTTGACCGTGTTGATCACCTTGTCCGAGGGCCCACGCACTTCCAAGAGAATGACGTTTTCCGACTCGATATCGTCCAGATATTTGTCGAGACCGATACGTCCGCTGGAAATGATGATCACACGTTCGCAGATCGCTTCGACTTCGGTGAGGATGTGTGTAGACAGCAAGATCGTGTGCGATTCACCGAGTTCGCGCAACAAAGCGAGCGTTTCGCGGATTTGCGCGGGGTCGAGGCCGGCGGTCGGCTCGTCGAGAATCAGAATCGCCGGGTTGTGGATCATGGCGTCGGCGAGACCCACGCGTTGCCGATAGCCTTTCGACAGCGTGCCGATCAGCCGACGCCGTACCGTGACGAGCCGGCAGCGCTCCAGGCAAAAGCCGAGCCGTTCATTGCGTTCGGAGCGAGGCACGCCCTTGAGCTTGGCGCGGAAGTCGAGGTATTCGTCGACGCGCATCTCCGGGTAGAGCGGCACGCTTTCGGGCAGGTAGCCGATGTTCTTGCGCACTTCGGTCGATTCAAGCATGACGTCGAAGCCGGCGATGCGTGCGATGCCGCTGGTGGCCGGAAGATAGCTGGTGAGGATGCGCATCGTCGTGGTCTTGCCGGCGCCGTTGAGGCCGAGGAAGCCGACGATTTCGCCCTGTCCGACTTTGAACGAAATACGATCGATGGCCATGATGGGGCCGAAGTATTTCGTGAGGTTTTCCACTTCGATCATGTTCGGTCCCTGGGAAAAACCCGCCGGGACGGCTCGCGCAGGCCGCGCGGACCATCCCGGTTGGGGAAAGTAAGATTTAGGAAGCCGGCGCAAGATTTCAAGAGGGCAGGCCGCACAGTTTAGCCACGCCTCGCAGAGGCGGGCGGACCTGACACGGCGTCCGCCCGCCTGTGCGAGACGAGGTTAAACGACATCGCTTTTGCGCCGATCCGATTGAGGCGGCGAGCCGTCTAAACGCCTACCCCTGGCGAAGCACTCTCTGAATCGGCGGCGGGCAGGCACAGGCGCACGACGTGGCAGTAAATGGCGCCGCCGGCAATAGCCCCAGCGATCGGGGCGAGAATGTAGACGGTGAAAAAGCCGGTCGCGCTGCGTGGGCCAGGGATAGCGATATCGCCCCAGCCGGCCAGCCATGCGAACAGACGGGGACCGATATCGCGAGCCGGGTTGAAGCATGCCTGCGTCAACGGCGCAATGACCATGATCAGCACCGCAACCGTCAGTCCGATGAACACGGGCGCCAGCCGGGCCGCCGGCGTCGCTGTGTTGCGCTCGTCGGCGAGGGCGAAGACTACGAAGGCCAGGATTAGCGTGCCGAGAAACTCTGCGAAACATGCCATCAGCTCGCCCACCATCTGATTGTGTTTGGCGTGGGCGTCGGAGTCGTAAGGACCGGCACCGCTTCCGAACTTGCCGGGATTCGGGAAGTACTCTCCATAGCACATCGCCGTAATTTCACTTCCAGCTTGTCCGCGTTTCACGTCCTTGGCCCGCTCGCGTTCCTCGAGCATCGGATGAAAAAGGGCGAACAAAATCACTGCCGCGGTGAAGGCTCCAACAATCTGGGCGACAAGATAGGCCGGCACATCGCGCCAAGGGAACTGGTCCCACAGGGCAAACGCAAGCGTCATGGCGGGATTGATGTGGGCGCCGCTGATTGCTCCCACGCTGAAGATGGCCAACATGATCGCGACGGCCCAAACCAGCGCCACCGATCCGAGGCCCAGATCGCCCGTGAGCGCCGCCACATGCACCGAGCCGCAACCGAGGAACACCAGGACAAACGTCCCAAGCGTTTCCGCGCCGGATCGAGCCAACAAGGAAGGAACCGGCGCAGCCATCGGCGTGAGATACCTCCAGATTTGCATCGCGTGCCGTAGGCACGTGCTGAGGATCCATGTGCCTATATTCGAATAATCTGACGAATGTTATATTCCAGAACGATCAGCCATCCCACTCCAGGCGGCAGCAGCCCAGGTCAAGAATCTCCTTGCCATGGTCGGATCGCTTCTTTTTCGCAAGCACCGAAGGATGCAGCGAGTAAAGAACGTACTTGCCCTGTTTTCGGTCCTGAACAATCCCCGCATGTCGCAACACGCCGAGATGATGCGATACATTCACGAGTTCGCGGCCCAACAAGCCTGCGATTTCGCTCACGTTCTTCGGACCGTCCTGAAGGCATTGAATGATCTTGAGCCGATCGGGATCGCTGAGGGCTTTGAGATATCGAGCGCAAACACTCGATTGCAACTGATCTTCCATAGAACCGTCCCATGAACTGGACGCACCGGCAACGAAGTGCGCGCGGCACATGTATGATTATATTATTGCCGCATTTCAAGGGATCCTTACAGGAGGACGACAAGCGTGTCGGCTGAGCTTCGCCTCGAAGACGTTGGCAAAAGCTTCATACCGCCGACGCCGGTGCTCCGGGACATTACGCTCACGGTTCCCTCAGGGGAATGCCTGGCCTTGGTCGGTCCCTCCGGATGCGGTAAGACGACGCTGCTGCGCATCATCGCCGGACTGGAAGCTGAGTCGACAGGAAACATCTTCATCGGCGGCCGTAATGTAAACGATGTTCCCGCTCACGAGCGCGACGTGGCCATGTTGTTCCAACGACCAGCACTCTTCGGCGACCAGACAGTGCGGCAAAATCTTCGCTGGGCGTGGACCCTGGCTCGCCCCTGGGCCGTTTTCGTCGGGATTTCGACCGAGGAGGAAAGGGAACTGAGCCGGGTCGCGGAACTCCTGGACCTCAAGGACCAACTGGATACGCCGCTGAACCAGCTCTCTGGCGGTCAGCAGCAACGCGTCGGCTTTGGCCGATGTTTGTTGCGTCGCTCCAAGCTTGTCCTGCTTGACGAACCCTTGAGCCACCTTGACGCTCCGCTTCGCTTATCCCTGCGTCGGAAAATGCGTCTACTTCTGCGCGAATTCTTGGCGACATCCGTTTACGTGACTCACGACCCGGAAGAGGCCTTCGCGGTCGGCGATCAAGTCGCGATCATGGCGCACGGCACAATCGTTCAGATGGGCGAGCCGGTTGAGGTCCGGCGATGCCCCAAGCATCGCTACGTGGTGGAGTTGATCCATCATCAAACCGGCGGCATGAATTTCTTTCTCGGCGATGTCCAGCGGCACGACATGGACACCTACTTCCATTGTCCGCTCGGACGGTGGCCGATGTCGGTCCAGGTCGTGTCGGCATTGCGCGAATCGCTATGCTCTGGCGAGAATTTACACCCAGGCAAAGGGAAAGTTCATATCATGATGGGAGTGGCAGCGTACGACGTGCGCTGTTCCACGGCGTCGCCCGCGGGGGAAGATGATCCGCAGATTGTCTCGCACATTCTGGACTTGGAGTCGCGCGACGAGGATGTCGGCGTCACCTCCGGAAGTGCAGGCACTCGGCTCGTGGGCCGGGCAAGCGCGGACGAGCGATTGGAAAGAGGCCAGGCCGTGACGATGACGTTTAGCATGGCGCGTGCATACTGGTTTGACGCCGACACCGGTCGTACGTTGGCGTTGCCGACGGGTTGACGACGCGGGTGCGCACGTCCACGCGCGCAGAAGCCAAGTGGGCCAGGAGCCCACTTTTTTTGTTGGTACCGATTCGTTTAGCCGGTCACCTTCGGCGAGTGCCCGCCAAAGGCGAGCGGCTAGACACCGAGGAAATGACGCATGAAGGGTTCGGATCTACTGCGGATCATCGATGAGATGCAGCACCAGAAGAATATCGAGCGCGAGATCATCTTCTCCGGCATCGAGTCGGCGCTTCAGCTGGCAGCCGAAAAAAAATATGGCGAGGGAATGGGCGTCGTCGTCACCATCGATCGCGACACTGGGGATATCAGCGCCAAAGTCGGCGACAACATTATCGATCCCGCCGAGTTCGGACGCATCGCCGCTCAAAGCGCCAAGAACGTGATGATTCAGAAGATTCGCGAGGCAGAATGCAGCTCGGTCTTCAACGAATACGCGGCCATGAAAGGGGATATGGTGCACGGCGCCGTCACACGCGGCGAAGGCTCGGCTTGTATCGTGAATCTCGGGAAAACCGAAGCGATTCTGCCGCGCGGCGAGCAGATCCCCGGCGAATCGCATCACCCCAACGAACGCATCAAAGCCGTAATTCTGGAGGTAAAAAAGCAAGGCCATCGCGTCAAGATCGTCTTGTCGCGAACCCATCCCGATTTTGTGCGTCGGTTATTCGAGAACGAAATACCGGAAATCAAGGAACGCACCATCGAGATCAAGGCGATTGCTCGCGAAGCCGGCTATCGCGCTAAGATTGCCGTCTCCAGTGTCGACATGAAGGTCGATTGCGTCGGCGCCTGCGTCGGCGTTCGCGGCAGCCGCATCAAGAACATCGTTGACGAACTGGGAGGCGAGCGCATCGACATCGTTCGCTGGAACGAGTCGCTGCAGGTCATGATCCCCAACGCGTTGCAGCCGGCCGAGATCGACGAAGTCTTCCTCTACCCGCGCATGGGCCGGGCCATCGTGCTCGTAAAGGACGATCAGCTCTCGCTGGCGATCGGCCGGCGCGGGCAGAACGTTCGCCTTGCCAGCAAGCTCGTCGGCTGGGACATCGAAATCATGACCATCGACGAGATGAACGAGAGCATCGAGCGAGCCGAGAATTGGTTCCGCCAGATACCGGGCATCTCGGATGAATTGGTGGAAATCTTCATCACGGAAGGCTTGATGTCGTATGTTGACGTGACGTTCATTGAACCAACCGACCTGGCCGAGATCGGCGGGATGGAAGTGGAGCAAGCCGAGGCCATGATCGCGTGGGCCGAGGAGGCCGCCGAGCGCATTGAGAATGAGAAGCCCGCCGAGGCGGTCGCCGACGAAGAAGCCAACGCCGGCCGCACGGTCGCCGGACACCTGGCCGACCCGGCGGTCGTAACCGAGGAAACAGTACCGCCAACCAGTGAAGAGACGTCAGCCGCAACGCCGGAAGAATTGTCCACGGAGGCCGGACCTACCGAGACACCCCCCGCCGAACTTCCCCCTGTCACAGAGGAGCAACCCCCACAACCCCAATGACGTGAGGGCGCCGATCAATGATCGGTGCGCGATATCGGGGTTCCCACATTTTTGCAGCTTTGCGAACGATCGCCCTTTTACCGATTGCAGCGATCGGGTAAAATAATCGACAACTGCTCAATCTTCACGGGAGTGTACGTGTGCTCTGGCCATAACAATTTGGCCTGAAAGGGAGTTACGCTTGGCGCAACGCGAAAAAGTTCGAGTATACATCCTGGCTCGCGAACTCAATGTGGACACTGCGGATTTGCTGCGCCTCTGCGAACAAGCCGGCTATGACGTGAAGAACCAGTTGAGCAGCCTCGACCACGACCAGCAAATCCGCCTGGAAGAAATGGTCAAGAAGGTGGGCAAAGCGCCGTCGGCCCCCACGACGGCAAAACCGGTCACCAAGGTGGTCGCGCCGGACGAGCGCGCCGTGCCCACCATTCTCAGCCGACCGGTCAAGCGCGAGGCAGGGGAGGCGGGTCGAGCCCCGGCGCCGAGTTCGCCCGTCGCGCAAGAGACGCCAGCAGCGGCGAAGTCGGCGATTCCGGTCATCATGGATAAGGTTCCGGTGTTGCCATCGAAGCAGCCACTCGCCAAGCCGGCGGCGGCGCCGCTGCCGTCGAGCGAGCCGCCGCCTGCCGCGAAGCCGGAAACCAAGGCCGAGCCGCCGCGTTCCACCCCGACGCCGTCTACGTGCCCGGCGACCACCCCGGGTTTGCCGAAGACTCCTCAGGACCTCAACAAAGCGCCGATTGCCAAGGACACTGGGTCGGCCAAGCCCGCGCCGCGATCCGAACAGCCGCGCCGTCCGGTTGTGCCTCAGCATTTGCAGAATCTCAAGCCGATCGCGCCGCCGAGCCTCAAGCAACAGCCCAAGACCGACGACAAAGGCCAAAAGATCGCCAAGCCGATCGTGGCGTTGACCAAGGAACATGTCGACCAAAACAAGCCGATCCGAGCCGAGGATCTCCTCCGCCCGCAACCGGCCGTGGTCGAGGAAGGCGCCGAGGAGGATGAAGGCGGTAAACGCGACAAGAAGCGTGCTATTCCGGGCCGCGAGGAGCGCCAAAAGAAGCGCAATATCCGCGCCGAGGAACGCAAGAGCGCCAAGACGGCTGTCGAGATTGTCGACGGCAAGATCGTCGTCAATGAAGACGAGTCGGACCGTCGTGGCAAGACGCTGAGCCGACTAAAGCTCAAAGCAAAACCGCTCATTAAGCAACGTCCAACATCGCTTGAACTCGAACCTCCCATCAGCGTGCGTCTGCTCTCCGAAGAATTGGGAATTCGCGCTGCCGAGCTTCTCTTCAAGCTCAAGGACCACGGTGTCCTGGGCAGTCCAAGCATCAACTCGATCATCGACGCCGAGGTGGCCCAACTCGTCGCGCTCGACTTCGGCTGCGAAGTGACGATCCGGGCGCCGCAGACTGCCGAGCACGAATACCTCAGGAGCATGGAAGAACCCGATCAGCCCGAGGATCGCGTGTTGCGGGCGCCGATCGTCACGGTCATGGGGCACGTCGATCATGGCAAGACCTCGCTTCTTGATCGCATTCGCCGCAGCAACATCGTTGCCACCGAGGCGGGAGGCATCACGCAAGTAATCCGCGCATGGCGGGTCGACCACGGCGGCCGGCCGGTGACATTTCTTGATACGCCGGGACATGAAGCGTTCACCAAGATGCGTGCCCGCGGCGCCCAGGTGACGGATGTCGCGGTCATCGTCGTCGCGGCCGACGACGGCGTAATGCCGCAGACCGAGGAGGCGATCAGCCACGCCAAGGCGGCCGGGGTATCGCTGGTCATCGCCATCAACAAGATCGACATGCCCAGTGCCAACGTCAACCGCACTCGGCAGCAACTCTACGGGCTCAACGTCTTGCCCGACAACATGGGCGGCGATACGCCGTTCGTCGAAACCAGCGCTGTCACGGGCAAGGGCATTGATGAGTTGCTCGATCAGTTGGCGGTCGTCGCGGAGTTGAAGGAACTCAAGGCGAACCCCAAGATTCAAGCAACGGGAGCGTGCCTCGAAGCAATGCTCACCGAAGGGGAGGGCGTGCTCGCCACGCTGTTGGTTCGCAATGGAACCCTTCGCAAAGGGGACGTCATCCTCTGCGGCGCCACCAGCGGACGCGTTCGGCAGCTTTACAACGATTTGGGACAGCCGATTCAGGAGGCCGGACCGAGCGTGCCCGTGCGCATCACCGGCCTGAACGATATTCCCGAAGCTGGGGACGATTTCCACGTGCTGCCGGACCTCAACGCCGCCGCTCAGGTTGCCGACGAACGCCGGCAGAAGCAGCGTGTGGCCAGTGTCACCAAACGGCCCGCCTTGACGCTCGACCGCCTGACGGAAACGAAGATCCAGGAGCTCAAGATCATCCTCAAGGCCGACTTCCGCGGCTCGATCGAAGCCATTCGCAAGGAACTCGACAAGCTGCATCACGAAGAAGTCCGCGTTCGCATCCTTGAAGCCGGCGTCGGCGCCATCACCGAGAACGACGTTTGGCTCGCCCTCGCGTCGCCGGAAGACACGATGATTGTCGGATTCAATGCGGTTCCAGACGACCGCGCCTTGGCGTTTGCCGAGGAGCGGGGCATCAAGTTGCATGAGTACAATATCATCTACAACCTGACCAATGACATTCGCGCAGCCCTGGAAGGCAAGCTCAAGCCGCGCGAAGAAGTCATCCACCTAGGCCGGGCCATTGTTCGCGAAACGTTCAAGATCAGCCGAGTCGGCACGATCGGCGGCTGTTATGTGACTCAGGGGAACATCAAGCGCAACGCCAAGGTGCGTGTCATCCGCGACGGCGTCGTCATTTACCCGCCGCCCGATCGCAACGCGGGACTCGAGTCGCTCAAGCGATTCAAGGAAGACGTCGGCGAGGTTCGCGAAGGCTTCGAGTGCGGCATGAAAGTCGCCGGTTACGATGACATCAAGGTCGGCGACGTCATCGAGGCGTTCCGCATCGAGCAGGTGCAGAGGACGTTGGAGTAGATTCTTCGTTTGGCGCCATGCAGGCGCTAAACGAAGAAAATGATATGATCACCGGGACGCTGCGTGTTCGCTTGCTTCTGCGCGAGGCCCGAACCTTGAAAGACAAACGCCAGGTGCTCAACAGCATCAAGGATCGCTTGCGGCAATCGTTCAACGTTTCGGTTGCCGAGATCGAGGGCCACGACAATCGCCAGTTGATCGTCCTGGGAGTGGCGATGGTCGGCAACGAGGCTCACCCGGTCAAGCAATCGCTCAGCGCCATTGTCGACGCTTTGAGGTCGCACCCTGTCGCCGAGTTTTTGGACTACGAGTTGGATGTATGACGCCGCTCGCGGCTTTGTGCTCGCGTGGCGCCCCGTGAGTGCGAAGCCGCAAGCGGCGAGCTAGAACCATGAAAAAGCACCGTATCGCCCGTGTGTCCGAGGTCATCCGCGAGGTCGCCGCCGAGACGATCTTGTTCGAGTTGCAAGATCCGCGCATCAAGAACGTCACCGTGATTCGCGCCGAAGTCTCCGCCGACATGCAGAGGGCCAAGATTTACGTTTCCATCATGGGAACCCAAAAGGAGCAAGACTTGTGCATGCACGGCCTGAAGCATTCGGCAGGCTACGTGCAATCGAAACTCGCTTCTCGTTTGAATACGCGCTACACGCCGATCATCACGTTCATTCGCGACGACGGCGTGAAGAAAAGCATCGAAGTGACCCGGCTCATCAATGAAGCGCTGGCTCAGTCCCGCCCTGAGTCGCAGCCTGAGAAAGCCGACGGAACGGCCGACGAGGCGACAGAGGAAGGATGATCACCGCCGCTGCTGTTTAGCCGCGGTTCTGCGAACCGCGGCTAAACGTGGAACCAGGAATGGCAGGATTCCCTGGGGCGACGATCATCTTTGAAGGAATCAATCTTCCCCTATTTGCGAGCCAGACTATGCCAACCCAAACGACCAGCAAGCAAAAAATCGTCACCCAACTCTTTGCGACGATGGCCAAGCACGTCAAGAACGAGCCGATCGAATCGCGGCCGGTTCTCGAACAACTTATCTACGCTATTTTGCGTGAAAACGCCACTCGCGAAAGCGCCGACCAGGCTTTTGAAGCCCTGCGTGGCCGATTCTTCGATTGGAACGAAGTGCGCGTCACCTCGACGCTGGAGATCATCGAAACGTTTAACGGCGCCTTGTCGGATGCCGAGGCGAGGGCTCAGCGTATCGTTGATCTTTTGCAAGAGATCTTTGAGACGACCTATTCCTTCGATCTTGAGCCGCTCTTGGAGGTGTTGCAGAAGAAGGGCATGAAGCAGGCGGCGAAGCAATTGATGCGATTTCAGGCGGCCAACGACTATGCCGCCGCCTGGGTCATGCAGCAGAGCTTGGGCGGTCATGTGATTCCGCTCGATTCCACCGCGCTGCGCGTGCTCAAACGCATGGGAATGATCGAGGAACTTGCCGACCTGGAAGCAATTCGCGCATCGATCGAGAATCAGATTCCGAAAGCCAAGGGTTCGCAGTTTGTCGACCTGATCAGCGTGCTCGCCGACTTGCATTGCCTGGAGCAAGCGCCTCGCTGCTCGGCGTGCCCGTTGCGCACCGCCTGTCCGACCGGTCAGGAAGCGAAAGCTCATGCCGCGCCGACTATGAAAAAACCCCGATGACCCCGTTCCTCGTTTAGCGCCCGCAGTGCTCCCTCAGGGGCGCTAAACGAATTCTGACTTGACCTCATGCGCGACATCCTTCACGTTTTCTGTTTCCTCGCGGCCTTCCTTGTCATATCGCCCATTGCCGGCGCCGACGCCAAGAAGCCTCCCGTCGAGGTCAAGCCGCTCGAAGGCGCCTGGGAGGTCGTCGAACTGACGGCCTATGGCAAGCGCGTCGACGTCAAAACGATCAAGGGTACGAAGTTCGTTTTCAAGGGCGACAAGCTCACCATTCAACCGCCGAGCGACAAACTGGAAGAATTCGTTCCGCGCAGTTTTTCCTTCAAGCTCTTTCCCATGAAGACGCCGGCCGAAGTCGAGTTGACAGTCCTGGACGCCAAGGACAAGGGGCTTGTCAGCGTCGGCATCTACGAAATCAAAGGGGATACGCTGCGCTGGTGTCAATCGGATGCCACGAAGGCGCCGCAGAGGCCCAAAGAGTTCGCGTCGCCCGACAAGTCGCCGTATTACCTGTTCACGCTCAAACGAGCCAAGTAACGTCAGCGCCAGGCCAGGCGCGAGTCGCCCCTGTCCGTTTCCAAATTGGCCGCTTACATTGACGATGACAGTTCTCATCCCATCAAGGAGCACTCCTATGCGTAAGTTTGTTTTCGTCCTGGCATTGCTTGCCGGCGGCATCTTTCTGCCGGCCAGCATCGCCCCGGCCCTCATGATTGCCCCGCCGGCGGGGCCGGTCCGCATCGTCAATTCGGACGCCGTCTTCGTAGGCCGCGTGGTCGAGATAGAGCCGATCGACGTCGACGCACGACGGTTCCCCGGCGCCAAGGACACGGTCAAGTGGCGCATTGCCGTGGTGAAGGTCAACGATGCGATTCATGGCTTGAAGACTGAGAAAACCGTTCGCGTCGGGTTCATCCCCTTCGTCGCACCCAAGCCTGGTCAGCCCATCGTCAGCCCCGGGGGCCGTTCGCCCCAACTCGCGGTCGGCCAGGACGGTCTGTTCATGATCAGCAAGCACGCAGACGCCAAGTTCTATCAGGCGCCGAATTACGGCTATTTCGTCTCGGTCCAGGATAAGGCGTTCAACACGGAAGTCAAAACTGCCAAGAAGGTTGTGGCGATCATGGCTGACACAACCGCGGCGATGAAATCAAAAGACGCCGACGAACGCCTGATGGCGGTGTCCATTGCGGTCAGCAAATACCGCACACAGAAACCGCCGTTCCCGAACAAGGAAGAATTGATCAGCGTGGAGGAGAGCCGACTGATCCTGGACGTTCTGGTGAAGGCCAAATGGGGGCAATTCAAGTTCGGCGAGGCGAATCCGCAGCAGTTGTTCTTCCAACTTGGCATCGGCGCCAAGGACGGATTCGCGCCGCCGAAGCAGATTCGAACCCCAGATGACATGCGCGTGGCCGTCGAAGCCTGGGGCCGTACCCATGGCGACTACCAGATCAAGCGATTTGTGCCCAATGCGGACAGATAAAGGGGGACGCACGGGTTGCGACCGGCTGGTTTCGCGTTCATTGCGAACGCCAAACCATGCCGGTCGAACCAATCGGATGGACCTCGAACCGAGGTCAGGATGGACTAGCGTCAGCAGTTCCCTGACGAGATCGTACGGGTGGCAGGTTGAACGGTCCCGCCCTGGGAGTAGAAACTGGAGTTGAACGTGTTGGAGTACACAATCAACCGGCCACGTCGGTCATAGATGGGGGCCGGTTGGAAGGCGGGTTGATCGGCCCGCAGCGACGGCGCTGGCGTGCTGACCTCCGTCGTGGTAACGACGACATCGCGCTCGCTATATTTTCGCAGCGTGCGTAGGACGAGGTCGTTTTCCATAACTCCTTGATGCCAAAATGCTTGCGACAAACAGTCGCGGTCGGTGACGACCAGTCCGACGCCGCCGTCGAGTTCGAAGTTTTCGGCCAACTGTTTGCCGGATGGTGACGCGGTATCGACAAAGACGCAAACAAATTGTTGCGAAAGAAGCTTGGCGACATCGGAATTTGCGTTGGTTGCCAAAAAGTTGCTGCTGCCGAAAACGATGACGAGGGGTTTCTTTTGGGCGGAGCCGGATTCACGAGCCTGGGCGTAGTTGTTCTGCCACGCAGGAGTATTCGACGGGCCGGAAAGCAGCGTGACGGATAGGGCGATACTGATTAGAGCGGTGTTCATTAGGACCTCCAGTTGCGGGAACACCAGGGAATGCCCTCCACCACGAAGAGCATAAATGAGGGGCTATATTTAGCAGATGTGAAAGGAGTCGGCTAGCGGATTTTATCCATTTTACGCAAGATTCCGACAGTGCGTGTTTTTGCGTATTGACGGGTTGTTCGGACGTTCGTAGCAAACCAAACAAAGCCATGTAGTGAATTTATGTTTACATCTTCTCCCTGTGGTGGCCTGCACCGTCGGGCATTTCTCGGCCAAGTTGGGGTGAGCGTGGGCGCCGCCGCCTTGACGACCTTGCTCCCCGCCCGTTGTTGGGCGCACGATAGCCTTCCCCATCATCGCCCGACGGCGAAACGCGTCATCTTCCTTTACATGTCCGGTGGACCGTCGCACCTGGAACTCTTTGACCACAAACCGGAGCTCGCCCGGCGACACCTGACGGCGATGCCGGAGTCGTTCACTCGCGGCCAGCCGATCGCCCAGCTTCAGAATGCCGAGTTGAAGTGTTTCGCCCCCCAGTTTCGCTTCCGGCGGTCCGGACAGTCGGGTCAGGAAATTTCCGAGCTGCTGCCCAGTGTCAGCCGCGTTGCCGACGACATCGCCGTCGTCAGGTCGATGCACACCGACCAAATCAACCACGATCCAGCCCACACGGTAATGAACACCGGTACACAGATCTCAGGGCGTCCGAGCATGGGATCGTGGATTCTCTACGGCCTAGGTAGCGAGTGCGAGAACCTGCCGGGTTTCATCGTGATGACGAGCTTTGCGGGGCGCAATCCGCAGCCGATCTCGATGCGGCAATGGTCGGCGGGGTTCTTGCCCGGCCAGCATCAAGGCGTGCCGTTCTATTCGACGGGGGAGCCGGTGCATTACCTGAGCAATCCGCCCGGCATCTCCCGCGAGCACCAGCGAGACACGATCGACGCCGTCCGCGGGCTCAATGAGATTCGCCAACAGCGTTCGCCGAATCCGGAGATTTCAACACGGATCGCCCAGTACGAAATGGCGTTCCGCATGCAGACGAGCGTGCCTGAACTGATGGACATCGCCAACGAGCCGAGGCACATCAAACAGCTTTACGGCGTCGAGTCGGCCGACGGGAGTTTCGCCTACAACTGCTTGCTCGCCCGCCGTCTGGCCGAGCGCGGCGTGCGCTTTATTCAACTCTATCATCGCGACTGGGACCACCACGACAACATCGTCGGCTATATGCGGATTTGCGCCCAGGCCTGCGATCGGCCGACCTTCGCGCTCATTCACGATCTGAAGCAGCGCGGCCTGCTCGACGACACACTCATCATTTGGGGCGGAGAGTTTGGCCGAACGCCGATGGTGCAGTTCAAGGGCCGCGAACCGGGCCGCGATCACCACATCCGCGGCTTCAGCATGTTCCTGGCCGGCGGCGGCGTCAAGGGGGGCGTCACCTACGGCGCCACCGACGAGCTCGGCTACCGCGCAGTTGATAATCCGGTCCACGTCCGCGACCTGCACGCCACCATGCTTCACACGCTCGGTATCGACCACACCCGCCTCACCTACCGCCACCAAGGCCTCGACATGCGCCTCACCGGCGTCGAACCGGCACGGGTGGTGCAGGAGATTCTGAAATGACGGCGAGACAGGCGCTCCGCCGAGCCGAGCCGCGCAAGCGGCTGGTTGAAGTAATGCGCTGTGGCATAGTCCCCTCCACGCTGTGGCGTGGTCTCCCGACCATGCCACCGACCTTGACCGCAGGTCTCCGGTTTGCCTGTAGATGAAAATGCGCCGCCGAACATCAATACGTTTCGGGCAATTCGCAGCGTTGGCGCGCCGGATAATGGCCGCCGCCGATCCGATTCGCCAACAGATGGGCCGCGTGATGATGAGTTTCCAACCGGGCCTGTTCGCCGGCGGCGATCGGAGCGATTGGCCGAGCGACAACCTGGAGTTGGAACGCTGGTTTCGTTTGCCGAAGTGACACGAGCGGCGCATCCACGGCCGCTGTCACGCGGGAGTACGCATCGTGCAAGAAGGCGCAACCATGATGCTGGCCTTGGACGCCCATCGCCACCATCCGCAACCGTTCACGGAAGAAAAACTCCGGCCGTATCGTGACGCCGAGGCTCCCGATAGCCAGAAGGAAATCGCCCATCGCCGCAAAGTGATGCGTGCCGCGCGATCGACGAAGAAGCGCGCAGAGTTATTGCGAGAACGGGAAGAGCGGTATGCAGCCTCGCCCCTCCCTTGAAGCGCGTGATTTTTTTTTCAGCCGTTAGTTAGTTGGCGGCACGACCCAGATCGCGGGCGAGCCGTCCACATCCGGATGAGGGCCCGACAGCGTCAGGCGCCGAAGTGGCGCCACCTGCACGTCGAAGATTTCTTCCACGCCGCTTTTCAACATGAACGTCGCCACGGTTCGACCCGTGCGCCATTCGATCACGCCGACGCCGCAGATCAATTGGTCGCGTTTTTCGGCGATAGGCAAGCCACCGAAGACGTTGCTCTCGCGAATGCGCGACAGGCCGACGAAGGCGTAGGGACCATGAAACGCCAGGCCGCGCGTGTAGCCCGGCACAAAGGCCACCGGCGTGACCGCCTCCTTGCCCGGCTCGACCACCGATAGATGACCTCGACCGGAATCGAGCACCCACAGGCGATCCTGGAAAAGCCGCGGCGAGTGCGGCATGGCCAGGTTGCGGGCAACGATCTCGCCGCTCGGAACCTCGAGGATGCAGCCGGTCTTCACCTTGTCGGCCCGCCAGCCGGCGGCGGTGTCGGTGCAGGCCATCACCGTGGCGTACCGGGGCTTTTGGCCATCGCTCGCCAGGCCGTTGAGATGGCAACGATCCTCGGCCGCCAGCGCGGTGATGAACGGCGGACGCCAGCGCGGCACGAAATTGAACTCCGCGTGCAGCGTGCACAGACACGAGAACAACGTGTTGACGACCCACAACTCGTCGCCGCACCAGGCCAGGTCATGGCAATGGATGGACCCGGTAAAGCTAGCGTTGCGCGCCAGAAACGCGCCTTCCGTCCCCTTCGCCCGCGCGGCATGCAAGGGGCCCGTGCCTCCCTCGCTTGCGCTGCGGCCTAGTTGCGCTGCCGCCAGAAACCACACCATGCGCCGCGTGCCGATCGCCAAGGACCGCGCGTTGACGGCCATTCCCATGGGTTGCTCGAAATTGTGAAAAGTAATGTCGAGCGGCGAGACCCTCCCTTCGGCTGCTGCGCGAGGGGTCGGCGTAGACGGGTCGGCGCCGATCACCAGCACCTTGCCCGCCTGATAGGTGGATACCAGAAGCGACACGCCGAGCTGCGCCAAGATGTCCGGAAAATCGCGCGAGTGCTCGAAGCGCACTTCGGTCACGGCAGGGGATGGCGTTTCCGGCATAAAACTCCCTCGCATGGAGGCCGCCTCATGGGGTACGGCTCGCCGCACGTCGCGGTTGCTTAGTTTATCGTATTTTCCTGGCGAGTAGCATTCGAATCTCCTAATATTCAACGTTGCCTCGCTCCGAGCGGATCGTCGTGTCGATGATTCGCCTCCTTTTTTGCCTGGAGACTTTCATGAACCTGATCCGCCTGAAATCGTTGTTGCACCGAGCCATTTTCGGCGACGGCAAACCTGCGCCCGTTACGCGCACGCCGCGGTCGCGCTGGGCGCGCCTCTGCGTCGAGCAGCTTGAAGACCGCACCACGCCGTCGAGCGTGTCGCTGGTCCAGAACATCAATCCGGCGGCCGGCAGCTCGTTCCCGGTCTCTCTGACCAACGTCAACGGCACGCTGTTTTTCTCGGCCGACGACGGCGCGAACGGCTATGAGCTGTGGAAAAGCGACGGCACCGCCGCCGGCACCGTCCTCGTCAAGGACATCAGGCCCGGCGCCGACAGCTCGTACCCGCGCTCTCTGACCAACGTCAACGGCACGCTGTTTTTCCGCGCCGACGACGGCGCAAACGGCACTGAGCTGTGGAAAAGCGACGGCACCGCCGCCGGCACCGTCATGGTCAAGGACATCAACCCCGGCGGCACCGGCTCGTACCCGAGCTATCTGACCAACGTCAACGGCACGCTGTTTTTCCGCGCCGACGACGGCGCGAACGGCACTGAGCTGTGGAAAAGCGACGGCACCGCCGCCGGCACCGTCCTCGTCAAGGACATCAGGCCCGGCGCCGACAGCTCGTCCCCGCGCTATCTGACCAACGTCAACGGCACGCTGTTTTTCTCGGCCAACGACGGCGCGAAC
>Ga0194132_10001717_pt1 | contig 43521 bp, 30 predicted proteins | sample TA2KigOf80mmetaG_FD_148612 | JGI IMG/M metagenome (GOLD analysis project Ga0194132, IMG submission 148612) | Freshwater microbial communities from Lake Tanganyika, Tanzania - TA2015054 Kigoma Offshore 80m | ecosystem: Environmental > Aquatic > Freshwater > Lake | place: Tanzania: Lake... | reverse complement strand
CCGCCGCGCTCGAACATGCACTCTCTGAGGCCCTCCAGCATCTCACCCCAGAACAAGTCCGCGCCTATTGCCGGAGTTGCGGATATCGGGCATAGCTAGATGTATATAAAATGTGAAAATGCTCTAGGCCACCTGGAACCGCTTCACCGCCGCCTCGTCGAGTTCGATCCCGAGTCCGGGTTTGTCCGGCACGGTGATCATTCCGTTCCGGGGCGCGAACGCTCCGCCGATGAGATCGCTCTCACGCAGGAACGACAACGTATCCGACGGAATGGTGCAGGATGCCGTGGCCGCCGCCGCGTGCACGAACGACATGTCGCGGATGCCGAGTTCCACCCCGGATCCGTGCCAGACCGGGATGCCCGCTGATTCCGCCACGGCACACACGCGCACAAAGTGGCGCATGTCCCCGCCCAGGTTGAAGACGTCGGCCGCGTTCGCTTTGATCGCCTGGTTCATCGTGGCGGGATTGCTGGTTGTGAGCGCGTAGGGGATCGCGGTCCGCTGGCGCATCTGCGCCCACCAATCGAGGTTGGGCGGGATCGGATCCTCGATCACCAGGTGATATCCCTGGTCCAGCGCCTTGGCGATGGGCAGGAAGCTCGCCAGATCGTGGAAGGACTGGTTGAAGTCGACGGTCAGTTCGAGATCGGGATGGTGCTTGTTCACGAGGGCGAGCAGCTTGGCGATAGGGTCACCCTTCCGGCCTTTGAACTTGAGGTGGTGGTAGCCTTGCTCCTGCGCACGGCGGCAAACGGCGAGCAGGTCCGGCTCGGTGCGCTGGCCGGTCCAATAGGTCACGGCGACCTGTTTTTGGCGGCATCCGCCCAGCATGTCGCACACCCGCAGGCCCAGCGTCTTGCCCATCAGGTCATAGACCGCCATTTCGAAAGCGTCGGCGGTGGATCCGTCCGGAAGCCCGAGGTGGGAACGGCCAAGGTCGAGTTGGAGCGCATCCTTGCCGGTGAGATAGCGGACATTGCTATCGAGCGCGGCAGCGCGCTCCCCGCGGCCCGTTTCGCCAAGTCCGGTGACTCCGTTTTCTCCTGTGAGCCGGATGATGAACTTGGGGACTTTGTCGAAGTCGCGCAGCCGGATGTCGAGCGAAGGTCCAAAGTCGAGGCTGACAGTGGTGCCGGGGCGCATCGGGACGATCACTTTCCAGGTCTCGATGCGGGAAATCCGCAGGCTCTTGGGAGGTGCAGCGGCCGCTGGGGCGGTGAGGAGCGCGAGGGGTGCGGATTGGAGGAAGGTGCGGCGGTCGAATCTCATGGGTGATTCAAGCATTGTATTCGACTCAGGTGATCGCTGTATCCCGTGTTGGAGCTGGCCGGGGGCAGCCGATAGAGAAGCATGAGGACACTTCCGGTTGCTTTGACAGGGGCCGCTGCTGGCGCTTCCCTCGACGTAGCGGGCTATTCGGTTGCGATCTGCATTGGTGCCATGATCGCCGTGCAACTGGCGGTGATCGCCATCATCACCGCGAAGTTCCCACGGCGCGGCTACGAGCACTCGGAGGCTCAGGCTGCCCAGCCCGCCGGATCCTCAGCCATTCGGTAAGGACCAGCACCGCGCCGATGACCAACAGCACCGTTGGCGGCTCAGCAGCTCTCCAGTGAATCGCCAGCGCCGCTGCGGCGCCCAGGATCACCGCGCGAAGCAAACCCAATTCCAGCCTACTCACCGGCGGTCCTCCTGCGCTGGATCTCGCGCCCCAGTATCTCTCGAACGGGTCGAGCCCGGGACTGATTGAGCCGCTCCGCCACGCTCATCACCTGAGCCCGGTCGTCCATTGAAGCGAGTCTATCACCGGTAGAATGGTCGGTTGGCCCATCGGATCCATAGAGCCGGAACCGCGCTCCTGCTGCTTGCGCTGACTATCGGGTTCTATTGGAAGCTCACGCTGACCAAGCAGTACGAGTGGACAACGGGAGAAGATCTGGCGACCCAAGTCCTGCCCTGGTTCCAGACCCAGGCCCGGCAGATCCAGCAGGGTGAGCTTCCGCTGTGGGACAGCTACCCATGGAACGGCCAGCCGCTGGCCGCGCAAATGCAACCCGGCTCTTTCTATCCGTTGAACTGGCTGCTCTTTCTTTCGCCACTCCAGGATGGCAGGCTCCGGCCAGGCTACCTGGGTGCCTACCGGGTGCTGTTGCACTTTGTCGCGCTGGTGTTCTGTTACCGCTTGTGCCGCAGCCTTGGACTCTCGCGATCCGCGTCCGCTCTGGGTGGATCCGCCTTCGCGTTCGACGGATTCGTGGGGACGAGTCCGTGGCCGCAGTGGGTCAACGGCGCCTGCTGGGCTCCGCTTGTCCTGCTGTATCAACTACGGGCACTCGCAGGACACCGGCCTGTGCGGAACGCAGCTCTGTCCGGCGCCGGACTCGGAGCCGCGTTTCTCAGTGGACATCCGCAGGTGCCGCTCTTCCTTGCCATCGTCAGCCTCGGTGTCTGGATCTGGCGGAAGCGCCTGTGGCAAGCCGGGATCTCGGCGGCTTTCATGGCGCTCATCGCAGCCGCGCAACTTCTTCCGGGGATCGAATTCGGGCGCGCGGCACTCCGCTGGGTGGGTTACGCCGATCCGGTCGCGTGGAATCAGCGCGTGCCGTACGAGGTACACGAGAAGTTCTCATTCGTACCCACGACGATCCTGGGATTCATTTATCCTTCCGGCTATTTCCATGCCGACCCGCACATGGGCGCGGTCTGCGTGGTGCTGGCGCTGCTCGGGCTCGCGGCCGCCTGGCACCGGCCCGAAGTCCGTGTGTTGGCGGCAGTGGCGGGCGCGGGATTGGTGATCGCCATGGGCGGCTGGAGCCTGGTACAGGGACTGCTCTACGCACTGATCCCGGATGCGGACAAAGCGCGTAATCCAGCAACAGCGATCTTCCTGACGAACACTGCGCTGGCAGCGCTGGCAGCCGTTGGACTCGATCACCTGCAGCGCGGCACCGGTTCATGGAGCCGCCACGCTGTCTGGGCGCTCACGGGAATCGGCGTGAGCGCCATGGCGGCGATTCAATTCGTGCATGGTTCGCAGGGCGAGCCGGCCATTGGCATCACCGCCGCCGCCGCACTGATCGCCGCAGGGACGATCGAGGCGTGGCGGCGTGGCGCGCTACCGGCGGGCCAATCGAGTGCGATTCTGATCGCCCTCGCGGTCACCGAGTTCGCGCACAGCACGGCGGGACTTCTCGCGCCGCGCGGTGACCGGGACCGGAACAAATGGAATTTGTCGATCAACGGCTTCACTGCTTTTGCTGATTACATCCGCCAGCAGCCGGGACGGTTCCGCATCGATCCGGGTGAGACGGCCATGCCCAAGAACTGGGGCGCTTGGCACGGGATCGAGATGTGGGGCGGATACCAGCCGGCGGTGCTTGAAGATCCGGTGCGCTATGAGTTGGGGGCGTGGGAGCCGAGGCTGCTCTACGGGGTCCAGTTCAGTGTTGGCAAGGCGCCCACTGCGGGGTTCCAGCAGGAGGTGGCGCGCGAGGGTGAATGGCGCTTGTACTACAATCCGGGAACATTTCCCCGAGTGTGGATTGTTTCCGGGATCATCCGTTCGCGCGGCCGCGACGAGACCAATGAAATCATCCGCACGCGTTTGACCGACCTCTATAGCGCGGCGATCGTTGAGAACCAGCCGGTCCCGGACTTGACTCCCTGTCTGGGTGAGGGCGGCGCGGAAATCGAGGAACACCGGGCCTCGCGCATCCGCATTCGAGCGAAGATGCCTTGCCTCGGGATGGTGGTGCTGTCTGAAACCTGGTTCGCTGGCTGGACCGCTGAGATCGACGGAAAGCCCGCGCTGGTCTACCGCGTCAATGGAGGCATGCGGGCCGTGGTCGTCCCGGCCGGAACGCATCAAGTGGAGATGCGGTACCGGCCGCGGGCTGTGTATTACGGGGCTGGAATCACACTGCTGGGCCTGGCCGCTCTCGTGGTGGTTTGCCGCCGATGGTGAGAATGGCGCTCCTGCTGTTGGCGGCTGTCACCGCCTTCTACTGGAAGATCGTGTTCACCCGCCAGTACGACTGGGGTTGGGGTCCTGACTTCGCCACCCAGGTGATGCCCTGGTTAAACACCCAGGCACGCCAGTGGCATCAGGGCATTTTTCCCTTGTGGGATCCAAGCCTGTGGACCGGGCAGCCCTTGCTCGGCCAGGCACAGCCGGGAGCGGCATATCCGCTCAACTGGATTCTCTTCTTGCTGCCCTTGTCGGAGCACGGCGCCATCCGCACCGGTTACCTCCAATGGTACCTGGTGGCCATCCACTGGATGGCTGCGGGCTTTGCTTATTGGTTCTGCAGGGACTTAGGCCGAAGCCGGACCGCCGCCACCCTGGCCGGGCTCGGATTCAGCTTCAGCGGTTATCTCGGCACGACAAACTGGCCCCAGATGATCAACGGCGCGGTTTGGGCGCCGCTGGTTCTCATGTTCCTGTTCCGCTCGTTGCGGGGTGAACATTCCTTGGCGAACGCGGCGCTTTCGGGTCTTGCGCTGGGACTCTCGTGGCTCAGTGGACACCACCAGATTCCGCTGTTCATCTCGTTCGCCGCGGGGGGCGTCTGGCTGGCCGGATGCTGGCAGCGCTGGAGCCGGATCCGGTTCGCGGCGGTCGCGGTATTGATCGCCGGACTCACAGGCGCGATCCAAATTCTCCCGGCGCGTGAATACGGGAAATCCGCGCTGCGTTGGGTCGGGGAATCCGAGGCGCTCGGCTGGGATCAGCCGGTGCCGTACTCTGTCCATGAGAAGTTGTCGGTGCCCGCCAACCGGATCGTGGCAATTGTGCTGCCGATGCGGCACCACAATGTAGACCCATTCGTTGGCGTCGCGCTATTCACTCTGGCGTTGACCGGCGTGGCGTTGTGCTGGCGGACCTCGCCAGTTCCGCCACTCACGCTCCTCGCGGTCGCCGCCTGGTTCTATTCGCTCGGCGGACATTCGCTCCTGGAGGGGGGTTTCTACGGCCTTGTCCCGATGGCGGAGAAGGCCCGGACCCCGGGCGCAGCGCTCAATCTGTTCACGTTGGGAGTGGCTGTCCTGGCGGCGTTCGGATTGGATGCGCTTCGGGATCAATCTGGCTCCGCCTGGCTCCGGCGGACCGCGTTGACGCTCACCGTGGCCGGGCTGGTGTTCGCGCTGGTGACCCAGTTTGCTGCTCCGGCGTGGGCCGATCCCCGGACCGGCTTGGCGGTGCTCGCCATGTGGGCCACCGCGCTGGCGTTCCACCATCGTGCGCCAACTCCTCTCCTGCTCGTCATGCTGATGGAGCTGAACGCGAACACCGGTGTTCTCATCGCGCCGCGGTCCGATCCCGGCCGCATGGAGTGGACCGCGCGCATGCGCTCCAACACCGACATCGCGAAGTTCCTGAGATCCCAGCGGGAGTTGTTCCGGATCACGACTGACAGCACGAAGCTGGAAACAAACTGGGCCGCATGGCACGGATTCGAGGCCCCGGGTGGGTACCTGGCGAGCCTGACGCGCAATCTCGAGGCCTGGCCCGCCTACGCAGACAACGGAGCGAGGGTTCTCAACACCCGCTTCCGGATCGCCGGTGAGCCGTCGGGGAATTTTCAGGACCTCGCGTTCAGTGGTTCGAGTGGACTCAAGGTGTTCGAAGACCGCTCCGCGTTCCCCCGGGTCTGGGTGGTCCATCGGACGGAGCGTCTAGCCAACTTCGCGCATGGAATCCGGGATCTGGTCGAAAACCGTCATCAGGCACTTCGCGATACAGCGTTTTTCCCCGGTGATCCTCCCGCCCTGACCGGATGCGCACAAGCTGGACAAGCCACCGTTCGCGAGTACCAGCCCAACGGAATCCGGGTGGCGGTGGATATGGCATGTCCGGGCCTGTTGATTGAGGGCAGCGCCTGGAGCACCGGCTGGGAGGCGCTTGTCGACGGCCAGCACACCCCGGTGATTGAAGCGAACGGACTGATGCGCGCCGTGGCCGTCCCGGCGGGCGTCCATCAAGTGGAGCTGCGCTACCGGCCGCGGTCCGTGTTCCTGGGCGCGGCGCTTTCGGCTCTGGGCGTGGCGCTCGCGCTCGTGCTGAGCCGGAAAATGATCTCCTGCTCGTTGGCACGCACATAACGTCCTGGCTGCGACTTCAGCTTCAACGGAACAGACACCGCCGCTACCGCGCGCTCGATTGAAGTTTCCGGTTGATCTGAGTACGGGTTGTGCGGATACACCGGCCAGACGAGCTTCGCCGAAGGATCGACATGCAACGTCCAGCCACGGTGGGAGACGGAGCCGGCCAGTTGCTCGCCCCGCAATTCGAGCCGCTCCTTCGACACGGAAACCACCGCGCCGGCTCCCGTCTTCAACTCACCCGGTTTCAGGCAAAGTTGCAGGGTCAACGTGGGATCCTCCGCTGGACGCCCACGTCCACTGATCACGAAACGCATCGTCAACTCGTCCGGTTTCGCCGCCGGGATGTAGAGGTCGCTGAAAAACGTGTGGAACGCGAGCGACAACCGGTCGGCCGGACCGCCCATCTGCAACCGGGTCGTGATGGGCATGTGTACGGTCTGGTCCATGAGCTTCTCGGAAAACGTGGCGAGCTCGGGCTGACGCTTGGAGTTTGCGCCAGTGATGATGAGCCCGAGCTTGTCGTGAAAAACGCTGATGTGTCCCTGGCGGTCCAAGTAGAACCGGCTGTTGATCGCCTGCGTGCTCATGATGCCGGACAGCGCTACCTGCCAGGGTCCAGACTTACGGATTCCAGCGCCCTCTTCGATCTGGTGGTGGTAGGCGGTACGAAGCTGGGGCGCGGGTTCCGACGGTCCCTCGTGATAGTAAAGGGCGCTCTGTGCGAGGCGGCCCACGTCGGTTCCAATTGTCTCCGGCTTGAAGAAGCTCGCGACGAACTCCGCATAGCCTCGCCCGTCCGGCCAGTGGCTGAAAGCGAACTGTCCCCAGGCGCTCACGGCCCAGTAGCGGTTGCGGTCATTGATCACGTCGACGGCAGCGCCATCCAGGAAAGTGAAATTGCGATGGAAATCCATCGCCCGGCGCAGTGCGGGCATCACTTCCGGATCGCGGCTGTGCTCCCAGTACAGCGCTACTCCGGTGAGCGTCAGGTGGTTGTACCCGGTGGTCGGACCCGAACGGTTGTGCTCACCCCAGAATCCTCCCGGCGACTGCTCGGTGAGCGCGAACCGGCGGAGGATCTTCGTGCCGAGATCCTGCCAATCCTTGCGCCCGAACGAGATTCCGCCCAGGTGCAACAGCGTCGCCCACTGGACATAGTGGTTCGGCGAAGTTCCGATGAACGGCGAATGGTACCAGGGGAAATCCAGGCGGTCCGTTGCGTCGCGGACCAGAAGCGCGATGTTGCGCTCGATCGCTTTGCGCCATCGCGCCTTGCGGGTCTCACCCAATTGGGGCCCGAGCAGGCGCCAGGTCTCAAGCCACATGTAGGTGTCCCAATCGCTGTCGCCGCGGGGCTCGAACGTCCCGCGCTCGTCCTCATCGGCCAGCAGGTCGCCGATCCGGATGGCGAGGTCGAGGTGCCGCTTCTGTCCGCGGCCGGGATTCGCCGGGTGCTGGCTGGTGTAGAGGACCGCGGGCGCGAGCATCATGTACGGGAAGTGGCGGGTCGCGGGGCGTGATTCAATCGCAGCCAGTGTGAGTGGTTGAGCCGAGTCGAGTATCTTCGCGGCCTTCGCCGCTCCAGCCTCGAGCAGTGGAAAATAGGCTCCGGGGAGCGTGGCGAGGGTCGCGAGGATCAGCACCCTACCAGACTAATCGAAGCGTCATCGGCGTGCGGCGAGCGATGCCCAAGTGATCCGGCTGTCGTTCTGAACCGGTAGCTCACTGGACCGGCGCTGCTAGAATCGAAGATTCATGTTTCGCGGCGTATACCCGATCGTCGTCACGCCCTTCCACGACGACGGATCAGTGGACTTTGAATCGCTCGACCGCCTGGTGGAGCACCTCCTCTCACAGGGCGCGCATGGACTCGGACTCTTTGGCAACGCGAGCGAAGGCTACACCCTGCTCGCCTCCGAGCGGATCGAGATGCTCAAGCGTATCACCGCTCGCGTCAACGGCCGGGTCCCTCTGATCGTCAGCTCCGGGCACACCGGGACCGACGCCGCAGCCGCGCTCAGCCGGGAAGCGCAGGACATGGGCGCTGACGGACTCATGATCCTGCCGCCTTACTTGCTCAAGCCCGACGGAGACGGGCTCATGTTCTATTACGAGGCCATCTCGCGCGCCGTCTCCATCCCGATCATGGTGCAGGATGCGCCGCTCATGACGCAGGTCGCGATGCCGGTGGCGCTGCTCGCGCGCATGGCCCGCGAGATCGAACATGTGCGGTCGGCGAAAGTCGAGGCGCCTCCCACGGCCCCCAAGATCGGAGCACTGGCGGGCGCACTCGGTGCGGCCACGGCGGAGTTCGACATCTTCGGAGGGCTCAACGGACAGTTCCTCATTGAAGAGTTCGAGCGCGGCGCAGTCGGCACGATGCCGTCAAGCGACATCACTTCCACCTATGTCGCGATCTGGGCGCATCTCGAGGCAGGCCGGAAAGCACAAGCCTGGCGGCTCTTCACCGCCGCGTTGCCGTTGATCCGCTACGAACTTCAGCCGGGACTCGGGGTCGCCGCCGCCAAGCACAATCTCGCCGCGGCGGGCGTGTTGCGCAGCGCCCGGGTCCGCCACCCGACCCAGGCCCTCAACGCCGCTGGACTCGCGGAGCTCGCCGCGCTCCGGGAGATGCATGCGAATCCGCTCGATTGAGGCGCGCGCGATCCGTCTGCCGCGGGATATCGCGGGCGCAACGGGACGGGCGGGTTCGCCCACCCAGCTCGCAGCGGGACCCTCGAACTACCGCTGGTCGCAGGTGTTTCCTTGCCTCTACTCGACCGACTTCGAGACTGCCGTGGTGCGCATCACCACCACCGATGGACTCGAAGGCTGGGGCGAAGCCCAAGCGCCGCTTGCCCCCGAAGTCGCTTGCACGATCATCGACCGCCTGCTCACGCCTGTCCTGTTGAATCAGGAGTTCGAAGCCACCGCCGAATCGATCGCCTGGTGGTGGGAGCGCATGTACTCCGCCATGCGCGTGCGCGGCCAGACCGGCGGATTCATGCTGGATGCGATCAGCGGCGTCGACATCGCGCTGTGGGACCTCGCAGGGAAGTCCGCCCGGAAGCCTGTGTCCCAGATGCTCGCGGAATCGCCGCGCGCCGCGATTCCCGCTTACTATAGCGGGCTCCCCGCTGCCAATCGCGCCGACGCCGCCCGGTCCGCCGCTGGCGAGGGGTTCACGCTGTTCAAGCTGTTCTACGACACACCAACACCATCCGGGTTTTTCGCCGCCATGGACGGGCTGCCCCCCGCGCGCTATGCCGTGGACGCACTGTGGCGGCATACTCCGGAATCGGCGCTGGAGTTCGGGCGCGAACTCGACGCCCGCGGCGCGGTGTGGTTCGAAGCGCCTCTCGCGCCCGAGAATCCCGAGGCTCATGGCGAACTGGCGGCAGCGATTGAGACTCCAGTCGCGATTGGAGAGAGCTACCGGACGCGCTACGAGATGGCGCCGTTCTTCGCGGCGCGGGCAGTCGAGGTCCTCCAGCCGGACCTCGGCCGTTGCGGCATCACCGAAGGCATGCGCCTGGCTGGAGAAGCCCACAGCCGCGGGATCCCTGTGGTTCCGCACCTGAGCATCGCCTTCGGTCCGCAGATCGCTGCGGCGCTGCACTTCGCGGCCGCTGCCCCGGGCTGCAATCTGGCGGAGTACAATGCCTCCGTGCTCGAAACCGCCAACCGGTTCCTTGAGACACCGTTGCGCATGGACGGTCCCGCATACCGTGTGCCCGAGGGTCCGGGGTTAGGAATCACGTGCAGCATATGATGACAGCCGTCCTGCTTCTGGCCTTCGCAAACTGGCCGCAGTTCCGCGGACCCGCCGCGAACGGAATCTCAACTACTCCCGCGCCGGTGTCGGTGAAGAAAACGGCCTGGAAGACTCCAGTCCCCGGACTCAGCCATTCGAGCCCCGTTGTTTGGGACGGCAGGGCATTCATTGCCACCGCGGTCAGCGCCGCGGGTGCCGCTCCGCTCAAGATCGGACTCTACGGTGCGGGCGATTCTGCCAACGACAACGGCGAGCAGCAGTGGAAGATCTACGCGCTGGATGCGAAGTCCGGCGGGGTGCTCTGGGAACGGACCGCGCACCGGGGCATTCCTCGCGCGCGCCGCCACACCAAGGCCACCCACGCGAACACCACGGTTGCCACGGACGGCAAGCGCCTCATCGCCTTCTTCGGATCCGAAGGGCTGTACGCCTACGGCTTGAACGGTGCGCTGCTCTGGAAGAAGGACTTCGGGGTGTTGGACGCGGGTCCGATGCCGGACGACTTGCAGTGGGGCTTTGCGAGTTCACCCGTGCTGTACCAGGACCGCGTGGTGATCCAATGCGACGTGAAGAAGGATCCGTTCATCGCCGTGCTCGACGCGGCAACAGGCAACGAGATCTGGCGCACGCCACGCCGGGGAGTCTCCGAGCGGAGCTGGTCCACGCCGGCGGTGGTGAACGCTGGAGGCGTCACCCAGGTTGTAGCGAACGGATGGCCCTACATCGCCGCCTACGATTTCAAGGATGGACGCGAGCTGTGGCGGCTCAAGTCCGGTGGCGACGTTCCGGTTCCGGCCCCCGTGTTCGCGCACCGATTGATCTTCGTCACCAACGCGCATGGCGGATCTGCGCCCATATACGCAATCCGGCCCGAGGCGCGGGGCGACGTCACGGCCAAGCCGGACGCGATCGCCTGGAGCGAGCAGCGCAACGGCGCCTACATGCAGACTCCGCTTGTGCATGGCGATCTCGTGTACAGTTGCTCGGACCGCGGCGTACTGAAGGTCTTCGACGCCCGGACTGGCAAGCTCCACTACCAGCAGCGGCTGGGCGCGGGTACGACGGGATTCACCGCATCGCCCGTGGCGGCGGGCGGCCGGATCTACTTCACGAGCGAGGAAGGCGAAGTGTACACGCTGAAGGCGGGTCCGGTGTTCGAGTTGTTGGGAACCAGCGAGCTAGGAGAATCCGCGCTGGCGTCTCCAGCCGCCGTCGACGGCACGCTCTACTTCCGGACCCGTGGCCACCTGATCGCTGTGCGCTGATCAGTCGAGTGCCGCCGCCAGCAGCCGTTGGTACTCGTCCTTGGACACCCTGCCTTGGAGGAAATGCGCCACCCGCCCACCCGGTTGGCCTCCATGAACGGCCGGATCTTGTCCCATCCATCCCCGCCCACCGACACGCCGGCAACGGTGAGTCCGCGCGATCCATATTCCGCCGCGCCCCAACTGCCGGGTCAGGGATCCAGCCCCGCGGCGCCTCGATTCCCGCGATCTTGGCATCTGCGCAACGATATCGTGACGATCTCCACCCCGTGGCACGTGGCTCCGCACACCGGCTGGACCAGCGCTTGCGCGGGACCTTCGGGTAGTGTCCGCGTGGGCCTCGTTGGACCACCGCCCTGACCATGAACGGCGAATGAAACCGCGAAAAACAGGCAGAAAGTGGGGACGCGTTGAACGGTCCCCACATCATAGCAAGCACTACCCGAAACGGATCACGCCATGAATCCGATGTTTTTCACACCGAAGTTGGCCAGGTTTGGAAACACCGTGTTCAGCGCCGCGTCATCGAGTCCGAACCATTTGGCGAGCGTCGCGCCGTACTGATCAAGCGATGTGGTGGGGATCAGGACGCCGCGGTTGTTGGCGTCGTCCGGACCACCCAGCGCTGGCGCCGGGAACGCTCCGTACACGTCGCCGCCCTTCACTGCACCGCCCATCACGAACAGGTGGTTTCCCCACCCGTGATCGGACCCCTGTCCGCTGGGCTGCAGCGTCCGCCCGAACTCCGATTCCGTGAACGTCGTCACTTGCCCGGCGACACCCATCTCCACAGTCGAGTTGTAGAAGGCCGACATGGCGTCCGCCAGGCTCCGCAGCAGGAACCAGTGCTGCCACGACTGCGACCCGTGGGTGTCGAATCCACCGAGTGAACAGAAGAACACCTGCCGGCTCATGCCTACCTGGTTCCGCAGTGCAATGATCTGCGCCACCTGCTTGAGCTGGAGGCCGATGTCGGTACCCGGAAATGGTGTCGACACCGGATTGGTGGTTCCGGCGCTCTTGAGTAGTGCGTTCAGCGACATTGCATCCTGCCGCACCTTGTTCGCCGCTTGGACCATGGCCAGTCCCGAGTCGAAGGTGAGCACTGCTTGCAGCCCCTGTTTCCGCGCCGTCGCGGCGGACTCGGGCCACACACTCATCCCCGCCGGAGTCAGATCGAAGCCCGGAAACAGGCTCGCCGACTGGACCACGTTCCCCGTGCAGAACAGCACCGGCCCCGACGTCGACACCGAGGGTGGAAACGTGGCCGCGCCGTTGAGCGTCTGGATCGAGTCGGCTACACGGCCTGCCCATCCAGTGCCTCCCCCTGTCGACGGCACACCGCTCTGCATCTGCAGCGTCTGATCGGAGTGCGAGAAAAGGTTCGACGGTACGGGGACATTCCCCGCGAGGTACTGCGCACGCGTTGTCGGTTGCACGAGCATCCCCACGTTGGCCACGGCCGCGAGCTGCTTCGAGGCCCAAAGCGGGTGAACCGGCAGGAGTCCGCCGTTGAGTCCATAGGGGGTTCCGTTGGCGGCCGAAACGTCGAGCAGTGGTGTGTTTTGATCCGGGAGGCCCAAGTTCCCGCGGATCGCTTTGTAGGCGTTGTACTCCGTGGCCGACTTGGGAACGATCGTGTTGTGACCGTCGTTGCCTCCGTAGAGGAACACGCAGACCAGGGCCTTGTAGCTGGATCCCTGGGCGAGCGCGTTCATCGCGCCGAATCGCGAGAGGCCCGCCGCGCCGGCGGAGATGCGCAGGAAGTTGCGCCGTGAAAATGTTGTACTCATGTCAGTCTCCTCCTTAGTACTGGACGGCGTATTGTCCGGAAAGCGCGGTCAAGTATAGAGCCACGAACGCGCGCTGGTTGTTGTCGTATTGAGCGTTCAAAGCGGTCGTCAGGCTGTTGCGCATTGAGGCCGGCATCCGGCCGTAGAGCAGTACCTGGTCCACCTTGTCGATTAACTGGTTCACGTTGCCCGCCACGGCCTGATACGGGGCCATGCTCACCGGAAAGTCTCCGTTATTCCCGCCCAGGATGGCCGCGATCAGATTTCCCCGCAGCACCGCCTCGGTCGGCGAGTAGATCTGGAATTCCGGTCCGAACAGCGCTGACTTGGGGACCTTGTACATGGGCGAGTAGAATCCGAACACCGACGATGGCGTGAGAATGTTCTGGTTGAAGTTCGTGAACAGGTAGGTGCTCTGGTTGTTCGCGTTTACCGAACCGTCGAGCGCGCGCACGAGCGCGACGGTCTGATAGATTGCGTCCTTCAGCCGCCCTTGAGTGACGGCGGCTGTGTCCTGGCGCGCCTCGGGATCGGTGAGGATCGCGCGGAACACGGCTTTCAGGTCGCCGCGTACGCCCGCTCCGTCGTTGTTAAAGGCGTTGGCCACCCGTTGGATGTAGGCGGGCGACGCATTGCTGGAGACCATCGCGCGCACCAGGCGCGTGGCGAGGAACGGACCCGTGTTCGGGTGGTTGAACACGTTGTCGATTGCCCCGTCCATGTCCTGCTCCACCGTCTGGCCCGCCGGCAGGACCACCCCATTGAGCAGCGTCTTGGCCGTGGTGTCGTGAAACTGCGGAAGCGGAACCATGGGACCGGAGAAATTTTCCCAGTTCGCCTTGCCGTTGGCAGGCGGATAGGTCCAACCGGTTAGGGCCAGCGAGAACTGCTTGATGTCGTTCTGCGTGTAAGCCGGAACCGGCTTGCCGCCGCCATCCAGCTTGGTGGATCCGTCCGGATTGAGCATCACCAGTCCGATCGAGAACAACTGCAGCAGCTCGCGCGGGAAGTTCTCGTTGGCCCCTCCCATCACCGACGGCTTCACGCTGTTGGCGAGGTCGAGGTACTTGCCCATTTGAGAGCTTTGAGCGACTTCGCGCAGCAGGGTCCGGTAGTTGCCAAACGCGTGCTTGCTTAGCAGTTGATAGAGAGGAACGATCTCGTCCGGATAGATGTTCTTGTTCGCCGAGATCACCAGGATGTGGTTGAGCGCCCACGCCGCCTTTTGGCGGAGCTGGTCAGGTGCATGCGCCAGCCGGTTCAAGTATTCTCCCTTGGCCTGGCTCACGCCGCTGGGAATGGAAATCACCGTTTCCGGCATTGCGAACTGCTCGTCCAGCCACGCGTCGATTCCCCCTTGCAGAACCTTGTTCATGGACGCGGTATTGGGGCCGAAGGCCGCTTGTTCGAGGAACCGTCCGGCCTTAATCATGCTCATGTTCGGCGCGGGTGCGGCTCCGATGGTGACGTTCACCGGACCCGATACCGCCGCGTTCGGAGCCGGATTCGAAACGGTGACCGGGATCGATGTTCCCACCGCTGCGTTCGTCGAGCCCGCGGCGGTGAGCTGGCTGCTGGAGATGTAGGTGGTCGTTAATGCTGCTCCTCCGAAAAGCACGAGCGAGCCCTGGACAAATCCGCTGCCGTTGACCGAGAGGCTGAAACTCCCCTGTTGAATCGAACCCGGAGACACCAGGCTGATTGCCGGGGGCGGTGGAGACGCTGGAGCCGTCACCGTGGCCATGAAAGGCTGGCTCGTCACAGCCCCGTTGCCGGGATTGGTGACAGTGACCGGAACTTTGCCTGACCCCGTTGCCAAACCAGCCGCCTTCATTGATGTCGACGACACAAAAGTGGGGGCGAACGTGACGCCGTTCACCTTGACGATCGAGTCGGGCCGCAGGTTCGAGCCCCCGATTGTGATCGTGACCTGGCCGGCCGGGAAGCTCGATGGATTCACGTTCCACACCCACGGGGTGGGCTGCACGATGGTGATGCTCACCGCGCCCGAGATATTGGGATAGGCCGTGCTCGTTGCCCGTACCGTGACGACGTTATCAGCAGGCGCACTCGCCGGTGCGCTGTATAGCCCGTTGGAGCTGACCGTTCCATGTGTTGCATTCCCTCCATTGACGCCGTTCACCGACCACACGACGGTGTTGGGTGAGAGCGGCACGTATGCGCTCAATTGGCGCGTTGATCCGATCGTGACTGATCCGCTGGAGTAGACCGTGATCGTCCCTTGTCCGAATCCGATCGCGGCAGCAGCCCCGAATAGTACCAAGCGCGTGATAGTTTCTTTCGCTTGCACTCGTTTCCTCCTGTCTGACTGTGAATTGAGGCCGTAAACGGCCCCAATGCGCAGTGCGGCAAAAAACGAGAAAAGCGATCAACGTTCCGGAGAGAAAATTAACTTATTCGTGGGTTCAGGCGTTCGCCCCAATCGCGCGGCCCCTGCGGAACCTTCGAAAACGGCTGTGGAAGAAATGCCGGTGAACATCACTACGGTGCCGGACCCGCAGCGGTCCGAACACCGGATTTTTTTTGTGCATCGCGTGGACCATCGCGATCATGCGGGGGAACAGGTCCCCCACGGATGCGAGTCCCGTAACTGCGGCGACCACACCACCCGCGACTGCGTGTGCCGCATACGTCCCACCCGGAGGATCCTGGATGGCACCACCGGCGAGCCGGTCGGCAAGGTCGTTCGTCATCACTTCGTCGGAATCGCGCCAGTTTTGGATATCGGCAAAACTGAACTCCTCGAGCGAGCGAAACTGCGTCCGCGCCACCGCCTCTGCCACAACCTTGGCGGAGCGGCGCGCCGTGGCCGCTGTCACGCGATGGCCCGCCAGTTCCAAGGGAGCCTCGTCCGTGGCGAGGTCCTCGTCGATCGCGTCAGCCCATTTTCCCGCGGCGGTGAAATCGAGGAGCCGGACCGAATGGCTGACCAGGAAGCCACGGATCAAGTCCGCTGGATGCGCATCGTCGACGGGGCCCTCGCGCGAGAGCACCGGGCCATCCCCCATCGACGCGTTAAACCCGCGCAGGAATCCGATTAACCCGATCGCAGCGGCGGGTCCCATGTTCAGCACGCCGAGCACATCCGCCGCGGTCTCGTCGATACGCGAAGTCCAGTACCGGGTGAGGGCATCGCCCACCCGGGCCGCGGTCAGCGCCTTGCGAACCGACCGTGTGACCTCGGCGGCAAGGCCGATGTCGGCGGAGAGGATATCGTGCCCGGCGGTCTCGTGGCCGAGCGTCGACCATGTGAGCAGTCCGCCGCGCGCGTTGGCGGGTGGAACGCTGACAACAGAGCATTGAATCTCGAGGGCTGCGGTGGCGTCGGCGGGCCAAGTATAAGGTCCGGAGTCGGGCTCTCCGAACTTCACTGCCGGCGCGGCTGTCGAGTGGTCGGGCGGCTTGACACCCGCGCGGTCCTCAGCGCTGAGGAATCCGTCATAGAGGTCGCTGATCACTTCCTGCAACGCGCCGACTTCACGCGGCTGGAACCCGGATCCGCGCTGGATCACAGCTTGAGAGAGGTCCAGGATCAGGCCGCCATCCCCTTCGCGTGCCGGATCGTCCCGCAGCAGGTCGCGCAGTCCCACCGCGCCGAGGGAGTCGACGTGCCGGATTAGTGGCTCGCCAAGGATCTCCTTATAGGTTGGCGAGAGCTTCCTGGACGCATCTTGCAATTCGCGCTTCAGCGGCGCGAATTGGACCGGAACCCCCGGTCCACGATCGGTGTCGCGCGCGGCGCGTTCGACGTCGGCGACGCACTCGGCGAGTTTGGTAAACCGGATTTCCATTTCACATTCCCCAGACTTCGATTATGCGCCCTCCGTGCTCGCGCCGCGTGCGGTACACCTTTTCGTCCCAGGTCCGTTCACTGCGGTCGAACAGGACGAGGTGGCCCTCGCCGAGGCCGGTGCGTTGAAGATACTCCGCGGTCTGTGCGAGCCCTTCGTCGAGCCACTTCTCCGTCGGAGCCTTGCGGGTGAGCTTCAACTCGATCACGATGCGCTGCTCGCCACCTTTCCACGGCCAGCGGATCAACAGATCGGTCCGCATACGTCCGAGTCCGTACTCGCGTTCGATGGTCCCGCCGCCGTTGATGATTCGCTGCAGGAACGCCTGGAGAAGGAGCTGTGGGCCGGACTCCTGGTAGTCGAACCGCTTCACCCAATGTTCGGAGTTCTCGCGGAAGAACTGCTGGAAGGCTTCGAGCAGCTTCACCATGTCCAGCCGGCCGTCGCCGGTGATGTACCAGTCTGGCTTTTGCGACGGCATCAGCCAGTCCACCGCATCGGCGGTTAGATACCGCGGAATCACCTCCCGGTAGATGGGATTGGCAATCTCCAAACCATTCGGGCCTCGGCGTACAATCCCCAGGTCGATAGTGTAGCCCGCATCCTCCTGATTCGTCTCCTGTTCCCCGATACTCCCAGCGAGGATCGGTGCCACGACCCGCCGCACCCGGTCCTCGCGTAGTTTGGCTCCCAACTGGTCGATGTGAGTCACGCGATCGACGATCATTTTCTCTTTCGCCGCCTCAATGGCGGCCACCCTCACCGGCTGGCTGTAATCGTTCTTCCGGTGCGTGGCCTCCCGCACTAGCGCGTTCACAAGCCATGGCTGGCCGAGCGTCAACCTCCAGACCAGGTCGAACACCGGCTCCTCGAACAACTGTCCCGTTTCCGCCGTGTGCTGGAGGTACAGCGCCCGGATTTCGTCTTTGGTGAAGTCTCCCAGACGCAGCGACTCGGCCTTGATATTGAATGCCGAGCCACCAGTAATCACCGCCTTCTCCCGCGACGACTCGATGCGGTAGTCGCGAATATCGCGGATTCCGCACAAGATCATGGCCTGTGGAAACCGTTCAGGACGGTCTGGGTAGCCCGCACGCAGTTGCCGCAGAAGGGACAGCAGCGAATCGCCAATCAGCGCATCCACCTCGTCCAGGAACAGCACCAGCGGACGCCGGTCGTTCGCCGCCCACTCGGCCAACACCTGACGAAGGTCGCCAGCAGTAAATTTGCCTCTGCGAGCTTCGTACCAGTCCCTCAGAAACCGGTCGCCAAGTTGTGCGATGGCGTCGTCGGCGAGCGCGGAGAGGATGGCGGTGATTGCTTCGGGCACATCCTCGCGAGCCGCCTGCGCGGGCTCGATATTGGAGCAGACGGCGCGATACCGGCCTGTCGCGTTCAGGTGCTTCACAAGCGCACGCATTACTGAAGTCTTTCCCGTCTGCCTCGGCGCGTGCAGCAGGAAGTACTTGTGAGACTCGATCAGCTCCATGAGTTGCGCCAGATCCACCCGGCTCAACGGGTCGATCGTGTAATGCATCTCGGGCTTCATGGGGCCTTCGGTGTTGAAGAAGCGCGGCATCGGTTACATTCCCCAGACTTCGATCATGCGTCCTCCGTGCTCGCGCCGCGTCCGGTAGACCTTTTCGTCCCAGGTCCGTTCACTGCGGTCGAACAGGACGAGGTGGCCCTCGCCGAGGCCAGTGCGTTGAAGATACTCCGCGGTCTGTGCGAGCCCTTCGTCGAGCCACTTCTCCGTGGGAGTCTTGCGGGTGAGCTTCAACTCGATCACGATGCGCTGCTCGCCACCTTTCCACGGCCAGCGGATCAACAGATCGGTCCGCATACGTCCGAGTCCGTACTCGCGTTCGATGGTCCCACCGCCGTTGATGATTCGCTGCAGGAACGCCTGGAGAAGGAGCTGCGGGCCGGACTCCTGGTAGTCGAACCGCTTCACCCAATGTTCGGAGTTCTCGCGGAAGAACTGCTGGAAGGCTTGGAGCAGCTTCACCATGTCCAGCCGGCCGTCATCCGCGATGTACCAGGCCGGCTCCTGCGACGGCATCAGCGCGTCAACCACGTCAACGGTGAGGTATCGCGGAATCACCTCCCGGTAGATCGGGTTCGCGATCTCCAGGCCCTTCGACCCGCGGCGGACGATTCCCAAGTCGATCGCGTAGCCGGCATCGTCCTGATTCGTACCCTCCTCCGGGACGCCACCAGCGAGGATTGGCGCCACAACCCGCCGCACCCGGCCCTCGCGTAGTTTGGCTCCCAACTGGTCGATGTGAGTCACGCGATCGACGATCATTTTCTCTTTCGCCGATTCAATGGCGGTCACCGTTACGGGCCGGCTGTAGCCGTTCTTCCGGTGGGTGGCTTCTTGCACTAGCGCGTTCACAAGCCACGGCTGGCCGAGCGTCAACCTCCAGACCAGGTCGAACACCGGCTCCTCGAACACTTGCCCGGTTTCCGCCGTGTGCTGGAGATACAGCGTTCGGATCTCGTCATTGCTGAAGTCGCCCAGGCGCAGCGACTCGGCCTTGACATTGAATGCCGAGCCACCCGTGACCGCTGCCTTCTCGCGCGACGACTCGATCCGGTAGTCGCGGATGTCGCGTACACCGCATAGGATCATCGCCTGTGGAAACCGTTCGGGACGTTCCGGGTAGCCCGCGCGCAACTGCCGCAGCAGCGAAAGCAAGGAATCGCCGATGAGCGCGTCCACTTCGTCCAAGAAGAGCACGAGGGGACGTGGATCATTCGCTGCCCACGCGGCCAGCATACGTCTCAGGTCTCCCGCGGAAAGTTCACCTCTGCGTGTCTCATACCAGTCCGACGGAAACCGGTCGCGAAGCTGGGCGAACGAGTCCTCGGCTAATGCGGAAAGGATCGAATCTACCGCCATGGCGACATCCTCTCGCGCGGCCTGCGCGCCCTCGATGTTTGAGCAGACGGCGCGATACCGGCCTGTCGCATTGAGGTGCCGGACAAGAGCGCGCATCACTGAGGTCTTCCCGGTCTGCCTCGGTGCGTGCAACAGGAAGTACCGCTGGGACTCGATCAGGTCCATGATCCTCGCAAGATCTACCCGGCTCAACGGGTCAATCGAGTAGTGGATCTCCGGCTTCATCGGACCCTCGGTATTGAAGAAGCGCACCACCCCAAGTTTAACGCCTCCTTTGCTATCCTCGAAATGGACCCTCCATGACACTCGACGAACTCCAACGCGAGTACACCGCGCTCCGCCAGCAAGCTGACGCTGTGCGGGGCTATCTTTGACGCTCCCCGCAAACAAGCCGAACTCGAGAAAATCGAAACCCTGATCGCCGCCGCGGACTTCTGGAACGACCAGGCCGCCAGCCAGAAGATCCTCCAGGAACGGAAGCGGCTGGAAGTGTCGGTCACCCAGGACCGCGACGTCGCATCCTCGGCCGGGGACCTCGCCGCCCTTTTCGAGCTCGCCTCTGAGGGTGAAGACGTCGCCGCCGACATCTCCGCTGAGATGAAGCGATTCGCCGAGCGTCTGCAGAAGCTCGAAGACTCGATGCTGCTCTCCGGCGACAACGACCACCGCAGCGCCATCGTGACCATCCACCCGGGCGCGGGTGGGACCGAAAGCCAGGATTGGGCGGAAATGCTCGAACGCATGTACCTTCGCTGGGCCGAGCGCAGCGGATTCGAAAGCGTCATCATCGACCGGCTCGACGGCGAGGGTGCGGGCATCAAGTCCGTGACCTTCGAAGTCAACGGCGAAAACGTGTACGGACTCCTGCAGAGCGAAATTGGCGTCCACCGCCTGGTCCGCATCTCCCCGTTCGACGCCAACGCCCGCCGCCACACCTCGTTTGCATCCGTGTTCGTCTATCCCCAGATCGACGACGATATCGAGATCGACATCCGCCCGGAGGATCTCAAGGTCGACGTCTTCCGCGCGTCAGGCGCCGGCGGCCAGCACGTCAACCGGACAGAATCGGCCGTCCGTTTCACGCACTTGCCAACAGGCATCGTCGTCCAGTGCCAGAACGAGCGGTCGCAGATCAAGAACCGGGGCACCGCGATGAAGATCCTTCGTTCCCGCTTGTACGAGTTTGAAATGGACAAGCGCAAGGCGGAGCAGCGCAAGCTGGAGGACGCCAAGGCCGACGTCAACTTCGGCAGCCAGATCCGCAGCTACGTTCTCGCGCCGTACCGGCTCATCAAGGACCACCGCACCAAGCTTGCCATCGGCGACGTGGACCGGGTCCTCGACGGCAGCCTGTACGATCTCCAGCACGCATGGCTCGTCTTCAAGCGGACCGGCAAGACCGCCGGAGCCTCCGACAAAGACGACCTCCCCGAGTAATGGACATTGTCCGTGCGGCACAACTGATCCGGGAGGGGGAACTGGTGGCGATTCCCACCGAGACAGTCTATGGACTTGCCGGCAACGCGCTCGACCCGCAAGCAGCGGCCCGCATCTACGCCGCCAAGGGGCGCCCCGCCACAAGCCCCCTGATCGTGCACGTGGGATCCATCGCAATGGCGCGCAGCCTTGCTGCTGAATGGTCTCCGCTGGCGGACCGGCTGGCGCACACCTACTGGCCCGGGCCGCTCACCCTGGTCGTCCCCAAAGCTGACTCGATCCCTGACATCGTCACCGCCGGACTCCCTACAGTGGGCCTGCGCATGCCCTCCCACCCAATCGCTCTGGCGCTCATCCGCGAGTCCGGAGTCCCGCTGGCCGCCCCCAGCGCCAACCTCTTCACCGGACTCAGTCCCACCACCGCGGATCATGTCCGCCAGGCTCTCGGCGCTTCGATAGCGATGGTTCTCGACGGCGGACCCTGCGTGGTCGGGATCGAGTCCACAGTGGTCTCGGTGGCCGGCCCCCCAATGCTGTTACGGCCCGGGATGATCAGCCGGGAGCAGATCGAAGCGGTCACCGGGCCGCTGGCGGATCCTGCCCAGCCGGGCATGGGGGCGCATCCCGCACCGGGGATGCATCCGCGCCATTACAGCCCACGGACACGCTTGATCCTGGGTCCGCCGCCCTCGGAAGGCCGCGGCGCCTGGGTCACGCACTCTGCGGCGGGCGGAACCATCCAACTTCCGCCTGACCCGAAAGAATACGCCGTCCGTCTTTACAGCACCCTGCATAGCCTCGACCAGCAAGGTCTGGACTGGATCGCTGTCGAGCCGCCACCGGACGGACCCGGGTGGGCCCCCGTAATCGACCGGCTCAGAAGGGCGGCCTCTCCATGAACAAGGGCGACTTCCTGTTCCGCGGCATCTGGCGCGAAGACGAGATCGAGATCGTGTGGCGGCCCGAGCTCCTGCGCGACACCACGCCGCAGATCGAAGCCGAAATCGCGCGCCGCTGGGAGGTGCTGCTCTCCACCAAGCGCTACGTGTTCGATGGACGGCTGTGCCGCCTCATCGGATATTCCGCCGGGGCAGGTGGAGTCGTGATGACCGCCGGACCCACCAGCTACCGCGAGTACCACGGCACCAACCCCCGCGCCGATATCGAGGACTCCCAGCGCGCCAATCCGCTGGCCGTCTGCTGCGGCGTTCACACCAGCGACTCGAAGGTGGTGGTTCTGCGCCGGAGCGCGGGCCTGCCCGAATCGGCGCAGCGCTGGCACGTGATCGGTGGTCACGTCGAGGCCGACACCCACGTGAAGGATAACCGCGTCCTCCCCTTTCAGGCGATGCGCGACGAGTTGAAAGAGGAACTCGGGCTTGACGCCGCCCGGATTCTCGATATGCGTTGCATTGGACTCACCCGTCCCGAAGACACTCTCAAGCCCGAGCTGATGTTCTACGCCCGGGTCAACGCCAAGGCGCGCGACCTCCGCGGGGACTGGGAACACGACGCCATGCAGGGTCTCCAGGCCGAGCGTGACGCGCTGCTGCACTTTGCCCGCAAGTATCCGATGGCATCCTCCGGCCGCGCCTGCCTGGAAGCGTATGCCGGTATCCTGGAATGAGATGACCGGCCGCGAGCTGCTCGACGACATCGAATTCGACCACTCCTGGACGCCGCGCCTGTGGTGGCTGGGACACTCCGGATTCGCCGTCAAGTTCCACGCGATGATCTTCTATATCGATCCGTGCCTGTCACCAGCGCCGGACCGGATCACACCGCCGGCCATGGATCCAGCGGCGATCGGCCACGCCGACCTCGTGCTCTCCTCCCACACTCACGCGCATCACATGGATGGCCCCACGCTCAGCGCCATCCTGAACAGCTCTTCGAGCGCCAAACTTGTGCTCCCCAAGAGCACCGCCGAGCATGCCCGCTCGCTCGGCATCGGCTTCAACCGGATGACTACAACGGACGCCGGCCTGCGGATCGAATACTTCAAGAGCGGCGACTACACGCGGATCTACGCCGTGCCCTGCGCGCATCCTGATCTTGGCTGGACTCCACTCGGCGGATTCCCCCGCCTTGGCTATCTTCTGCGTTGCGGCGGAACCACGATCTACCATGCAGGCGATTGCCTCCCCTACGAGGAACTCGCCGCGCGGCTGCGTCCCTACAGCGTCACCGTGGCGCTGCTGCCCATTTCCGGATCCGGCAGCTTCACAATCGAACAGGCCGCGCAATTGGCCGAGGACATCGAAGCGCGCTGGCTCGTTCCCATGCATTACGGGACGTTCGCCCACGCCGCAGGCGACGTGTCGAGCTTCGTGAGCCACATGCTGTTCTCGCGTCCCGCGCAGCGCTTCAAGGTCTTCGAACCCGGAGAAGGCTGGACCGTTCCGGAGGCCTGATGCATCCCGCGCTCTCCCCGCACGAGCCCCTGCTGATCAACACGATCGGCCACTCCGCGGGCGCTCTCCTGTTCGGCCTCTCGCTGTATTTCCTGCTCCGGCACTCGAGCTCGGGATGGCTGAACATCGCGGCGGCGGCGCTGGCCTTCGTCTACAACCTCTCGTCGCTTGTCGTCCTGGTGCGGCCCGGCAGCGTGCTGGTGGCCGTGAGCATATCGGCGCTCAGCATCCTCCCCGCGCTGCTGTTGCACGTGGCGCTGGGCGCCCGGCGCCGCTGGATCGTGGGCTGTGGATACGCGATCGCCGCCGTTGCCGTCACGCTCCACGCGGTCGAGTCCCTGGGTGGGCTCTCGCACGGAGCGGTGCTGCTGATCACCACCGGAGGATTCGGACTCCTGACGGCGGCGACCTTCGCGGGCTTGCTCAAGACTCGCGAATCCGCGTCGCGCCTGGTGAGCACCATGGCGCTGTTCCTGTTCTCGATGAGCCTCATGCACTTCACCGCCGGCGAACCGCACGGGCAGTGGCCCCTCGAGCTGTTCCTGCATCACGCCGGAGTTCTGCTGGCGCTGCTGATCCTTTTGCAGGACTACCGGTTCCTGCTGCTCGACGCCTATGTCCGCGTGCTGGCGAGCCTCGCGCTGGCCGGACTCTTCGTCCTGGTGCTTGAACACGCCCGGCCCGGCGCGGCTGCCGATCCGTTCCAGCGGGGACTCTATCTGGTCGGCGGCGCCGCGGCGCTGGTGCTCTACGGCGAGATCCGCGCCGGACTCCAGAACACGCTCACGCGCGTGCTGTTCGGACGGCCCTCCATGCGCCAAAGCCTCGACCGCCTTCAGGCCATCGCCGCGCAGGCTCCGAACGAGTCCGCGTACTTGCGCCTGGCCGCCGCCGAGCTCGCCCGCTTCGTGAACGCCGGGCCAGGATCCGCCTACACGGTGCAGGTGCGGTTCGGCGCTGGCGACAGCCATGAAATCCCTCTCGGGCCACGGCGCGGCGGCCGCCGCTACCTCAGCGAGGACATCCAGGCTCTCGACCGCCTGGCCGCGCGCATCGCCTCCGATGTCGAGCACTTCCGTCAGGCTGAAATGTCACGCCTGGTGGCCCAGGCCGAGCTTCGCGCCCTCGAATCCCAGATCCAGCCGCATTTCCTGTTCAACGCGCTGAACACGCTCTACGGTGTCATTCCGCGCGACTCCCCACAGGCGCGCCGCATGGTGCTCAACCTCTCGGACGTGCTGCGGTACCTGCTCAAAGCCGATCGCACCTACATCGCTCTCGAGGAGGAGCTGCGCGTGGTTGAGGCTTATCTCGATATCGAGCGCCTCCGGCTCGGCAGCCGCCTTCGCACCGAGATCCAGGTGCAGCCGGACGTCCGCCTGGCTCCGATCCCGGTGTTGTCGCTCCAGCCGCTGGTCGAGAACGCCGTGAAGTACGCGATCGCGCCTGACCCGTCGGGCGGCGCAGTCTACGTTGAGGCCGCCCGTGACGGAGATCACGTCCGGATCAGTGTGCGCGATACCGGACCCGGATTCGGCGCGGGTTCCGCTGAGCACGGCCAAGGCGTCGGCCTCAAGAACGTCGAGCGCCGGTTGCGCCTCTGTTACGGGCCGGAGGCGAAGCTCGTGATTGACTCCACACCGTCCGGATCACGCGTCAGCTTCGCCGTCCCCACCGGAGTCCCAGCATGAGGGCCGTGATCGCCGACGACGAGCCCGTTGCGCGACAGATCCTTCGCGAACTGATTGAGGAGACCGGCGGAGTCGAAGTACTCGCGGAAGTCTCGACCGGCCGCGAAGCCGTCGAGTGCCTGGCACGGTGCGATCCCGACGTGATCTTTCTCGACATCCAAATGCCCGGACTCGACGGATTCGCGGTGGCCCGCGGGCTTCGCGCCGGACATCGCCCCGCGGTGATCTTTGTTACCGCCTTTGACGGACACGCGGTCGATGCGTTCCAGGTGGGCGCCGTGGACTACCTGCTCAAGCCGGTCAGGCGGGAGCGCCTGGCCGCGGCGATCGAACGCGTCCGGCAGCGTCTGCCAGCGCCCCAACCGAGGCCTGCGTCCTCTGTCCGCCGCGTCACCGGCCGTTCAGGATCCGACTACCATTTGATCGACATCAAGGACGTGATCGCCTTCCAGGCCGCCAGCGACACCGTGTACATCCTTACCGCCTCCGGGCGCTACACCTCCGAGCAAACGCTGAAGGCGCTTGAGGACAAGCTCCCGGCCGAGCAGTTCCGCAGGATCCACCGGGGAACCATCATCAACACGGACCACATCCGGCGCATCTCGCCCCTTTCGAGCAAGCGCTGGCTCCTCAAGATGTCGAACGGACTCGAGACCATCGTCAGCCGCCGCCTCGCCGGGACCATCCGGCAAAACACAGGCTGGTAGGATATACTCAAGTCAACTTCCCTCCAAGGAGTCCGTGGAAATGGCGCTTCACTGGGGATGCCGCCTGCTCGCGGCAATGACAGCCGGGGTCCTTTTCGGCCAGGCAAACCTTGCAACCGTTACCGGAGTCGTCACCGACTCTTCCGGCGCGGCGATTCCAGCAGTCTCGGTCACGATCCGCAACACCGGCACCAACATCAGCCGGCAGATCGCTACCGATGACACGGGCAACTACACGATTACCAACCTCGCGCCCGGTGAGTACGAGTTGAGCGTGGAGGCACAGGGATTCCGCAAGGCGGTGAGCCGCGGCATCGTACTCCAAGTGGGCCAGGTCCTGCGCAGCGACGTCAAGCTGGAAGTGGGAGCGGTGACGGAATCGGTCAACGTCGATGCCTCGATCGTCACCATCAACACCGAGAACGGAACAATCAAGGGTGACGTGATTGTCCAGGCCGAGATTCAGGAGCTTCCGCTCTCCGGCCGCGACTTCACCGACCTCGCCTTCTTCACCCCCGGGGTCGTCCCCCGCGCGGAGGGCGGCCAGGGGTCCGGACTCAATGTCAACGGCGCCCGCGCCTCCAACACAAACTACTACGTCGACGGATTTGACAACCGGAATGCGCGCGGCGCGGCGGCCCAGGCGCGGCCCAACATCGACGCACTGCAGGAATTCAAGATGGAGGTGTCCGGCTACTCCGCCGAATACGGACGGATGGCGGGCGGCGTGATGAATATGGTGCTCCGCTCGGGCACTAACCAGTTCCACGGCAACGTGAACTACTTCCTGCGCAACGACGTACTCGACTCCCGGGCCTTCTTTGAGCGCGACAAGACCGTGCTGCGGCAGCACCAGTTCGCCGGAACCGTCACCGGACCGATCATCAAGGACAAGACATTCTTCCTCGCAAGCTACGAAGGCCTTCGCGCAAAACAGGAGGCCGCCCGCCTGACCCGCGTGCCGACCCCGCTCGAGCGCGCCGGCAACTATTCCCAGTCGCTGAACCTGAATGGCGCGACGCTGTACTTGTTCGACAGGCTCGCGAGCGGATCGTGCACCGCCACGAACGCCGCAGCCTGCTTCCCTGGCAACATCATTCCCGCCTCGCGGATGGATCCAAATGGGCAGAAGCTGGTCAACGTTTTTCCGCTGCCCAACCGCGAGGCCGGTCTCACCGGGTTCAACTACTTCGCCGTCGCCGCCGATGTCGACAGGTGGGACAGTCCGCTGTTTAAGATCGACCACAAGCTGGGCCAGAACAATCTCGCGGTCCGGTATCAGATCCGCATGGCGGACACGCAGAATCCATTCACCGGCAGCGATCTTGGGACGTTCGGCATTTTCAACGAAGACAACCGCTCGCTCGGCGGAGTCGACTACACGCACATGTTCCGGCAGAACCTGCTTGCCGAAGTCCGCCTGGGAGTAAGCCGCAGCGCGACCTGGGACCGCGGGCGGTTCGGTGGCGCAAACATCGCCGCGCAGTTTGGGCTCCCCAATCTGATCCCCGATGGCGAAGCCCAGAGCGAGCCGCTCCTTCTGGATTGGCCGCAGATCTTTACCGGCAACAATTATCCCAATCTGGGCTCGGGCAACAACATGCCCGTCCAGTATTTTGTGACGGACTGGCAATATGGATTCAAGCTCACCTGGATCAAGGCCTCCCACAATTTGAGGTGGGGATTCAACCGTAACCACGTCCAGATCAACCAGCCCTACTTCAACAACCTGCGGGGCACCTACCGCTTCGTTGGCAACCGGACCGGGCACTCGATCGCCGACATGCAGCTCGGATGGATGAACAACGCGACGCGCCAGGTTGGATTCAACCGCAACTACTGGCGCCAGCAATACATGGGGGCGTTCATCAACGACGACTGGAAGGCAACGCGCAAGCTGACTCTCAACCTCGGACTCCGCTGGGAAGTGAACCGCGCCCCGGTCGACAAGTATGACCGCCTCGGCAGCTACGACACGGACGCCTTGAAGCTCGTCATCGCGAGCGACGCGAACGCGCCCGCCAACTACCAGGAACTGCTCGACAAGACCGGACTCCGTAGCCACGTGGTCACGGCCTCCTCGGTGGGCCGGGGACGCTCGGTGATCAGCAGCGACTGGATCAACTTCTCGCCGCGCGTGGGCTTCGCCTACCGGGTGGGCGACAAGACCGTCGTGCGTGGCGGCTATGGCATCTTCCTCAGTGGCGACATTCTCAATAACCTGCGCAACAACCTCTCGAACCAGTTCCCGTTTTCGATCAATCAGAACTTCGTAGGCGTGAACGCGACGCCCGAGCTCGTCTCGATCAAGACTCCGTTCCCGGCGGAACGTGAGGCCATCACCGGGACCACAACGGTGAACGGCTTCACAATGGATCCCACGCAGTCCTACCTGCAGTCCTGGAACATCACCGTGGAGCGCGAGCTGTTCGGCGGCAACGCGATCGAGCTCGACTACCGCGGATCGAAGGGATCCCACCTGCAGCGGCTGTTCGATTTCAACCAACCCTACCGCAACCTTGAAAGCCTGGTCGCGGGCGAGGGATTCGCCCGCCCGTACCCGGTGTTCAACACGATCAACATCTTTAACACCGGCTCCAACTCGATCTACAACGCATTCAACGCGTCCTGGCGCAGGCGGAGCCGGGGCGGCATCTTCTGGCGCTTGAACTACTCGTTCTCGAAGTCGATTGACGACGCCTCGCAGGCCAACGGACAGTCCAATGGCGGATTCGCCGGGGCGCTCGACGCCCGGAACCTGAGGCTCGACCGCGGCCGCTCGGACTTCGACCGCCGGCATGTGCTCACCATGGTCGGCAACGTCGACCTCCCCTTCGGCAAGCGCCGCCGCTGGGGATCTTCGTGGAACCCCTGGATGGATGGCGCACTGGGCGGCTGGCAGCTTTCGGGAACCGCGACGGCCTACTCGGGCTCCCCGTTCACCGTCGAGACGAGCACGCCGAACCTGGACCAGGGCGGATCAGCGCGTCCCAACCGGGTGCGGACCGGCTCCGTCGCCAATGGTTCCGCTCCTGGAAAGAAGGGTGTGGACTATCTCTGGTACGACATCACAGCCTTCGAAGGCGTTCCCTGTTATGTTGCTCCGGGCGGCACCGCACCCGCGGGTTGCAATGCGAGCAGCCGTTTCGGATTCGCGCCGTTCGGCTACGGCAACTCGGGGCGGAACATCCTCGATGGCCCTGGGCTGATCTCGGCGGACCTGGCCCTGGCGAAGAACTTCCGCGTCCGCGAGGGACACAATCTCCAGCTCCGTGTCGAGTCGTTCAACTTCCTCAACCGGACCAACTTTATCATCACCGCTCCGATGACCCTGTTTGACGGGCTGACCGGCGGACTGGTGAATCAGACCGGCGCCGTGGGGCGCGGCGGCGGGCCGAGGATATTCCAGTACGCGATCAAGTACCGGTTCTGAGGAACCGGACCGGCAGCCGTCATCTATAATCGCCGAATGGTGTCCTACCGCTGGTGGGTTGTCGTGCTGCTGTTCCTTGGCACGACCATCAACTACCTCGACCGCATCCTTTTCTCCGTGCTGATCCCGGTCATTCGCCAGGAGATGCAGATCAACGACAAGGACTACGGGTTCATCAACGGCGCCTTCCAGATCGCCTATACCGCCGGATTCCTGTTCATGGGCAAGTTCATCGACCATTTCGGCACCCGCATTGGTTATGCCTTCGCGGCAGTCTGGTGGTCGATCTCGGCGATGATGCATTCGCTGGCGGGATCGGGTCTGAGCCTTGGCTTCTGGCGCGGGATGCTCGGACTCGGAGAGGCGGGCAACTTCCCGGCTGGCATTAAGGCCGTCGCCGAATGGTTTCCGAAGGAGCAGCGTGCACTCGCCACGGGCTGGTTCAACGCTGGATCGAATGTTGCCTCCATGATCGGACCGCCGCTCTTCGTCTGGATTACCGCACAATACGGCTGGCGGACCTGTTTCATCGCCACCGCTTCCCTGGTGGTCCTCTGGCTTCCGCTCTGGTGGTTCACCTACCGCACGCCGCCGGATGCCCCCGCCCCCCAGCAGGAGCCCAGCATCGGCTGGACCCAAGCCTTCAGCTATCGCGAGACCTGGGGATTCGCGCTCGCCAAGTTCTTCACCGATCCGGTCTGGTGGTTCTACCTGTATTGGCTTCCACCGTACCTCTACGACGTCCGCAAGTTCGACTTGAAGCAGATCGGCTGGGCCCTGCCGTTTATCTACCTGATGGCGGACTTTGGCAGCGTCGGCGGCGGCTGGATCTCCGGATTCCTCATCCGCCGTGGGTGGCCGAATGGTAAGGCGCGAAAGGCGGCGATGGCCGTGTGCGCCGGGCTCATGCCCGTCGCCGCTTGCGCCGCCCTTGTTGAGGACCGGATCCTTGCCGTGTTCCTCGTCAGCATTGCCACCGCCGCACACCAGGGTTGGTCCGCGAACCTCTACACTACGACATCCGATGTGTTCCCCCGTGCCGCCACGGCGTCGGTCACCGGCATCGGTGGCTGCTTGGGCGGACTCGGCGGAGTCCTGTTTTCCGCTGTCATTCCGGGCTACGTGGTCACGCACTTCGGCTACACGCCCGTGTTCCTGACGATGGGATTTTTCCACCTGGCCGCGCTGGCGCTGGTCCATTGGCTGTTGCGGGACATGCGGCCTGTGGGAAACTCATGAGTTGAGCCAGCCCCACGCACCCGTCCGGCAGGCCGTCCGCCAACAGGCCGCGGCCAACGCACGTCCGCAATTCCGCAGCCAGCGGATCGCCCACTTCACCGAGTCCGTGATCCGCGAGATGACCCGCCTGGCGGTGCTGCACGGCGCCGTCAATCTCGCTCAGGGGTTCCCTGATTTCCCGGCTCCCGAAGCGATCAAGGCGGCGGCCTGCCAGGCCATCAGCGAAGAGCACAACCAATACACGATCACCTGGGGATCGAAGAATTTCCGCGAGGCCATCTCCGGCCATTACCTCCGCCGCCACTCGGTGGAGTTCGATGCGGAGCGCGAGGTGACGGTGGTGTGCGGTTCCACTGAGGCGATGATCGCCGCGCTGCTCGCCACCACCAATCCGGAGGAAGAGGTGATCGTGTTCGAGCCGTACTACGAGAACTACGGCCCGGACACGTGGTTGTGCGGCGCGCACCGCAGGCTTGTCCGCCTGCACCCGCCCGATTGGACGTTCGATCCCGATGAGCTCCGCCGGGCGTTCAATCCGCGCACCAAGGCGATTATCATCACGAATCCGCACAATCCGGCCGGCAAGGTGTTCTCGCGCGAGGAACTCACCATCATCGCCGGACTCTGCCAGGAGTTCGACACGCTGGCTATCACTGACGAGATCTACGAACACATTCTCTATGACGGCGCACGGCACGTTCCGCTGATCACCCTGCCGGGCATGCGCGACCGCACCATCCTGGTCAACAGCCTAAGCAAGACGTTTTCGGTCACCGGCTGGCGTGTCGGTTGGATGCTCGCCTCCCCGGACCTCACTGACTCCATCCGCAAGGTTCACGATTTCCTGACCGTGAACGCGGCGGCTCCGATGCAGCAGGCGGGCGTGCTGGCGCTAGGCCTGGGCGAGGAGTTCTATCACGACCTGCGAACCCATTATCAGCAGCGGCGGGATCTGCTGTTGGATGTCCTGGCCCGGGCCGGTTACCGCTGCTTCGTCCCGCGCGGCGCCTACTACATCATGGCGGACATCAGCGGATTCGGCCACGCGGACGACATGTCCTTCGCCCGCCACCTGCTCGAGAACGTGGGCGTGGCCGCCGTTCCGGGGTCCAGTTTCTTCGAGGATCCCCGGGATGGGGCGGGACTCATCCGGTTCTGCTTCTGCAAGAAGTTCGAGACACTACAGGCCGCCGCGGACCGGCTGGCGCGGGTTGGCTGAACCGGGCTCCCCGATCAGGGGCGGGAAGTGCGCCGGACCCGGAGCCGCCAGACCACCGCGCATCCCGCCGCCAGCAGGTAGGCCGTGCCGGGCTCCGGAGTGTGGTGGCCGGTGATCGCAAGGGTCCAATCAGTGATCTGGGATGTATTGTCCGGGGGAGCGTTGATGTTCCACGTGCTCGACTGCGTGTACTCGTCCCAGTGCGATCCGTGCGCGACTGCAAAGAACGTTTGGTTTAGCGTCCGCGTAACCGGCCCGCCCACAAACGTCACGATGAGATTCGGACCGTTTCCACGTCCGGTGTCCTGGACCAGTACGGTTGGGCCCGGCCCGCCGTCCATGCCCGGGTGCGGTTGAGCCTGATGCGTGATCGACGCGGTAATGTCCACCGCACCGGGAACCTGCCGGGAAGGCGTGTTGTTATCGGACAACGTGATGGTCAGCGCAACGCTCCAGTCCGCACCGGCCACTAGCGGGGCATTGACACTGGTGGGCGCACCCGGAAGCTGGACCGGGCCGCCAACCAGAAACAGCACGAAGCTCTCCTCGTTCTCCTGGAAGAAGTAGCCTACGTTCGGCAGACCCGCCACGGGCTGAAGCGGCAACGGTGGCGGCGGAAGGATTGGTCCGGCCCACAGTCCCGGCAGGACCAGGAGGAATGCGGCCAGGCCTCGCCGGGCCAGCCGCAGTACTGCCAACACGGCGAGTCCGGAAAGCACCAGCCAGGCCGCTCCTGGCTCGGGTGTGTGGACTCCCTGGATGGCCACTGTCCAACTTCCGATGTGCCCTCCACCCAACTGGCGGTCCGGTGTGCTGGTTCCGGCTTGGGTGACGATGTCCTTGTCGAGTCCGTGTCCGAACAACGCCAAAGTGAAATTGGGCATGAACTGGTCCGGGCCAGACGGAGCCAGGCTGGTGTCGATGGTGATCAGCTCGCCCAGCCCTTGATCTCTATCCGGATGCGGTTGCGTGAAGTGCTGAATCGTTCCGCTCACCGACACAAGCTCCCGCTGAGCCACGGGCGATCCAACCGGAGGCACCCGGGACGAGAGCGTGATGACCAACTCCACGAACCAATGCACTCCCACGTTGAGGATCCCGGAAGCGACTCCCGTTGGTGGTGCGTCCACCTCGCCCCCCAGCAGCGTCAGGGTGAAGGAGGACTCTTCGTCCACCATCACAAAGGAGACGTTCCCGCTACCTGCCCCAAGTCCGGCTACCTGGCCCGTGATCACCCCAGCCGCCAGTGGACCGGCGCACAGAAGGCACACGGCGGGCATGATGTTCATGCGCCGATCCTACCCGCTTCGCAGGTCCAGCGCAATGGGACCCACGAACCAGGACGGCTACGACGGCCTAAGCCCGCTTCTTGCCCGGGTCCTTCTTCGCGGTCCGCTTCCTGCGTCCTTCCTCGATCCCCAACTCGCGCATCTGCTGACGGACCTGCTCTCCGTACAGGCGGTTCTCCTCCTCACCATAGACAACGGGCGGAAAATCGGGGATCCGTTCGGGCGTCTCTTCCTCGCGCGCGTGTTTCCGCTGCTCAGCAAGCACCGCACGCAGCTTTGCTGCCAATGCGGGCTGGCTCGCGGCGAGGTTGCGCTTCTCGTATGGATCCTCGGCGATGTTGTAGAGTTGCAGCGGCTGTTCTTCCCACTGATAGTAGGACGCGCCCTGCTCGATCAGCTTCCAACTGCCTTCGCGAATGACTTGCAGGGAATGGACAATGCGGGTCCTGGCCGACGGTTTGACGCCACGGATGCAGTCCCACGCATCAATGCCGTCGAGCGGAAGCCCAACTGCTGCCTTGGCGCCAGCGAGTCCGCTGAAGGTGGGAAACAGGTCGGTGACGTGCAGCATTCCGTCCACCCGCGAGCCTGGCTTAATCTGCCCGGGCCAGCGCACGGCCGCGGGAACACGGATGCCGCCCTCATGGTACGCTGACTTGGTTCCGCGGTAGGGTCCGTTGGGCGCCCCGCGGGGTCCGCCATTGTCGTTGGTGAACAGGACCAGCGTGTTCTTCTCGATTCCCTTCTCACGGATCGCCTCGAGAATCCTTCCAACGCCAATGTCCAGGCATTCGAGTTGCGCGCGCTGCGGACCGTCGCGGCTGAGGTGTTCGTACTTGCGAAGGTAGGACTCCGGCGCCTGGTGCGGACCATGAACCGCGTTGAACGGCACATAGAGGAAGAATGGCCGCTTGCCATCGTGATCACGGATGAGGCGCGCGGCTTCGCCGGCCAGCAGGAAGGTGGAGTATCCGCGCTCGACCACCGGCTTGCCGTTACGGTGCCAATCGAGAATCCCCTCGCGAGTATGGGAAAAGGAGTCGATCACCGCTCCGTAGTGGCCATAGTGATGCTCGAATCCGCGGGCGAGCGGCAGGTGCGCCGTCTGCCACTCACCGAGGTGCCATTTTCCGGTCATCCAGGTTGCGTAGCCCGCCTCGCGCAGGACCTGGGCGATGGTCCGCTCATCCTTCAGCATCCCCTGGCGCGATGCAGTCGAGGGCCGCCGCTCCGTCCCGTTCTTCCATGCGTAACGGCCCGTCATCAGGCAGCCACGGGATGGCGTACAGACCGGCTGCATGTAGAACTGGGTGAGCGAAACGCCATCGCGCGCGAGTCCGTCTATGTGAGGTGTCGGGACTCCCGTGCCGCCGTTGAATCCGGCTTGCTGCCACCCCATGTCGTCGGAGAGGATCACCACGATGTTCGGGCGCGGGGCAGCCGCGAAGGCAGCGCCAGCCGCAAGTCCTGCGAATAACTCGCGGCGGGAAAGTAACGAACGCGCCATCGGATACAATTCTCTCATGGCACTCGGATTCTCGCGCCGCGGACTCCTGTCCCTGGCGGCCTTCACGCTTCCGGCTCCCGCACAGCAGGCAAGCGCGAATGGATTGCCGACCCGGCGCCTGGGCCGCACGAACGAGCAAGTCTCGATCCTGGCCCTGGGTGGCGCGCACGCGGGCCGCGCCGGGCAAAAGGACCGCCAGGCCGCCATCCGCCTGATGCACACTGCGATCGACGAGGGAATCACGTTCTTTGACAACGCCTGGGATTATCACAACGGCTGGGGCGAGGAGATGATGGGCCTGGGACTCGAAGGCGGCTGGCGCAAGCGGGTGTTCCTCATGACCAAGAACTGTGCGCCGGACTACGAGGGCAGCCGCAAGTGCCTCGAAGACAGCCTCCGCCGCTTGAAGACGGATCACGTCGACCTATGGCAGTTCCACGAAATGAACTACGACAATGATCCGGACTGGGTGTTCGAGAGCGGAGGGTTGAAGTACGCGCAGGAGGCCGTCAAGGCGGGCAAGGTCCGGTATCTGGGCTTCACCGGACACAAGGACCCGCGGATCCATCTCAAGATGCTCGCCAAGCCGTTCGATTGGGCGAGCGCACAGATGCCGATCAACGTCATGGATGCCTTCTACCGGAGCTTTCAGAACCAGGTGTTGCCAGTTTGCCTGAAGAAGAACACAGGCGTGATCGGGATGAAGAGCTTGGGTGGCGGTCCGGTGACGGCGCGGATTCCGTCGCACACGCGGATCACCGCCGAGCAGTGTGTGCGGTTCGCGCTGAGCCTGCCCGTCTCGACGTTGTGCCGTGGCTACATGTCGCTCGAACAGTTGCAGGCCGACATCCGGATCGCGCGGGACTTCAAGCCGCTCACGACGGCGGAGAAGCGCGAGATCCTGGCGCTGGCGGCGCCGGAAGCCGGGGATGGGCGGCACGAGTTGTTCAAGTCGACGCAAGTGTTTGATGGCGCGCCCCACCGGACACTGCATGGATTCGCCCTGGGAGATTAAACGATGCGATTGCTGTTCCTGATTCCGCTCGCCACGGCGCTCTCCTGGGCCGCGGAAACCGGCTCGGAGTTCACAGGAGAGTGGGCGTTGAGCAACGGCCAGGCGGGTGCGCCGCCGTCGCTGAAGATCCACCTCGAGAAGGGCGTTGTCAGGTGCTCGGGCTGCGGTCCCGGCGAGTGGCGGTTCACACTGGACGGCAAGCCAGCGAACCACAGCGCTGGCGGCGTCCGGACCAGCATCGTCACGAAGTGGGAAGGTTCCGCCCTCTTGTTGAACGTGATCGTCAGCGGGACCCAGAACCAGGTGATCAGTGACCGCTGGAAGGTGTCGCGCGACGGGAGCCGGATGACGGTGTTGCGGCAGGTTCAGAAGGGCGGCGGAGAATCGGAGTCGACGCTGGTGTACGAGCGTCCAGGCGCGGTAGCCAAGGTGGAGGTCCCGGTCAGCGGGCCGGTGGTTGTGGCTCCTCCGGCGGCAGCTCCCACGCGGCAAGAGAAGGCTGCACCGAAGGAGTTCGTCATCGACGCAGGACGGCGGTTGCCGCTGAAGATGCTGAGCGACGTGACGACCAGGAACGCACAGGCCGGTGACCGCGTGTATCTCGAGACTGCGTTCCCGATTGTGGTGGATCAGCACGTGGTGATCCCGCCGGGGAGCCAGGTGACCGCGTCTGTGAGGATGTCGCAGCAGGCTGGGAAAGTCCGCGGCCGGGCGGCTTTAATGTTCGCCTTTGAGACGATCACGCTCCCGAATGGCGTCTCGCGTCCGTTGCGTGCCAGACTCGCGGGCGCGGAGCCGGGGCAGGGATCGGTGGGCAAGGAAGGCGAGATTTCGGGCCGTCCGGACAAAGGCGGCGACGCCGGCAAGACGGCCGAATCCACTGCGACGGGAGCCGGAGTGGGCGCGGCGGTGGGCGCTGCCAGCGGGCGGTACGGCACGGGAGCTGCGGTGGGTGCGGCGGCGGGAGCGGCGGTGGGACTCGCGAGGGTCCTCGGAGGGCGGGGACCAGAGATCATCATGCGCCGGGGTGATTCCGCTGAGCTGATCCTGGAGGACGCAATCCGGCTCACGGACCAGGAGACGCGCCCCAAGAAGGACTAGCGGGATCACGGCGAATACGGTGCAGGTTTCAATCCGGTGAAGGAGGCCGGACACCGATGAACAGGTCCAACGGGTAATCGACTTCTGAGTGCTCGAACACCGCGGGCACCGGGTCGAAGCCGGTCTGCCGCAGCAGCCGGATCCAATCGGCGCGGGAGAACAGGCCCTCGACATGCCGGTCATGCTCGACCTGAACGGATCCATCGGCTTGGCGCATCACCCACGCGTAGTCGGCGATGTAGGTGCTGTCGGAGGGATCGGGATCCCAGCACCATTCGAGATACCGCAGGCTTCGGTCCGGTCCGTCGGTGCCTCCATGGCTGGTTTCGGAACGGAAGGTTTCGCGCACGAAGTCCGGGGCGAACAGCGCCGCGCCGCCGGGACGGCAGTGCACGAAAGCAGTCTGAATCGCCAGGCGGAGGTCATCCAGCGTGGCCATATAGGCGATGGCATCGTGGATGAAGACGCGGTCGAACATGCGGTTCAACCGGACCGTGCGCATGTCTCCCAGATGATGCTCGCACTCCGGGTTCAGTTTCTGGCTATGTGCCAGCATGCCAGGCGAGAGGTCCACCAGCGTCATGCGGAAACGCTCTTTCAGAAATGACGCGTTGTTTCCACCGCCGCTTCCAAGCTCAAGCAGGGTGGCGGCTGGCGCGTTGCCGTTCGCGGCAAGATGGCTGGCGTAGGCTGCCGCCTCTTCCTCGTAATCCGCGGGCGGGGAGAGGAGCGGCCACCACCCGGCCAGCGAATCGTAGAGTTTCAGCCCCATCTAAAACGTCGCGCGCAGTCCGAACTGCAGGATCCGCGGCGCGCTGGCGGACTGAATCCGTCCCACGTTGGGCGCGCTCACGTTCGCTACCGGGAGTCCGAGATTGGCGTGGTTCAGCGTATTGAAGAACTCGGCCCGGAACTGGAGCTTGAACCGTTCCTTGATGGGGAACATGCGGAACAGCGACGAGTCGAGGTTGTAGGAACCGGGTCCGGCGAGCGTGTTGCGGCCCGAGCTGCCGAACGTTCCCACCGATGGCAAGGCGTACGCGGCCGGATTGAAGTACTGGCGGAGCAGGTCATCCTTCGGCCGGTTCGGATCCAGCCGCGGATCGCTGAGCACGTTCGGTCTCTGCGTGCCGGCGCCGGTGAATGCGCGGTCGGTGCCGCTGACGACGTTGAACGCGCGTCCCGCCTGCGCGGTGAAGATTCCGTTGAACTGCCATCCGCCCAGGATCCACTTCGCCCGGCCGTTCTTCGGACCGGGGATCTCCCACAGGAAGCTGGTCACGAAGCGGTGGCGGAGGTCGAAATCCGAAAGTCCTTTCTCGGGAGTCCAGTTGGTGTGGTCCTGTGCGCCGCCGAAGGCGTCCGTGGAACCGTTGTCGATCGACTTGGCCCAGGTGTAGCTCGCGAGAATCGAATAGCCCTTGGCGAAGCGCTTGTTCATCGTAAGCTGCATCGCGTGATAGCTTGAGAATCCGAGCGGCTGATAGTTCGAAATACTACCCAGCACGCCGGGCAGGAAGGGCCGCCGCTGTTCGATGTTGGCTCCGCTGGCTCCGGGCCGGAACACCGCCGCGTTGACGTCGCGCAGGATCGAGAATCGCGTGCCTTTGGAGCCGACGTAGGCCGCCGTCACAACGATCCCCTGCAGCGTCTCGCGCTGGAGATTGAAGTTCCACTGCTGCATGTAGGCGCTGGCGAGCGACGGATCAAGCGACTCGCCCACCACCACCGGCGTGACGAACTGATAGTTGCGCCGTGCCTCCGGAGTGGCCGGAGGCTTGTAGGGGAACGGCGTGGTGGATCCGGCGAAGGGATTGGAGAACGACGGCGGCTCGTTCACCTGCAGTTGGACCGAGAAAGGCTGCGTGTTAGCGAAGCTCGACAACTGGTGCATCACCGGAAAGTCGTAGAAGATCCCGTATCCGCCGCGGATCGAAGTCTTGGCCATCGGCGACCACGCGAATCCGATCCGGGGTCCGAAATTGTTCCAGTCGTTTTCAAGTCCTGACCGCGGGATGCCAGGATCTCCGATATAGACGAGGCCGGTGGGTGCGTTGGCGTAGGTTTGCGACTTCACCCCCTGGCGGAACACCGACATCTGGTCGCGCTCGTCGAAGAACGGCATGAGCGGCTCCCAGCGGACACCGAGCGACAACGTGAAATTCTGGCGGATCTTCCAATCGTCCTGGAAGTAGAGCGCCACGGCGTTCGACCGGATGCCATTCACGCGCAGCGAACCCTGGTTCATGCGGGACGGACGGCCCAGCAGGAAGTCGGCGTACGGATTGACCGCGAATCGCCCGTCGAAGGTGAACTGCGGATCGGTGAGGTTCGCGGTCTCGCGGTCCGACGTTGTATAGCGGTACTCGCCGCCGAACTTCATGCTGTGCGCGCCGCGGGTCCAGTTGACGTTGTCGGTGAACTGAGTCGTCTTGCGGTCGATGGTGACGTAGTTGTCTTGGTTCATGTTCCAGAACCCGTTCACCTGTCCGCGCCAGTTGGTGTTGAAGGTGGGGGTGTCGGAGGGCGCACGGACTCCCAGCTTCTCGTAGTTGAGGTTGTCGCCGACAGGGAGCGGGCCGCGCGCCAGGTCCACGCGGCCGAAAGTGAACTGGAAGGAGTTGAGCAGCGTGGGAGTGAGAGTCCAGGTGTGGTTGGCCATCGAGTTCGACGTATTGAAACGGACGTCGGAGGTGAGGATGGGCAGCCCCGCGGTGTTGATCTGGTTCGACCGGTCGTTGAAGAAGCGCATCGACAGGCGCTGGCGGGAGGTGATCGAATGGTCGCCGCGCGCGATCAGTTGGTTGGAGTCCACCGATTCCGGCGCGTTGAAGATATGTCCGTTGTTGGCGGCGTTCGGCAGCGGGATGAAGATATCGAGGAAGCGCACCGCGGCAGGATCGAAGCGCGCCGCGGGAATGATGTTGCCCGGGAAGGCCGCGCGTGTGGTTGGATCGGTGGGCCGCCGGGCCGAGGCGGAAAAGTCGCCGCGCCGCTCCCCGGCCGTGGGGACCACCAGGTTCGACACGGTGTTGGCGCGCCGTTCGCGAAGTCCTTCGTAGGAGACGAAGAAGAAGGTCCGGTCGCGGCCGCTGTACAGCTTGGGGATGGTGACGGGCCCGCCGGCACTTGCGCCGAACTGGTTGCGCCGGAGCTTGGGTTGAACGAGCGAGAAGAAATTGCGGGCGTCAAAGGTGTCGTTGCGTACGAATTCGTACAGCGATCCGCGCAGCGTGTTGGTGCCGGACTTGGTGATCGCGTTGATCACGCCGCCGGCGTTGCGTCCGTACTCAGCCGAGTAGTTGTTGGTCAGGATCGAGAACTCTTCGAGGGCGTCGGGATTGGGGACGAGTGATGCCACCGAGATTTGCGGGTCGTTGTTGTCGCCGCCGTCGAGGAGGTAGTTGTTTGAAGTTCCGCGGGCGCCGTTGATGGTGATGGTCGAGTTCTGCGCGAGGTTGGCGCCGCCTACGCTCGGCACTACTCCAGGCACGAGGAGTTGGAGTTGAAGCGGATTGCGGCCGTTCAGGGGCAGCTCGGTGATCCGCTTCTCATCCACCGTCTCACGGATCACGGCGCCGACCGTTTCGACGAGTCCGATGGCGCCGGTCACCTGGACGGACTCCGTGGTCTCGCCGACTTGCAACACGATCTGCGCCTGCCGCGTCTGGTCGGCGTCCAGCCGGATGGACTCCGAGACGAAGCGGCGGAATCCCTGTTGCTGGCACTCGACGATGTAGTTGCCGACGGGCAGGCGGGGGAATGTGAAGCGTCCCGCGCCGTCGGAGACGGCTTCGAACCGGAGCGAGGTGCTTTGTTGAGTCGCAGTGACGCGGGCAGCGGGAATGACGGCGCCGGAGGAATCCTCGACGGTGCCGGTGATGAGCGCTGTGGATTGCGCGAAAAGGGATGCGCAGGCGAAAAGTAGTGCGAGATGCCTCATGACTATTGAATATAGTCTTTCAGAAACGGCAGCGAAAGGGGTGGCTTGAGCCGCGAGGCTCCTTGCATTGGCTTTGGCGTTTAGTACGCTGGCCTGCCATCCGGTTCATACTTGTTGAACTTCGCCGGATGCGCCTTGGCCCACTGGTCCAGCACCTTCTGGAGCTTTCCGCGCGCCACCGTGCTCTCCACATGCTTGGCCGGAAGCGGCGACTTCTCAAACATGTCGTTCTTCAGGTCGAACATCCGTCCATCCATGTACAGCTTCCACCGGTGATCCCAGGCAAAGCGCGTCCCCGGGACATCGGCCTTGCAACTGGGATGCGGATCAAAGTGCGCGAAGATCGATTCCCGCGGATTGCCCTTCTGCCCGCGGACCTGCGGCAGGAAGCTCCGCCCGTCGAGTGGAAGTCCGTCGAACCACTTCGCCCCGGTTGCTTCGCACATTGTGGGCAGGAAATCGGTCGAGTCGATCAGGTCCGGGCACACCTTGCCCTCCGGACTTGATCCGCGCAGCCGCGCCAGCATCGGCACGTGCATTCCGGCCTCCGTGGTGAACCGCTTGCCTCCTGGAATCCGCAGCGATCCCATATTCGACGCCACTTCCGGCGGCGATCCGTTATCGGAGAAGAACAGTACCAGTGTCCGGCTGGCGATTCCCAGCCTGTCAATGGCGTCGAGCACGCGGCCCGTGTCGTAGTCCAAGTACTCGACCATGTCCCCGAAATATTTCGGATCGTCCTTCAGCCGGTCGCCCTTGGCCCAGTCCTTGGACCACGGTGTCGCGTTGAACGGACCATGCGTGAGGGCCATCGGGTAGTAGGCGAAGAACGGGCGGTCCTTGTTGCGTTCCATGAAGCGGATCAGGTAATCGGAGAACAGGTCCGGGCCGTACTTGCCCTTGACGTCCTTCCGCATCTTGCCGTTGTCGTTGATCACCGGGTCGGCGTAGCGTGAGCCCTTCACTTCGGTGTGGCCGTCGTGCCAGAGCATGTACTCGTCGAATCCGCCGTCTTTCGGAAGTTTGCCCGTGCCGCGGTACTTCGATCCCGGCCCGTCGTAGCTGTACAGTTGCCACTTGCCGGCGATGGCGGTCTTATAGCCGTGCCGCTGCATCATATGGCCGAAGGTCCGCTCCTTGGGTTCCATCACGCCAAACGACTTGTAGTTGCGGAAGTTCAACTGGCCGGTCATCAACTGGATCCGCGTGGGCGTGCACAGGGGCTGCGCATACGCGTGCGTGAACCGGACACCGCTCCGCGCGAACTTGTCGAGGTTCGGCGTCCGGTATGAGGTCCCGCCGTTGCAACCGAGGCATTCGTAGCCAAGGTCGTCGGCCATCATCAGAACGACATTGAGCGGCTGGGAGGATCCTTGGCCCAATGCAAGCGCGGGAGCCCCGGCCAGCAACTCGCGGCGGGACACGGCGGAAGTCGAGAACGGCATTCCGAAATTTTATCTCAGGCGCCGCCCGTCTATTCTGGCCGCACGGGACTCAATGCCTCCACCAGCCGCACGGGCAAGAACGGCTTCTGCAGGACCACGACGTCGGCTGTGCTGTCCACCGGGACCTCCTCCACCGAAACCGGCAGTCCCGAGCAAACCACCAACCGCACGTCTGGCCGGATCCGGAAAAGCACTGCAGCCAAGTCCAGTCCGCTCCCATCGGGAAGGGATACGTCCACCACGGCGGCCGCGAACCGTTGCGACTGGAACGCCGCGACGGCCTCGGCGCACGTGCCACACACCTTCGGCGAGAAGCCTTTGGCGGTCAGGAAGCGGCCGAGCAGGCTCTGCAGGGCAGGCTCGTCTTCGACCACCAACACCGGAATTCCCGCGCTGTCTACCACAGGTTTAGCGGAATGTCTCCCGGACTGAACGAAACTCCAGCGGTGACGGCCCACCGGTCGCGGACGAAGTCTGGCGACAACTGGCGGTTCAGCCCAGTCCGGCGAATGTCGGCGTTGGCAGTCAGATGGACGATGCTAAACAGCCGGTACCCCACGCCGACGCCGCCGCCATAGGTGCAATGGGTCGAGGACTACGCGCCTACAGGCCCGAGACGCGCTCATCCGGCCCGCGTTGCCGTCCAATCCTTCAAAGACCTGTTTCAGCCTGCCCCACATCGCGTAGGTTCCGGCGTTCACCCTTCTTCGCGACAGGAACGATACGTTCCCCTGCACTACCTCTTCCTGAGAGGTCAGAAACACGCCATTACCCGGGGAGATTCCGCGATGGTAGGCGATGCCGACTGACGAGCTGCCCAGACGCCCGCCGATGCCCGCGGATGCCGAAAGGCCCTGAACGACGTTGTGGAACACCTGCACTGAGGAGAACACTCCGATGAGCGCTGCCACCACCGGATCCACTTGCACGTTTTGCAGCCGCTGCGACTCGGCACGGTACAGGCCCGCGCCGCCCGAGAATGTCCACCGCCGCGTCAACTGCCGGCTATACTGGCCCATCCAAGTGTGGATGTCGGACCGGCCGAATCCTTTCGGGAAGAAGAAGTTGCCGTACTGGTAGGAGACACCCACCGTTGAGCGCCGGTTCAGGACGCGGTTGATCTCGCCGTTGGCGCCGTAGCCTTGAGCGCTCGCCAGCGCGTTCGAATGACGGCGCGTAACGAAGGATCCGCCGCTCATACCGAACGACCAGCGCTGGTTGTGCTGATAGGTGGCGCCTGCATTGCCGTTGATCGAGTACACGGCTCCGTCGAAGAACTCGGTCCCGAGGTTCACCACTGGCGAATAGAAATCGTCGGTGAACCTAGATCAGGCAGTTGAAACGAGCGCGGGTGGCGGAAGATGGCCGACACTGGCGGAATGAGCGAAGTTTTGGATCCGCGAGGGGTTCACCCGCTGGGTGA